>VFQO010001168.1_pt1 | contig 21640 bp, 15 predicted proteins | sample 3512331 | NCBI WGS metagenome assembly VFQO01 (sample SAMN10412371, study PRJNA504923) | tailings metagenome | isolation source: Replicate 3 from Balatoc abandoned mine | place: Philippines: Itogon, Benguet | collected 2017-08-28 | reverse complement strand
CCATATAGCCAATAAAGAAGGTGATCGCTATCGGATCACTGTTGATGATGCGGTCCAGTCCCACCAGTTCCGCTGCTAAGGTAACGTTCATAAAGGTTGATTAAGGATTAATTGAATTAGGATAAATTTTTGAAGTAAAATAAAAACAGAAAAAAATTGTTTAATAAAAATATTTAAACATTAAACAAAAAGGTATTATCAACAAATAATCAAGTATTTAATGATGAGTTTTGTAGATGAATAGCTGAAAAAAAAATATTGGTTAAACAAGAAAAATCAGAATAAAATTTTATCAATCGAAAGAAGAAAAGTAGAATTCTCTTCAGAAGTTTGATTGTTTTGACTATGATTTTCTCCCAGATCTTGCGAATATTGACTCAAGTGGCAGCTGTTATTTCCTTATCAAGACAGAAATTTCAGGTCAAACCTGGTTTAAGTGATAGCCCTCGTATTTGTCAACGCCGAAGCATTTCGGAAGAGAAAAAAGCAAGAAAGTCTAGGGAATAATGATTGATAGTTAGTACTTAGATAGTCAATGAGTTATATTTAATATGGCGATTGAATTTGAGGCAGTTTTATCTCTAGTCAGGAAATGAAATGCAAACTCTGGATTGAATTTTTGAATAATGAAAAGATGGTGATCTGCTATTTTACCGGTAAGTAAATAAGGTCTCGATACTTCTTAATGTGCCAATTACCGAAATAGGCCACCAGGTTTACTGAGTTAAAAAAACAAATCGAGCGAGGATCAGCTACTTTTGGTGGGCAAGGACGAATTTAATTGAGGTGGAGTTCAGGAATATTAGGCTTTAGATAGAATTCGAAATGCCTAAAAGTAAAAAAAGGCTTGCAGAGCCTGCAAACCTTTTCAATACTTGGCCAAAGCCAGATTTAAAACTTAACACATTCCAAAGGTCTTCGAAAAAGCACTCTCAAAAAATACCTAGCGCTAGGTATTTTTTGACTGTTTTAAGTGATTAGGTGCTGTTTTTCTGGGTTCCAGCGTTCGATGTTTAGTCCGGGATTCAACTCTATTTTTCCAGATTTTGTCCCCGTCTATCAAGAATCACTGTGATTTTCCTTTGTTTTTAACAATTTTTTGAACAGAAATTTAAAAATGAATTGGAAACGGGAATAGGTTTTGTCAGAGATCGTTTTGTTTTATTTACTTTGCATCAAAATTGCCCGTCCTTTCGGCACCCAGTATCAAATCCTAAAAAATCCTAATTAACTAAAAGATGAAACAATCTCTGTTCTCATTTTCTGCAAGAAAAACCATGCTATTGGCAGTAATGGCAATGTTGGCTATGGGAGCCTGCAAAAGCAAGAAGAAAGTAGCAGCGCCTGCACCTCCTCCTGCTCCGGTGGAAGAAGTGGTAAAAGAGACTCCGCCTCCTGCACCTACTCGCTCCGCAGAAGAATTGGCAGCCGAAAAGCTCGAAAACAGCTTCAATGCCGTAGCTAATGCAAGTAATGTCAACGCCGCCAATCAATCCATTCAGGACGTACTTGGGATGTTTTCTAATCAGGAGACTCCTGTTCTGATCGTAATCCATGAGGAAAATGGTGTGAAGGACTACGATGAGCCTACCACGATCCGAAAGTACCTCGAGTACTTGAAGGACACCAAGAAAAACCTCAACTACATCTCAGATATTCGTCTGGATGCCAGCGGCAAAGTGTCAGAGCTGGAACTTAGAAGAAAATAATCGCCTCCCGAAAACCTACTAAAAATGAAAAATACACTAATCCTCTTCTTGGGTTTGTTCCTTTCCTCGTCCATGGTCGCTTTGGCTCAGGATAACATCAGCCCAGCGCGCAAGCAGGCCATCGATTCGTTGGCTCTTGAAAAAGTAAAGGACCTTTCGAAATACATCTCGATCATCGGTAGCAAAGAGACGCAGTTTTCTGAAGCAAATCGAGTCATGGATCGTGCTGAGGAGCTTTTTGCTCCAGGTGCAGAGATGGGCGTATCCTCTATCAACACCAGCGAAATTGCCTACTACAAAGTGAGAAGATATTTCGAGCGCTTGATGGCCCTTAACTATGATCGAGTAAATATCACCTGGTACGATATTCAGTATATCTCCGACTTAGAAAGACAGCCTGATGGCCGATTCGTGGGGGTGATTACGATTTATCAGCGTTTTGAAGGTACATCTATCGAAACTGGCATGAATTACAAAGACACTACCAAAAAAGATATCACGATCTACGTCGAAAAGAAGCAAACTCAGATCGCAGGCCGTACTATCGAGTTTTGGGATGTAATGCTGGGTGACGTACGAGTGACCGAAACCTCAGCATGAGAAAACTCCTTTTGATTTGCGTTTTTTATAGCGCAGTCATCTCTTTTGTCTCGGGGCAGGGCTTAGGCGGCCCCGGGACAATCAAGGATGACGGCCGTTTTTCAGCCTCTACCAAGCAGCTCAATCAATTTTTTAGAAGATTCAACGGCGAAGAATCGGTAGATGGTAATACCCGGTTTTATCCAGGAGATTCGCTCTACCGTAATCTGCCTCTACGCAAGGGATTTCTTCAGATTCTTTTTGACAATCAGACAGGGACAATTTCCCAGGATCTCAAAAACCAATTTACCCAAACTGTTCTCTCCGAAAATTATCCCCGCTACCTCTCTCTGCAGCGCGAGGGTTGGTTTGCGGAAGTGGACGCCAATTTTATCTTCAAAGGAAAAAGAGAAAAGGTCACCTTTATCATGAAAATCCAGCCCGAAGGACTTGGATTTGAATGGGTGATCGACCGGGTTGTGTTTGAGCCATTTAAAAATTTGTTTGCCAAACCCGCCGGATCCCAAAAAGAATTTCTGCACCCACTGAGTCATGAGTTGGGTTTTATGAATCTGCGCAGGGCATTTCAGGACTCAAATAAGCCGGAGTCATTTACATCCAGTAGCTATTCGCCGGATTATTTGGCAATCTTCTTGTATGAGATGAAGCAAAATAACCTCCGGTTTGAAACTGTCACTGGGGTAAAATTTCACTTTTTCCAAGTGGGAGGCTGGTATTTTGAAGTCAACAACTTCAATAGGCCAGGATTCAATACTGGTTGGCTTATATCCAATCTGGTTCGCCTTGGTCCAGGGGACAAGGAGACCATTCTGAAGTACATTTATGATCAAAATTAAGAGACTTTCGTTCAGTGCTTTCTTGGTTTTTTGGGTGATTTTTGGATCACAGGCTCAGACGATAAAAGGCTATACCAAGGAGCAGATTGCTGATTTTTCTTCCAAAGTGGAGGATCAGATTCTGTTTTTGGAATACCTGCTCAATACTGTGGGAAGCGATGAGACTTCTGCCCGTGACAAGGATGTGATCATCCGCGAAAGCTATCTCAAGATCTTCAGGGATGCCAAAGTTCAGATAGAAGACGATCTCCTTCAGGATAGAAAAGTCGTGACCAATAAAGATGTGACGGCTTATTTGAAGGATATCGAGTTTTTTTATAAAAATGTCCAATTCAAGTTTAAAATAAGAGAGGTCAAACCCGGTCAAAAGGAAAATGGCGAGGTGTTTTTTTTGGCATCGCTTGACCGTACCATTACTGCCTCCGGCTTAAATGGTGAAAAAATCACCAATACCAAGCCGCGATTTGTGGAAGTTAACCTTCAGGAAAACTCTCAAGACCTCAAAATTGTCAGTATTTACACGACCAAAGTCTCTCGTGATGAGGAGCTCAAAGCCTGGTGGAATGGGTTGACCCCATCGTGGAAAACCTATTTCAAAGAGCGGTTTTCACTCACAGCGAGCGATTCAGCGGATTTGGATATGCTTTATCGATTTGTAAGTATTGACTCACTTAATCTGTCTGGAAATAAGTCAATTAGATCCTTGGCCCCGCTCTCGGAGTTGAGGGATCTGAAAGTGATCGATATTTCAGGAACCAATATTGTGGATCTAGGACCGATCTCAAATGTGACTTTTTTGGAAAGTCTAAATATCTCAGGCACCCCTACCTCAGATATCCAATTCATCAAATACTCAGATCGGCTTAAATATCTGGATCTATCCAATACTCAAGTAGATAGTATCGCTGAGCTTCTCAATTTGAAAAACCTGATTTCGCTCAAGATCCAAAAAGCGCCCATTGTGAGTTTTGCCGTGCTCAATGAGTTTCAAAATCTGGAAGAACTTGACCTCTTGGAAAGTGGATTCAATAATGCTGAGAATATCAAATCCCTAAAGAAGCTCAAGAAATTAGTACTCGCCCGAAACTATCTCGTCAATTTCTCTTCGCTCGCGGAGCTTACTTCATTGACTTATCTGGATTTGTCTGAGACTAATTTGCAGGAGCTGACACCTCTTTCAGAGATGTCCGAATTGGAAATCTTGGATATCACCAAAACTCCAGTCAGTGACCTGAATCCCATCGCCAATCTTCCCAAACTGAGGAAAATCTCTGCAGATGAAACTCAGATCACTCCAACTATCGCGGATAATTTTGTACGAACTCGTCCGAGTGTTTTGCTGATCCACCATGTGAAAGATCTGGAATCTTGGTGGGATGGGCTGTCTTCGGCATGGAAGCAAGTCCTGAAAAGAAACAATCCACTGATCACTTCTGATCAGCCGAGTATTGAGGTGTTGACCCAGACCGTGATGGTGAATAAAATTGACCTCGATAGCGCAGGAATTGAGACCTTGAACCCAATCACCAGGCTGGTAAATCTCAGTGAGGTTGATTTTTCCAATAATCATCTGATTGATGATTTGCTCCCGCTCAGCGAGTTGAAAAAGCTCAATCGGATCGTTGGGAAAAATACTTCGGTGACAGACCTCAGTTCAATTACTGAAGTGCAGGGATTGGAGCTGATCGATCTGGAAGGTAGCCCAATCAAATCAATCAAGCCTTTGTTGGGACTTCCTAAGTTGACTTATCTTAATGTGAATGAGGCGGATTTTTTCACTGAAGAAGTTCCTGAATTGCTGCTGATCAAACCGGATTTGACCATCGTGTACAGGACTTCTGAACTAGAGTCATGGTGGATGGAAATGAACTCCGAGTGGAGAGATATTTTCCGCAGTAGATTTTCTTTGCCCGAAAGCCCAAGTACTGAGCAGCTTCATATCTTGACTTCCCGAGCAGAATTAACTCTCGAGCGGGTGGGTATCCAAGATTTGTCTCCACTTCAGGTATTTTCCAATCTTCGAAAGTTGGTAGTTTTCGATGCTCCTTTGACTTCGGTGACCCATATCAGCGGTCTGAGATTGTTAACTTCCCTGCGTCTTTCCAGAGTGCCTGTAGTTGATTTTTTACCTATATCCGGCTTGGTAAAGTTGGAAGAGCTTGATATTTCAAATACAGGAATCGAAGCGTTGGAGCCATTGGCGTACCTACTTGAGCTCAAAAGGCTAAATCTCTCTGGAACTAACCTAAAAACCCTCAAAGGTCTGGAAACGCTCTATAATCTCGAAGAACTCGATGTAGCCAGTACTAATCTCAGATCCTTAAAACCGCTGGACGGCCTCAGTAATATGAAGCAATTGATTTGCTTCAATACACGGCTCACTAGCAGAGCGGTGGATTCTTTTAGATCAAAACATCCCGAATGCGAAGTGAGGTTTTACTAGAGAAGGAATCAAACAAAAAAGGAAATGGCTGAAACGAATGTTTCAGCCATTATTTTTTTCCTCTAATAAGAGGAAGTGAGAAAAGGGTAAAAAAGTCCTGAAAAAAAATCCCTTAATACTTTTAATTATGAAAATTATGAGAAAAGTGCTTAATCACCCGAGTCAAAAGTACAGGTGAGGGCTAAGAAAAAAATACCCACAATTGGGTATTTTTTGAATCCCAGGAAACAACTTTTCCACATTATTAGATTAATCTTGGTTTGTTTTTGATTATTCCAAGCTGATAATTTTTGGAAGATTTTTTAGGTCTACCAAGGATCTCTAATCCACTTGAGAATTTTCAAAGCCTGAATTTTGAAGATATGGACCTTGTTTTCCATTTTAATGATTCGATTTCTTCTTCCAAAAGGACCTTAGTTTAGGTAGGGTTAAGTTCGGAGCAAAGGGTGGTTTATGTCGCTTTTTTTGACTAACTTGCAAAGCTATTTATTAACCGAAAAATACCTTTTTAGGCCTTTTTTGAGGCTTTTTTCCAAAAAACTATGAGCGAAGAAAAAGCGAAAAATCCAGCTGAGTATGGCGCTGGGAATATCCAGGTATTAGAAGGCTTGGAGGCAGTAAGAAAGCGTCCCGCAATGTACATCGGTGATGTAGGAGTCAAAGGCCTACACCACCTCATTTGGGAGGTGGTGGACAACTCCGTGGATGAAGCATTGGCAGGTCACTGTGATACCATCCAAGTGACTGTCCATGAGGACAATTCGGTCACAGTCGAAGACAACGGACGGGGAATTCCGACCGACATGCACCCAAAAGAAAAAAAATCTGCTCTCGAGGTGGTACTTACGGTACTTCATGCGGGGGGCAAGTTTGATAAAGATACCTATAAAGTTTCCGGTGGTCTTCACGGGGTAGGGGTTTCTTGTGTTAATGCACTTTCTACAGACCTCAAAGCCACCGTACACCGCAATGGAGTAATCTTCGAGCAGGAATTCAAAATCGGTGTGCCGCAATATCCCGCCAGAGAAATTGGCAAAACCGAAAAGCGAGGCACAATTATTCATTTCAAACCTGACGCCAGCATCTTTACCGTTACCGAATTCAAGTACGAGACCATCGCGAATCGTTTGCGTGAGATGGCCTATTTGAATGCAGGAATCCGGATCTTTTTGAAAGATTTGAGAGAAATAGAGGAAGATGGTGAGCCAAAATCTGATGAATTTTTCTCCGAAGGCGGATTGGTTGAGTTTGTTCAGTATTTGGATGAGACTCGCGAAAAAATCATCGAGGAACCGATCTATATTGAATCTCTCAATCAGGAAGTCCCTGTTCAGGTAGCGATGAACTACAACAGTTCCTACACCGAAAATGTCGTTTCCTACGTCAATACGATCAATACCTACGAAGGTGGAACCCATGTGACTGGTTTTAGGAGAGCTCTTACACGAACGCTCAAGGCCTATGCGGATAAGTCCGGGATGTTAGAAAAGCTAAAAATCGAAGTTTCAGGAGACGATTTTCGAGAAGGATTGACTGCGGTGATCTCGGTCAAAGTTCAGGAGCCTCAGTTTGAAGGGCAGACCAAGACCAAGCTTGGGAATTCGGATGTAGTCGGAGCAGTGGATAGTGCGGTTTCAGAGACCCTTCAATCCTGGCTGGAAGAGCATCCTCGTGAGGCCAAAACGATCGTTGGAAAGGTGATTTTGGCGGCCCAAGCTCGTCATGCCGCTCGAAAGGCCCGAGAAATGGTGCAGCGGAAAAGCGTGTTGGGTGGAGGAGGTCTTCCTGGAAAACTGGCCGATTGTGCCAATTCCGATCCGACTGTGTGTGAATTGTATCTAGTAGAAGGTGACTCTGCAGGAGGCTCTGCCAAACAAGGTAGAGACCGGGATTTTCAGGCGATTTTGCCGCTGAAAGGCAAAATTCTGAACGTCGAAAAGGCTCACGAACACAAAATCTACGACAACGACGAGATCAAAAACATCCTCACTGCCCTGGGAGTGAAGTTTGGTACAGTCAATGACGACAAGGAGCTCGATCTTTCTCATCTCCGTTACCACAAGATCATCATCATGACGGATGCTGATATCGATGGTTCCCACATTAGAACCTTGATTTTGACCCTTTTCTTCCGATACATGCGAGCCCTGATCGAAAAAGGCTACGTGTACATAGCGCTCCCGCCTTTGTACCTGCTCAAGCGAGGTAAAGATGAGCGCTACTGTTGGACTGAGGAAGAGCGTAAAATGTTGATCGCCGAAATGGCAAAGGATGGTAGAGAAGACAGTGTGGGGATACAGCGATACAAAGGTCTCGGAGAGATGAATCCCGAACAGCTTTGGTCCACTACCATGGATCCAAATACGCGGACACTCAAGCAAGTGACGATCGAGTCTGCGGCAGAAGCGGATCATCTTTTCAGCATGTTGATGGGGGATGAGGTCGCCCCTCGCCGGGAGTTTATCGAGCGCAATGCAAAATATGCAAAAATTGACACCTAAATGAGAGGGGCTTTTAGGGCCCCTTTTTTTGAATTATAAATTTCTGAAATTCATCGAAAGATAAATTTTGACACAATTCCGAATAGTATGAAACTGGCCGTAGGAGATAAGTACGAATCAATTATCCAAAAAAGCGATTTGATCAGCCGTGATTTAAGCTGGGTTAAGTTTAATGAGCGCGTTCTCGATCAGTCTAAAAAAATACATCGAAGCATTTTTGAGAAATTGAAATTTTTGGCAATCACTGCCTCCAACTTGGATGAGTTTTTTATGATTCGAGTTGGTTCACTGTATAACTATCTCGATTACGACAAGGAGCGGGTGGATTACTCCGGCCTGAGAGAGGAGCCATTTAAGGAAAAGTTGATGAAGGACTGTCAGCGGTTTCACTCCGATCAGCATGAGCACTTTACCAAGGTTATTTTACCGGAGCTTCACCAGGAGGGGATTTCTTTGGTCAATGTATCCAAACTGACCGATGAGGAACAGGAGAAGGTGAGGCAATACTTCATGAAGGCGATCTACCCAATGCTGACTCCGATGGTATATGACGGCTATCGTACTTTTCCTATTTTGATGAATAAGCTGCTAGTATTTGGCGTGGTGACTACCAGTCCTGGAGAGCGAAAGGACATGAGAAAGATGAGTTTTGTCCAGATTCCGGCCAATATTCCCCGCTTTTTTGAAATCGAGCGAGAAAATTCTCTAAATCTCATTCCCATCGAGGAGGTGATTCGGGAAAATATTGTCTCACTTTTCCGAAATGTGGAAATCGAGTCTGTCAGCTTGTTCAGAATCACTCGTAATGGAGACTTTACCCTCGAGGAAAGTGAGGATATGGATGCCAACTTCTTAGAGGAAGTAAAGCGAAAGCTCATGGAGCGCAAAACAGGCCGCGTCGTACGAATCGAAATTGAAGAAGGCTACTCCAAATGGATGCTCAATTCGCTACTTGAGCGTTGGAACCTGCGACCGGATTCAGTCTTTTTGGTCAAGCGGTCCAGTATGATTGATTTTACGAGTCTATGGCAGATTGTCGGCAACAAGCGTTTTAGAGATCGAATGCCTCAAATCCCCGAGCCGGTTAAGCCTCTGTCTTATCCTGAAGAGGGGAGAGCGGAGATTTTTGAAATACTCAAGGAAAAAGACATCCTCCTTCACCATCCCTACAATAATATCGACTCCATCCTTGATCTGATCGAAAAGGCGGCCGAAGATCCGGATGTGATGGCCATCAAAATGACCATTTATAGATTGGCTAAGGAAAGTAGGATCACGCGAGCACTTCTTCGGGCTGCCGAAAATGGCAAACACGTCTCCGTACTCTTTGAAGTCAAGGCTCGATTTGATGAGGAGAATAACATCAGAGAGGCAAAAAGGCTACAGAAAGCCGGGTGTTTTGTAATCTATGGAATCTCTAATCTAAAGACCCACACCAAGTTGCTATTGATCGTCAAAAAAGACGATCAGGAGATCACCCGATATGTACACTTAGGCTCAGGTAATTATAATGAAGACACTGCCAGACTCTACACAGACATTGGCCTCATGACCACCAATGAAGTCTTGGCTAATGATGTTTCTGAGTTTTTCAATGTAATCACCGGTCACTCCGTCCCCAGCGATTATCGAAACCTGATCACTGCACCTCGAGATATGCGCAATCAGTTGATTCATTTTATAGAGCAGGAGTCAGAAAATGCGAGAAATGGGCTCCCCGCTGGGATTTTTATCAAGGTAAATTCACTCGAGGACTCTGAGATAATCTATGCACTGTATCGGGCTTCACAGTCTGGAGTTACCGTGAAGCTGATCGTAAGGGGGATATGCTGCCTCAGGCCGAGCCGAAAAGGGCTCAGCGAGAATATCGAGGTGATTTCTATTGTAGGAGACTTTCTAGAGCATAGTCGGATCTACCATTTTCATAACAATGGAAACACCAGGACCTATTCCGGTAGTGCGGATATGATGGTGAGGAGCTTTGACAAAAGGCTCGAATCGCTTTTCAAGGTTGAGTCACCTCTTTTGGAAAGACAGCTGATGAATATTCTTTCATTCAACCTGCGGGACAATGTCAATGCCTACGTCATGCAAGAGGATGGCACCTATGTAGCCAAGCATCCCAAAGAGGGTGAATCTGAATTTAGTGTTCACCGTGAATTCTTCAGCTTGGATGCAGATGAGGTCATGAAAGTCCGATTGATCGATTGAATTGTATAAGAAAAGGCTCCCTTATCGGAGCCTTTTTTTATTTCTTTTTTGCAAAAATCACCAAGGCCAAGCCAGCGGCAGCAACTATTCCTCCAGCATAAATGGGCCAGCTGACATCATGATTTTTCTCTGCGGATAATTCAATTGGTCCGGCATCGACCACGGTTTCCCTGGTTGTAAATCCGATTCCGGGAATGAATAACATAACAATTCCTAGAATGATTAAAACGAATCCTAAAGTTCTCATAGTGAAAGCGGGTTGGTTGTACAGTTGAAATTAAGAATTTTTAGAAGGTTCAGAAAGGGAAGAAGATCGGGATGAAAATAGTAGCAATAATCCAGAAAAGAATATTCAGTGGAGCACCGACTCTCATGTAATCGCCAAATCGATAATTTCCCGGGGTATAGATCATGGTATTGGTCTGATAGCCCATGGGAGTCATGAAACTCAAACTTGCCCCAAAGGTCACCGCCATCAAAAATGGCCGAGTATCTACATCTAAACCCGTAGCAATACTAATCGCAATTGGTGCCAAAAGAGCCGCTGAGGCATTGTTTGACATTACGTTAGTAAGTAGAAAGGTGAGCGCAAAAATCGCACTCAAAACTACCCTTGGTCCCATTGCGCCAAAAGTGCCAACCACCCAATCCCCAATTATCTGGGAGCCGCCAGTTTTTTCTAAAGCCGCCCCCATGGATAAAACTCCCGCCAGCATAAAAATCACTTTCCAGTCGATGGATTTGTAGGCGTCCTCCGGACTGATTGATCTAAGCAAAACCATGAGTACAGCGCCTGCTACTGCCGTAAGCGTAATCGGAAATACACCAAAGGCCGCCAAACCTATCACCATAGCCATGATCGCCAGCGTGAGGATCGTTTGTGTTTTATTCAAGACAGAGACTTTTTTGGAGGAGAGTAGCAAAAGATCCTCTGAATTATTTATCACCTGAATAGCCTCTTCTGAGGCTCGCAGTAAGAGAATATCCCCGGGCTTGAGCGTGGTTTTGGAAAGCATATTTTCCAGTATTCCTGATCGATGTCTAATCCCAATGACCATGACATTTTCCAACAGTTGTCTGAATTTGATCGATTGGACGCTTTTATTAATCAAAAAAGAATTTGGAGTGACCATCGCTTCGAATAGCTTTTCGTCTTCATTGGTCAATGTTTCTTCATTCCAGTCCAATTCAGCCTTGATTTCAATTCCTTTTGTTTTTTGGATTTTTTCGAGCTGCTCCTGCGAGCATGCAACCCGGACCGTATCTCCTACCAATATTGCTGTGTTGGGATAGACCCGTGTTCTTTTTCCATTTTCTCGGATAATATGCAAAGCCTGCAAGCTCCCGTTCGAAAAGATCTTTTGCTTGAAAATCGGCTCTTGCAATTGCTCAAAGTCCTCATTTACTAAAATATCAATCACATAATTGCCTAAGTCCAAGGTGTCCGAAAACCCCGATTTAGCTTCCCGTTTCGGCATGAGCCATTTTCCCAAGGAGATCATATAGAGGGTTCCGGCCGTCAGGAAAATGATACCCATACCGCTCATTTCAAACACACCAAAAGATTCGAAGCCCGCTTTTTCGGCAATTCCACTTACCAAGATATTGGTACTCGTCCCCAATAGGGTACAGATTCCGCCCATCAGTGATCCAAACGAAAGTGGCATCAAAAGCTTAGATGCAGGAATATTGTTTTTTTGGCTAATGGAGATGACTGCGGGCATGAGTAGTGCCACTACCGCTGTATCATTAATAAGTGCAGAAAGCAATCCTGTACTCAGCATCAAAGTCAGAATCAGCTTGGTTTCGCTTTTTTGAGCTTGACTTCCCAGGTAATTGCTGAATTGATCCAGAATTCCGGTTTTGAAAATTGCCTGAGATATTACAAACATGGCCGCCACAGTAATGGTGGCGGAGTTGGAAAATCCGGCCATTCCTTCCTTGATATCCAATATTCCAAAAAGCATAAATAACACCATCACTCCGATAGCGACGGTGTCCACTGTAAATTTTTCCGTGAAAAAGAGTATTACAGCTAATCCTATAATCCCAAAAACAAGTGTCGTTTCAAAGCCCATACAATTTGATTGGTAAAAAGAAACTCGAAAAAGCAAATCATAAACCAAAGTACTTCAAAGCGCTACTTTTGGTCGAAATTTCCCGATTTAAAGTATTTCCAAAATACTATTCCTAATTTTACTTATCATCTTAATCTAACTGGGAAATGAAAAAATATTTTACACTTATCCTGTTTTTGCTGAGTGCGAATTGGGTTTTGGCACAAGAAGAGAGTGCTACCCCTGCGGACACCACTTACTGGCTAAAGGAAATCGGTGGTGGGATAAACTTCAATCAGGCTTCATTTAGTGGCAACTGGAAAGGAGGCGGGGTCAATTCTGTAGCCTTGGGAATGTACCTACAGGGTCGTGCCAACTATGCCAAAGATAAATGGACATGGGACAATACCATGGATTTCATCTACGGTATTGTGAAAAATCAAGGTGAAGATGCCCGTAAATCGAATGATCGGATTTTTCTCGACTCCAAGATCGGTTACAAAATCAATGACAAATGGAATTATTTCTTTGCGGTCAATTTTTTGACTCAGTTTGCCCCAGGCTATGACTTCTCAGAGCCTAATCGCGTGCTGATTTCAAAATTTATGAATCCCGGATACCTGACCACCGGTTTGGGGGTCGAGTATAAGCCCAACTCTGAGTTTTCTCTGAGACTTTCTCCATTCTCACCGCGATGGACATTTGTGACCGATACCACGCTTTACAATTTTGTCCCATCAAACTATGGGGTAGAGATCGGTGAAAAGGTAAGGCAGGAGTGGCTTGCATTTAACCTGATGGCCGAGTGGAATAAAAAACTTGCCGAAAATCTAACCTTGCTCTTGCGCTACCAGATGTATGCAAACTATGAGACGCTAGCTTTCAATACAATCGATCACCGTCTGGATGTCGCCCTTACCGCTAAGGTGACCAATTTGATCAATGTCAGTCTGACCAGTCTAAGCATCTACGATATTGATCAAGATGACAAAGTCCAATTCAGCCAGGGCTTGGCATTGGGGATTGCATTTAAGCGGGGTAACTTTCCTACGAAGAAATAAAAAAATACAATTTTTTATTCGGCATTTTGATTTATACAGATTTGTATTATTTTTGGATTCATTGTGGTAGTTAAATAATAGTTGGTTTAGTTTTCAAATAAAGGGCAGGGGATTTTCTCCTGCTTTTTTATTTCCACCTATTCCACTTTCCGTTTTGACTCTTGAAATAAGTCAATTTTTTTTATGCATATACGGAATTTTGCCAGTAACTTATTTCAAAGATCAAATGACCTAGTAAATTCCAATTCTTCACCTTCTTCGGTCTTCCATCATCGGTCTTCCATCCCAAAATCAGGAGAATATTCGTCTACTGGCAGAATAACGTATAATCAGAATTTTTTTCTACCTCTGCTCACAAAAGTGTTAGAGCAAAAGGATCTCGTTGAAAAAAATAGGTCATGCTCGCTTAGAAACGATCGACTCTTGATGGGATCATCTTTTCGAACTAGGGGAAATGAAAAAAGCCCAGATTTTCATCTGAGCTTTCTAAAGTACAGCCGGAAGGATTCGAACCCTCAACCCTCGGAGCCGAAATCCGATATTCTATCCAGTTGAACTACGGCTGCGTACTTACTTTTTATGCTTCCAACGCGGCTTTTACCCGCTCTGCTGCTTCTTTCAAGGTAATGGCCGAGAATACTTTAAGACCAGATTCGTCGATGATTTTGGCACCTTCTTCTGCGTTGGTACCCTGGAGTCTGACAATGATCGGAACTCGAATATCACCGATTGATTTGTAGGCTTCCACTACGCCATTTGCGATACGATCACATCTTACGATACCACCGAATACGTTGATCAAGATGGCTTTTACGTTTGGATCTTGAAGGATAATTCTAAATCCTGCTTCTACGGTGGTGGCATTGGCTCCTCCTCCTACATCAAGGAAGTTGGCCGGTTCGCCTCCAGAAAGCTTAATCATATCCATTGTGGCCATTGCAAGTCCCGCACCATTAACCATACAGCCCACGTTTCCATCGAGCTTGACATAGTTAAGGCCAGATTTGCCAGCTTCTACTTCCAAAGGATCCTCTTCGGCCAAGTCTCTCAACTCTGCCAATTTTGGCTGACGATAGAGGGCATTGTCGTCGAGATTTACCTTTGCATCCACTGCGAGGATCTTGTCATCCGAAGTTTTGAGCACAGGGTTAATTTCAAACTGGGAAGAATCTGTAGCTACGTAGGCATTGTAAAGTGAGGTGATAAATTTCACCATTTCTTTATGAGCAGTGCCCGAAAGACCTAGCTTGAAAGCAACCTTTCTTGCCTGGAATCCTTGTAAACCCACTTTGGGATCAATCCACTCTTTGATGATCTTTTCTGGATGTTTTTCAGCGACTTCTTCGATATCCATTCCGCCTTCTGTAGAAGCCATGATCACATTGGATCCAGTAGCTCTGTCCAGAAGGATAGACATGTAGTATTCTTTTGGCTCGGATGCTCCAGGGTAGTAGACGTCCTCAGCGATGAGCACTTTGTTTACTTTTTTGCCCTCAGCTCCAGTCTGAATGGTAACCAAAGTACCACCAAGGATCGCAGCTGCTTTTTCCTTGACATCCTCCAGTTTTTTGGCAAGTACCACACCTCGGGAGCCAGTCTCTTTCACTTCGCCTTTTCCTCGACCACCCGCATGGATCTGAGCCTTGATCACGTACCAGGAAGTACCGGTCTGGGCGTTGAGTTTTACAGCTGCATCATGCGCTGCCTCTGGAGAATCAGCTACAATTCCCTCTTGAATTCTCACTCCGTAGCCCTTTAATACTTCTTTAGCCTGATATTCGTGAATGTTCATCCTCTGAAAATTTTTGTGCGAAGATAAGGTGATCGAGGTGATAAATCAAACTTGCTTTCCTCAATTTTCCAGAGAAAAAGCCTTTAATTCCTGTTTTTGAGGGATTTGTTATACTTTTATTTTTTCAAAAATAAGTACCATGCTGATTGCCAGAGGGATTTATAAATCCTACGGGAGCCTACCTGTTTTAAAAGGTGTTTCGATTGAAATTTCCTCTTCGGAAATAGTTTCTATTGTTGGCTCCTCAGGAGCCGGGAAGAGTACGCTTCTCCACATATTGGGTACGCTCGATCGACCCGACCAGGGAGAATTGATCATGGATGGAAAAAATCTCCTCAGGCTAAAAGGGGACGCTCTAGCCGATTTCAGGAATAGCAGGATTGGGTTTGTTTTTCAGTTTCACAACCTGTTGCCGGAGTTTACAGCCAGAGAAAATATTCAGATTCCCGGTCTGATAAAAGGAGGTTCCGAGGATCAGTTGGAGAAAAGAGCAGGAGAACTTGCCGAAATATTGGGTATCAGCCATCGGCTGGATCACAAACCCTCCGAATTATCAGGCGGAGAGCAGCAGCGGGTGGCGGTAGCGAGGGCATTGATCAATCGACCGGCAGTCGTTTTTGCTGATGAGCCCTCGGGTAATCTTGACACTCAAAATGCCAAAGGTCTCCATGAGCTTTTTTTCAAACTGAAAAATGAGCTCCAGCAGACCTTTGTGATCGTCACACACAATGAGGATCTGGCTAATATGGCGGACCGAAAAGTCACCATGAAAGATGGCTTGATCCTTTCGGTTTGATTAGTTGGTCAATTTCCTGATCATGGCCTCCACATGTCCGCGAGATTCAAACATATCGGAAAATATTCCAGCGATTTTTCCTTCAGCATTAATTAGATATGTCACACGTTTAGGCATTTTGATCAAGGGAATGAGTGCATCGTAGGCTTTACAAACTTTGCCAGAATCGTCTGATAGCAGCTCAAAGGGTAGATTGTATTCCTTTTTGAATCTGAGGTGCGTCGGAATGTCGTCTCGGTTGATTCCGATCACGTCGATACCGAGACCCTGAAATACCGCAAACTCATCCCGGAATTCACATGCTTCTGCCGTGCATACTTTGGTAAAATCTTTTGGGTAAAAAAACACAATCAGTGCTTTTCCTGAATAGTCTTTTGAGAGGGAAATTTTTGTGCCTGATGTGGATGGAAGCGTAAAGTCTGGAGCGATGTCCCCGATTTTGAGTGCCATGGTTGGATTAGGATTAGATTAAAGGTCAAACAGGATTTTTAAAAAATTGGTTTTTGCTATTAGTCAAATAAGAAAATTTCACGCCGTATTTTTGGCGTCAATTCTCATTTTCTCCTAATCCATTCATCAGCATTGAAATTAAGCAGTGTACAGTCCATGCTTCTGGCAGGAGTATTTTTTGCCATGATGAATGTCTCCGTTAAGTACATTCCGCATATTCCGGCTATAGAGATAGTTTGGTTTCGATCGGTGTTCAGTTTGGTATTCACCTATGTGGTTTTGAGAAAACAAAAAGTACCTGTCCTGGGAAACAACCGGGGTAAATTGGTCATCCGTGGCGTGGTCGGATCGATCAGTTTGATTTTGTTTTTTTATACTCTTCAGCGAATTCCGCTTGCTAGTGCGGTGACCCTTCAGTATTTGTCGCCGATTTTCACGACCATTTTGGGGATATTCATCTTGAGAGAACCGGTGAAATGGGTTCAGTTTTTGTACTTCGCCATGGCCTTTGCCGGGGTGTTGGTGATCCAGGGATTTGATCCGAGGGTGGATTGGCTCAGTGCCGGGATGGGTATCGTTTCTGCACTTTCGGCAGGTATTGCCTACACGATGATTCGATTAGTGAAAAATTCCGAACACCCTTTAGTCATTGTGTTCTACTTTCCACTGGTGACGCTGCCCATAGCCTCGGTGATCATGATTTTTGATTGGGTCATGCCCCAGGGTTGGGACTGGGTGATTTTGCTTTGGGTGGGTTTTTGTACTCAGAATGCCCAATATTTCATGACAAAGGCTTATCAGACTGGGAATTTGGCGCGAGTTTCAAGTCTGAGCTATATGGCAGTGCTTTATGCTTTAGCTTTTGGATTCTTTCTTTTTGGTGAAACCTTCCCTTTGGCGGCCTATTTGGGCATGGCTTTGGTTCTTGGAGGGATATTATTGAATTTAAGAGTAAAATAAATTTAATGGGCCTGGTTACGAATTAAGACTTGGCTTCGACTTACCTAAAAAACGGCTGATGAAATTTTCCTTTTTTTCCAATCATGGACAAGTTGCCTTTCTGATCATCCTCCTCCTGAGTGCCTGCGGCGGACTGGATGGCAATCCTGACGATCAACTTATCGATTGCAATCAGTTGAGCTACGGCGATACTGTGGTTTTTATCCGTCCGGGACAGGACTATTCCATCGCGCCATTACTTTCGGCCACGGGAATCTACGCGGCAAGCCCAGATGGGTTGGCCATCAATTCGGATACTGGTGTGATCGATGTCAATGCAAGTGATACAGGACTAAAGTATAAAATCACCTTTACCCCAACAGGCTCAAATCAGGTATGTGAGACTTTTTTGACCATCGGAGGAGTAAATTACCTGGATGGAGTATATGTCATAAGCCAAAATCAACTGACTGCATTACCAATTTATAATGGCGTACCGAGTCTTCCGCTGCCCTGTGATGAGGACGACGATGATGATGATGACGATGACGATGATGACGACAGCAGTTGCGATTTTGATGCGGAAAATCCGACTGGTCAAGTATTGGAAGATTTGGGATTTGAAATCTCCTCGAAAGGTGTAATCGACCTTCAGAAAACTGTCGAAAACGGAACATTTGGTAGCACTCCAGTAAGTGGAACTATCTTAGATGTGGAGCTTTATTACAAGATCAATGATGCCAGTGCCTTGGCTTTGAATAAGATCCCGCTTCGCTTTTTTTACTACAATCGACTCGCCGATGTGCCGCAGGAAATTTTGGATGATATTGAGCAAAAAAGAGATTTGATCAATGAAGGCTCTTGGGACAAAAGTCCTAATTTTCGGGTTGCAAATACGGTCAGACCTCCCCGAAAACCCAGACCACCGTATCTAGTCATTGTAGCTAGTCTGCAGTAAAGAGATCCAAAGGGGCGGTAAGAGCCCCTTTTCTATGTCCAAAATTTATTTCGCTTTCGGTAGTGCAGTTTTGCTCCTTTTTTGGGTAGCGTGGCTTACTTTTTCTCAGGAAATAAACCCAAAACTCACCGAAGCCGATTCTCTATACGAACTGGATTTTCCCTCTGAGGACCAGGAACTCCGCGCCATTGCCTTGTATCAGGAAGTACTCCAGTCTACTCCAGATCCTGACGAGGCCCGGGATTTTGTAAGAGCGGCGGAGCGTTTAGGGAATCTACTTTTTACACTTGGCTCAGCAGAGGAAGCCAAAAAGTACTATCAATTAGGTATCGCCATTTCAAAGGCTTTTCGGGTTTCTGACAATCTGGTTTATGGTCATCATTTATTTTTGGGCGAACTGTATTTTAGTCTGAATCGGCTGGATAGCTCGCTTTTTCATTTGCAGCAGGCAGAATCCATCCAGGCCGGTTTTGAAAATGATCGAGAGCCTGAGCGTCTCTACAATGCACTGGGCGTCTATTTCTACGAGACGGGCAATTTTAATCGTGCCGTTTCTTATTTCTCCAAAGCTGAAAATTTCCTATTGGAGCAGGAGGGTGATTTTGTCTCCTATGCGCGGTATAGTTTCAAAAGCAACAAGGCTTCGGCACTCGCCAAGTTGGAAAAATACGACAGTGCTCAGCGGATCTACTATGACTTGCTGGAGCTGGGGCTCAATCTCGATCAGGTCAGGATCAATCTGGCCAATACCTACATCGAGCAATATCAAGCTCGAGAAGCCTTGACTATTTTGGATCAAATCAACCCAGGGTTTGCTGAAAGCTCCCTCTCCGTGATGAATCTTAAGGGCAAAGCACTCTTGCAGCTCAGCGAAATGGAACCCCTTAAACGTCTTCTTGACCAAGCAGAAAGTCAACTTTTACTCGATTCGACTGCAAGGCAAAGCTTCCAAAAAGGGGTTCATTACACGCTTAGGGGAGATTTTTTTGCACAACAAATGCAATGGATATCCGCTCTAGAGGCCTACCAAAAGGGGCTAATTCACCTTCACCCAGAGTTTGGGTCAGAAGAGATTACCGCCAATCCTGATGATTTTGTAGTCGGGTTATCGGTGTTGTCGCTTTTTGAGACGCTCTCCAAAAAAGCCCATGCCAGCTGGCAGTACTATGGGGAGTCGGGCGATCTGGTTTACTTTGATCTTGGACTGGACAGTTGGAGGCGGGCGTTTGATATGGCTAGGTTTATCTCGACCAATTATGACAATGACCAAGCTAGGATCTTTTTGGGAGACCAGGTCTTGATTTCGTATCAAATGGCTATCGAGCAGCTGGTTGATTTTGGTGAAAAAGAACAAAATCAACCTTGGATTGAGCAAGCTTTTGCTTGGGTGGAAGAGAGCAAAGCGGAGGGACTCAAAATCGGCTCCAGACTGGAAGCGCAGAAGCGGAAATCAGGAATTCCCCGAGACCTGATCCAAGAGGAACAAAATCTGCTTTTCTCTATTTCCAGAAATTACCAAAAGCAATTGGATGGGATCGAATCGGAGGATCAACTTGATCGGGAGCGGGTAGATCTTCAGGTGGCCTTGTCCAGATTGAGAGAAAAAATGCGTGCCTACACTCAGCCAACTGACTCTGAATCCCAACCATTTCAACTTACTCAGCTCCAGGAACAGCTTCCGGAGTCGATTAGGGTCTTGTCTCTGTTTGATTCACCGACTTATTTATTTGTCTTTTCAGTTGATTCCGAAAATTTTGAGTGGAAAAAAATCCCAAAAGCTCAGGTACCGACTGCCAAGCTTGAATCATGGCTGGCCGCTATTCGCAGTCCTTCATTTGCCCCGCTGATTCCTTCGGCGGAAATTGCTGATTTTTCTGGTCGACTTTTGGGTGAATTTTCAGGTGCGTGGGACCAAACAGATCACCTGATGGTGATTCCACATGGGCAGTTTAATACCTTGCCATTTGAATTGCTACCTATCGGTGGGGGTATGGTTTTATTGGATAAGGTGGCTGTGATGTATCAATTTTCTGCTCGGTTTATTCAGCAGGTAGATGCAATAGAATGGCGTAGAAACCAGATTTCATTTGCTCCATTTTGGGAAGAAAAAGGAGGTGACTACAAAGGCTTTGCGGCTTTGCCAAATTCCAAAAAGGAAGTTGACTATTTGCGTGGCGAGAAAATTCTCGGGGCTAATGCTTCCAGAACGGCCTTTTTGACCAAAACTCAAAATGCGGAAATTCTCCACCTTGCTACCCATGCGGTCGCTTCGACAGAGGATCCCAATGAGGCATTTATAGCATTTCATCCGGGCGAGGATGAGTTTAGAGTTTTTGCCCCGGAGCTGGCATTTATGGATTTGAATCAGGTCAAGTTGGTCTATCTCAGTGCCTGTGAGACTGGTACGGGCAAGCTCAGCCAAAGCGAAGGACTGGTGAGTCTGGCACGGAGCTTTGCCTTTGCCGGAGTGGAGCAGATGCTTATTTCCCAGTGGGTCAGCGAGGATCGGGTGTCTGCCTATATGTCCTCTCGATTTTATGAGCACCTTCAGGATGGCCATTCACCTGCCTCCAGCCTGCGATTGGCAAAATTGGATCTGCTCCAGGATCAAGAAATGGTGCAATTTCACCACCCGTACTTCTGGGCCAATTTCAAACTTATCGGTCAGCCGACTAGGGTTTCTTCTGATCGGCTAAAGACCGTGGTGGGAGTTTTTGGTCTGATATTTTTTGGCTTGGCCATTCTAGCGACACTATTGGGGTGGATTCGCCACCGGAAATCTCAGGCTTAAGTAAATCCTTTTTTCGAAGTGTCCGCTCTATTTTTTTGAGCGATAGCATGCCTTTTTCAATGATTTCTGGTGCTTTGATGACATTACGGATAGGGGCAACCAGTGTACCTAATACCAGTAAGTAGGCAAAAAGTGTTCCACCGCTCATTTCAGCGGATTGCCAGCTTAGGGACATCAGCAAGATGATGATCAATATTGATCCCGTTCCATTGACTAAAGCATGCCGCAGCGACTCGAGGTGATGGTAGTTTTGATTTACAGCCAAGAATTCGTCGGATTGGGCGTTAAATTTTCTCAGGGTTCGGTTGACACGAAGATTCAGGTGAAGTGATCGGTGTTTGCAAAAGAGTCGGTTACCAGATGTAGAAGCTCGTTCTTTTTTGTCCGCTTATCGGGAATCAGCCGGAGCTGAGCCCTGTCTATCAAGTAGAAAATGGGGAAAATCAAAATTCCTGTACCCAATAGGATTACACTCCAGAGTGGATTGATCCCAAAC
>VFQO010001165.1_pt1 | contig 21743 bp, 23 predicted proteins | sample 3512331 | NCBI WGS metagenome assembly VFQO01 (sample SAMN10412371, study PRJNA504923) | tailings metagenome | isolation source: Replicate 3 from Balatoc abandoned mine | place: Philippines: Itogon, Benguet | collected 2017-08-28 | reverse complement strand
TCGCCGAGCACTGCACAAGTGGTGTCTTGGGGCCTCGCCACACCGCGGGGTGTTCTTTCAACCGAAAGAGGAGGTCAATATGCGAATACAGATGAAATGGGTAGCGTCGGCTGTGGTGGCCCTTGCTGCATCGATATCCGCGCAGGCGGCGCCAACGTTCGCCGACGTGGTCGTGCTGATGGACGAGTCGGGCTCGATGAGTGGAGAGCAGACCTGGATCAGCAACCAGATTACGGTGCTGAACACTGGGCTGGTGAGTGAAGGGCTCAGTCCCAACCAGTACGGTCTGATTGGTTTCGGCGCATCGTCTGGCACCTCTGGTGGTGACTTGCTGCGGGGTTTTGACGTTGGCGGAACAGGTGCTGGTACGCCTGCCTCGCCCGGCACCTTCGGCACCGCAGCGCAGTTCCAGACAGCAGCGGGCAACTTGGTGATCAACGGTGCCACCGAGGACGGCTGGAGCGCCATCAACTACGCCAATACGCTGGCGGGGCGTGCTGGTGCCGCACGTAACTACATTCTGGTGACCGACGAAGATCGTGACGACACAAATGCTGGCTTGAGTTATGCGGGCGTGCTTGCGAGCATGACCTCTGCGAACATTCTGTTAAACGCAATCGTCAACCAAGTCTTCTTGTGTGATAACCAAAGAGCCCTCGGTGTTGCCGTGAACAGTAGCAATCAGACTTTCGGGTTTGTCAGCGATGGTTCTGGCGGTTACACGCAGTGCAACGGTGCCATTGCTTATGGTCCATCAAGTAATGGCACCACAAAGGCCGACTACGTAGATATGGCGCTGGCCACCGGAGGCGCCGCTTGGGACCTGAACTTGTTGCGTGCGGGTGGCCTGCTCGCGGATTCGTTTACCGCCGCTTTCATTGATTGGAAGGTCGAGGAAATCACGAACCGGGATCCAAGCCTGTTCCGTTGCCAGGCACACTCGCCCTCATGGGCGCTGGGTTCATCGCACTCCTGGCGGCTCGAAAACGCGTAACGGGCTGATCAGCAGATTGACAGCAGTACGCCTGTGCTCATAGAAGCCGACTGACCTCCGGTCGGCTTCTTGCTTTTGTTTCCTTCTAAACCCATCCAAGGGCTCCGGACAAGCCTCCCGCTCCCAGTAACCACAGCAGGTGTACCCGCGTGCGCCACACGATGAGCGAGGCCGTCGCCGTGAGCAGCCACAGCCGCCAGTCGCGCGCCGGGTCGTCGTGCGCGGCGGTCAGCAGCCAGCCGGTCGCAATCAACAGCGCGATGACGATGGGGGCCATTCCGGCCTTGAAGGCGCGCACCGCGCGCCGCTCGCGGTTGCGGTGCGCCCAGCGCGTGGCGGTGTAGGTGAGCACTGATGACGGCAGCAGGATGGCCACCATGGTGGTGAGCACGCCGAACAGTCCCAGCGCCCAGGCCATGGCGCCGGCTTGTGGGCCGCCGGCCGCGTTGAGGCCGACGTTGAAGCCCAGCAGGGCGATGAACAGCACGTTCGGCCCCGGCGCGGCCTGGGAGAGCGCGATCGAGGCGGTGAACTGCGCGTCGCTGAGCCAGCCGTGCTGCGTGACGAGGTAGCGGTGCATGTCGGGCGCAACCGTGATGGCGCCGCCCACCGCCAGCAGTGACAGGGTGAGGAAGTGCAGGAACAGGTCCAGCCAGTCGACGGCGATGGGGGTGAGCGCGCCCATGTGTCAGCCCCGTGCCGGCGCGAGCCGGTGCCATGCCCAGGCGCAGGCCGCTGTGCCCAGCCCGAGCAGTACCCAGGCCAATGGCCAGCGCAGCACGGCCACGGCTGCAAAGCTGGCCACAGCAAAGGCCACGCAGGCCGCCATACCCATGACGTTCTTGCGCAAGGCGCTCACGAGCTTCAGGCCGGTGGCGGCAATCAGGCCGGCCGCCACCGCGCCCATGCCGCGCAGCGCACCCTGCGCCTGCGGCAAGTCGGCGAGCTGGCTGTAGAGCGTGGCGATCAGCAGCAGCAGCGCCAGCGGTGCGAGCAGCATGCCCGCGAGCGCGGCCAGCGCGCCCGAGAGGCCAAAATGCCGGCCGCCGATCATCATCGACAGATTCACCACGTTGGGGCCCGGCATGATCTGCGCTACCGCCCAGTCCTCGATGAACTGTTCGCGCGTGAGCCACTGGCGTTTCTCGACCAACTCGCGCTGGACCACGGCCAGCACGCCGCCAAAGCCTTGCAGCGCGAGCCAGGTGAAGGCGGTGAAGAGTTCGGTGCGCGAGCGCGGGTGGGCGGGGGCTTCGTCGGGCGGCACGGTGGCGGGTGGGAAGGTCAGGCCGCCTGCAGGATGCCACGCACGGTGTCGGCCGTCAGCGGCTTGATCACGTAGCCCTGAATCACCGGAATCTCGCTGGCGCGGCGGCGGTCGCTCTCGGCGCCGGAGGAGGTGAGCATCATCAGCACGGTCGTGTCGCTGCCCGACAGCAGGGGCGTGGCGCGCAGGGCGACCTCGAAACCGTCCAGCAACGGCATGTTGATGTCCAGGAAGATGCAGGTGGGCCGCTGCAGCGGATCGTTGCGCAGGAAGTTCAGCGCGGCCTCGCCGTGATCGAAGATGAGCACCTCGCCGGTGAAGCCGGCGCGGCGGATCATGATCTCGTGAAAGACGTTGTCGGCGTCGCTGTCGTCAATCAGGATGATGCGTTCGGGTGCAGCCATGTCGTGCGCTCCTTCTTCCAGTTCAATCGCCCACGACGGGCAGGTGCAAGGTGAACCGGCTGCCTTCGCCGGGTTGAGACTCCACGCTGAGCCGGCCCTGGTGCAGGTCGGCGATGCGCTGGCAGATGGCCAGCCCCAGCCCGGTGCCGTCATGGTGGCGCCGGTTGTTCAGGCGGCTGAACACGTCGAAGATCGCGCTCTGGTGTTCCTGGGCAATGCCGATGCCGTTGTCGCAGATATGGATCTGGTCGACCGTGGCGTCCTGCGAGGCCACCACCTTCACCACCGGTGGCACGTCGCGGCGCGCAAAGGCCAGCCCGTTGGCCACCAGGTTGTGCAGCGCCTGGTGCAGCAGTCGGGCATCGCCCGTCACCACTGGCAACGGGCCGGTTTCGATGCGCCCGCGCGTTTCGCGCAGCATCGGCTCCAGGGCTTCCTTCACCTGGCGCATCACCTGCGCGATGTCCACGGCCTCGTGCGACGGTTCGTAGGTGTCGAGCTGGGCGAACGCCACCAGGTTGTCGATCAGGCGGCCCGCGCGCTGGCCACCCTCGCGCACAAAGCCGAGGTAGCGTTGGGCGTCGGCCGGCAGCGTGTGCAGGTGATCCTCCACCAGCAGCGAGCAGAAGTTGTTGATGCCGTTGACGGGTTCGCGCAGGTCGTGCGAGAGCATGCGAATGAAGCGCTGCTGCTCGCGTGTCTTGCGCTCCAGCAGGTCCACCGTGCGGTTGAGCCGCGCCTCGTTCTGCTTGAGCACCTCGATGTCGTGGGCCCGCATCACGACGCCTTGCACGGCACCATCGGCATGGCGCACTGGTAGCAGGGCGACTTCCATGTGTCGCGCACCGCGCCCCTGGTACTGCACACGGCGTTGGTAGAACACGGGTTCGCCGCGCAATGCCCGCGTGAGCTGGAAGCCGACGACGTCGCGGTACAGCGCCTCGCCCACATGCTCGGACACGTGGCGGCCGATCACCTCGTCCGCGCTGCAGGCGTTGTAATCGAGGTAGGTCTGGTTGACGTGGCGGTAGATGCTGTCGTTGTCGATGTAGGCCTGCAGGTCCAGGCCGGCGGTGGCCATGGCGGTGAGGCGCTCGATGCGTCGCTCGGTGTCCTGCGCGTGTTGGGCTTGCGCCTGGCGCCGGTCCGTCTCGTGATGCAGCAGGGTGGCCACGAGGTTGGACAGGCGGCGCAGGGCGTCGATCTGCAGCGGCTCGATGCTGCGTGACTCCCCGTCGATGACGCACACCGTGCCCAGGGCGAGGCCATCGTCGGTGACGATGGGTGCACCGGCATAGAAGCGCACCGGGCCCTCGGGCATGACCAGCGGGTTGCCCTGAAATCGCGCGTCGTTGCGCGCGTCTTCCACCACCAGCACTTCCTGCGGTTTCAGGATGGCATGGGCGCAGAAAGCCACCTCGCGCGGCGTTTGCGTGGCTGCCAGGCCGATGCGCGACTTGAACCACTGGCGATGTTCGTCGACAAGCGTGATGAGCGCGATATCGGTACCACAGATGGCCTGGGCCAACGCGGTGATGTCGTCGTAGACCTTCTCGGGCAGGGTGTCCAGGACATCCAGTTCCCTCAATCGGGCCAGGCGCTCGGATTCGTTGGCGGGTAGGGCGGCGGCGGGCGGCATTCGGCGGCAGGGCGGGAGGAAGGCCCAAAGCCGCGATTTGTAACACGCGCGAGCGTGTTAGCGCTACCGCCCGGCCGTGCCAGGGGTCTTCGTCGACTCCTTCACACCGGGCTTTCGGCCCGGTGCGGCAAGGGTCACACCGACATGCCGCCGCTGACCTCGATCACCGCGCCATTGACGTAGCTCGCGTCGTCGCTGGCAAGGAAGGCATAGACGCTGGCGATCTCCTCGGGGCGGCCGAGGCGGCGCAGCGGCACGCGCTGCTGCATTTCGCTGATCACCTTGTCGGGAATGGTGCCGAGGATGGGCGTTTCGATGAAACCGGGCGCCACGGCATTGACGCGCACGCCCTTGGGGCCCAGCTCGCGCGCCCATGTCTTGGTGAAACCGATGACGCCGAACTTGCTGGCCGCATAGTTGGTCTGGCCATAGTTGCCGTAGATGCCAACCACCGATGAGGCGTTGAGGATCACGCCCGAGCCTTGCTGCACCATGGCGTCGGCCACCAGCTGCGCGCAATGGAAGACGGCGCGCAGGTTGACGTCGATCACGCGGTCGAACTGCTCCAGGGTCATCTTCTGCAGTCGCGCGTCCTGCGTGATGCCGGCGTTGTTCACCAGCACGTCGATGCGGCCGTGTCGCGCCAGCACCTCGGCCACCACGGCTGCCACGCGCGCGCGGTCGGTCACGTCCAGCGCATGCCCCTCGGCCTGCGCACCCAGTGACTGGCAGCGTTTGACGGCAGCGGCCACCGGTTCCGGTTTGAGGTCGGCCAGCACGACGATGGCGCCTTCGCGGGCAAAGGTTTCGGCGGTGGCCAGGCCGATGCCCTGGGCGGCACCGGTGATGAGACAGACCTTGTTGTTCAGGCGGGGCATGGGATATCGCAAGCAGGCGGTGAGGTGTCAGTACCGGGGTTGAAAACGGCGGATCGCGTCGCGCGCCGCGCCATCGAGCAGGAAACCAGGGCCGAAGCGGCGTGCGAGCACGTCGCAACGCTGCTCGAAGGCGTCGATGCCCTGGCCGTAGATGAACTGCAGCGCACCACCCGTCCACGCCGGAAAGCCGATGCCGAAGATCGAACCGATGTTGGCATCGTGCGCGCTGGTGAGCACCCCCTCGGCCAGGCAACGCGCGGTCTCCACCGACTGGCGGTAGAGCAGGCGGTCCTTGACGTCGCGCAGCTCCCAGGCGAGCTTCGGGTCTTCGAACAGGCCCTTGAGCTCCGGCCACAGGTGCTTGCGCTGGCCCGGCGGGTAGTCGTAGAACCCGGCGCCTGCGGCGCGCCCGCCGCGCTTGAGGGTCTTGACCATGCGCTCGACCAGCAGTTCGCCACGCGAGGGCTCGTACACGCGTCCCTCGGCCTTGAAGTCGGCGCGGGTCTGGTCGAGCACGTGCACCGACAGCGACAGCGCGGTCTCATCGAGCACCGCCAAAGGGCCCACCGGCATGCCGGCCTGCACCGCGGCATTCTCGATCACCGGCGCCGGGATGCCTTCGCCGAGCATGGCAGCACCCTCCATCACGTAGGTGCCGAAGGTTCGGCTGGTGTAGAAGCCGCGCGAGTCGTTGACCACGATGGGAAGCTTGCCCAGCGCCTGCACGTAGTCATAGGCGCGCGCCACGGTCTCGTCGTCGGTCTTCTGGCCGCGGATGATCTCGACCAGCTGCATCTTGTCCACGGGGCTGAAGAAGTGGATGCCGATGAACTTTTCGGGCCGCTTGCAGGCCTGCGCCAGGCTGGTGATGGGCAGCGTTGAGGTGTTGCTGGCCATGAAGCCGCCGCGCGCGAGCTGCTCCTCCGCTTCGCGTGTCACCTGCGCCTTCACGTCGCGCGCTTCGTACACCGCCTCGATGATGAGCTGGCAGCCCGCCAGATCCTTGGCGTGGTCGGTGGGCAGGATGCGCGCGAGCAGCGCCTGCTGCTCGACCACGCTCATGCGACCCTTGTCCACGCGTGGTTGCGTCACGCGCTGGCTGTAGGCCTTGCCGAGCTCGGCGTTCTCCAGGCTCACGTCCTCCAGCACGGTGTCGATGCCGCGGCTGGCCTGCGCGTAGGCAATGCCCGCGCCCATCATCCCGGCGCCCAGGATGCCGACCTTCGTCGGCTTGAACTTCGGGAAGTCCTTGGGGCGCGAGCTGCCGCCCTTGACCGCGTTCATGTGGAAGAAGAACGTGTTGATCATGTTCTTCGCCACCGGGCTCACGATCAGGTGGGCGAGGTAGCGGCTCTCGATGCGCAGCGCGGTCTCGTAGTCCACCATCGCGCCCTCGACCATCGCGGCCAGCGCGGCCTCGGGTGCGGGGTACAGGCCGCGTGTTTTTTGCTTGAGCATGGCCGGCGCCACGCTCAGCATGCCGGCCACCTTGGGGTTGGCGGGTGTGCCGCCGGGCATCTTGTAGTCCTTCGCGTCCCAGGGGTGGTGGGCCTGCGGGTGTGTGGCGATGAACGCCTCGGCGGCGGCGCGCATCGTCGTCGCATCAGGAGCGAGCTCGTGCACCAGGCCGAGCTCGAGCGCCTGGCGCGGGTTGAACAGCCGGCTCTCCAGGATGTAGGGCTGCGCGCCCTGCAGGCCCAGCAGGCGCGTCATCTTGGTGATGCCGCTGGCCCCGGGGATCAGGCCCAGCGTGATCTCAGGCAGGCCGAGCTGAATCTTCGGGTCGTCCAGCGCAATGCGGTGGTGGCCCACCAGCGCCACCTCCCACCCGCCGCCCAGGGCAGCGCCGTTGATGCAGCTCACCACCGGCACACCGAGCGTCTCCAGCGTGCGAAAGTTCTTCTTCAGCTGCTCGATCTCGGCGAACACCCGCGGCGCGTCCGCCGGTTGCAGGCGCATCGTGCCCTTGAGGTCGGCGCCGGCGAAGAAGGTGCTCTTGGCCGACGCCAGGATGATGCCCTTGATGAGCGCCTTGTCGCGCACCACCAGCCCGGTCACGGTGCTCATGTCGCGCTGCCAGTCCGCGCACATGGTGTTCACCGGCGAGCCGGGCTCGTCGAAGGTGATGGTGGCGATGCCCTGGTGCAGTTCGTACTGGATGGTTTTCATCGGATCACACCCGCTCGATGATGGTCGCGATGCCCATGCCCCCGCCCACGCACAGCGTGGCCAGGCCGCGCTTGAGGTTGCGCTGTTCCAGTTCGTCGAGCAAGGTGCCCAGAATCATCGCGCCGGTGGCGCCCAGCGGGTGCCCCATTGCAATGGCGCCCCCGTTGACGTTGACCTTTTCGTGCGGTACGCCCATCTCGCGCATGAACTTCATGGGCACCGCCGCAAAGGCCTCATTCACTTCGAACAGATCGATGTCGTCCACCGTCAGCCCGGCCTTGGCCAGTGCCTTGCGCGCCGCTGGCATGGGGCCGGTGAGCATGATGGTCGGGTCCGCGCCCGACAGCGCCACCGCGACGATGCGCGCGCGCGGCGTGAGGTTGTGATCCTTGCCCGCCTGGGCGCTGCCGATCAGCACTGCCGCCGCACCGTCGACGATGCCCGAGGAGTTGCCCGCGTGGTGCACGTGTTCGATGCGTTCGACCTGGGGGTAGCGCTGCATCGCGACGGCATCGAAACCCATGGCGCCCAGTTGCTCGAACGCGGGCTTGAGCGAGGCCAGGCCTTCCATCGTGGTGTGGGGTTTGATGAACTCGTCTTCATCCAGAATGATCTGGCCCAGCATGTCCTGTACCGGCACGACGGACTTGCGAAAGCGCCCCTCGCTGCGCGCGCGCGCAGCGCGTTGCTGGGATTCGAGCGCGTAGGCGTCCACGTGCTCGCGCGTGAAGCCTTCCAGGGTGGCGATCAGGTCGGCGCCGATGCCCTGTGGCACGAACAGCGTGGCGCTGTTGGTGGCCGGATCCTGCGCCCAGGCCCCGCCGTCGGATCCGATCGGTACGCGGCTCATGCTTTCCACGCCACCCGCCACCACCAGGTCTTCCCAGCCGCTGGCCACCTTCATCGCGGCCATGTTCACCGCCTCCAGCCCGGAAGCGCAGAAGCGGTTGAGCTGCACCCCGGCGCAACGCCAGTCCCAGCCGGCCTTGAGCGCGGCCACCTTGGCAATCACCGAACCCTGCTCGCCGATCGGTGAGACCACGCCCATCACGACGTCGTCCACGGCACCGGTGTCAAAACCCTGGCGGCGTTGCAGTTCACCCAGCGTACCGGCCAGCAGGTCAACAGGCTTGACCTCGTGCAGGCTGCCGTCCTTCTTGCCCTTGCCGCGGGGCGTGCGGATCGCGTCGAAGATGAAGGCGGTTTCGGGCATGGCTGTCTCCTCGGTGAACACCGGAATCCCGGGGCAGTATAGACTTTTGCCAAGCAACTGCTTGCCATAAATCCCCCCCCAACCGTCCTCTCGGTGACAGCATGATCGAACGCACCCTCTACAGCAGCGACCACCAGGCCTTTGCCGACAGCTTCCAGCGTTTCATCGACAAGGAGATCGCGCCCTTTCACGAGGCCTGGGAAGAGCAGGGCTACGTGGACCGCGATGTGTGGCGTCGGGCGGGTGAGAATGGTTTTCTGTGTGCCACGCTGCCCGAGGAATACGGCGGCTCGGGGGTGGACAAGCTCTACTCGGTGGCGCAGATGGAGGCGCTGTCGCGCGGCGGCTTCAGCGGCATCGGCTTTGGGCTGCACAGCGAGATCGTGGCGCCGTACATCCTGCACTACGGCACCGAGGCCCAAAAGCAAAAGTACCTGCCTTCGATGGCCACTGGCGAGATGGTGGGCGCGATCGCCATGAGCGAGCCCGCCGCGGGCAGCGACCTGCAGGGCATCAAGACCACCGCGCTGCTGCAGCCCGATGGCAGCTACCGCTTGAACGGCAGCAAAACCTTCATCACCAATGGATGGCATGCCGATCTCGTCATCGTGGTCGCCAAGACCGACCCCGCTGCGGGCGCCAAGGGCACCACGTTATTGCTCGTGGAACGCGGCATGCCGGGCTTTGAAAAGGGCAAACGCTTGAAGAAACTCGGCCTGAAGGCGCAGGACACCTCCGAGCTGTTCTTCAACGACGTGCACGTGCCGGCGGACAACGTGCTGGGCGGACCCGATTTCGTCGGCCGCGGCTTCGTCTGCCTCATGGAGCAGTTGCCCTGGGAGCGGCTGCAGATCGCCATCGGTGCGGTGGCCGCGGCCCAGGCCGCCATCGACTGGACCGTGCAATACGTGAAGGACCGCAAGGCCTTCGGCAGCACCGTGGGCGCCTTCCAGAACACCCGCTACACGCTGGCCGAACTGCAGACCGAGGTGCAGGTGGCGCGCGTGTTCGTGGACAAGTGCTGCGAGCTCGTGAACGAAGACAAGCTCGATTCGGCCACCGCGAGCATGGCCAAGTACTGGTGCAGCGACCTGCAGTGCAAGGTGATGGACGAGTGCGTGCAGTTGCACGGCGGTTACGGCTACATGTGGGAATACCCCATCACCCGAGCCTATGCCGACGCCCGCGTGCAGCGCATCTATGGCGGCACCAACGAAATCATGAAAGAGCTCATTTCGCGCCAGATGGGTCTTGGCGCGCGCTGACCGACCGTCCCGGTTTGCAGTAATCTCGCGCACTCTGGCGGGTTCGAGCTGGCTTCGTCCCGGTCCCGCCTCCACGTGCGTGCGGCGGGGTCTTCCATGAAGAACGTCGATATCCACCAGCTGGATCTGCTGTGCCAGCTGATCGATCACCAGAGCCTTGGTGCGGCCGCCGAGCGCCTGCAGATGACTTCTTCCGCCGCCAGTCAGTCGCTCACGCGGCTTCGATCGGCCTTTCCTGAAGAGCTCTACGTGCGCCAGGGCGGCGGTTATGCGCTGACGCCCTACGGGGAGCGTGTCATCGACGGACTGCGCTCGATCGTGCGGCGCTGGAGCGAGGTGGAGCAATCGGCCCGGCGCTTCGAGCCAGGGGGGTGCGAAGCCCGATTTGCCGTCGCCTGCGTGTCGCACAGCGCCATCCCCGATCTGGTCCGATTCCACGAGGATTTCCGCGCACTGGCGCCGCGGGCCAGGCTTGACCTGCAGGTTCCGCTGCACAACGCGTTCGATATCCAGGCCTTGCGCGCTGGCAAGCTCGACGTGCTGTGCGCGAGCGCGCCACCTGCGCCCGACGCGAGAGACCTTCACCACGAGTTGCTGTGCACACACGCCCTGGTCCAGGTCGTGCTGCGAAGCGATCACCCCCGCATCGGCGAGACCCTGTCGTTGGAGCAGTACCTGGCCGAGGAACACCTGGTGGCGAACTACCGCAATCTCGACCCCGCCTCACGCAGCCCGCTCGACGCCGCGTTGCTGGCGATGGGCCTGCCGATGCGGCGCTTCATTTGCGTTCAGTCGCTGTGGACCTGTCTGAACATGTTGTCGCGCGGCGACTACCTGATGACGATGTCGGCGCAAGGGTCGAAGGTCCTGCTGCAGGCCCACCCGCGCCTGCGCAGCCTGGCACTGCCGGCCGGGTTACCCCCGATCCACACGTCGCTGTACATGATCTGGCACGAGCGCACCCATCGCAGCGGCGCTCACCTGTGGTTGCGCGAGCGATTGCGCCACGTTGCCCGACCCATGGAGGGCACATGAGCGTGCTCGGACCCCCAACGAGGCCAGCCCGGTGAGTGGCGTCGATCTTCGCCAACTGGCGTTGCTCGTGGCGCTGCACGACACGCAAAGCCTCAACGAGGCTGCGCGGCGCCTGCACATGACGCCGTCGGCCGCCAGCCAGTCGTTGCAGCGTTTGCGCGCCCGTTTGGGCGATGACATCGTGGCAAGGCAGGGAAACGCCTACGTTGTCACGCCGTTCGGCGAGGGCGCACTGGAGGCGTTTCGGGACATGCTGCGTCTGTGGGGAGAGATATCGGCGGGGAGCACGGTGTTCGATCCGCCCAGCAGTCGCGCCCACTGGTCGGTGGCGTGCGCCGAAGAGTTCACCGAGATCGACCTGGATGCCAGCTACACCGCCATCGTGGCGGCTGCCCCGGGTGTGCGCCTGGACGTGGGCACCCCGCCGGGCGCCCAGGCGGACTGGGACGCGTTGCGTTCAGCCCGTCTGGACGTGTTGCTCACGACCCGTGCCCCGCCCGCCGATGCGAGTGATCTGCACGCCGAACGCTTTCCCGATGTCTTGCTCACGCATGCGTGCCTCAGCGTGGCGCATCCCCGCATCGCAGGGGGTATCACGCTGGAGCACCTGTCGCGGGAGCCGCATGTGCGCTTGTTCAACCCCGATGCCGCGGATTTGCCCCCCGATCCGATCGACGAAGCACTGGTGGCCGCAGGCCTGGGAGCGCGACGCTGCTCGTGTGTGCCCACCCTGGCGCGCTGGGCGTCGGTGGTTGCCACCACCGATCGGCTGGCCCTGGTCACAGCCCACCAGGGATCGGTGCTGATGCGGCTCGCCGACGGTCTGCGCATGCTGCCCCTGCCAGAGGGGTTGCCTCGAGTTCCCATGCCAAGGTACATGGTCTGGCACCACCGAACGAACGCGTCGGCCGCCTCACGCTGGTTGCGCGAGCGATTGCGATCCTTTGTGTTCACGGGGTCTGTCGGTCAACCATCGGCCACGCCGTCGGGTCGATGACCTCACGCGTGCGCGAGGCTGGGCTCGCGCATCGCAGCCGGTGCTGGTGCCGTATCGGTGGGGCGCAGGAGACGGTACAGATCGCGCAGGTGCAGCACGGCGATTACCGCTCCCCGCGTACGGGCCATCAGGTCAAAGCAATCGAAGAGGCGTTCGTTCCAGGCCTGTGGCTCGTGCGAGGCCATGAACCGGGCATACAGCGCCCGATCGTCGGGCCCCATGTGCGGCAGGTGACCCTCCACTGTCTTCTTGAGGATGGCACGTGCTTGGTTCATGCGGGCGGCAGGCGACGCATCCGCGCCTTTTGCATCGTGGTACGGCAGGCTCTGCCAACGCTCGAGCAGGGAGTCGAGCATCGGTGGCGTGAACAGGGGCTGGTTGACGGCGGCGTGTTTCATGGGGATCCCCGGGCAGGTGACGAGAGTGTCCGCGGCCAGCCCGCCGAAGTCGATTTCGAAGTCCTCAAGCGCGATTCAATTCTGCTTATTGCCGGTTGGATGCGTGGGCGTATTTCCTTGAAAAAGAGTACTAAAGTAAGATATTTCATGCCCAAACCACCCAAGGGAAGCGCATGAAAAACGTGGACATCCGCCAGCTCGCCCTGCTGTGCGAACTGGTGGATACCCAGAGCCTGACCGAGGCCGCCGGCCGCATGCACATCACGCCATCGGCAGCGAGCCAGTCGCTCGCGCGCCTGCGGCAGGTGCTGGGCGACGAGCTGTGCGTGCGCGAGCAGCACCAGTACCAGCTCACGCCGTTCGGCTCGTCGGCGATGTCGTCCTTCCGCCAGATCGTCGCCCTGTGGGAGGGCGCCAGCAGCACGAGCTGGGCCTTCGATCCGGCCGATTGCGAGGCCCACGTCGTGCTGTCTTGCTACGACGGCTTCGGCGCCCGCGCCCTGGCCGACTTCTACCGGCGCATCACCGCCATGGCGCCGCGCCTGAGTCTGGACATCCGTGCGCCGTCCAACGGCCCGCAGGACATCGCCGAACTTCGCTCGGGCAGCATCGACGTGGTCTGCAGCCATCAGGAGGCGCCTGCCGACGCGGCCGATCTGCACACCGAGACGGTCAAGTCGTTCCAGATCTCGCACTGTTGTCTGAACGTCGATCACCCCCGCATCGGGCCATCACTCTCGCTGGCCGACTACGCCCGGGAGGAGCACCTGCTGATCACCTTTCTCAAGCGCTCTGGCGCCCACCGCAGCCCGATCGATCTCGCGCTGGAGCAGCAGGGCTTGCCCGCACGGCGCAGCAGCGTGGTGAACTCCTGGCATCTGTGCGCCGAGATGCTGGCCTGCACCGACCGGCTGGTGTCCACCAGCCGCGAGCAAGCCGCCATGCTCACCCGCCTGTCCCCGCGCATCCGCAGCCTGCCGCTGCCGGCCGGTCTGGCATGGCCCAGCATGCCGGTGCACATGTCCTGGCATCAACGCACGCACCACAGCAGGCCGCACCGCTGGCTGCGGCTGCAACTACGCGACTACCTGCACGAAACCGAGGGGGCCTGTTGATGCTCACGTGCGGTGCGACAGCCAGGTATCGATCTCGTGCAGGCGCACGGTGGCAGCCCCTTCACCGATCTGGCGGCACAGCAGGTCGAACAGGTCGAATCGCAGGCGCTGAACGGTGGCCAGCGACGGTGCGCTGATGAGGCAGAGGTAGAGGCGAAGGTCGCGCTGGGTGAATGCGTTGCTGTGATGCTGAAGATCGATGATGACCAGCCGCCGGATGGCCTGCAGGCGGCGCTGCTCGCTCAGCGTGCGGCGGCCTTCGCGCTCGGCACCGCTCCAGCGGCGCATCAGGCGCTGGAGCATGGAAGGGGAGGCGTCCTCCTCGTGCAGCACGGATTCCCGCGCCATGCGTTCATGCAGTCGCACCGCGGGCGCATGGTGCGGGCGGTGTACGTGGCGCTGTGGATTCATCGCGTGTTCCTCCTCGGTGGGCCGATGAGTGCACTCTAGGCAGTCGTTTGCTGCCTGTCGATGTCGCAAACGGCGAACGCGGTTTAGTCCCGCTGAAGCGCCGCAGTGCGGTGTTTCACGCCAGGTGAATGACCCGGGGTTCGGCAAAACTGGCAGCCACTGTGTGGTCCGCCACCCACCAGGCGCGCTTGGGGTGGTGCTGCACGTCCTGCAGCACTTCGGTCAGAAAGCCGATGGCGGGCTTGTCCAGCGCCGCGAATGGCTGATCGATGAGCGTCACGGGCGCGCCAGCCGCGAAGGCCGCGCTGAGCCACAGCTTGCGGCGTGTGCCGGTGGAGAGCATGTAGACCGGCTTGTGCAGGTGGGCACGCAGATCAAAGCCCTCGGTGAGATCGTCCAGCGCCGCGGCGCTCAACTGCGGCCAGTGGGCCGCCAGGCCTTCAAGGTAGTTGGCCGCGGGCAGCGCATCGTGAGCCTCGCTCGTCGGGTCGATGCGAAAGACCTGTTGCCGGTAGCGCTGCGGCGCCTCGTCGAGCCAGACGCCGGCCGCGCAAAAGCGACCCCGCTGCGGGGCCAGCGCGCCCGCGGCCAGCGCGAGCAGGGTGCTCTTGCCGCTGCCGTCTTCCCCGGTGAGCCATGTCAGGCCGGTGCCCAGTTGCACCTGCAACCCGCTGAACAGTTCTGGTCCGCCGGGCCAGGCGAAGTGCAGGTCTTCGATGCGCAACAGCGTGTCCCCGGCCATTGCCAGTACCTTGACGGGCCTCAGTAGGTCAGCCGCAGCCGGCGGCCCTGGTGGTTCAGCACGGCCGAGCGCGGGCCGATGGCTTCGAGCCTGAGGCCGGGTGCGATGTCCTGCCCCTCCTGCAGCACCTTGCCGTCGATGATGAGCATGCGCAGCGCAGGGCTTTCGGCGTAGGTGGTACCGCTGATCAGCAGTGGTGGCAGGCCGGCTCGCGCTGTCGGCGCCAGATCGGCCACGCGGGGCAGTGCCTCGTCGTCCTGGGTTTGCGGCTGGCGCGCTTGGGCAGCAGGCCGCGCTGCGGCAGCGGGTGGTGGCGCCGGCGCCAGGATGGGCGGTGCCACAGTGGCGGTTGCATCGCGCGGGATGGCGGCGAGCGGCGCAGGCATCGCGGGGGAGGCGGGGGTAGCGGGTGCATCGGGCCTTGCTGGCGGGTTCGCCGGTGTGTTCGCGGGCGGGGCCACGTCCGGTGCGGGATTCGGCGCCGATGACTGCACGGGCGGCGACGCGTCGGCACCGGGCGCGCCCGTGCCCCCCAGACCCCACCAGGCGAACGCGCTGAGCAGGGCCAGCAGAACCAGCAGCGCGGTCATCACCAATGGGCGAGAGCCGCGAGGCTGGCGGGAGGCGGGCGGCGCCGGGTCCGTGTCAGCGGTGCGCAGCGGCAGGGCCTGGGCGTGCAGGCCCGGTACGCGGCCACGCTCCCGCTCGGCATCGGCACGTCGCAAGGCGTCGAGGATGTAGGACATCGGGCGTGCTCAGGAACGGGGCAGCAGGCGAGGTTCGTCCACGCCGCTGACCAGGTTGGCCTGCATGAAGGTGATGGGCCCGGCCGGGCCGCCGGACTCGATGCCTTGCCATTGCTGGAAGCTGGCCAGGCGCGCCGCCGGTGTGGCCGCCGAGGCGGGCAACTGGCCCAGCGCTTGCAGGGCGCTCAGGCGCTCGTCGAGCCATGCGGCCGCAGGCCCGTTGCGGCCATCGACCAGCCGTGCGGTCTGCCCCGGCGGCAGGCGCCACAGCGTGGCGTAGTCACCTTCCCAGCGCTCGCCCAGTTCGTTCAAGGTGACGCGCCAGCGCTGACCACCATGGCCCAGGGTGGCGCTGTCGGGGCCCAGTGCTGTGAGCAGCAGTCGGCCGGCGCTGCCGTCCGGCAGGCGCACCTGCAGCATGCCCGGGCGATTGAGCTGGCGCAGGCCGTTGATCGTCATGCGATCGGTCCGGTAGCACTGCAGGCCCCGGGCCAGGGCTTGTGCACAGGGGTCACCGTCGTCAAGTTCGGCCTCCCACAGCGGGGCCAGCGCGCGCCAGGCCTGCGCCTCGCTGGCGATGAGGTCGTTCGCATCCGGCCAACCCAGTGGCAGCTCGGCCTCGGCGCGTGCGCCGCCCTGTGCGGGCGCGGCAGAGCCCGTGTTCTCGCCCGTAACAACACCCGGTGCCTCGGTAGGGCGTGCTGGCGCCGCCGCGACGGCGGCGGGCTGGGGCGCTGGCGCTGCGGCGGTGGGCGCGCCGTCGGCCACCGGCGCCGCTGCCGGGGCTGTGGCACCTGACGGCAAACCCGGTGCCGGGCGCTGAAGCCAGAACCACATCGTGGCCGCCGCAACCAGGGCGCCCACCACCGCGCCCGCCACGGCGCCCAGGCCCAGCGCACCCCAGGCTGCGGGGCGCACGGCTGCAGTCGCTGGCTTGCGAAGGGCGGGGCGCACCGGCGGCGCGTCATCGAACACCTCGCCGGCGGCCTTGTCGACCACCGCAGGTTCCACACGCAACTGCCCCGCGGCGTACGCGCCGAGCAAGGCGCGGTCGCACAACAGGTTGATGCGCCGTGGCACACCGCGAGAGATGTCGCGAATGCGCTCAAGCGCGGCCGGGGTGAAGGGCAGGGGGCCCTTGAGGCCAGCCACCTGCATGCGGTGCTGGATGTACAGCCGCGTCTCGTCGGCATCGAGCGCATCGAGGTGGTAGCGCGCGATCACGCGCTGGGCCAGTTGCTCGAGTTCGGGGCGGGCCACCACGTTGCGCAACTCGGGCTGGCCGATCAGGATGATCTGCAGCAGCTTGCGCTCGCTGGTCTCCAGGTTGGTGAGCAGGCGCAGCTGCTCCAGTACGTGCGGCGTGAGGTTCTGCGCCTCGTCGATGATCAGCAGGTTGCGCTCGCCGCGCGCGTGGCTGTCCAGGAGGTAGGCGTTGAGCGGGTCGAGGTGGTCCTTCACGGTGGCCGGCCCGATGCCCTCGTGCTTCACCTCGACGTGGAACTCGGCGCAGATGGTGCGCAGCAGGTCGCCCACCGTGAGCTTGGGGTTGAAGATGTAGGCGACCTTGCAGTTCTCGGGCACTTGCTCGAGGAAACAGCGGCAGATGGTGGTCTTGCCCGCGCCGATCTCGCCGCTGAGCAGCACGAAGCCGCCACCGCCGCGGATGCCATAGAGCAAATGAGCGAGTGCCTCGCGATGGCGCTCGCTCATGAACAGGTAGCGTGGGTCGGGCGCGATCGAGAACGGGTCTCGCTGCAGCCCGAAGAACTCGGCATACATGGCCCCGAGCATACCGGGGCCGGTGGGCCCTGCGCCAGTGCGCCGGACCCGTTTGCTCAGGCGGCCAGTGCCATCGAGGGTTTGGCGCTGCTGCCGGCGGAGGCCTTGGCGGCGGAGCCCGCAGCGCATTCGATGTCGCCCGAGAGTTGACCGCCTTCTTCGATCACTACCTTGCCGTAGCGGATGCGCCCCGCCACCTTGCCGGTGGCGTGGATCACCAGTTTTTGGCGCACGGTGAGGTTGCCGTCGAAGGCGCCATGGATCTCGGCCACGTCGACCTCGGCGGAGCCCTTGAACATGCCTTGTTGCGCAATCTGGATCACGCGCGAATCCATGGTCGCCTCTACCGTGCCCTCGACGAACAGCGTGTCGCAGTCCTGGATTTCGACGCCCTTGAGCTTGATGTTGGGGCCGACGATGAGCTTGCTGCCGCCCTCGGGTGCGGCGCTGGTGGCGGCCGGCGTTGTGGGCTGGGCCTGCGGTTCGGGTGTGCTGTTGATCGGGGCGCCGTTGCCGTAGGTGCCGGGGCCGCTTCGCGGGCTGGCCATGCCGGAACCCAGCGGACGGGCTTGCTCGTTGTCGCGTTTGCCGAACTGCAGTGCCATGGAACTCTCCTGTGTGGTGTGGTGAACGGGAGTGCCCATGCTAGGTTGGTGCCCGCTTACATTCGCGCGGGTTCCGTAAGACCTGTGACGAGATGAACGGTGCGTTCAGTCACCCCGGCGGCGTCGCGCCTGCATCTCGCCAATCAGCCCGCGCGCCTCGTCGCCCTCGGGAATGGGCCGGCCGCTGTCGCGCCACTGCACCGCGGCCTTGAAGCCCTGGTCTTGCGCATACCGGCGGAACCACAGGCCCTCGGGGTTGTGGCGCGTGATGCCGTCGAACACGGTCGCCAGTTGTTGCGATTGCTCCAGGCCCATGGCGAGCTGCACCTGGTTGACCACGAGCTTGTGCATGGCCAGATGCGACCGCGGCACGCCCGCGATGCGTTCGGCCAGTGCCATCGTGCGCGCCTCGAGCTGATCGATGGGCACGGCCTCGTTGGCCAGCCCCCAGGCCGCCGCCGTGCGCCCATCGATCACGTCGCCGGTGAACATGAGTTGCTTGGCGCGCGTGGGCCCCAGCCGATAGGTCCACATCGCGGTGGTGGGGCAGCCCCAGACCCGCGTGGGCATGTAGCCGATGCGGGCATCCTCGGCCATCACCAGCAGGTCGCAGCACAACGCGATGTCGCTGCCGCCGGCAACGGCCGCGCCGTGAACCTTGGCGATGGTGGGCTTGCCGCTGCGCCACAGGCTCATGAAGTCTTCGGTGTTGCGCTTCATGAAGGCGTAGTCCTCCATCGGGTCCCAGGGGTGGCGCTCCTGCTGACAGGGGTGGTCGATGTCACCTTCGCCGAAGTGGGACAGGTCGTAGCCGCCGCAGAAGCCCTTGCCGGCGCCTTCCACCACGATGACGTGGATGTCTTCGTTGGCGTTCGCCCACTCAACCGCAGCACGGATGTCGCGCGGCGTCTGGTCGGTGATGGCGTTGTAGTGCTCGGGGCGGTTGAGCAGCAGCCGAGCGATGCGAGGGTTCTGGGCGTCAGCGTCAATGCGCAAGGTGTCGAAGGCAGGCATGGTTGTGTCTCCTCGTGGCAGGTGGATCCATGGTATCGACAGGCGGTGGATTTGCGGACATGGGAATCCCTATATAGTTGCGCCCGCAACCAAATCGGAGATTCATGAAGCCAGCGCTCGCAGAACACATTCCCGTGGCCATCGCCGGCGGCGGGCCCGTTGGCCTCACGCTGTCGGCGCTGCTTTCGCGCCAGGGCATCGCCAACGTGGTCATCGAGGCCGACGAGGGCTATTGCACCGGCAGCCGCGCCATCTGCATCTCGCGGCGTTCGCAGGAAATCCTGGGCTGGGTGGGGGCCGACGCACCGCTGACGGCCAAGGGCCTGGGCTGGGTCGGCGGGCGCAGCCACTTCCGCCAGACCGAGGTGCTGCACTTCCAGATGCCCAGCGAGCCCACGCAACGCTTTGCACCCATGGTCAACATCCAGCAGTTCTACATCGAGGCGTTCGCCCACCAGGCCGCTGGTGACGGCGCTTCGGTGTTCTGGAACCACCGGGTGCGCACCGTGGACGCCGAGGCCGGCGGCGTGGCCCTGACGCTGGACACGCCCGAGGGCGAGCGGCGCCTGCGTGCCGACTGGCTGGTGGCGTGCGACGGCGGTCGCAGCACGGTGCGTGATCAACTCGGCCTGCAACTCGAGGGTACGCAGTACGAGGGGCGCTACGTCATCGTCGACATTCGCCAGAAGACCCGGCGCGCCGTGGAGCGCCTGGCCTGGTTTGACCCGCCGTCCAACCCCGGCTCCACCATCCTGATGCACCGCCAGCCCGACGACGTGTGGCGCATCGACTACCAGATCCGCGACGACGAAGACCCGGCAGAAGCCGTCAAGCCCGAAAACGTGCTGCCGCGCGTGCAAAGCCACCTTCAGATGATCGGCGAGACCGAGCCCTGGGAGCCGTTGTGGATCTCGATCTACAACGCCAAGTGCCTGACGCTGCCGGGCTACCGCCACGGACGTGTGATATTCGCCGGCGACGCGGCCCACCTCGTCCCCATCTTCGGGGTTCGTGGGCTCAACTCGGGGCTGGACGACGCCGGGAACCTGGCGTGGAAGCTGGCGCGCGTGGTCCGCGGCGCATCGCCCGAGCGTCTGCTGGACAGCTACAGCATCGAGCGCGTGCACGCCACCCGCGAAAACATCGCCTACGGCGCCAAGAGCACCGAGTTCATGGCGCCGCCCGACTTCGCATTCCGCCTGATGCGTGAGGCCGCGCTGCGCCTGGCGGTGGACGATCCGCACGTACGCGCCCTCATCAACCCGCGTCAGTCGGCTCCCATTGCCTATGTCGATTCACCGCTCAATGCCGGCGAGGACGCGGACTGGGCGAGTGCGCTGGCAGCGCCGGGCGCGCCGGCGCCCGAGGCGTTGTTGCTCGGGGAGCAGGGTGATTTCCACCTCAGCCAGCGCTACGGTGCGGGTTTCGTTTGCCTCGTGTTCGGCGGTCCAGCGCCAGCCATGCCACCTGACGTGCAGGCGCTGACCATCACGCCCGTGATGGACATGCACGGCCAGGCCTGGCAGCGCCACGGCCTGCGCGACGCCAACGAAGCCGCGCTGGTGCTGGTGCGGCCCGACGGCTACGTGATGGGCCGCTGGCACGGGCTCGACCCGGCGCCTGTCGCGCGTGCATTGCAGTCCACCGGAGTGATCGCATGACCGACACCGATCTCGATACCAGCTACACCGCCCTGTGCCGCGCCCTGGGTGAGGTCGGCGAGGCGCAGGCGCCGCTGCTGCTGTCCATGCTGAGCCTGGCCTTGCTGGCGCGGCTGCCCGACGCAGCCACCGCGCTGCCCCTGATCGAACAGGCACGCGATCGCTGCCTCAAGGAGCCCCTGCATGAGCCGACGCAGCCCCGTCAAACCGCTTGATGAACAGCTCACCTGGCGGCTGCACCGACTGGGCAAGCTGAGCGACCGCGCCACCGCCGCGGCCTATGCCGACGAATTGGGTCTGGGCGTGGCAGAAGGCCGTGCGCTCGCGGCGGTGGGCGCGTTCGGCCCCTTGTCGGTCAACGACCTGGCCGCGCACGCCCACCTCGACAAGGCGCAGGCGAGTCGCGCCGCGCAGATGCTGGTGGAGCGTGAACTGGTGCTCAAGAGCGCCAGCGACAGCGACGCGCGCGCCGTGGTGCTGAGCCTCTCGCGCCGGGGCGCGGCGCTGCACCAGCGCGTGATGGCACTGATCGATCGCCGCAATCGCGAGATCATGGCCTGCCTGGGTGCGGCAGAACGCAAGGCGCTGCTGGCCACGATCGATCGCCTGATCGCCCACGCCGAGGCGGGCGGTGATACACCCTGAAACGACTTCTCGACCCGCGGTACCGCTATAAAGTGCGGCCATGAACAGGAACAGGAACCCCTTCGCCCCCACGGGCTTCGGCCCTGACGACATCGAGGTCCAGGTGTCCGAGTTGCTGGTGGCCACGGCCGACCAGTCCGACGCCGAGCTGGACCAGTCCATCGGCGAGGTGCTCAAGCTGCTGCGCGAGCGCATGGGCATGGACGTGGTGTTCGTCTCCGAGTTCGTGGATGGCCAGCGCGTTTTCCGCAAGGTCGCGCAGGCGCCCGGTGTCGATCTGCTTGCCGAGGGCCAGGGCGAGCCGCTGGAACAAAGCTGGTGCAAGCGGGTGGTGGACGGCCGCTTGCCGCAGTACATCGCCGACGCGCGCCAGGACCCTGCCGCCGCGCCGCTGCTCAGGGACCTCACGTTTCCCATTGGCACCCACATCAGCACGCCCGTGGTGCTGGCCAATGGCGAGGTCTTTGGCACGCTGTGCTGCTTCAGTTTCGAGCCCAGCGGCCGGGCCAGCCCCGACGATCTCTCGCGCCTGAAGCTCACGGCGCGCCTGGCCGCGCAGCGGCTGGAGAACCGCCGCACGGTGCGCCCTGCGCCGGGGCATGTGCCGGATTGGTCGCTCAAACCCCGCTGAGCGCCAGGCGAGCACGAAAAGGGGGGCGCCGGTAAAATCGCCGGTTTTGCTTTGCCCGTCGCGCGCAGGGCGGAGCTCCCCCATGAACGCCCCCATCGACGTCTCCTTCTTCCACCGGCCCGCCAAGCCGCT
>VFQO010001164.1_pt1 | contig 21758 bp, 18 predicted proteins | sample 3512331 | NCBI WGS metagenome assembly VFQO01 (sample SAMN10412371, study PRJNA504923) | tailings metagenome | isolation source: Replicate 3 from Balatoc abandoned mine | place: Philippines: Itogon, Benguet | collected 2017-08-28 | reverse complement strand
AATCAACTTCTCATCCTGATCGTCGCGCAACTCTCACCTTGAATGTCGCGCTACAAGAGCGGACGGTAAACCGCCCGCGACCCGGCGCTCAAGTTTCACACCATGTCTTCTAAGGAAGTGCTCCGCTAAGTCGAGACGTTCCTTCATCATTGGATCAGAGAAAAAGGCATCGGACGCTTTATCCTCACCGAAAACGATTTGACCGTCATCCAGTTCGACAGCGTAATCGAAAACCATGCGATGCGCTTTTTTTCCGTGTATATTCCAAGTTAGCGCGGCGGGCTGATATTGCAGATCTACATATTTCGGATCCATCTCATGCAGACGAAATCCATAGGACTCGTGGATCCCTTCTAAATACTGAATACGTTTTGCCTTCTCGCTATATGCAGACGAGACCCATTGGTAGCCGGCATAGCGAAAGTTGATCCGCACAGGACCTAGGTCCTGTGCGACAACCAGTTGCATATTCGAGAGTGCCGCAAATTTGGGCTCGGGCGCAGCATCCCTCTGTATTGTTGGCTCCCATCGGGGCCTCGGCGCCTGGCGGGAAGGTAGGCACTCTAGATGGTGGCGTAGTTGCGGAGAGGCCGAAGCCGCGCCCTGTTCGACGAATTCTTCTGTCATGGGTTCACCCTGATGCCGGCTTGTAGGGTCTGCGGCGAACGTACGCACGACAGCCGACCCGCTAAGCAGGTTTCGCTTGACTCAGATGGCAGGAAACGGGATGCAGGGCGGGAAGGATCCAAACTTCACCGAAGGGCCTGCACTCTCTCGAGTGCGGGCTCTTTTCCTATGTCCCTCGCTGGGATTAGATTATTGCATCGGCGCCTCCATTCTCGTCAGAGTTCCGATAGCGCTTCGGCCAGATCTTGGCTGGAGTGCTTCCAACTGCATCAGCAATGGCGGTCTCGATTCTGCGTGAACGCCTGAAACCGCGGGAGACGATCGAGACGGTGCAAGGCGAGACACCGAGCGCGCGAGCGATGTCCGAGAGATTTTGGCCCTTCAGAGACAGGGCAGATTTAATCTGAGCATGCCGTGCCTCGTCATCCACTAGCGGTCGCCTTTGCATTAGTCTCAAAATCGATTGACCGCTTTATCTCTCTATGGTGAGAATAATTGTCAAGATGGCTAAAAAGCACTCCACAGCTGGAATCGACGGACCAGAGCTGGGCGCTCGCATCAGAGCGATCCGGGAGATGGCCGGCCTATCGCAAGAGAAGTTCGCTGCAGCCTTGGGATTCACACGCAGACAAGTGGTGGCCTGGGAGACTGCAGCAAACGGCCCTCCCATTTCGATATTGCCAACGATCCGACGAGTCTTCGACGTCGATCCAGAGTGGGTAGTGATGGGGCCTGGTCTAAAACCGATGAGGAAAGTCGGCCAAGAAGAACAAGATCGACGCCGACGCATCGAGGCTGAAGTGAGTCTTTTCGCACAAGAAGTAGGCGCTGATCTCTCAGGCCGGCAAATTTCGAAGCTCGTCAACGTCATCCTTAAGAAAGATGCCGAAGAGGAGCCGGACATGAAAGCTATTGTTTTCGACGTCCTTCGAACTTTGGCGAGAGATGCTGGGGCATGAAGCCGAGTGAGAAAGATGACGAACGCCGAACGATTGAGTGGATCGTTGGACTTGGCCCTGCACGGATGCGAGCCTCCGCAGACTGCATAACGGTTCATATAGGGATATCCGTCAGCGTTGGCTTAGCTTCATACAGTCTCGCAAGCCTTTTCGGCATCCATCCGGTCGACTCGACATCACTGCTAGCGAGCATCTTAGGTCAGGCGGGAGTGTCAGCAGTGACGCTTTGGATCTGGCGCGTGCGATGGAATCGACTCGAGAAGGCTGGTTGGGCGAAGTATGGAAGCACCGACACATAGAAGGGGCAAAGCTACAGCGGATTGATGTCACAGCCCTCATCGGGGCCGAAGGGTTGCTTAAATTTAGGTCCCTCACATCCGCTCTCTCGATAACTTCTCTATATCTCAAGGAGTTGTCGAGCAGCACCGCCCGCAGTCCGATATCATGAAGCGGTCGAACCGATGGGCGGTTAGTGGCAATGCCGTCCCAAGGCTGGAGAAAGCGCCAATGCCAGGTTGGCCCAGCGCATTTTCGATTGCGGTGATGAATTATTTTCAGTCTCGCATGAGATTGATTGTTGCGCAGTCATGTGTATATGATGCGCGGGCCGGGGCGATTCTCTCCCCTCTCCCCCCTTCAGCGGATTGCCCCGGCCTCCCAACCACAACAAAACAGGGAAATCCGAACATGCGTATCAGCGAAAAGGCCGTCGCCTTCCTGCTCGCCGTTGTCATCAGCGGCACCGCGTTCAACACGTTCATCGTCTGAACCCGACAAGGCGGAGCGACAGCTTCCGGCGGCCCGGTTCCTCACCTGAGGAGCCGGGCCGTGCCGCATCTGGCGGATCAGTCGATCCCGCCCAGCCGCTCGGCCTCGGCGCGCAGATCGGTCTTGAGCAGCTTGCCGATGTGGCTGCGCGGCATTTCCGCGATGGCATGAAGCGCCGCCAGCCGCTGGGTCTTGCCGAGCCGTGCGTTGACGCTGGCGAGGATCGCGGCGGTATCGCCCCCATCCTTCAGCACCACGAAGCCCACCGGCGTTTCCCCCCACGCGCGGGACGGCACACCGACCACGGCGGCTTCGGCCACCCCCGGCTCCCTGGCGAGTTCCGCCTCCAGATCGCTGGGATAGATGTTGAACCCGCCCGAAATGATCATGTCCTTGGCGCGGCCCACCAGTTCGACAAAGCCATCCGCGTCGACCCGCCCGATATCGCCCATCCGCATCCACACCTCACCCGTGGCAGGATCGGTCCACTGGGCTTCGGCGGTCTTGTCGGGGCGGTTCTTGTAGCCGCTCATCATGGTGAGGCTGCGGCCGACCATGTTGCCGGGGGTGCCGGGTGGCACTTCGCGGTCTTCGTCGTCCAGCACCTTCAGCTCGCTTCCCGGCGCGGGGCGACCAACGGTGTGGAGCTTGTCGGGGAATTCATGGGCCGGCAGCAGGCACACCACGCCCCCTTCGGTCATCGAATAGATCTCGATCAGCCCGCCCGGCATCCGGCGCAGCACCTCGCGCTTCAGTTCGGCAGAGAAAGGCGCGGAGGTGCAGTATTTGAGCCTCAGGCTCGACAGGTCGAAGCGGTCGAAATCAGCAAAATCCATCAATCGCTGGTATTGCACCGGCACCAGCATGGTGATCGTCGTGCGGTCAGCCTGCGCATGGGCAAGCCACTTGGCGCAATCGAACTTACCCATCACCCGCACGCATCCACCCGCCAGCAGCACCGGCAGGAAGGCGACCATCGTGGTGTTGGAATAGAGCGGGGTCGAAGCGAGCGAGCGGACCTCCAGCCCCGCGCCGAGGTAACTCAGCGCCGTTGCTGCAAATTGCCGCCAGCGCATTGCATGCGAATGGACGATGCCCTTGGGGATGCCGGTCGTGCCGCTCGAATAGATTATGTTGAACGGGTCTTTCGGCTCCGGCACGAAGTCCGGCGCGCGGGCTCCGGGAGGAGCCATCCACTGGTCGATGCTTTCCAGCGGCACGCGCTGGAGGTGGGCCATGAAATCCGGCCCCAGTTCCGCCGCCTTGGCCGCGTCGATGAACAGGTGGATCGCGCCCGAATCCTTCGCCATGCCCTCAAGCTGTTCTGCGCTCGCACTGGTGGTCAGCGGCGCGGCCACCCCGCCTGCGCGCACTGCGGCCAGAAACACCAGCGCATATTCGACGGTGGACGTGCCGAGGATCGCGACGGATTGCCCGCGCTGAAGCCCCGTCTCCACCAGCCGCGCCGCCAGCCGCTCGACCAGCCCGACCAGTTCCGCCCAGTAAACCTCGCGCTTCTCGTCGCGCAGGGCGAGTTCGTCACCCTTGATGCGCGACCATTCCATCAGGATTTCGGGGAAGCTGCCGAAGGGTTCGGAAAGGCGGGCGATCATTATTTCGGTGCTCATGGCAGCCATGCATAATCAGCGGCGGGCGCAGCGCAAAGGGTTTGCAAGGCGGCTCCCACAAGTGGCATGATTGGCGGCAAGGAGGGCGAACCATGGTCCGCAGCATCACCGCAATCGCACTCGCCACACTGCCGTTGTCGCCCGTCGCCGCGCAGGAAGGGGCAGGCCCCGCGCCCGGGCAGCGGCAGGTGGTCGCGGTGCTTGCCCATCCCGATGACGAGTTGCCGATGGCCCCGGCGCTCGCGGCGCTGGCGCGCGAGGGGGCCTATGTGCGGATCGTCTACGCCACCGATGGTGATGCCGGGCCGGGCGTGTCCGACTACCCCAAGGGCGAGGAACTGGGCATCGCCCGCCAGCTTGAGGCCTTTTGCGCCGCCGGGGCGCTGGGCGCGTCGATGGCCACCAGCTTCAATCGCGGGGACGGGCGGCTCGGCAGCGATGTTCACCATCAGGGCAGCCCCGCACGCAAGCTGAAAGGCGACTTCGAAAGCGTCATTCCCGGCAACGATCTGGTGCTGACCTGGGGCCCGGACGGCGGCTATGGCCACGGTGACCACCGGATGGTAAGTGCGATCGCCACCCAGATTGTGCAGGCCATGCCCGCCGCCAAGCGCCCGAAACTGCTCTATGTCGGCATTCCCGCCGGCAGCCTGCCGCCGGTCCCCGAAATGGCGGGTTGGGCCGTCACCGATCCGGCGCTGCTGACCGAAGCCATCCCCTACACCCCCGCCGATCTCGAAGCCGCCAAGGCCGCCGCCGCGTGCCACGTCACCCAGTTCGATGAAGCCACCCGCGCCGGGATGATGCCGCTGTTCGATGCCACCATGTGGCGCGGCAAGGTGCATTTCCGCCCCGCCTTCTGAACCGCTCGACAAAGCGCCTTCCGCACCCGTGGAAAAGCATGCCTAGCGGCCCTCACGCAGTTGGGTTTCGCGTCCGCCATGCCTATATGATGGGCCATGGACGAGAACACCAACACGCCCCCCGCAAAAGTGCCCAACGCCAATGAGTATGGCGCGGATTCCATCAAGGTTTTGAAGGGCCTCGATGCCGTGCGCAAGCGCCCCGGCATGTATATCGGCGACACTGATGACGGATCGGGCCTGCACCACATGGTGTTCGAGGTCTCCGACAACGCGATCGACGAGGCGCTGGCCGGGCATTGCGACCTTGTGCTGATCGAATTGAACCCCGATGGGAGCGTGTCGGTCGAAGATAACGGCCGCGGCATCCCCACCGGCATGCACCCCGAAGAAGGCGTGTCGGCCGCCGAAGTCATCATGACCCAGCTCCACGCGGGCGGAAAGTTCGAGAACACCTCGGACGACAACGCCTACAAGGTCTCGGGCGGTCTCCACGGGGTGGGTGTTTCGGTGGTGAACGCCCTTTCGGAGTGGCTTGAACTCACGATCTGGCGTGAGGGCAAGGAGCACTGGATGCGCTTCGAGCATGGCGATGCTGTCGCCCCGCTGGTGGTGAAAGGCGATGCGCCCAAGGTCAGCGGCAATTCCGACCCCAATGGCTTCAAGAAGGGCACCCGCGTTACCTTCAAGGCCAGCCACGACACCTTCAAGAACGTCACCGAGTTCGATTTCGAAAAGCTCGAACACCGTTACCGTGAACTGGCGTTCCTCAACTCCGGCGTGCGCATCAAGCTGCGCGATCTGCGGCACGAGGAAAAGTTGGAGCATGATCTCTATTACGAAGGCGGCATCGCGGCCTTCGTGAAATATCTCGACCGCAACAAGCAGCCGCTGATCCCCGCGCCCATCGCGGTCAGCGCCGAAAAGGACGGGATCGGGATCGACGTCGCGCTCGAATGGAACGATTCCTATTACGAGAACGTCCTCGCCTTCACCAACAACATCCCCCAGCGCGACGGCGGCACGCACCTCGCCGCCTTCCGCACCGCGCTGACCCGCACGCTCAACAACTACGCCGAACGTTCGGGGATGCTGAAGAAGGAAAAGGTCAGCCTGTCAGGCGAAGACATGCGCGAGGGCCTGACCGCGATCGTTTCGGTCAAGCTGCCCGATCCCAAGTTCTCCAGCCAGACCAAGGACAAGCTGGTCAGCTCCGAAGTCCGCTCGCCGCTCGAAACCCTGATGAGCGAGAAGATGACCGAGTGGCTGGAAGAAAACCCCAATGATGCCCGCGCGATCATCCAGAAGGTGATTGACGCTGCGGCCGCCCGCGAAGCCGCGCGCCGCGCCCGCGAAATGAGCCGCAAGGGCGCGATGAGCGTCGCCTCGCTGCCGGGCAAGCTGGCCGATTGTCAGGAACGCGATCCCGCCAAGTCGGAACTGTTTCTGGTCGAAGGGGACTCCGCAGGCGGCTCGGCCAAGCAGGGGCGCGACCGCAAGACCCAGGCGATCCTGCCGCTCAAGGGCAAGATCCTCAACGTCGAGCGCGCCCGGTTCGACCGGATCATCTCCTCGAAGGAAGTCGGCACGCTGATTCAGGCGATGGGCACCGGCATCCGCGACGAGTTCAACCTCGAAAAGCTGCGCTACCACAAGATCGTCATCATGACCGACGCGGACGTGGACGGGGCGCATATCCGCACGCTGCTGCTGACCTTCTTCCACCGCCAGATGCCCGAGATCATCAAGGCCGGGCACCTGTTCATCGCCCAGCCGCCGCTGTTCAAGGTCGCCAAGGGCCGGTCGGAGGTTTACCTCAAGGATCAGGCGGCGCTCGATCGCTATCTGGTCGATGCGGGGCTTCAGGGCCGCGTTCTGGAGACGAGCGGCGGCACCCGCGGTGCAGACGAACTGCGCGCTCTGGTGGACGGGGCGCTGCGGTTGAAGAACCTGCTGGCCTTCGTGCCGCGCCGTTATGACAGCGGGATCGTGGAACAGATGGCGCTGACCGGTGCGCTCGAACCCGGCCTGTCGGGCGATGCACTCACCGCCGCGCTGGCCCGCGCTGCCGGCCGGCTCGGCGCTGGCGACCGCGAAGCGCGCTGGTCGGCCTACCGCCGCGAGGATGGCACCGTGGTGTTCGAACGCCTGTGGCGCGGCGTCACCGACGTGCACGAGATCGACGCACGCTTCCTGTCCAGCACCGAAGCCCACAAGCTCCACGGCCTCGCCGCCGCGCAGGCCGAAGCCTATGCCGAGCCGGTCAAGCTGGTGCGCGCAGGCGATGTGCCCGATGAAGCCGAGCCCGAGGTCCCCGCTGCCCCTGCCGATCCGCTTGCCGGGGAAGCCGATGAAGCCGCCCCCGCGCCGGTCGCCACCTTCGACGGCACGATCAGCCGCCCCAGTCAGCTGCTCGAAGCGATCTTCGCTGCCGGGCGCAAGGGCCTGTCGATCAGCCGCTACAAGGGTCTTGGCGAAATGAACGCCGAACAGCTCTGGGAAACCACCCTCGATCCCGAGGCGCGCGTGCTGCTTCAGGTCAAGGTCGAGGATGCCGACGTCACCGACGAAATCTTCACCCGCCTGATGGGCGACATCGTGGAACCGCGGCGCGAGTTCATTCAGGATAACGCGCTCAACGTCGCCAACCTCGACGTCTAGCCTGCTAAGGACGAAAATGGCCGCACAGCCTCACCGCACCGAGGATTTGCAACAGGCAAGCTTCCTGACGATCCTGGTGATCGTGAGCCTGCTGATGGCGGTGATCGTCTATCCCTTCGCCCAGCCCCTGCTGTGGGCGGCACTGGCGGCGATCATGTTCCAGCCGCTCTATCGCCGCGTGCTGCGGCGGATGCGTGGGCGGCGCAATCCGGCGGCGGGCATTTCGCTGCTGATCATCTTCGCCCTTGTGCTGGTCCCGGCGGCGCTGATCGCGACGATGGTGATCGAACAGGCGATCGTGCTGGTGACGACGCTTCAGCAGCAACCGATCGATCTCGCCGCGCTGTTCGATGTGGTTTACTCCAGCCTGCCCAAGATGGCGCGCGAAGCGGTGGATCGCAGCGGGTGGGCCGATATCGCAATGGTGCAAGCGCGCTTGCAGGAACTGCTCGCGGAAAGCGCCGGGATGATCGCCAGTCAGGCGGTCTCGATCGGCAGCGGGGCACTGGGTGTGTTCCTGTCGTTCGGTGTGGGGCTTTACGTGATGTTCTTCCTGCTGCGCGATGGCGAGCGGATCGGGCGCACGGTGCTGTGCGCGGTCCCGGTCGAACGCAGCATCGCTGACCGGCTGGCGGAACGGTTCCTCGGCATCGTCAGAGCGACGATCAAGGGCACCGGCGTGGTCGCGCTGGTGCAAGGCGCACTCGGCTGGATCACGCTGATGATCGCGGGCGTGCCTTCGGCGCTGCTGTTCGGTGTGCTGATGACGATCTTCGCGCTGGTGCCGGTGATCGGGGCGGGCGCGGTGTGGCTGCCCGCCGGGCTGTGGCTCCTGCTGACAGGTGCGACCTGGCAGGGGGTCTTCGTCCTGCTGGTGGGCTTCTTCATCATCTCCTCCGCCGACAATGTGCTGCGCCCCATTCTGGTCGGCCGCGATACGGGCATTCCGGACTGGATCATCCTTGTCACCACGCTGGGCGGGATCAGCCTCGTGGGCTTTTCAGGGATCGTGCTCGGGCCGCTGGTCGCAGGGCTATTCCTCGCCAGCTGGTCGATCCTGCGCGAACAGCGCGAGGAGGACGAAGAGGCGCTGCGGCACGACGAGGACGAAATCCGGGTCGATGCATCCGGACATGCCCCTGCGACGGCGGCGGACTGACATGGTGCAGCCGCTCGTCACCCCCGGCTCGCAGGGCGAGGCGATCGGCCGGCTGGTCGTCGCCGGACTGGTGGTGCTGATGCTGCCCGCGCTGCCCTTCGGCGATTTGCTTGCCTATCCTTTCTTCATTCTGACGACCTGGTTCCACGAGATGGGCCACGGCCTCACCGTGCTGGTGCTGGGGCAGGACTTCCAGCAGCTGGTGATCTTCCCCGATGGATCGGGCTTTGCGGAATATCAGGTGCGCGGCAGCGCGCCGCGGGCGGTGCAGGCGGCGATTGCCGCAGGCGGACCGCTCGCGCCGAGCCTTGCGGGGGCCGGGCTGATCGTCGCCAGTGCCCATCCGCGCAGCTGGAAGCCGGTGCTGTGGCTGGCGGCGGCGGCAATCCTTCTCAGCGTGGCGATCTGGGTGCGGTCAACCACCGGATGGTGGGCCTTGTCCGTGGCAGCGGCAGCGATTGCGCTGGTCGCGTGGCGCGGCTCTGCCGGCTGGGCGCGCTTCACCTTGCAATTCCTTGGCGTGATGGGGGCGATGAGCGCCTTTGGCGCATGGCGATATCTGCTCACGGAACAGGTCGTGATCGATGGGCAGGCGGTCCTTTCCGATACCGGCGCGATGGCGGCCGTGCTGGGGCTGCCCTACTGGTTCTGGGGCGGGACGCTGCTGCTGCTGGCCGGGGGCGTGGTCGGCGCGGCGCTCAGATATGCGCTCGCTGAAAAGCGCCTGCGCCCACCACCGCGCAAGCTCCCCGCCAATGTCCTGCAATTCCGGCGCGACGGTCGGCCCTGAGAGCGAGGCGCTGACGCTTTCGGCAGTGCCATTGCGCAGGGGCCGGGTTTAGCGTGCCTGCATGGACACGACCGAACTTGCCGACCGGCTGGCCATCGCCGAAACGCTGGCGCTCTATTGCCGCGGGATCGACCGCTGCGATGCGGCGCAGCTTGCCGCGGTGTTCACCCCCGATGCCGTGATCGATTATGGTGACGGTGCAAGGCCGGTTTCTGACGTGATCCCCGGCTTGATGGCGGGCCTCTGCGCGATGCGGCTGACACAGCACAATATCAGCAACACCGTGATGCGGGTGAGCGGCGATCGCGCAAGGGCGGAAACCCATTGCCTCGCCCTCCACCTCATCCCTTCACCCGAAGGCGAGATGGAGCTGGTGGTGGGCGGGCGCTATCTCGACCGGCTGGAAAAGCGCGAAGGCCGCTGGCTGATTACCGAGCGGCTCTATGTCATGGATTGGAACCGCACCGCACCATCGACCATGATGCTGGACGGCGGGCTTGTCGGCACTCTTCAGCGCCGGGGCGCGCGCGGCGGCGATGATCCGGCGGCGGCGTGGTGGGGCGAGGCTTAGGACGCGACCTTGAGCGTGTTGACCCCCGAGGCATCCGACCCTGCCTCACCCGACAGGCCGATGAACATTGTGTCCACGATCCGCGCCAGCTTGTGTTCTGACAGCTTGTCGCCGAGGTAGATCAAAGCGTCGGGCAGGGTGTAGTTGCTGATCATCTGGTTGATCAGCGACAACGCCTCGTCAATCTCCAGCCCGGCGAAGAAGCCTTCGGCCTGCGCTTCGGCGATCAGTTCGCACAGGTAGTGATCGGCGAGGTCGACATAGCTGCGCACCCGTTCGAAATTGGCGGCCCCCATCTCGCAAAGGATCGTGAAGAAGTGCGGATCGGCGCGAAAGCGTTCCTGCGAGATCACAAAGCGGCGGCGGAAGAATTCGTACATCTTGCGCTGCGGGGGAAGGTTGCTCGACAACACTTCTTCCATCACCGCCATATGCGGGGCGAGCCAGTGCTGGGCAACCGCATCGAACAGGTCGTCGTAATCGGCAAACAGTGCCTCGAACCGGGCGCGGGTGAGACCGCTTTCGGCCATGGCGACCGTCCATGGCACCTCGGCACCGCGCTCCTTGACAAGGTCCAGCACATGGCGCGCGATACGATCGCGCTCGGCTTGGCGGGCGGTGTCGGTCAATGGCATGTCGCTCGCGCCTCCTTGCGCGGCGGCAACATAGGCGAACCGCGAACGGGATTGAAGGGCCGCTCGTCGATTTTTGTGCGACGCAGCAGGAAAAGCGCGAGGCCGCTTGCAGGCTTAGCGGCGCCTCACGCTTTGGGCGGCATCGGGAAGAAGGCCGAGGTGCGCCGTTTGTAATCGGCGTATTTGTCGCCCTTGGACTTGTCGAGCCCGCGCTCCAGCAAGGCCACGCCCGACCACTTGGTGAGCGTGAAGCTGAGGAACAGCGGGCCGATCACCGTCGCCGCAGCATAGACCCACCCGGCCGCGGCACAGGCCAGCCAGATGCCCCACCATGCCGCAAAGTCGCCGAAATAGTTGGGGTGGCGGGTATAGCGCCACAGGCCGGTGTCCAGCACCTTGCCGTGGTTGGCGGGGTCCGCCCTGAAACGGGTAAGCTGCCAATCGCCTACCCATTCGAAAAACACGCCCACGCACCACACGCCGAAACCGACCCAAGCCAGCGGGGGGATCGGCGAAGGTTCGGGGCTGGCGAGAATGCCGACCTGCGCGGGGGAGGAGACCATGAACAGCAGCACCGCCTGCATCAGCCACACCCGCGTCAGCGCGGCCTGCGCAAAGCGGCCCGCTTCACGATCCTTCTTGAGGATCAGCTTGTAGCGCTTATCCTCACCTTCCTTGCTCCAGCGCAGGAACAGGTAAATGCCCAGCCGGAAGCCCCAGGCCGCTGTCATGATCATGATCAGCGTGGCCAGCTGCCCCGGCCCGCCGCCGACATGCAGCCAGCTTGCCACGGCAAGGATGCCCATGCCCGCGCCCCAGAAGGCATCGATGAAGCTGACATCGTCGATCTTCACCGAAATCGCCCACTGGATCAGGACCAGCACCAGCAGGATCGCAGCGTTGAGAGCGAGGAGTTCAAACATCGTTCTTGCCTGCAATAATATCACGCGCCTGCTGTTCCAGCACCTTGAAGCGGTCGTAATCGGGCAGCTTCGAGCGGAACCATTCGGCGATCTTGAGCAAGTCTTCGCCATAATTGCCGGTCGGGACCATCGGCGGGCCGAAGCTGATGATCTTCCTGACATTATCGGCAAAGGCCGGGACGATCGGCACGTTCGCCGCACGGGCGATGTGGTAGAAGCCGGACTTCCACTTGCCATCGGTCTTGCGGGTGCCTTCGCAGGCGATCACCAGCGCCAGTTCATCGCGGGCAGCGAATTCGGCGGCGACCTGCTCGGTGGCGTTCAATCGGCTGCGGCGGTCCACGGGGATGCCGCCCATGTCGAACATGAAGTTCTTCATGATCCCCTGAAACAGCGTGTGCTTGCCCATGAAATTGGGGCGGACGCCTTCTTCATGCGTGGCCCCGGTAAAGAACACGAAGTCCCAGTTGGAGGTATGGGGCGCGCCCGCCAGCACATATTTCTTGAGGTGCGTGGGCAGCGGGTCGACGACCTTCCAGCCCTGAACATACCACACCGCAAGGATGATCCGGCGCACGATGCGCGAAAGAAGTGTAGGCGCGCGCAGGGGCGCGGCGGCGGTCGGCATATGCGGCAATGTCCCTGCCCTCTCCCAAAAGGCTCGAAGTGCTTGTGGCCCAACTTGGGTTAGATACGCAAGGGGGCGGGGGAGGGTTTCAGGATGCCTCCGTCGCCTGACTAGCGAGGCGGGGCTACGACCTCATAGAATTTGCTGAGGCGCATTGGCTTTCTGTAGCCATATGGATCGCGGAGGACTTGGGCTTCATGGTCCCATACGGCCCAGTGATTATGGACGTTTAGCGCCCTGTTGATCGCCCCGCGCGAAGGAAGGAGCTGCCCCCATATCAAAGCGTCTCGGGTGAGAGAGGTGATCGGGTGTTCTCGCGTAATCCTTCCTTGCGTCCCCACCTTGGCCCCATGTCTGGCCAAAAGCGCAAGCATGTCCTGAGGATAAATCCCATCGCCGGGATAATATGCCTCTGCGCAAAATTCGAAGGCGGTTTCGTACTCGATCCTCAATAGCATGGCCACGCAGGCAATGCCGCAGTCATGTTCGTTTTTCTGAAATGCTGCCTTAATCACATCCGGAACACGCCAAAAGCAGACCGCTCGGCGATCGGGGCTTCGAGGCAGGCGGCAAACGCCAGACCCAGCACATCGCGGGTCTGCACCGGATCGACCACGCCGTCGTCCCACAGGCGGGCGGTGGCGTAGTAGGGGTTGCCCTCGTCCTCGTATTTCTGGCGGATCGGGGCCTTGAAGGCCTCGGCCTGCTCCGGCGTCCAGCTGTCGGCGTCACGGTGGACGGTGGCGAGGACGCTCGCCGCCTGCTCGCCGCCCATCACCGAGATGCGCGCATTGGGCCAGGTGAACAGGAAGCGGGGGCTGTAGGCGCGGCCGCACATCCCGTAATTGCCTGCGCCGAAGCTGCCGCCGATCACCACGGTGACCTTGGGCACGGTGGCGGTGGCAACCGCGGTGACGAGCTTCGCGCCGTGCTTGGCGATGCCCTCCGCCTCGTATTTCCCGCCAACCATGAAGCCGCTGATGTTCTGGAGGAAAAGCAGGGGGATGCGCCGCTGGCAGGCGAGCTCGATGAAATGCGCGCCCTTCTGCGCGCTTTCCGAAAACAACACGCCGTTATTGGCGAGGATCGCGACCGGCATCCCCCAGATATGGGCAAAGCCGCAGACCAGCGTCGCACCGTAATGCGCCTTGAACTCATGGAATTCGCTGCCGTCCACGAGGCGTGCGATCACTTCCTTGACGTCATATGGCGCGCGCACATCCTCGGGGATGAGAGCGTAGAGGTCTTCCGCGTCGTATTTCGGCGGGCGCGGGTCCTTGAGCGCCATGTCCTTCGCCGCGCCTGTGTTCGCGCCCAAGTGGCTGACGATATCGCGCACGATGGTGAGCGCGTGCTCGTCGTTCTCAGCCAAGTGATCGACCACGCCGGACTTCTTCGCGTGGAGATCGCCGCCGCCGAGGTCCTCGGCGCTGATCTCCTCACCCGTCGCGGCCTTTACCAGCGGAGGGCCGGCGAGGAAGATCGTGCCCTGATTGCGGACGATCACCGTCTCGTCGGACATGGCGGGCACGTATGCGCCGCCCGCGGTGCAGCTTCCCATCACGCAGGCAATCTGGGGGATGCCCAGCGCACTCATATTGGCCTGATTGAAGAATATCCGCCCGAAGTGGTCGCGGTCCGGGAAGACCTCCGCCTGATGCGGCAGGTTCGCCCCGCCGCTGTCGACGAGGTAGATGCACGGCAGACGGTTCTCCTGCGCGATCTCCTGCGCGCGCAGGTGCTTCTTGACCGTCATCGGGTAATAGGTGCCGCCCTTTACGGTCGCATCATTGCACACGATCATGCACTGGCGGCCCGATACGCGGCCCACGCCGGTGATGATCGAGGCGCCGTTGACGTCGCCTTCATACATCCCGTTGGCCGCAAGCTGGCCCACCTCAAGGAAGGGCGAACCCGGATCGAGCAGCCGCTCCACCCGCTCGCGGGGGAGCAGCTTGCCGCGGCTGACATGCCGTTCGCGATGCTTTTCCGGCCCGCCCAGCGCGGCTGCGGCCACGGCAGCGCGCAGTTCCTGCGCAAGGGCGTGGTTGTGCGCGAAGCGGGCCTTGGCCTCAGGCGCCTCGCGGTCGAGTTTGGTGGTAAGGGTGGGGGCGGTCATCTCAACGCTTTCTGACGAATTCGGCCCGCAGCACGAGGCCCTTGATGCCGGGATATTTGCAGTCGATTTCCTGAGAGTCGCCGGTGAGGCGAATCGACTTGATCAGGGTGCCCTGCTTCAATGTCTGCCCTGCGCCCTTGACCTCAAGATCCTTGATCAGCGTCACCGCATCGCCATCGGCAAGAATGTTGCCGACCGCATCGCGCACCTCGACCGCGTCCTCTGCCGCGCGCTTGGCGGCGAGTTCGGACGCGGGCAGCCACTCGCCGCTCGCCTCGTCATAGACGTAGTCTTCGTCCCTGCCGCTCACCCCGCCGCCCCGATCAATTCGCGTCCGATCAGCATCCGGCGGATTTCGTTCGTGCCCGCGCCAATGTCGAGGAGCTTGGCATCCCGCATATACCGCTCCACCGGCCAATCGGTGGTGTAGCCCGCGCCGCCCAGCGCCTGCACGCTTTCGGCGGCGACCTTGAAGGCGTTTTCGGACGCCAGCAAAATCACCCCCGCCGCATCGAAGCGCGTCGTCTGCCCGGCGTCACACGCCTTCGCCACCGCATAGGTATAGGCGCGGGCCGATTGCAGGGCGACATACATGTCGGCGACCTTGGCCTGCATCAGCTGGAACGAGCCGATCGGCTTTCCGAACTGCTTCCTCTCGCGCAGGTAGGGGATCACCGTGTCGAGGCACGCCTGCATGATGCCGAGCTGCAATCCGGCGAGCACCACGCGCTCGTAATCGAGCCCGCTCATCAGCACGCCGACGCCGCCGTTGACCGGGCCCATCACGCGATCTTCGGGCACGAAGCAGTCGGTGAACACCAGCTCGGCGGTGGGCGAGCCCTTCATGCCGACCTTCGAAATCTTCTGGCCGATCGCGAAACCTTCATCGCCCTTTTCGATCAGGAAGGCGGTGATGCCGCGGCTGCCGGCATGGCCATCGGTCTTGGCATAGACCACCAGCGTATCGGCCTCGGGCGCGTTGGTGATCCAGAACTTGGTGCCGTTGAGGACGTATCCGCCCTGCACGGCATCGGCCTTGAGCTTCATCGAGACCACGTCCGACCCGGCCCCCGCTTCGGACATGGCCAGCGAACCAACGTGTTCACCCGATATCAGCTTGGGGAGATACTTCGCCTTTTGCTCGTCATTCCCCCAGCGGCGGATCTGGTTGAGGCAGAGGTTGGAATGCGCGCCGTAGCTGAGGCCGACGCTGGCGCTGGCGCGCGAGACTTCCTCAACCGCGATCACGTGTTCGAGATAGCCGAGGCCCAGCCCGCCCCATTCCTCCTCGACCGTGATGCCGTGCAGGCCCAGCGCGCCCATCGGCTGCCACAGCTCGCGCGGGAAGCGGTCCTCGCGGTCGGTGCGGTCTGCCAGCGGCATGATCTGCTCGTCGGCGAAGCGCGCCGTGCTCTCACGGATCATCTCGGCCGCTTCGCCAAGCTGGAAGTCGAAATCGGGGGTGGCGCGCATTTTATGTCCTGCCGGTGTAATGATTGTTCTGGCGACGCGCATAGCAAGCCCCTGCGAAAACGCCAATCGGGGACGCTGGCGCAGCGCCATCACAATCGCTAATCGATCATCATGCACCGCCCGCAGCCCCTGCTCCGCTTCGAGGCGGTGATCTGCCGCTTCGGCGAAGTCACCGCGGTGAGCGGCGTCACCTGCGATATTGCCGCGGGCAGTTTCGTCGCGCTGGTCGGCGCATCGGGATCGGGCAAGTCGACGCTGCTCAAGACAGTCAACACGCTGGTCGCGCCCACGGACGGCCGGGTGCTGTTCGGCGGCGAGGATGTAACACATCTCAAGCCTGCCCGCCTGCGCCGCCGGGTCGGTTATGTGTTTCAGGGCATCGGCCTGTTCCCGCATTTCAGCGTCGCGGAAAACATCGCCATCGGGCCGCGCCTTGCCGGCGAGAAGCTCGCACCTGAACGGATCGCCGAACTGCTGACCCTGGTCGAGCTTGATCCGGCCTATGCGACGCGGATGCCCGACGAACTCAGCGGCGGTCAGCGCCAGCGCGTGGGCGTGGCGCGGGCGCTGGCGGGCGGGCCGGAACTGCTGATCATGGACGAACCCTTCGGCGCACTCGACCCCGTCACCCGCGATGCGCTGGGCCGCAAGGTGCGCGAACTGCACGAGATCCTCGGCCTGACCACGGTGATGGTGACGCATGACATGGCCGAGGCCCTGCTGCTGGCGGACCGTGTGTTGGTGATGGACAAGGGCGCGCTGGTCGCAGACGAGCCCCCCCGCGCGCTGCTGGCGGGTGAAGGCGGCGCGGTTGCCCAGCGCCTCGCCAGCGTGCCGCGCGAACAGGCCGAACGGCTTGCCGCGATGGAAATGCCCCCGGGGAACGAGGCCTGATGGGCGAGATCTGGGACATCCTCCCCAGCCTTGGCGACAAGCTGGCAGCCCATGTCGTGCTGTCGGCGAGCGCGATCGGCCTTGCCATGCTGATCGCCCTGCCGATGGCGGTGTGGGCGGGCCGCTCGCGGATCGTGTCGCGCCTCGCGCTGAGCCTCGCAAGCCTTGTCCAGACGATCCCCGCGCTCGCGCTGCTGGCGCTGTTCTTTCCGCTGCTGCTGTCGTTGCGCAGCGTGTTCGGAGAAGGACTGCCGACCCTCGGCTTTCTCCCGGCGCTGATGGCGCTGACGCTCTATGCGCTGCTGCCGATCCTGAGGAACGCGGTGACCGCGCAGGCGAACCTCGATGAAGGCGTGCTGGAGGCGGCGGACGGTGTCGGCATGACCAAGTGGCAGAAGCTGGTGCTGGTCGAGGCGCCGCTGTCCGCGCCCTTCATCATGGCCGGGATCCGCACGGCAAGCGTCTGGACCATCGGCGCAGCGACACTGGCGACGACCATCGGCCAGCCGAGCCTCGGCGATCCGATCTTTGCGGGGCTGCAAACCCAGAACTGGGCGCTGGTGCTGGCCGGGTGCCTCGCCAGCGCCGGGCTGGCGCTGGCAGCCGATAATCTGCTGTGGGTGATCGAAGTCGGCCTTGCGCGGCGCAAGAGGTGGATGACCTTCGGCGGGATGGCGGTGGTGGCGATCGGTATTCTTGCCGCGCTATGGGGGCAGGGGCAGGACCCCGAAGACCGCCCCATCGTGATCGCCGCCAAACAGTTTTCCGAGCAATACATACTCGCGCAGCTGATCGGCGCACGGCTGGAGGCGGCAGGCTATACTGTCGAATACCGCGACGGGCTGGGCAGCGCGGTAGTGCACTCGGCGGTTGCCTCGTCGAGCATCGACATCTCGGTCGATTACACCGGCACGATCTGGACGAACTATCTCAAGCGCGCTGACAATCCGGGCCGCGAGGCGATGTACGAAACGATCCGCGACTGGGAGCAGCGCGAAAACGGCGTGAAGGTGCTCGGGCGGCTGGGGTTCGAAAACGCCTATGCCTTCGCGATGCGCGCAGACCGGGCACAGGCGCTGGGGGTGACGAGCCTCGCCGATCTGGTGGGCAAGGCGCCGCAGCTGACTGTCGGCGGGGACCCCGAATTCTTCGAGCGCCCCGAATGGCTGGCGGTCCGCGATGCCTATGGCCTGCGCTTCGGGAAAACCCGCAATTTCGCACCGACCTTCATGTATAACGCGCTTGCCTCCGGAGAGGCGGATGTGATCAGCGCCTATACCTCGGACGGGCGGATCGCCGCAGATCGCCTGGTGGTGCTCGAAGACCCCAAGGGCGCGCTGCCGAGCTATGATGCGCTGCTGATGCTCTCCCCCCGCATCGCGGGCGACGAAGGCGTGCGGGCCGCGCTCCAGCCGCTGATCGGCGCGATCAGCGTGGAAGCGATGCGCGAGGCGAATTTTGCGGTCGACCGCGAGGATGCCGGCAAGCTGACGCCGAAGCAGGCGGCAGACGCGCTGGCGAAGAAGGCGGGGTTACAGACCTCGAAATGACGGACTGTTTCGGTCGCGCAGCGACCGCAAGGCCGAACGGCCACCCGCAGCGACGCGGTCGTCAGGCCGTGTGAGCTACGATATCGCGGGCCGGATGGCCCGGGGAAATCAAGACGCCCGCTTCCACACCTGCGCCTGACAGAACGGCCCCACGCAGCCCTTCATTTCCAGCGTCCCGTCGGGTTTGCGGCGCACCTTGGCGGTGTAGGTCTTGCCGTTCTTGGGATCGTAGACTTCGCCGTGCCACGCATCGCCGGTCGCCACCAGCCCTGTCAGGATCGCCGTGCCGAGCAGCTTGCGGTTGCGTTTGGCAGGGTCGGAATTGTTGACATCGCGCTGTTCATTGCCTTGCGGCGGGGCGACAAGGAACCGCTCGATCCGCCCGCACAGCGCCTTGCCGCACCGGGCGATCGATACCACCGCGTCCTTTTCTGCCGTGACCCAGCGCCCCGTAATCGGCTCTGCCACGGCGAAAGCGGGCGCCGCGAACACAGCCAGACCAAGCGCCAGTGCCCCAGCGCAAACCCTCATCCCCATCATCATGCGCATCCTCATTCAAACCCCACACCGAACGGCCAGCGCCGCCCGCAAATCCCGAGCACCTTGAACAAGGTGCCCATCTGACTGTCTTCGACCAGCCGGTCGCGCTGGCGCTTGATGACCTGACCTTCCTTTGGATTGCGCCGCTGCAACGCCTCCATGCGGGTATCGATGCCCATCTGGCGCAGCCATTCGCCCTGATAGGTCAGGCCCATCACATCCGCCCCATGCTCCTCGGCGACCTGCTTCAACAGCTCGAAATCGACATGGGCGGTGATGTCGGCATCGCCGGGGTGGGCGAAGACATCGACCTTCTTGTGCGCCTTCAATGCCTGCAAGGTCGATCCGGAACGCAGCTCCATCTGCCCGTAATCAATGATCAGCGCCGCCCCGCCCTGCTCCTTCAGGCGGCCGGCGATCTCGGCCATCAGCGCGGCCGCAGCAGGGCTGGTTTCGATCATCGCGCCCTGTGCGGCGCTGCGCCAGCTGGGCGGGACGAGGTGATCCATCCGCTCACGGCCCGCCATGAAGGTGAAATTCTCGCCGTCCAGCCCGATCAATCGATCGAACCAGCCATCGGCGCTGCGCACCAACTGGTGGATCGGCAGGGCATCGAAAAATTCGTTGGCAACGATCAGCAGCGGCGCATCGTCGGGCAGGGTCGAAAGATCGTGGTGGTGGTGGCAGTCGGGGAAGGCCTCGCGCTGAAGCTTCCTGAGGCTTGCCGAGGTTTCGACGAAGTGGATCTCCGGCGCAAAATCATAACGCCCCGCCGCCCCCAGCGCATCCTTCGCCAAAGTGCCGCGGCCGGGCCCGAGTTCGACGTAGTGGATGCGCTTGCGACTGCCCATCCGCACCCACAGATCGGCCAGCCACAGCCCGATCAACTCGCCGAACATCTGGCTGATTTCCGGCGCAGTGATGAAATCGCCCTGTTCACCCAGCGGATCGCGGCTGGCATAGTAGCGCGCGTTGCTTTCCCCCATGAACTGCGCGAGGCTGATGGGGCCGGTCTCGCGGATCAGCCGCTTCAGAGTGGCAGGAACATCGACCTGCGCACGGGCGAGCACTTCGGCTTCCAGCCGGGCCTGTTCGGCAGCGGCCGCTTCTTCGGCCTCGCGCTTGGCCTGTTCTTCGGCGGCGATGCGGGCGGCTTCTTCTTCGGCAGCCTTTCGGGCCGCTTCTGCGGCAGCGAGCCGCGCCGCCTCGGCAGCGGCCTCGGCTTCACGGCGAGCTTGTTCCTCGGCTGCCAGCCTTGCAGCTTCTTCCGCCTCGCGCCGGGCTCTTTCTTCGGCTTCCTTCTTGGCCTTGGCTTCGGCCTCGCGGCGCGCCTTGGCTTCGGCAGCGAGCCTCGCTTTCTCTTCGGCGGCAGCCTTGGCACGGGCTTCGGCCTCAGCCTTGGCGCGGGCCTTGGCTTCGGCGCGGGCACGCGCTTCGGCTTCCTTTTTCAGGCGCGCTTCTTCGGCAGCGCGCAACCGGGCATCGGCTTCGAGGCGAGCCTTTTCTTCGGCCTCGCGGCGGGCCTGTTCCTCGGCTGCGGCACGGGCGGCGGCGGCAGCGGCCTCGGCCTCGCGGCGGGCACGTTCCTCGGCCTCGGCCCTGGCGCGGGCTTCAGCCTCGGCGCGGGCCTTGGCTTCCTTGCGCGCCTGCGCTTCGGCGGCAGCCTTGGCGCGGGCTTCGGCTTCAGCACGCGCCCGGGCCTCAGCCTCGGCAAGCTTCCTTGCGCGCGCTTCGGCAGCGGCCTGTTCGCGGGCTTCACGCTCAGCCTTGGCGCGGGCCTCGGCTTCGGCCTTTTCACGGGCGCGTGCCTCTTTAAGGGCACGGGAGCGTTCTTCCGCTTCGGCCTTGGCGCGGGCGAGGCTTTCCGCCTTTTCGCGGGCGGCCTGCTCGGCGCGGGCCTTGGCGGCGGCGCGGGCTGCTTCGCGGGCCTCGGCGTCGGCGCGCGCCCTGGCCTCGGCCTCGGCACGCGCCTTCGCGGCAGCGGCCTCGGCAGCGCGAGCCTCAGCCGCGCTGTCTGGCTCGGGATCGATCAGCCGGAGCGCGCTTTTCCAGACACGCGCGCCATCGGTCAGGCCGACGCTGTCGTGCCCGACGCCAGCGGCTTCCTCAGCAGCGCGAAGATCACGACAATCAACCCAGTCAGGATAAGCGGTATGGTCAGCCATTGCCCCATCGATAGTCCGGTTCGCACCACCAAGTCAGCCAGTTGTTGATCCGGCTCGCGGAAAAATTCGTTCACGAAGCGCGATATGCCCATGCCGAGCGTGAATACTCCCGCCAGCAGACCGGGGCGATAACGCGCGCGGGTGAACCAGAACAGGCACAGCATGATGACCAGCATCGCGAGGCCCTCAAGCCCTGCCTGATAAAGCTGGCTGGGATGGCGCGGCAGATCATCGGCGGCGGGGAAGACCATCGCCCAGGGCACATCGGTGACCCGGCCCCACAGCTCGCCATTGACGAAGTTGGCGAGGCGCCCGAGCAGCATCCCCATCGGCACGCCGACCGCGACGTAATCGACAACGCGGATGAAGTTCAATTTGCCCTGCCATGCCACCCAAGCCATCGCCGCGGTCACGCCCATCAGCCCGCCGTGGAAGCTCATCCCGCCATCCCACAGCCGCAGCAGCTTCCACGAGACAAAGCCCTCGCCCGAAAAATCGGTGAAGGCCGAAGGGATGCCGGTATCGCCGCCGGTATAGAACGCCGCATAACCCAGCCGTCCGCCGAGAATCACCCCAAGCGTGCAGTAGAAGAACAGATCGTCGGCATGGCGCTGCGCCATCGGTGCGCCGGGGGCCTTGAGCATCTTCGAGGTGTGCCAATAGGCGAAGATCACCCCCAGCAGGTAAGCCAGCGAGTAATAGCGCAGAGTGAAGAACCCCAGCTCGATCCCCGGCTTGAGGCCCAGAGACGTCCACTGGATCGGATCGGCAGCGCCGCTTGCGGCAAGTAGTGACAGCACGGAGC
>VFQO010001160.1_pt1 | contig 21815 bp, 36 predicted proteins | sample 3512331 | NCBI WGS metagenome assembly VFQO01 (sample SAMN10412371, study PRJNA504923) | tailings metagenome | isolation source: Replicate 3 from Balatoc abandoned mine | place: Philippines: Itogon, Benguet | collected 2017-08-28 | reverse complement strand
ATTATTTGTTGATTCAATCTTTATATACCAAATAGGTATAAGAACTATAGACTGAAATATTATTTTTCAGTCATAAATTTAACAATTCAAGGAGTAGAAATGTCTCGTCAATCCAAGACCCGTCGTCGTAAGGCTGTTGCGAAAACCGTTACCGCACGTCATCATTCCGAGAGGAAAATGGCTGCTGAAAAGTTTCCGGACATGTCTGTCAAAGTGGCCTACAAAACCTGGAGGCGGGAACGAAGATCTGCTGAGCAAAAAGCGGCAGCTTGATTGTCTAAAGGAGCTTAGTCTCCTTTTTAACTTTATTAGGTTTTAATAATGGAAACAATAAACAATCTGCTAAATAATCAGATTTTTACCGGACTTGGTATGGCTACCATATTTGGATCAGTCTTATACTATTTAAGATCAACACCTAATCTAATATGGAGATTGACTGTGCACCTATCTACCGTTAGGTTAACGGTTAACAATAGCGATTCTTCTTTCCAGTGGATAGAGGCATGGTTATCAAGACAATCCTATGCTAAGTCTACCAGAAGAGTAAATCTTTCCACTATACCAACCAATGATGAAGATAATAATGAGTGGGTACTAGCCCCAGGCTATGGTGTACATAGGTTTTGGTGGAGAAACAGATTAGTTATATTGGACAGAAGTAAAGGAGAACCACAAGCTGCAGCGGGCCGTAGGCCTACTACTCATGAATCTTTCACTTTTACCACCATAGGTAGATCCCAGCAAATATTAAGGGACTTGGTTGATGAGGCCAAGGATTCCATGACTAAATGCGAATCTATAAATATAAGGGTATGGAGAGACTGGTGGGCCCCAGTACGTGGAAAACAGCCAAGATCTTTAAATACTATAGTGCTGCAGCCAGGTCAACTAGAGAGAATTGTTAAAGATATAGACTGGTATCTCAAGGCTAAAGAGTGGTATCTCAAAAGGGGTTTGCCTTATAGAAGGGGATACTTATTTGATGGCCTTCCTGGAACTGGTAAAACCTCAGCAGTATTAGCTATAGCTGGTCACTTCAAAATGCCTGTGTGTATCCTAAACTTAGGATCTGTAAGAAGTGATGATTCCCTACTCTCTGCTATATTAGATGCCCCTAATAATGCCATAATTGTGTTGGAAGATGTGGACTGTGCAGTAGCTACTCAGTCTAGAGATAGACCAACCTCAAGAGCCCAGGGTATAGATATACATGAAGATGACGATGATGATTCTGGAATTACCAAAGCTGGACTATTGAATGTTCTGGATGGTATAGCTACTCCAGATGGTAGAATATTCATTATGACTACAAACTACCCTGACAGGCTGGATTCCGCTCTTCTCAGGCCTGGTAGAGTAGATGTTCGTGAGACGTTTGAGTATTTAAAACCTGAAGAGCAGATAAATCTGGCCAGATGCTTCTACGGTGATACACCTTTCTATCCGTTGAACTTTAGGGTATCCCCTGCTACTCTTCAAAGTGCATTCATGATGTTTCCAGATAGTCCTAAAAAGGCTAGGGAGTATTTAATCAAAATAACTAATGGTGATACGAGGATTATGTAATGTTCAGTCACATTAAAGTAGGTGATACTGTCACCCGTATGCTAGCTGGTAAGATTCCGATGGAATTAAAAGTCACGGATGTAACCGATATTGCTATAATTTGCGGTTGGTGGACTTTCGACAGAAAAACTGGAGTAGAAATAGACGATGATATTCCAGTTGTAGTTTCTTTCTTGGTTAAAAACAAAGGAGAAGAAAGTGGAATCAAAACTGAAGGAGGGTAAAATCCCTGCTCACGAAGAGTGTCCATATCGTAAGAAATGTGATGGCTCTACTTATGAAGAATCCTCATGTATAGCTGGACATATAGGTAAGAAACATGAAGTGGATTTCTCATGTGCATTGGCTAGAGGATTCGATATAAGTGTCCAGAATAAAACAAGTTAGGGAAGTGTCTATTGATTATTGTGATGGTTGTGGTCGTGAACTTGGACACGAAATGATATATGGATATGGTGGTGGAGTAATACTAGGCTCTTGCTGTCATAGAGAATTAATGGCATTCGAGTATTACAAACTACGTATTAAGTGGGCTATTGATGAAATCAAATCACAGCCCTTTTATTAAGCAAAAAAGGAAAATATTATGCATTACAGAAATGGCCGTGAGGCAAAGAATGGCGATAAGATGGTAAAACTGGAAGGTGGTAAGATTGTTGCTGTGGGTGTGCTTCATAGTGCAACACCGGGCAATGACTACTGCAACGGGTATATTGCTCCAATCCAATCTCCTTCTCATGAAATCGCTTGTATGGTTGATTGCCTACACATAGATGATCTGGCTGAGCTATTGGCAAAAGCGGGGCTTGATAAAAGACCTGAAGGTAAATAATCCAAACTCTTCACCGAGAGGTTATACATGTTAAATAAATTGCTAAGCAAAACCGAGAGGCTTAAATCTCAAGCAAGAAAACATTATATGGAATACCATAGAGAAGCTGATAAGCTTGATTGCGGTAAATCTATCGGTGAAGTCATAAATCCTAGAATGCTTTCTGCTAAACTTGCATTCAACAAAGTAATGGATAAACTGTCTAAGCTTGATCCTAATTGCCCTAAGCAGAGACTTTAATTATGCACATGACTCAAGTGGAGCAACATATAGCTCATAAAGAGCATAGATGCACTTGGTGTTGGCAGATGGTGCTTATAGGCGATAGATATAAAAGATATCGTTATTACGAAAATGGTGAAGCCGGTACTGTTAAGCTGCATCCCGAATGCTACGTTGCCATGTGTGAAGCTTCTGCTGAAGAAGGTGGTTATATAGAATGGACACCGGGTCAAGAGAGACCGGATATTAGTAAAGGAGAATTTGTTTGACATTTGAAATACTAGATAATACCCACGTTCCAATTAAAGGTTGGACTCGTGGGGTTCCAGTGGAGGAAGATGCTAAGCAGCAATTGAAAAACATTGCTAGTCTTCCGTTTATTTACAAACATATAGCAGTCATGCCTGATGTTCATCTTGGAAAAGGTGCTACAGTAGGCAGTGTTATTGCTACTAAGAATGCTGTGATTCCTGCAGCCGTTGGGGTTAATTAATCGGCTCCAACGTTAAAAAACCTGCTCAATTGCTGGAAACCCTAACGTAGAGCCGAGGGCAATCAGCAGCCAGAGGCCGTGGTGACATGGTCAAATGGTTCAGAGACTTGTACTTTGTCTACAGACATAGGTACAGAAATACTACTTCTTACTAGTATTTAACACGGCAGGCCCAAGAGAGAAACTGTAGATTTCATTGATCTTGGAGAAGGTATAGTCCACACCTATTAGAAATAGTAGGATATGCGATATAGGCTGCGGAATGCAAGCTGTCCGCACTTCATTAATAGCAAGTGATTTACCCGAAAGCCTTTCAGCTCTACGCTCAGAAATAGAGCGTAATATACCACATGGGCGTACTGATAATGGCGGTCCTGGGGATAGAGGGGCTTGGGGTAATCCAGTAATAGACAAGGAATTAGCCGATCATCTATTACGATTTAAACATAATATTCTTCCTAAACATCCTAAGCTTTCTAAGCCTCTAGAGAGAGCCGCTAATCATTGTGGTACTTTAGGTGGAGGTAAATGATTGCCTCCTTTCCACAGTAATGTGGTCAAAATAAACGCCTCTAATTGCTGGAAGTCCCTTAGAGATTAATTCGCTACAACGTAACTAGAAATGGTAAACGTGAATGCTAAAAAAGAATTAATATTGGGTAATCAGCAGCGCAATACCTAAACTGGTAGACGTTCAGAGACCACCATAGGCGGTACCTATAATTATAGGTACAAGGTATGGTCCATTCTATTATGAAAATAATAGTTACATTTTCTTGAGTAATTTTCTTTTTCTAAGAGTTAAAGAGTATTCTGATCTGTTTAGAAGAATAGAAACTTCTTGTATGGGAAGGGTTAGAATTAAATTATCATCTTCAGAGGTATAGTGTTTTTGATTAAAGGTAGTTTTAGAGCTTGGTGGGCATAATCTCCATCTACGTAGTTGTATGGACTTTATAGATCTATTTAAAAGAGCAGAAGCATTTTCATTGGTATTAGATAATACTACTTGATCTTCTTCTTCGGTCCATAGTCTTTTATTTGGACTACGCTTTATACCTTCTGGTCTGTTCCAAGCTAAAACTTCTTTTACTTTTTCATACTTTCTATTTAAAAATAGTGCATCTTCTGAATAGTACAGTTTTCTAACTAATTCCTGGGCATGTTCATTGAATATACAAATGTTATACACGTTATCTCTTGTATTACGTTTCATTCTTTTGATTATACCCAATTCTCTACATAAGAAGTCACAGATATATTCTTTAAACTCTTCACTGGAAATGACCATAGTAACAAAAGGTTGACCATTAGTATTCTCTACTCCTATCGCACCATCTGCATCCAAATACCCTCTTACGAAATCATATTCTGAGAAAGGTATGTTGGGCTTGGTTATGATGTTAGATTTCTTACCCCTAGGTATACCTACTAGTTTTGTTAAGGTAGTAATTAAGCTTTTTGACCTAATAGTAAGACAAGAGTGTTCATAATTATCTTTAAAGTTAGTAGATCTAGTGAAGTCCTTAATATCACACTTACTGTCTTCAAAGTTCTTATAAATATAGTCTAGCATCTTCTCTAGTATATCTCTATCTCTTCTGGAGATATTGATAGTTGATCTGTATCCCGTTTTAGGTATATGTCCATCCCCTAGGATAAAGCCTGCGATATAGGATATATTTTGGTTCAGTTGAGTAGTATTCATATTAGTATTTTAACTCAAGAAAATGTATCAATACAAAAAAATCACTTCATAGAAATAACCTTAGACGAACAACAACGTGTATGGTTTGTTCTTCACTCAGGTTCTCGTGGAATAGGAAATGCAATAGGATCCTATTTTATTACTAAAGCCAAGGAGGAGATGCAACGCTGGTTTATTGAATTACCAGATAAGGATCTAGCTTATCTACCTTATAGTTCACCATTGTTTGGTGACTACTGGGAGGCTGTAACCTGGGCCCAGAGATTCGCCAAAATGAATAGGGATAAGATGATGCAAGCAGTCATTGAATCTACCAGTAAGGTTCTAGGTATTCCTTTCCAGTGTGACCTAGAAATTATAGACTGCCATCACAACTATGCTTCAGTGGAACGTCACTTCGGTGAGAATGTAATTATAACCCGCAAGGGTGCGGTAAATGCAGAGAAAGGTCGTCTAGGCATTATTCCCGGAAGTATGGGAGAACGCTCATTCATAGTTGAAGGTAAAGGTGAAAAAGAGGCCTTTTGTTCTTGTTCACACGGTGCTGGTAGACTTATGAGTAGGACTCAGGCTAAGAAGATGTTCACTCTGGAGGATCACATCAAAGCTACACAGGGGGTAGAGTGTCGCAAGGATGAAGATGTCATTGATGAAACACCAAAAGCATATAAAAACCTTGATGATGTTATGGCCGCCCAGCCAGACTTAATAGATATCAAACACACCTTAAAACAAATCCTTTGCATAAAGGGATAAGTTTATAAGACCGCTTACTGTCGGTCTTTTTTTAGCTTAATAACTTCATATTTCTACCTTAGATACGGTATAAGAACAGTAAGCAGTACGTTCATTAATTACTCTGAGGAGAGATAAAGTAATGTCCATTAATTCTGAAATTATTGAAGCCATTGACAACAATCCTGGTTTTGATTCCGATCAGGTGGTAGCCCTGCTGAGCAATCTTCATGAAGGCTCAGTGCGGGCTCAGTTGAGCTACTTAAGGAAAGAAAAAAAGTTGGATTTCGAAGCCTCCAGAAATTCAATCAACCGACCCTCCTTCAAACACTACCCTAAGGGGTATCTGAAAAGCATTGGTAAACCAGGGTCTCCTTCTGAAGAAACCAAGCCTGCTGCCAAGGTAGAGGAAGTTAAACCTACCGAGTCAGTCAAGCAAGAGCAGATGAAGGCGGAGGTTAAAACACCTGAAACAGCAAAGCACCCCTTTGACTCCATAGTGGAGCAATTTTCGGAAGATATCATGGATGTACTCATTCCGATTATTACCAGACACATTATGGATAAGCTGCCTGGCAAACTGGGGGAGGCTTTGAATGGTAAGGAGGACTCTATCGGAAGAAGGTTGATTACAACTGAAGCCTTCAGAAGAGTCAGAAAACCTAAAGTCTGCATAGTTGGTTTGCTACCACAACAGGCAGGTATCATTTCCAGTGAGTTTGGCATTGAGTTTGATCTAGACTTCTGGAAAGATGGTGGGTCTAAGAATCTGCGAGACCTGTCAAAAACTTGTGATTATGTCTTGGCTATGACTAACTTCATAAGCCATGACACAATCAGTGCGATCAAAGCAACAAACGGAAACCTGAGATATGTTTCTGGCGGGATGTCATCATTAAAGGATGAACTCACCAAGTTATATGTTGAGGGTTGAATTAATACAGGTCCTTTATCGGGCCTGTTTTTTACATTTATATACCTTTATATGGTACAATATATATACAGATAGGTATTCATTGATTATTTCAAAGGAGATCGAAAATGGCTGAAGCAACGATTCTTATGCAATCCCAAACCCGTCTTCTCATTGAGTTTGATCCAGCCAATGCGGATCACAGGGAAGCTTACAGAATGCTTATCGAAGATGGTAAGCAACACCCCACTCTGCGGTTTGTAGTAAACCCACCTTTCATAGATGCAGTTACCGTGATGGAAAAACGGTTGGCACTGCATGCAGTCAAAACTCTGCAATGATTAAAGTATTAGTATTCTTCACGATGCTATGCATAAGTACAGCGACTCTTAGTGATGAGTTTGAACTCCTGGATTCCAGGATAAACAAGATAGACTTATGCAGCATAGTTGAAGATACGCCGGGTATATCTTCCAGAGATTTAGGACTACCTGATATCTCTGAGAGAGTAAAAAAGTTGTACCTATCTGATATTCTCCAAGCTTCATATGGCATTACTGAATCCAAAGCTTTGAGAATAACCAAGTTCGCACAGGAAATTACCAGTGAGTATTCCGGGTTTCCTAGAACAAAAGATGTGTTAGCGATTGCTTTCATAGAATCGTCATTAAATCCTAGTGCCAGAAGTCGTTGGGCAGAAGGGTTGATGGGTGTAAACTACAATGCACATAGGATAAAAGATCCTAAGCATATACGTAGGGACCCATATTTCAACATGAGACATGGCGTTAGAATTCTACGTGAATACTATGAAGAGCTACGGTCTGTTGACCTAGCCATCATGGCATATAATGTAGGCATTTCAGCAGTTAGGAAAGGTAGGACCAATCATAGGTACCTAACCAAATACCGAAGAGAAGTTAGTAGATTCAATCACTGAAAAGGAGAGAAAAGTGAGCATCAAATATCTTCCTCTTGTAGTTGTTGGGATAATAGCCTTTGCAGCTTTCATGCTGAGTGTGAAGAACTGGCTCGATATGCCGACAGTGGCATTCAGCAACGTTACAGGTCAGCCTGTATACGTTACGGATAAGACCGGCAGAATACACCCGGTAACCGAAGAGGTTCTCAAAGAACCTTATGAGAAAGTGGTGGTGGAATGATGGAAGCACTTATCTGGACCATACTTTCACCATCGGTAATATTAATGGTGGTGTCTATCCTGGTGCTATTTGTAGCATCTGCGACTTCCTACAAGACAGCCGCTTAATTCATTCTTATCTAATAGCATAGGAGGTTATATGAGTGTAATAGTAGCAATTATAGCCTTTCCTGTGCTATTATTCCTTGGGCTTGTGGCGGTGGGATTAGTAATATTCGTAATCCTATACTTGCTTGCATTGATTCTCGGAATAAAGGTTTAGGCTAAGAACTTGGTGATTTACCCAAGTTCTTTTTTCGTTTAATAAAGGTCACTAATAAAAATGAAACAATATAAAGACTTGTTAGAATACGTTTTAACTAATGGGATTAAGAAAGAAGATAGAACTGGTACTGGTACCATTTCAGTATTTGGTTATCAAACACGATATGATTTAAGAAAAGGATTCCCTCTTCTTACTACAAAAAAGGTTCACTTTAAAAGTGTAGTACATGAATTACTTTGGTTCCTGTCTGGTGATACTAATGTTAAGTATCTACAGGATAACGGTGTACGTATATGGAATGAGTGGGTTAAAGAGAATGGGGATCTTGGGCCTATTTATAGTAAGCAGTGGCGAGACTTCGGCGGAGTAGATCAAATCTCAGAAGTGATAGAACAAATAAAATCTAATCCAGATTCTCGTAGATTAATAGTTTCAGCTTGGAATCCTCCGGAAATTCCTGACATGGCCCTACCACCATGTCATACATTCTTTCAATTTTATGTGGCTAATGGAGAACTGAGTTGCCAATTATATCAAAGAAGTGCAGATATCTTTTTAGGTGTTCCTTTTAATATTGCTAGCTATGCATTATTAACACATATGATGGCTCAAGTCTGTGGGCTTAAAGTAGGTGAATTTATTCATACTTTAGGGGATGCTCATATATATGTTAACCATTTGGATCAGGTTAAAGAGCAGTTATCTAGGGAAGTTAGGGAGCTGCCTAAGTTAGTATTAAATAAAAACATAACTAATATATTAGACTTTAAATATGAGGATATTTCTGTAGAGGGGTATGATCCTCATCCATTAATTAAAGGGGTGGTTGCAGTATGACAGTAAGAACTAATCCAAATCCAGAAAGTTTTGGTAGAAATAAATATCTGACGCCTAGAAAAAGTATTACACGTAAGCTACAAAATGGTCTCAGGCTTTGGATGGAGTTTAGTAGTTTAAGTATAAAGTTTATTATAGACAGTACTAATCAATTAGGTACTGTCATTCTTAATGATAGGCCTTTAGCTCAGATAAAGAGGGCACACAGGCAGAGGGTTGATAAAATAAACCTCGCTTATCTAAGAGAGGATAAGATTGCTAGGTTTCTCTCATATGAGAGACTAGGTGTTCCTATTAAGATGAAAGACTCTGAGCTTTATTTATTCAAGGATGGTGAAGAATATATTAAGTTACCTAGAGTTGAGTGGTTATCCTTAGGTGAACTAGCGCAGAATATGTTTACATCCTTAAAAGATGAATATATTAAAAGTACTCCTCAATTAGTATTACCCTTAGTACAATTAAGGTCTAAAGTTGAAGATTATAAGTATGAAAGTATAATCTCTCATTTAAAGAATGAGTACCTGTATTATATGAGCACCCTACCTACCACTCCTGTTTTTGATTTAACATCATCTACTATGACTTCGGGTACAGTTACCTCTTCAATTAGAACTACCACCGGCACCAGTGGCACTAGATTAGTCTATGATGGTATTGACTACAGAATTATTTAATATTAATTTTATAAACATTAACTGGTATAACTAAATGGAACAAATCATTTTTAAACGCGAAGGTATATACTTAACAAAATATGGTATCAAGGTAAAGATAATTTATCTAGGTTTTAAATACCATAATACAAGCGATTATATGCTTGGTATTATGGATACTAATGATTCATATCAAACTGTTACTATTTTTAATAAGGATGGTAAAAATCCACATGTAAAAGCTTTTGATTTAGTAGAGGAATACTCCCCTTATAAAGATTTTGTAATAGATGAGCCTGTAGTTGCATGGAATAGCTTAGATTGTACAGTAAAAGGTCACTTTGCAGGTATATCCCCTGATGGTTTACCTAAAATTTGGACTAATGGTACAACTAGTTACACTTGCGCCAGTGGCGTAGCTCTCACATTTCGTAATTGCAAACGTAAATCTGAATTTGAATTTGAGAATAATGGAAAATAATACATTAAAGCAGCTTAAATTCTTAGAAATAGCTAAATCCATTAGTCTATTAAGTAAAGATAGAAGTAGAAAAGTTGGCGCTTTAATAGTTGGTCCTGACTGGGAGATTAGGGCCACAGGTTATAATGGTTTTCCCCGCAAAATAAATGATGACGTTGAAGAGAGACATGAACGCCCTTTAAAGTATTCTTTTAGTGAACATGCTGAAAGAAATGCTATATATGCTGCAGCCAGAGTTGGGACTCCAACAGAGGGTTGTAGTATATTTGTAACAACTCTTTTTACCTGTCATGAATGTGCTAGAGCTATTATCCAGTCTGGGATAAAAAGAGTTGTTGCAGAACATGGACCTAACTCAGAAGATCCTAATTATAACCAAAGTTTTTTAGTAGCATTAGAAATGTATAAAGAAGCAGATATTGAAGTTGTAATATTAAAATCATCTTTACCACCACCTAAACCTACAAATTTTTAGTATAATATAATGCTAAAAATTGTATTCGTAACACAACATAACTGACATAAAAATAATAAGAGGTTATATGGAAATAGTTAGTAATACCTATAAAGGTATAGTATTGAACAATGAAAGAGATAATTTATTTACAGAATTTGGAAAACAAACTCTAAGAGATAGATATCTATATGAAGGGGAGACTTATCAGGAGATGTTTGCCAGAATAGCTTTGGCTGGTTCTGATAATTTAGAACATGCACAACGCATGTATGACTATTTCTCCAAACATTGGTGCATTCCTGCTACCCCTGTTATCTCTAATTTAGGGACTAACAGAGGTCAACCTATCAGTTGTTTCTTAAATGAGATACAGGATAATATGGGTAGCATATTTGGAGGATATAGGGAAAATGCTTTTCTAGCAATGGAAGGTGGCGGTATTGGTACTTACTGGGGTGGACTTAGAGGTATTGGGGCTAAGGTTAGAAATGGTAGTGGTGTCACTAGTGGTATAATTCCCTTTGTTAAAATTATGGATTCGGCTACTCTAGCCGTATCTCAAGGTAATCTACGTAGAGGTTCAGCTGCTGTATATATAGATGTGCATCATCCAGAAATCGAAGAGTTTATTGAGATTCGTAGACCTACTGGTGGGGATGTAAACCGAAAGGCTTTGAATCTACATCATGGAGTGGTAATCACTGATAAGTTTATGGAAGCGGTAGAATCCGGATCCACTTTTGACCTTGTTTGTCCTAAGACAAAGGAAGTAGTTAAAACTGTAGATGCTAGAGATCTATTTCAGAGATTAGTTATTGCCAGATTAGAAACAGGGGAGCCTTATCTGTTATTTATAGACGAAGTTAATAGACACATACCAAGCTTTCATAAAAAAGAAGGGTTAACTGTTAAAACTTCTAATCTATGTTCAGAGATTACTCTACCTACGTCTGAGGAAAGAACTGCTGTCTGTTGTTTATTTCAGCTCAATCAACTCCACTTTGATTCCTGGAAAGACGACCCTTTATTCATAGAAGACTGTGTAAGATTCACTGATAATGTTCTGGATATATTTATAGAACAAGCTCCTGATACTATGTCTAAAGCTAAATTTTCTGCAAGCCAAGAGAGAAGTCTAGGAATTGGTGTAATGGGATTTCACTCCTACCTGCAGTCAAAAATGATTCCTTTTGAATCTGCCATGGCTAAAGGTGCAAATCTTAAAATGGGTAAGCATATTAAAGCTGCCTGCGATGCTGCGACTAGAAAATTGGCTGAAGAAAAAGGTGCATGTCCAGATGCTGCTAAGCATGGTATAATGGTTAGAAATGCAAATGTTACTGCTATAGCCCCAACTGCATCAACATCTATTATACTCGGGGAGACTTCTCCTGCTATGGAGCCAATGTCTTCTAATGCTTTCACACAAAAGACTTTAAGTGGTAGCTTCCTTGTTAAAAATAGATTTCTTGAAATACTTTTAGAGTCTAAAGGTAAGAATATAAAGGAAGTATGGAGTTCTATTATTACTCATGAGGGTTCTGTACAGCATCTTGATTGTCTAGATGAATATGAAAAAGATGTTTTTAAAACAGCTTTTGAATTAGATCAGCATTGGATTATTGAACATGCTGGCACTAGACAAGAGGATGTAGACCAGGCTATTTCCACTAACATATTCCTTCATGCTGACACACATAAGGCCGTACTAGTGGATCTACATATGTATGCTTGGAAAAAGAAACTTAAAAGTTTATACTACTGTAGAAGTAAGAGCCTTCGAAGAGCTGATAAAGTAAGCCATAAAGTAGAGAGAGAAGTAATTGAAGAAATGCCAACATTTAGTAGTTTTGATGCAGATTGTTTAGGTTGTCAATAATATGAGTAATTTATTAATTCCAAGAGCTTATTACAAGCCCTTTCAATACCCTTGGGCATATCAAGCCTATAAGATTCAAAACCAAATTCATTGGCTACCGGAGGAAATTCCTTTGGCTGATGACGTTAAGGATTGGGAAACTCTCTTAACGAAAGAGGAGAAGAACCTTATTACTCAAATCTTCAGATTCTTCGTTCAGGCAGATTGTGATGTATCAGAGTCATACTCAGATAAATTTGTAAAAGCATTCGGTAAGATTCCAGAGATTAGAATGATGTTGAATTCATTTGCTAATATGGAATCTGTACATATGGATGCGTATAGTCTTCTATTAGATACATTGGGTATACCTGAGGTTGAATATAAAGCATTCCTACAGTATGAAGCCATGCGTAATAAACATGACTTCCTAAGTGGATTTAATGTAGATAATCCCCATGAGATGGCTAAGACTCTTGCTGTTGTATCTGGATTCATAGAAGGTATTCAGCTTTTTAGTTCATTCGTTATTCTTCTTAATTTTCCAAGGCAGAAGAAATTAAAAAATATGGGTCAAGTAATTACCTGGAGCGTAAGAGATGAATCTCTGCATGTAGAGGGTATGACTCTTTTATTTAAGACGTTTGTTAAAGAGAATAGAAAGATATGGAACAATGAGCTCAAAGGTCAAATATATGCTGCCTGTGAAGAAATTGTAAAACAAGAAGATGCTTTTATTGATTTAGCATTTGAAATGGGTGGTGTTAATGGTTTGACTCCTGAAGAAGTAAAGCTATATATCCGCTACATCGCAGATAGACGTTTGATTGGCCTAGGTTTAAAAGGTATATTCAAAATTAAGAATAACCCTTTAGAGTGGGTGGACCATATGCTTAATGGATCTGAACATGCTAACTTCTTCGAGGCTAGAGCAACAGAATATTCTAGAGCTGCAACAAAAGGTGATTGGCGTGATGTGTGGTCAGCTTTTGATAATGCTAAACAACAGTTAGTTATTACCGAATAAACTAATATTTCCTTCAGTAAATTGGTATAAAGAATATGTAGCAAAAACTCTTTAACAATCCTACTGGAGGAATAAATGCATAATGCTGTCAGGGGTTCTGATCTAGTTCTCAGTAAAGACTTTCCTCAAGAAGTCAAAACGGTGCATTCATCACTCACCGATCAGGTTCTCACAAATTCACATCTTGGCATACTACCTGATGGTACACTATATGTCATGAATTACAATTCTCCTGAGAATCTCATAAAGAGATCTTTGGAAGAAGAAGTAAAAGAGCAGATACAAGAGGGTATGCTCTCCAAGGAGGACATGTTCAGTCTGCTCAAAGTTCTGGAACAAACTAGTAACATAATACGGGCCAGTCTATAAATGACTGTTCTATAAACAAAGACAGTATTTAGTACTGTCTTTTTTTCATATGTCAACATTTATTAAAGTATTAGAAATACATACTAATTCTCATCTTGTATTAAATTCTAACAGGATAACCTATATGCAGCCTACTATGCAGGATGATAAGGAAATTGGTACATTCATATGTTTAGATGGGGTTATAGAGCTTCATTGCTACAACTCCATAGATCAAATATTAAATCAAATTAGGACTGAATAATGCCTTGCAATAGTGATTACATGAATCCTTTAGATATGGAAGTAGAGCTTAGTAAAGTAGCCTGTCTCTTAGATGAATTAAAGGATGGTAAGAAAATAGATCCTAATCATTGGGCTGGGTACCATCCTATGGTATATAGTAAGATTGTCGATGGTGATTCCTTAGTGTCAGAACTATGTACTAGACTTCAAGAAGAGGATGTAAGTAAATTTAGCCTGGAAATGCAGATATGGTGGCGTGATCATAAAGCAGCAGATATAGCCAGGGTTAATAGGGAATTAAATGATAATCAAAAAGATATTGATAAGGCTAAAGCTTTGGCAAAATTATCGCAGTATGAAAAGGATCTCTTAGGATTATGAGCAGCACTCTATACCCTGATGTAATGATAGATTTAGAAACAGTTGGAACTAGGCCGACAAGTGCAATATTAAGTATTGGAGCTATAAAGTTCAATAAAAACACTAAAGATATAGGGCCTAGTTTTTACAAAATAGTAAATCTTAATTCTTGCTACGATATAGGTTTAACTTCTGATCCAGAAACACTAAAATGGTGGGCTAAACAATCTGAAGAAGCTAAAGAAATTTTTAATCAAGATGGCACACCTATAAAAGACACCTTGGAACTATTTAAGAATTATTTGTATTATGATAGTTTAAAAATATGGGGTAACGGTTCAGACTTCGATAATGTAATTTTAGCCAATGCATATAGAGCTTCCAGTATAGACTTACCTTGGAAATTTTATAACAATAGATGCTATAGGACATTCAAAAGTTCCCTTCTCATTAGACCTAAGATAACTAACTTTTCAGGAGTGAAGCATAATGCATTAGATGATGCTAAAAATCAGGCCATTCATTTACAAGAACTTATTAAGCTTAATAGTAGTTCTTATGAAATTGCCAAATATAAAGTTAAAGATTGGTTAAAAACATTTTATAAATCAAGGGGTTAAAATGGTTGCTAAACTTTTAGTTAAGCCGAATAACATTAAAGAAATTACTGTTATTGAAGTTAAAGGGTCAGATATAGATTTTGAAGCAGAATTAAAAGCTGAGGAAAGACTAAGAGTAGAGAGTGCACTTCTAAATCAATCACTAATTAAATTAAGGGATCAAATATTACTATGAATTTTAAAGAATATGCAGAATTGGCTCGTCGAACTTTAAATAATAAAGGCCATAAACTAAACATATTACATGCCATTACCGGTATTGTAACTGAACTTGGAGAGCTGGCTGATGCCTATAAACGTCACATATGGTATGAAGAAGAATTAGATAAGGTAAACGTAGCTGAGGAGGTAGGGGATATACTTTGGTATATTGCTGTCTTTGCTACTGAATTAAATATTAGTCATAAAATAGACTTTGATTTATCTGAGGACATGCTCCCTCCTGCTGAAGGGGATATAGGTAAGAGTAGTGAACACTGCTTAATAAGTATACTTACGTTGACAAATGAGAATAGTCAATTTATAAATTCGTATGACTATGCATTCAATCACTCGAAGGCTCACTTAGATTCTTTATCAGAATTCTATGAATCTTCTGAGTTGGAACTAAAAGGTTTTATGACTTGGTTTAAAGGGTTGTGTATTGATATGAGTGTGGATATTGAACAATCTGCAATACGCAACATAGAGAAACTTAAGAAAAGATTCCCTGAAAAATTCAGTGAAGAGGCTGCTATTAATCGTGATGTTAATGCTGAACGTAAGGTTCTAGAGTTTAATAAACCGGCAGTAGGTTTGGTATAAGATTATTGTAGGATAGGATTTAACAGTCTTGTTCTACATCCTCCTCACGAGGTCGCAGATGCTGATGCTTTGTCGGTTGAGAAATATCGCCATCAGTATGCATACCCCATGTGCAATCGGACCTCGATTTTACAAGACCTGATATTTCCTATAGCACTCTGATTTCCCCTTTCGGAGTTTCCCTTCTCTTCCTTTGAGAATTGCTATATAATTTCAGGTCTTCTTTTTTTCTTTTTGGTTAAACGGCCATGACTATAAAAAAATCTATAATGGAGTACTTTCCTTTAGCTAAAGCTAGGAAAACTCAAGAAGCTGTTATCCAACAAATACAGGATGCTATACATAATAAAGTTAAGTTTATTATATTAGAAGCACCTGTAGGATCTGGTAAATCAGCGATAGCTATGACAATAGCTAGATGGTTGGGTGACGCTCACTTACTAACCCCTAGAAAATCTTTACAGAATCAGTACTTTGAGGATTTTAAAGAAGATGTATCTCTAATGAAAGGTAGATCTTCTTATCCTTGTATATATTCATCCAGTGCTAAGCATTATAAAGATATTATCAAAATAATAGAATCGGGAAATTCACCAGAAATAAAATTAGGTGAAGATACTTGTGCTAATGGTCCTTGCAAAGATAGTAAAACTATAGCTCAAGATTGCTACTCAGACAAAGGTGAGTGTCCATACCAAGTGGCTATTAATATAGCTAATGAGACGGATATAATAGTTCACAACCTTCATTCATTTATATTTCAGACTCACTTCTCTGGAAGGTTTGAGAAACGTAGGCTTCTAGTTGTAGATGAATGTCATGATATAGAGGGTATTGTTAGAGACTTCACTGTTAAAAAACATATTATCTGGAAACTATTATCTGAAGAAGAAAAGCCTAATATTTCTGAACTCGATACCCTAGATAAATGGGCTGACTATTTTTCAAATCCCTCATTCATACCTAGAATTGATTCAAAGGACAAGCATGAAGATTATCTTAGAAGTATAGATAAACTTAGATCCTCCTCTGACAATTTTGGAAAGTTTGTAATCAAAACAACTGAGAATAGAACTTTAAATTATACGAAATTTGAGTTTACACCAGATAGTGTTGGTCAAATAGCCTCTAATCTCATCTTTCAATACGGTGAAACTATACTTCTCATGTCTGGTACTATATATAACAAAAATTTATTTTGTAAGTACCTAGGTATAAAACCTGATGATGCAATTTTTATAAAAGTTGGCTCTAGCTTTCCAGTAGCAAGTAGGCCTATAATAATGAAGCCTGATTATATGGCTAAAACTTCACATAAAGACTGGTCTGAAAATTTTGAAGATATTATTAAAAAAATAAACCTGGTATGTGATAAGTTTAAGGATGCAAAAGGGTTGATACATGCTCCTTCATATGACGCAGCTAGGGAGCTTACTTTAGCCCTTAAAAGATCTGGAAACTCCAGGGTAATTACCCATGAACCCGAAACCTTCCTCCGTACATTGAATGGATTCTTCGACATGAAGGAAAATGGGATTTTAATATCCCCCGTATGTCAGCAAGGTGTTGACTTTAAAAATGACAGAGCAAGATTTCAGATAATCTTAAGGGTGCCATACGGTAATACTGGAGATGAATTCTGGAACCATAAAGTATCAAATGATTTCCCCTGGTATAACTATCAGGCTTTAATAGTGTTTGGTCAACAAATAGGTAGGGTCAATAGGGGTGAGTCAGATTTTGGTGTTACTATATTAATGGATTCTAGATTCCCACAGTTTATTTCTAGAAATAAAAATATGCTACCTAAGTGGCTACTAGAGGCGATTATTAGAAAATGAATTATAATTTAAACCCAGTTATTACTAATTTAATAATAGGTGTAGGTGTTATACTTTTAGTAATAGCAGCACTATTTGCCCTAAGCCTATCTGCTATATGGGTGATCACAGCTAGTATAATTATAGTAATTTATACTGCTATATCCTATCCTTTCATTATAATGAAGAAGCTTTATAAAAGGATATATTCATAATGACTCCAATATTATTAGGTAAGCATCCTGAATTGGATCATTGGTTTTTCTTTGGTGAAAAAGGAGGTGTTGGTAGGTTCATAAGATATTATGTTTGTAAAAATGATCAATATGCTCAGTGGGCTTCGGCAGAGCAATTGCCAGGCATTCTTGATATAACTAGTCGGCCTTCTATCGACATAATAAAAGAGGTTGACAGGTTTTCTAAGGGGTTTGTATCATATGAAATTATTCCGAAAACAAGAGGAAGATCAGAACGAGTTATCAGAACAGAGCACTCGGGGAATCCTCTCGAAAATAAGACTAACGAACATGTCCTCTCCAACAGCACAAACGTGGAGAGAAATGACAGTAGTATCAAGGCCGGACGTAGAGCTAGAGTTAAGCCTAATGTGTCCGAGAGAGCTGCAGAACCTAAGATTGTCGGAAATGGAAAGTCACTGAAAAAAGATATCAGTGATACTGTAAAGATAAGGATTAAGAAGAAAGACTCTAAAGAGGTTACAAATCAAAGTAACTCTAACGTTAAGGAGACTAGTCTTAAAAAGTCTAAGTCTACTATAAACAAAGAGTCCAAGTCCAAACTAAAGCTAGAAATTAAAGAACAGACTGAAGTAGAAAATAAACCTAAGAGGAAACGTCGTACTAAAGCAGAGATGGAAGCTTTTAGGGAAAGTATATCTAATACAACTCCTCTTAAAGAAAAGAAGAGTCGTATAAAGTCAAGGTAGTATTACAATTAAGTATGTTAGTGATGACTGGAATTGGGATGCATGGCCTGGTAAATAACAGGTAAGTCCAACAGGGTTAGGTAGAGATATCTAACCCTGCTATTTCTACATTTAACTTTTCTCTCAGGAAATCCATGGCTTCTTTTTTACATTTCCTATATTCATCTTTAGTGATACCGAGTTTTTTACATATTGATTGTTGACTAACCTCTTTACCTTTCTCCTCTGTAAAGCCGAAAGACATTAGTAAAATATCCCTATGTAATACAGGCATTTCCATTAAAGCCTCCCCAAGCATACGATTATCCATATCTTTTTCCACCTGGGTTTCAATTGGATTAATCATAAAATTATGTTCTTCCATATCTTCAATATAGTAGGTTAAATACCTAGTTTCATATAGTTCCCTAAAGTCTTTCTCTGAAACCTCTGGGAAAGCACTACGTATCTCATCGTATGAGGCTTCAGGGTTAGCTTCTCTATGTTTTAATATTCTAGAAGACAGCTGTTGTTTCCATATAGGTAGGGAGACTATTCTCATTTGAGACATTTCGCTTAATATTCTTTGTATAACCCACCACCCAGCATAGCTTAAAAATCTAACTTTCCTGGAAGGATTATATTTTTCTAATCCTACCAATAGCCCTTCATTACCTGCTGATATAAGGTACTCGAACATAGAAGGGTCATTACGTGAGTATTTTTTAGCCGTCTTGAATACAAATCTCAAATTTGCATTTATAAGTGTGGTTCTTATTTTTTCTTTTTCTTGCTCAGTAACTTCAGGGTCAATAAATTTAGTACATAATATAAATTCTTCTTCCCTAGTTAAAATTGGGTGTTTACAAATCTGTTCATAGTATTTAGAAAGATCCATCTATTTATTTTCTCCATTGTAAATCTTTGATTATATTAATATATCATACTTCTTAAAAATATGTTACTAAAATATTGTATTTTTTTATATTGAATGATACACTTTGTTATAAATGAAAGTTAAGGAAATATATATTATGATTAAAGTTACTAAAGTGGAATCTAAGGGTGTAGTTACTCTGTTCTTTGAATCTTCTAATTCATCTGATAAAGATGAGATAGACACACTGGATTCAATATTAGAATTCGTAGTAGGATCTGGATTTAAACGTGGGGAGTATTTAGAGTCGGGGGTCTTAGCTATCTCTAAGAAAATAGAATAATCATGAAATCTGATTTCTTTGGTATAAGAAAAATATGGAGAACATTTTATGCAGAAATCCAGTTTAGTCACACTAACCAGTGAAGATATAGAAGACTTTAAAAGTGGGAAAGTCTCAGATAGACTTTTAGAAACTTGGAACTTGACATATAATGAGCTTCGTGAAATAATTGAATCTGAACGTTATGTTTTAGTTTCAACAAATAGTAGTAATAAATGAATTTAAAAAAGGATAATAATTATAATGAACAACCTAGAAAAACTACAAGAACTAACCGGTAAGCTTAGCGGTTCTTATAAATCTAATGCTGAAGCTTTAGTCACTAGAATGGGTGAGGTGATTGAAGGTATTGGTGATAAGCCTGTTGAATGGCGTCCGGAAACTCTTAAAGTAGTTCAGGGTACCAGTGATAGATCTAAGCTACCTAAGAAAGCCATTATTGGCTCTATGGTAGTTGGTGAGAAAATTCTGGAAAATCCTGTAAAGGTAATTCCTATTAGAATGTGGAGCACTAGACAATACTGGTCTCCTGATCAAAATGAAGCTAAGCTTCTATGTAGCAGTCCCGATGCAGAACTCGGGTATATTGGTAAAAAATGCAGAGATTGCGAATTTGCCAAGTTCGATGAAGAAGCTCGTAAATCTCCGTGTGGTAAAAGTAAAACTGCTCTGGTAATTACAGAAGACTTCTCTGATGTATTCCTCATTAATTTCAGTAAGACCAACTATTCTGCTGGCCGTGACTGGGAAGGTATGATGAAGAAGGCTGGTGTTGCTACATATCGTCGTGTGTATGAAATGCATACCGAGACAAGTAAGCAATACAAGAATGTGGAAGCTCTATCTGTAGAGCCTGTTGGTCCTATTGATTCAGATAATCTGAGTTTCCTTGAGGAGTTATTCCGAAAGGTTACTTCTGATCGTAAAGAGTATCTGGAGAATTTCCATACTCTAGTTATGTCTAACCGTCAGAATAATTCTCTACTAGATGCTCCGGAAGAAGATACGGTTCTTATTGAACAGAAACCTGAAGCAGCTTCTGAGAATCAAGATAGTCTCAGCAAAAAGTATACCCTTTAAGTAGGGTAGGGAAAGAGGATATACTCCTCTTTCTTTTTAGATAATAAAAATAAAAATAATAATATGCGGGATATATATTCTTCTAAAGAAGAGTTAATGGGGAGTAAGCTAGAGAGACCTAGATTATTAATTTTAAATACAATATCTGGATCTTCTTTAATGTGCGTGGTATTAGATGAGTCTCAGGATTCTTTTCTTATAGCATTACCTGCTAAACTGCTGAGTAATGATAGCAAAGGTACTGTTGAAGTAGACCCATATCTACCGGTGCCATATTCTAGATTTTTTAAAAATTCTATTCTATTTATAACTCCATTGTTTGGTACATTCGAATACTTATATATAAAGTATTTATTAAATGATGGGTTAAATTCTTATCCAGATGCATTAACAGATGAAGAGATTAAATGCTTAATAGACAGATTAAATGTTTTAGAATCGGAAAAAGAACAGGGTAAGAATAGGGATGTAAAAATATCCTTCTCACCGGATTATAATGATGATATTGATTCGGATTTGGAATTTGTCGAAGACCTGGAAATATCTGATGAATTAAATGCTTACTTAGAATCACTAAACAATAAATATAAACACTAATAAGAATAATAATGGATGACTTGGAAATAAACCTAACTCCTGAGGGATTAGGCCCGTGGTCTATATCAAAGATAAAACTATTGGATAAGTGCCCATTCCAGTTTTATTTGAAATATATACTTAAAAAGAAAGTAGAAGTACCACCTGTAAGCGAAGTGACTGAAATCGGTAAGGCCGCTCACTTAATTCTAGAGCATGTTGCTTCTGGTAAGGATATAAGCAAGAGTTATTCCTTAGCTAGGGAGAAGTTTGAGACCAAGCTTAGTAAAGAAGTTTGGACTTCAAAAGTAGAAACTTTAGAAAATAGTATAATTCAATTCAGTGAGAGATTAGAGGCTCTATCTAAAAAGCATTCTATAAAAAGAATCCTTACTGAACTGAGAATAGGTATAGATAGGAATTGGGAGCCTACTGGGTTTTTCGCAGAAGATGTATATATAAGGGGTGTTGTTGACTTAGTTATACATTTAGAAAATAATGATCTAATTATTATTGATCATAAAACAGGTGCACTACCTATATCCGGGCTTAAGAATTATGAGGACCAGCTTAATGGTTATAAGGTATTATTTCACCATGG
>VFQO010001158.1_pt1 | contig 21822 bp, 20 predicted proteins | sample 3512331 | NCBI WGS metagenome assembly VFQO01 (sample SAMN10412371, study PRJNA504923) | tailings metagenome | isolation source: Replicate 3 from Balatoc abandoned mine | place: Philippines: Itogon, Benguet | collected 2017-08-28 | reverse complement strand
TCAGTCTGATGAATATCATGATCCTGTTTATTCCGCTGATTGCGGCGGTCTTTGCCACCACCCATTTCTACAACAACCTGGAGTTTATCGAGCTCATGCTCGCCCAGCCGGTAAAACGGATTCATGTGTTTTTGAGTCAGTTGCTCGCCGTGGTGATCATGTTGAGTTTGTCACTTTTGCTGGGATTTGGCCTTCCCATGTTGCTCTGGGGGGCGGATAGCAGCTTGTTGACTTTGCTCGCAGTGGGGGTGGTTCTGAGTTCGGTGTTTGCCGGTTTTGCTTTTTTGGCGAGTGTGCTCACCAGAGACAAAGCCAAGGCTATCGGAATCAGCTTGGCGCTATGGATTTATTTCTCGCTGGTCTATGATGGACTGGTGCTTTATGTGATTTACAGCTTTGCGGATTATCCTTTGGAGAAAACCACCTTGGCCCTCGTGATGCTAAATCCGGTGGATTTGGGAAGGATTCTGATGCTGATGCAGCTGGATATATCCGCTTTGATGGGTTATACTGGCGCGTTTTTTCAGCAGTTTTTCTCCAGTGGATCTGGGATTCTGATCGCGACAGGAATGCTTTTGATTTGGATGCTTTTGCCAAATTTCTTGGCGACAAGAGTCTTTAAGAAAAGGGATTTTTGATCCCTTTTCTCTTCAAAATTCTCAGTTCAATCCTTTCACCTTGATTTTTCCAAAAGCCACTTTCTTTCGATTCCAAGTGTAGGTGAAAATCAAATGTTCTCCGTCTAGAATTAGAGAAGGGTAGGAGAATTCTCCATCGGGATCTGGAGTTTCCTCAATGGTTTTTCGGATAGGCCAGGTCTTGCCATTGTCCAGCGAAACTGCCAGCTCGATGATGTTTCGGTCGCCCCAGTTTCCTTCCACAGGATTGTACAAAAGGGCGATTTTTTCTCCTCCCAAATGCGCCACTTCGATTGCACTGTTGTTATTGGGGAGGTCGGTGAGATAGACAGGCGTCCAGGTTTTTCCGCCATCATTGGAGTCAGTTCGGACAATTTTCCCTGCAGAGCTTCGGAGCAAAAGATGGATTTTTCCCGGAGCAGATTCCCAAGCTGTAGGCTGAATGATTCCTTCCTCAGGAATCAGATTACGGTCGATTTCGAAGTAGGGAGTACGCTCCCAAGTTTTGCCTTGGTCTTTACTGAGGTCCACAAAGGCATCCCAAACTTTGTTCAGTTCGTGCGAAGCCGGTGCCAGCCAAGTCCCATCCGATAAGATCGTCAGGTGATTGCGGACAGGACCACGACCTCCTTTGTCTCCCGGAACCAGTTCCTTGGGTTGAGTCCAAGTTGCGCCTTCATCTTCTGAGTACTGAACCCAAGTTTCCCAGTGGTCGATTTCTTTTCCCACTTTGAAGAAAAGGATCATTTTGCCATCCTCATCTCGGTGAAGAACAGGGTTCCAATGCGGGTCATTTCGCACTTTGGCTACGACTCGGGGTTCGGTCCACGTTTTTCCGTCCCCTTTTGCCAGCCAAATGCCGACATCGTCGTGCTTTTCATGGGATCCACCAAACCATGCCACTAGATAGCTTCCATTTCCCAGGGATTCCACGGTGGAGGCATGAGCTTGCGCAAAGCCCGGATGAGATTCAAATACCATGCTGCGGGATACTTCTTCCAAGCTGATTTCTTGGGTTTCATCTGAAGATTCGGTTTGGGTTTTAGGTTTTGAACAAGCGATTAAGGTCAAAAAAATGACAAGCGGAAACAGCTTAGATTGGAATAAATAGTTCATAAAGAGGGGAGTTTTTAGAAAGTCTGTTTTGAAATAATCCGCTTACAGTGATTGTTTTATCATCGGAAATAGCCTCAGGATATCCTCTCGACTTGGTCGGCTTCCGTATTCACAGATTTCAAAGGCTTCGGCAAATTTGACCTGAGCAGCTTTTTCCTTTCCGTACCATTCTTCCAAACCTTTTTGGACGGAAGGGGTTGGTCCAGATGCCCGCTTTGATTTTAGCCAAGTTAGACGCTCTTCTTTTCCTTCAGGAATCACATCCGGATCATTTGCTATCCAAGGTAGCCACTCGTAAAACTGGGAAGTGTGTGCGTCCAAGGCATAAATTTTTTGATCAATCACTGGAGTGATGTCGATCACGATGTCGGGTGAAAAAGGATTGGGTTTTTGGAAATTGTCCTGATAGTAGAGGAACACGGGATTTTTTCGAAGGGGAGGAGTGTCAGCTGCGATATTGGGCACACCCACCATAAAAGCCGCATCCTGTACCAAAACGCCTGTGTACCGATGATCAGGGTGGTAATCATTGGGTCGATGAGAAATGACCACATCAGCACCCCATTCCCGGATTTTGCGGATGACATCAAGTCGGATTTCCAGAGTGGGCAGTAGTTCCCCGTCGTGATTGTCCAAGACGTCGTACTGAATTCCTAGTCGCTTGGCTACCTCTTGAGTCTCCGCATAGCGCCGCTTGGCGAGCATTCCCCCGCCCATTTCCATGTGTCCGGCGTCCCCATTGGTGATAGAGAGGAATTTCACTTCATGCCCCATTTGCGCAAAAAGGGCAGCTGTACCACCACTTTTGATATCGCAGTCATCCGGGTGAGCTCCAATCATCAAGATGCGGAGAGGCTTTTCTTGGGCTAAGCTTAACGAAAGAGAAAGAAAGAAAAAGGCTAGGAGAAGGTTGATTTTTTTCATTTTGGGCGGATTGAAGGATAGAAATTACAGCCTTGAATTGAAAAATGTATCATAAAGCCTAACAAATGGTGACTTTCTGATGAGAAAGGTATTTGATCCATTAAGTTTGCGAGTCAATTATCAAATCAATTTCTCTTTTTAAGGAGTTAAAAATGAAACAGGAAGTTTTTGAAAAAGCCATTTCCCTAATGGGAAAACTGGGTTTGGAAGTAGTCAAACAAGATCGTGAGCGCCCTTGGGGTGGTTTTTTGGTGATCAATGAGGATCAGGCAAAAGAGTTTGCGACTGAATTTTTCCCGGAGGAAAATCTCGAATCACTCAAGATTTCCGGAAAACTCAGTCCTAAGATTTTGTTGGTGGCACCGGAAAAGCGATTGAGCTGGCAATATCATTACCGTAGAGCTGAAATCTGGAGATGTATCGAAGGAGAAGTAGCGGTAGCCACCAGTTTGACTGATGAGGAACAGGAAAGGGTGGTTTTAAAAAAAGGAGACAAAATCAAACTTCAGAAAGGAGAGCGTCATCGCCTGATAGGACTTGATGGCTGGGGCGTAATAGCCGAAATCTGGCAGCATACCGACGCTGAAAATCCCTCTGATGAAGAGGATATCGTGCGTCTTCAAGATGATTTTGGTAGGTAATTACAAGTAATAACCTAGGAACAAGAAAGCCATCCTCCTTACGAAGATGGCTTTTCTGTTTTAAAGGGTTTTCAATTAAACCTTAAATGGTAATTCATAAATCCGCTTGCCCGTGAGCTTGTACACCGCATTGGCCAAGGCCGGGATGTAAGGTGGTACCGGTGGTTCACCCACCCCCGTTGGCTTTTCTGTACTTGGCACGATGTGTACTTCGATCTTTTTGGGTGACTGAGGCATTCGAATGATCTGATAGGTATCAAAGTTGTTTTGCTGCACTTGACCTTTGTCGAAGGTAATGGCCGAAGTCATCGCCAAGCTGGTGGCAAACTGTGCCCCGCCTTCAAACTGGGATTTAATCCGGTCGGTATTGACTCCGACTCCGCAGTCCACGGCATAGTGAACCTCGGGAACGCTGAGATTTCCATTGGTGTCTTTTTCCACCATCACCACACAGGCGACATAAGTCAGGAAGCTTTTATGCGCTGCAAAACCCATGGCTTTGCCGGCAGCCAAGTTTTGTGACCAGTTGGATTTTTCGGCAACAGCTTGGATTACCTTTTTCATTCTGCCCGTATTCCAGGGGAAGTCTTCCATCTTTTCTCCGTAGTTCTCATATTTCCCGCCGGTTTCCTCCGCGAAATTCAGGTCACGGTCTTCTCCCAATAGATCAATCGCCTGCTGAATCGGATCTACGCCCCTTGACTCAGCGATTTCATCCATCATGCATTGTGCTGCAAAAGCGTGGTTGATATTGCTTACTGACCGGAGCCAACCGATTCGCGTATGCGCTTTGGACTCGTGCGTTTCGATCCGAATATTGGGTACATCGAAGGGAAAATCAGTACATCCCAAACCTAGCTCCCCATCAGAAGGATGAAGTTCGGCCGGATTTCCTGTAGCTCCGATGGCCGGAAATACCGAATGCTGATTCCAACCGGTGAGATTTCCAGAAGCATCAATTGTGGCTACAATGCGCTGAGCACTGTGAGAATGGTAAAAATCATGATGCAAATCGTCTTCACGAGTCCATTGAACCCGAACAGGAGTCTTGGCTGCTTTGGAAAGCAATGCTGCTTCTACCACACCATCGGGTTTGGATTTTCTGCCAAATCCCCCTCCCAAAAGCGTCACATTCAACCTTACTTTATCAAGTTCTATTCCCAAAGCTCCAGCTACCGCACCTCTTGCCCACTGCGGATGCTGGGAAGGTGCCCAGATTTCGACAGTTCCATCTCCTTTGTAATCGGCAATCACTGCAATCGGCTCCATGGTTGCATGGGCATAGAAAGGAATCTTGAATGTTTTATCCAAAGTCTTCGCAGCGCCTGATTTGGCCACATTGAAATTTCCACGCTCGCGACGAACCTTGCCATTTTGCAAGGTTGATTTCGCCATCTCTTCGAGCTGAGTGGTGGAATTATAGTCTTGGTTTGGACCGAGATCCCATTCTATTTCCAAAGCTTCTCGGCCTTTCTTGGCTGCCCAGGTATTGGCGGCCAAGACGGCTAATCCTTCCAATGGCTTGTCCAAACCGGGAGGAATGCCTGCTCCTTCGATTTTCACCACTTGATTCACACCGGGTACAGCGAGGGCTTTGGCATCATTGTAAGAAATGATTTTGGCACCTACGACAGGACTTCGAGCGATCATGGCGATTTGCATATTGGGCAAATCCACGTCTGCACCAAACACCGCTTTTCCGGTAGTAATATCCTTGGCATCGTAGATGGCTACATCGGTTCCTACCAATTTGTACTCGGAAAGCTCTTTGGTTTTGACTGTGGCTGGGTCAGGAAGTGGCATGACCAAGAGGTCTTCTACCAAGTCTCCGAAGGTGACTTTTTTGCGACTCTCCTTCAGATGAACTTCTGAATTTTCGGTATAGCACTCGGAGGGATCGACTCCCCATTTAGCAGCAGCGGCTTGGATAAGCATGTGCCGTGCCGTAGCTCCAGCTTTTCGCATCGGTTCAAAAAACATCCGCACAGAGAAAGACCCATCGGTATTTTGATTGCCATATTTGTCCTCATCGCCTTCTCCCTGCACGATCTTGATTTTGCTCCAATCTGCTCCGAGTTCGTCTGCCATAATCATAGGCAGAGAGGTTCGGATACCGGTACCCATCTCCGAGCGGTGCGCGATCAGAGTGACTTCATTATCGGAATTAAAAGAAATATAGACATTAGGAGCGAACGTCATTACTTCGCCTTTTGGACCGGAGCATTGGAAATTAACACCCAACAAAAACCCTCCTGTAGCCAGCGAACCGATTTTGAGAAAATCCCTTCTGGAGGCCACAAAAATCTTGGAGCGATCTTCTGAGGCCTTGTTCTTTTCCTTAAAAACTGGAATAAAATTTTTCATAGCGTTTCAGTTTTGGAATTAGCGGGAAGCTGCGGTTTGGATAGCTGACTTGATTCGGTTGTAGGTTCCGCATCGACAGAGGTTGCCTTGCATGGCAGCTTCGATTTCAGCCTCGGAAGGGGTCGGATTCTGTTTAAGCAAAGCTGCCGCGCTCATGATCTGACCTCCTTGGCAATAGCCGCACTGGGGTACGACATGCTCCACCCAAGCTTCCTGAAGGGGATGGTCACCTTTTTCGGAAAGTCCTTCGATCGTGGTAATAGTTCCGGCTCCTACCTCAGAAATCGGCAAGCTGCAAGATCGAACGGCTACGTCATCCAAGTGAACGGTACACGCTCCGCAAAGTGCCTGTCCGCATCCAAACTTGGTTCCTTTCATATTCAAAAGGTCCCTCAGGACCCAAAGAAGCGGCATATCGGCCTCGGCTGAAACCTCTTGCTTCTTTCCGTTGATGGTGAGTGTATAGTTTTCCATGGGAGATAAAATTCGATAAGTAGTTAAAAGGTAAGGATTTAGAAATCAAGAACAGTAAACTCAAATAAAATTCTTGAAGGATCGCAGAATGGACTCTAACAGAAAAGTCGGAGGTCACACCAAGTGTTTGACTACCTTCGCCGGGACACCCGCAACGACTACATTGGGCGGCACATCCTTGGTCACCACAGCTCCAGCAGCAACGATAGAATTTTCACCAATTCGCACTCCTCCCAAAATTGTAGCTGATGCCCCAAGCCAAACATTTTTCTCCAAATGGATAGGAGAAGAAATCAAGGCTTTGCGATCTTTTGGGTCAAGGGGATGATTTTCGGTGGAAAGGGTCACCTTAGGCCCGATCATGACCTCATCCTCGATAGTAATCCCTCCAGCATCCAGCATGGAGCAATCATGATTGATAAATATATTTTTACCCAGCATAATAAACTGACCGAAGTTGGTGTAGAAAGGAGGGAAAATGACTGTGGTTTCTGGTATTTCCTTTCTGATGATTTCACTTAGCCCTTTCCGGAAGAGTGAAATATCCCCGGTTTCTGCATTTAGTTTAGACATTAGGCCAAGGGTTCGGGTGACTTCGGTGAAGAAAGTCGAGTAGTCGGGATCAGTACTTCGGACAGGAATTCCTGCCTTCATTCGGTCAAAAATATGCATGCTAAATGGGTTTAAGCTTTTAGGACTTGGATCAAATCAATTGGAAAATAAGCTTGGATTTCACTTTTAAACTAATGAAATCAAAACAAAAACATAAGAGATTCAAAGCGATCCCCCTTATTTCCACCTTCCGACCATAATTCCCGATTGGGATTTGTTTGCCGCCAAATAATCACTCAGCGGCATGCTGGAAATTTCCACTTCCTTGTTTTTGGAACTGGCATGCATGAGGTGAATTCGGCCATTTCGCTCAAAGGCAAAACCTACATGCACCATGTCGAGATTCTTGATCGAAGTGGTGATGGCGATCATATCCCCGGATTGGATCTTGGATTCCAACGACTGGATTTTGTCCTTTGGGATATAGTGAAAGGACTTTTTGGCCAACTCTGCTTCTACTTTTTTCATCTCCTCCACATTTTTTGGATCGCTCAGTTGGGGATAAAACTGAGGATTCTCTGTCATAAAAGAGGGCGCATTCGGGTATTCTACCCCGCCGATTTCTTGGGTGATATCGGTGAGGATTCCTTTTACTTCATTTTGAGCCAGCCAATCTGAGAAATAATGAAGTCTGCTCGGATAGCCTTCATTTTTGCCATGTCGGTAACGAATAGTTTCCAAATCGTGTTCGAAAGCTTCCATGCTGTTTTCACCTTGCTTGGCCAACCTCGTCAAGGCCACGACTGACTCCAAATAGGTCGTACAGTCCACGCCCTGCAAGTTGATCACCAGTTGCTCGGGGCCGGGGATTTCCAGGGTTTTCTCCACGTATTCGGTTTTCAGAAACCATTGACCGATCTCAGCGGCCAGTTCATTTGGTGATTGGCTTTTGTCCAAAGACTCGAGTTTGGCTAAAAACGATTCCAGCTTAGCACGGCTTTCCGGGGTGCAGACGGTTTGTGCTTGGGTGAAAAGTGGGAAGAAGAAGAAGAAAAGAAGAATCAGGTTTTTCATTTTGGGTGCGGAGAGTAGGCTAAAAGTAGAAAAATCAACCGCAGCGAGAAAATTAAATTCCATGAAGAAATGTAACTGACCAAATCAGGCTTTCCTTTTCCCCAAAAAATATCAGGAGACCAAAAGGCCTCCTGATTACCATGCTTTATTTCTGATTTGGGATTAGATTTTCATCAATTCCAAATGATCTGGCGTTAAGTTGTTTAAGTTGGAAAATTGGATCAAGGTGTTGTTTTGATTCGGAAAAGCCCCATTTTCAGTCCGATGTTGAAGGTGAGGCTGTTGTCAGGGCTAGGCACACCCATCGCTTCTTCGATGGTGCCGCCCATGATTCGATATCCGAGACCTGCATGCAATCTCGCAAATCGGTGGAGGTTGACTTCGATTTGAGCTCCTGGTTCTATGAAAAGTGTCTTGTTTTCTTCGTAGTCAAAGCCACGGCCTTCCTCATCGATCTCGACCTCGTTCATCCCGATGGCAAGCGGGAAGGTGAAATGAACAACTTTTGTTGCCTTTAGGGTGTATTCCACAAATCCTCCTGCCTGATAGGAGTCCAAATGGGCTTGTGCGGGTAGCATCGACGGGAATGAAGCGGGGCGGGCATTGTTGATCATCTGTCCATAAAATCCCCCCACGGTGATTTTGTCATCGAATACAATTCCACCTCGAAAAACTGCAAAGCCTGCATTTTCACCTGCAATTTGGGTAGCCTGGAAACCAGGATTGATCATGATGCCGATTTTGGAAAGCGAAAGCTCTCCGTTGAATAAGGTTTCTGGTTGTTCTTGTGCCATGAGGCTACCGATACCGATCCAAGAAATGAGGATGATTAAAATTGCTTTTTTCATTGTTGATGTTGATTTGGTTAGATTTCAACCTGATTACGTCCAGACATTTCGAAAGCGTTGCCTGAGTATTAAAATTATTTTTTCCGAAAAGGCAACCCTATTATAAGGTGTGATCGTGATGCATCTGAGATGAATTTACCGGATTCGAAAGAACTACAGGAGCTGATCAGGCTTTGCAAAAAGAATGACCGAAAAGCTCAAGAGCGGCTATTTAAGCTGACCTATCCGCTCGCTATTCAGGTATGCAGGCGCTATACTCCCAACTTGGATGAAGCCCAATCCATCGTCAATGAGGGTATGTTCAAGGTTTTTGGGCAATTGGATCATTATTCTCCTGAGCTGAGTTTTGGTGGGTGGGTAAGGAGAATAATGGTCAATACCGCTATCGATCAATATCGCAAGACCAAGCGCTTGCAGGATCGATATGCTGAGCTTGAGGATGAAAGTCCCGTTTTTTCCTTTGATGAGGGCACCCTCGATCAGATCAGTGCTGAGGAAATTCTCGTGTTGGTCGATGACCTTCCGCCAGCCTACCGGATGGTTTTCATTCTCTATGCGATTGAGGGCTACAATCACCGGGAAATAGCCGAGCAGTTGGGCATTTCCGAAGACACCTCAAAATCCAATTATTTTAAGGCCAAAGCCAAATTGCAGCGCGCTTTGACCCAGATCAACACAGAAAAGCAAAGGAATCATGGATAAGCGAGATAAATTCGAACAAAAAATAAAAGAGAAGCTGGAGGGGTTGGCTACTCCGGTGCCGGATTTGGATCAAGCTTGGCAAAACTTCAGTCCCAAGATTTCAGAAGATTCAATTCCATTCTGGAAGCGTTGGTACATGCCTTACCTATTTGCAAGCACCCTTTTTATCTTTTCGCTTTGGTGGCATCAGCGTGAGCAAAAAGGTGATTTTGTAGCTGAAAATACCTTTAGGACTGAATCAATCGTGGATACCCAGGTGGTTCGGGATACCGTTTACTTGGTTGACACCGTGTATCTGATCAAAAAAATAATAGTCCAAGAAAATCAGGTAGTTCAAAGTCAAAGTTCTTTTTCAGAAAAAGAAAATGAACAACAAACAGCCTTAAGTCAAAGCATAATTGGTGAGCAAAATTTAGAATATCAGACCGATGAACCCAAAGAGGCTGAAAAATCCAATAAAGATCAACTTGAGGCACTGAACAAGTCATCTCGTTCGGTCGGAAAGTCGGATTCTTCCGCGCTTGGCAGTGAAAAACGAATGGCTGAACCTGTTCAGGGAGTTGATTCGCTGACGCAAAAATCTTGGATTGCATCGCAGCCGGACTCCATCGCCTCGAATAGACCCAGAAGTATGACTGCTCCGACCGTGGGACCAAAAGAAAAGGTGGTACTCAAGTCCGATGTAGAACTGGTGGTAGGCGATACCAGTAATCTGAGTAATTCGCCAATTCGCGCCAAATCTAAACCCATGCTTCATGTGGAAGCGGTGAGTTCGATCTTATTTCCGATCAGCAGACTCGTGGAATATTACACTCCAATCCAAAATGGAATTCAGATAGGGCTGGAGTGGGAAAGTGGTTGGGGAATCTACACAGGAGCGATTCGAAATCAGGTAGAAGGGGAGCTTGACGACGAAGAGATAATGCAATTGTCTCCTTCAGTGATTTCAAGTTTGCCAAATCTGACTGCTGATCTTTCGAGTTTTGATGAGATCTATTTCACTAACCGGCAGTGGTTTTTCCCAATGGAACTCCGGTGGAGAAGCTTGTATTACAATGGATTTAGCTTCGAAAGCAACTTTGGCCTGATGGGAAATTACCTTTCCCGACAGGATTTTATCTACGAGTTTGAAAACAATTTCATCGAGGAATATCAATACGAAACTGTGGAAAACAATCAGTTTTCAATCAGTCATTTGAGACTTGGTATTGGCACCAATTACTTGGTGTCAAAGCGAGTGAGGATGTTTCTACGAAGCCATTATTGGTTTCCGACTGCCCGACCGGGGATTATCCGGGATCGGATGCATGGCTTGGAAGTCGGTGTCGGAGTGAATGTTTTTCTGGGAAAATAAGGAACACTTACTTTTCGCTTTGAAACCAAAAAGACCTGTCAGAATCACAAACTGACAGGTCTTTTTTCTGAGAAAATGGATTACTACACCACCGAATTTTCCAAAAGGATCGCATCAAGATCTTGATCCGGCAGGGAAACAATCCGCTCTGTTACTGGATCCCACTCGATTTTTCTCCCGGTTTTGTAAGAAAGTCCCGCCATGTGTGCGGTGATCGCCTCTTCAAATCCTTCATCGATACCGCAGCTTGGATTGCCTCCGTTTCGGATGCAGCTGAGCCACTCCCGGATGTGGAGGAAGGTGGAGTCCACCCGCTTTCCGTCCCGATAGGTCCAAAGCAAGCCCTTGTTGGCAAAGTACTTGGCTGTGGCCGAGGTGACAGCATCTACTCCCTCTGCTGTTGGATCGTATTGGTAGATTGGTACGGTAGGGTCGATTTTGCCCTCGGCGATCATTTCCTTGTATTTGGTGGATCGGGGATCTGCATAGATGGTCAGGATATTTCCCAGTTCCATGCTTGCATCATGCCCCATGAGTACTGTGCCTCGATCAAACTGATTGCCCAATGTCGCCGAATAAACCAAGGTCATACCTTTTTCTTTTCCATCTTCTTGACTCGAACCCGTGCTGAAATCCGGGAAGTCCATATTGACCTGCATCACATCGGGGACGTTACGCCCGTCGCGGTGTGTGTAAATACCTCCGGAAGCGGTTACATATTTGGGGATACCCATTTTCAATACACAGTTGATACGGTCGTAGTCGTGAGTCAACAGGTCTCCGGAAAGTCCTGAGCCATAGGCCCACCATTTTCTCCAGCGGAAGAAATGTTCGGCATTGAATGGAACCTGCGGTGCCGTACCCAAAAACGCATTCCAATCGATGGTTTCAGGAGAGGCTTCGGGATGAATTTCATATTGCCAAGCCCCGTTGTCATCGTTTCGATTGGTGTTGGTGACGACCAGAGAGATGTGACCAAGGGTATTTTTTGCGATTGCATCCTGAGCGGTGAGGAAGCTGAGCGTTTGCCGGTGTTGATGGCCAACTGCTAGGACTGCCTTAGGATTAGCTCTCACTGCTTCTCGTAAGCGGTAGGTTTCTTCGATAGTATGCGTCATGGGCTTTTCGATGTAGGCATGAACTTCAGCCTCTATCGCTGCCTGAGCCATCGGCGCATGCCAGTGGTCGGGCGTAGCGATGATGACAGCATCCACTTCCCCACTATGAATCAAATCGAGGTAAGAGGTGTAGCGCTTGCAGGTGTTGGATTCGGAATTGAAGGAATTGATTGCCTTTTCGGCTCGAAAATCAAAAATGTCGCAGATGCCAGTAAGCTTAACATTCAGGTTTTCCTGTGCCAAAAAGTCCTCCAGCCGCTTGTCATTCGGATTTTCCTGGGCTGATTTGGACATGTCTTCCATCCACTCTTTGGTGGCAAATCCCAAAGCCCGCATCAATTGTTCTCCTCGAATTCCAAAACCGATCAAACCGATGCGAAGGGGATCGCCGCTCATGGGCCCCGAGGCTGGTGGAGCGCTGGCTTTGATGTTCAGTTTCTCCAGCCAGAACTCTTTTTCCAATTTGGATTTTTTGGTGGTATCGATTCCTGCAGCCCATACTGCTCCCAAGATCGGAACGCCTGCGAGACTTTTTAGCCAATCTCTTCTGGAAAAAGCCGCAAATAGTTTTTTGTCAGTTGCCATGATCAGGAGGGGTTAGTTGGGTTGAGTTGGAATTTCCTTTTTTGCAAAAAATCGCTCCATGCCAAAAGCTTCCGAAGTAGGGAAGAGAAAAATTACCAGCAAGGCGGCTGCCTCGATCAGGTTTTTGTTGATGATCCAGTAACTTCCCTCAGCGGGCCCGAGCGGATATCCGGGGAAAGGGGGATGGGCAAAATAATAAAGCAGTAATAGGCCTATTCCGATCAAACTGGCCAATTGGGTCTTAAAACCCAAAATCAAAGCTACTCCCACTAGGAGTAAGGCAGCAATATTGAGGGTATCAATCGTAGAAATCATCGACTCACCGGCCAACCAGTGGAAAAATGATTCCATATAGGTAGCGCTGAGGAGGTAGCCTTTGGCCGTCCAGCCGGGGCTGTAGAGCTTGATGACACCTTCATAGAGAAAATGCCATCCGATCAGCAGTCGGAGCAAAACCAGCACGCCGGTTTGCGAGGAGGTAAGCGAAGTAGGTTGATTCATACCGTGGGTTGTTTTGGATTCCCGGTGTGATATTACCCAGATTAAGAGTGGATTAAGGTGATGAAAATCAGGTTAAAGAATGAGCTTGGTTGGTTATTCTCTGGAGTATGGAGGAGCTTAAAAAAACTCCGATGAGTACCACCGGAGTTTTTGAATTTTCAAGTGATGTTGAGTTGATATACTTCTTCGAGATCGATACCAGAGTCGATATTTACGCCCAGATCTTTGATCACTCCCGAGCCTACCCCATATACCCATCCATGAAGACTGAGTGTTTGGCCAGACTTCCAGGCGTTTTGGACAATGGAAGTTTTGGCTAGGTCATGTACTTGTTCTATAGTATTCAGCTCCACAAATCGATTGAATCGTTCTTTTTCATCTGTGATCAAATTCAGTTCCTTATGATGGAATCGGTACACGTCCTTGATGTGTCGGATCCAATTGTCGATCAATCCGTAGGTTTCGCTACCCATGGCAGCTTTTACACCTCCGCAGCCATAGTGTCCACAGACGATCACGTGTTTGACTTTGAGGACATTCACCGCATAGTCCAGCACGCTCAGCATATTCATGTCTGAGTGGATGACCATATTGGCGATATTTCGGTGGACAAAAACTTCCCCCGGCTGCGCGCCAATGATTTCGTTGGCAGGAACTCGGCTATCGGCACACCCGATCCAGAGGATCGGGGGCTGCTGTCCATTGGCGAGTTTGTCAAAGAAGAGTGGGTCAGCTTCGAGTTTGTTGGCTACCCAGGTTTTGTTGTTGTCGAGGAGTTGATTATAAAATGCTTTTTCCATTTTTTCTTCAGAGTGAGTTTAGGGTTTAATGTGCCGCTACTGGCGACTTCAGACCGAAAAGCGCACTAAAGCTTTCCGGATTTTCGATGATCCCTTTGGAGGTGATCAGTTTGATGGAAATATTTTTTTCGCGAGCCTTTTGAGCGAAGTCTTCCAGAATCTCGAGAACATCGTAATTCATCCGGATGGTTTTTCGCACATCGAGATCCAAAAAGGTACCCTCAGGAAGTCTGCTGAGTTCTTTGAGAATGGCTCCTTTGTTTAGAAAAGAAAGTTCCTCCGCCAAAGTCATCGTGACATGTGAGGGTTGGGTGCTTTCTTTTTCGATATGGAGAAAATGCGAATTGCGATAGTTTTCGATGAGGATCTGAGTGATGGCTACGATCATACCCAGGCCGATACCGACCAGAATATCCGTAAATACCACACCCAAAACCGTGACTAGGAAGGGGATAAATTGACTTTTGCCCAATCGGTACATGGACTTGAACAGGGCCGGGTTGGCCAGCTTGTACCCGACCATGAGCAGGATTGCGGCCAAGACCGAAAGGGGGATTTGATTCAATAGCTCGGGGATCAAGATCACCGAAAGCAACAGCAGGAAGCCATGCGCAATTGTCGAAAGCTTGGTTTGGCCGCCGGATTGAACGTTGGCAGAAGTGCGCACAATCACCTGAGTGATCGGTAGTCCGCCGATGAGTCCGGAGACGATATTTCCTGTTCCTTGCGCAAAAAGCTCCCGGTTAGTCGGGGTAACTCGTTTGTGCGGATCGATTTTGTCTGCAGCCTCGACCGAAAGGAGCGTTTCCAAGCTTGCTACTATGGCCAGGGTGAAGGCTACCGTCCATACATCAATCTGGGTGATCGCACCGAAATTGGGCAGGGTAAACTGACCGATGAACATGCTGAAATTTTCAGGAATAGGTACCGACACCAGATGGCTGGACTCGATAAACAAGGGGGAACTTTCAGGAATCACCGCGGTAAAGATTACCCCTAAGACTACCACAGCCAATGGGCCGGGCAGTACTTTGAAAAGCTGGTGTTTTTTGCTCAGCACCTTTTCCCAAAGGATCAGAATCAGGAGTGAAATTCCTGAAAGCAAGATCGCCCCGGGAGTCAGGTAGTTAAACATGGATATCAGGGAGCTGAAGGTGTTTTCCCCATCGGCTTGGACAAAACTCAAGTCCCCTTCGTAGTAGGCGTCATAGCCAAATGCATGAGGGATCTGCTTGAGCACGATGATGATGCCAATGGCTGCAAGCATTCCTTTGATCACGGCACTTGGAAAATAATACCCGATCACACCGGCTTTGAGGACTCCAAATATGATCTGAAGTACTCCCGCCAAGATCACTGCTAGGAGGAAATTTTCATACGTACCCAGGGTCCCGATCGCTGTAAGTACGATCACAGCCAATCCTGCCGCCGGTCCGCTGACTCCGAGTGAGGACCCGCTCAGCGAACCCACTACAATACCTCCGACAATCCCGGCAATCAGCCCGGAAAACAAGGGAGCACCACTGGCCAAGGCGATACCGAGACAGAGCGGTAAAGCCACAAAGAATACTACAATACTAGCCGACAAGTCCTTGCCGGCATGCTTAAATAAGGATGTCATACTGGGATTTTTGGTAAGAGAAATCAACTCAAAGCAGAAGCGCTGCTTTGATTAGAGGTTAGGAGAAAAAATATCCGCTGTCGGGAGGTGGGGGTGGGATTTCTCTCTGGAAGCCTTCAAATTCAGTTTTATAGAAGGAATTTTGGCTGATAAGTAAAAAATCGATCGGTGTGTCTTTGGGCGTAGCAGCCCAATAGAGGAAGTTCATTTTTTCTTCCAGTTCCTTTTCTTTCAACTCTTCGAAAGGGCTTTTTTCCACAAGCTCCTCAGCACTCAGCTGGACCATATTGTAGGAGGTCACTACCAGCAGATGTGCTGACATTGCAAAACTCAATATGATCAGTAGATGTCTCAATGTAGAAGCTTGGGCTGGAATTTGGGCTTTCCTGCGGAAGAAACCTTCAAATCTTACGCATAAATAAAAAAATCAAATGAATTTTATAAGAAAAATTTTTCAAAGACTCGCTTTCCTTCATTTGAAGGGCTGGAGTAAATCCTGACTTTTGCCCCGACAAATACTGTCAATTTGATTTAAATGAATAAAGTGTCTAGTCCTTTTTTGAAAATAATCCCATTTTTGAATCGAATTAAAAATCACCTTCCATGAGTACCCTCACCACTGACCAATCCCATGTTCTTGATCATTTTCTGGATCGCTATAGTACCGTCCTGATCCATCGAGGAGTGGACTTGGTCAATAGTGATCGGGTGGCTTTCTTCGATGAGGTGGACGGGGAGTTTTTATTCGAAGTGGAGGGATCCAGGAAAAGACCTTACTCAGTCAGGGTCCGGCTGGATGAGGTGGGAGATAAGCGAAAAAAGGCCGTCATTCATGAGCAAACCTTCTGCGATTGTCCCTATTTCCAAGAAAATGACTCCTGCAAACACGTGGCTGCTGCATTGTTGGTTTTGTCAGAGTTTGAAGTAGTGAGTCCTCAGGTCAGTCTGTGGTCAGACTCATTTACCCACCCCAAAAAAATCCTAGCGGCCAAAAAGCCGGAGAAACCGAAATTTCCAACCCAATATCAGGTTTCTGACGAGGATTGGGATCGGATTTTGGAAATTCTGCCTTTTCCCGAGGTACCCAAAATCCATTTTTACCTTTATAGAATTCAACTCCTTGATGAGGGAATTGGCTATACGGCTCATATCAACGGATATTCGGTGGACATGAAGTTGATCTATTCTCATGAATCTCAGACGCTAAAGCTTAATTTTCCTGACTTTGGCAAATCTCAGATTCCATATATTTTTCAGTTTATAAGACTACGGTTATCTGAAGATTTTCGTGACCAGCTTTTTTTGACCCCAACTTTGAGGATAAAGTCCAAAGAGAAGTTTTTGGAGGACAAAGGGCTGCTGGATAAAGTCAAGGATCCCGAAACTGCACTCGACTTGGTTCTGTACGGGGACCGCATCGGGTTCAAATATGCAGGAGAACTGGCAGGTTTGAAAAATCTGGATGAGGTCCAAGCCAATCTCGAAAATCTACTGCCAAAGTCCACCGAGGACGAATTCATCCAGCAGCTCAAAAACTCAGATCTCAGCAAAGAAGCCGGTAAATACAATGTTGGGCTGATGGTGGCCCTGAATATGCAGCGGAATTTTGCCTTTCATCTGATCATCGGGAAAGGAAAGAAAAATAATCCCAAAGGCTTGGATACCCGATTGGATTTCCTGAAAGATCCGACAGACTACCGCCTCGCTAACCAAGAAGGAATCATCGAACTTGCCGCTGCGATGAATTCGTTTTCCGCTTCGCAAACCGGAAAAAATCCGGAGGAAAGCTGGCGTCAGGGAGTTAGGTTTTTTACCCTGGCTCAGAACTTTCCAAGTTTCAATTTCGGGTTTTTTGAAAATCCTAATCGACTCTATCCCAAGTTATTGGAAAACCCCCTAGCCATCTCTGGAGCTCAGGCGAAAATGAAACTGGCAGATGCTGGATTTTTCTATGAGCTCCAGTTGATTTTGACTTACGGGGATCAAGAGGAAAAATTTCAACTTAAGTCGGGTGAACATCCTTTCAAAAATGGGTTTTTGATTCGTACAAATCAGCTCCTTTTTTTGGAGGAATTTCGACAGGCAGAAGGTGTGGAGAGTATTCAGAACATTTTGCCCTTCAAGTTTCCCAAAGATCAAGTTCGTGAAGTACTGAAGTCCATCATCCTTCCTTTGTCTCCTTTTTTGCCCTTCGAGGATGAGCACAATCTGCTGACTTGGACTTCGCAGGAGGAGACCATCACCGAGGAGCTTTACATCACGGAGATAGGAGGATTGGTGGCTTTTGTGCCCAAAGTGATCTATGGTGATCAGATCAGTGTCAATCCACTCGATCCTTCGCTGATCATCCATCCGGAAACGGGTGATTTTTTAAACCGAAACCTGGATTCGGAGCAGGAGTATTTGGATTTTATCCGTGAGCTCAATCCGAAGTTTGAGGGGGATTTACCGAAGTTTTTGTTTTCGCTCACGGCGGCTCAGTTTGCCGAGGGAGCTTGGTTTTTGGAAGCTTTCGAAAAGCTGAAAAGCCGTGGAGTCAAGACTTACGGCTTGGAAAATATCAAGGTGAAGCGGTATTCTCAATTCCCGGCCAAGGTCAATACCCAGTTTTCTTCCACTCAGGATTGGTTTGGAGTACACTCGGATGTGAGCTATGGGGACGAAATCGTTCCGCTTTCCCGACTCAAGCGCACCTGGGAAAGTGGAGAAAAATTCATCCAGCTTGGGGATGGCAGTCTGGGGAAAATTCCGGAGGAATGGATGCGAAAAATGATGCGGATCCTTCGTTCGGGAGAGCTAGAAGGGGAGGAGATCCGACTTTCCAAAGTTCACTTTATGCTTTTGGAGGAATGGGAGGACAGCTCGGAGTTTGCCAAAATTCAAGCAGAAGTGGAGGAGAAAAAGCAAAAAATGAAGCAGTTTGAGGGGATTCAGGAAGTAGCTCTTCCCGCCAAACTGCAAGCTGAACTCCGGCCTTATCAGAAGTCGGGTCTGAATTGGCTCAATTTCATTCGGGATTTTAACTGGGGAGGAATCTTAGCCGATGACATGGGATTGGGTAAGACCCTGCAGTTGATCACCCTGATCTGCCAGCTCGAGGAGCAAAATCCTAACCTCAAAGTCTTGATCGTGGCACCGACTACTCTGCTGTTCAACTGGAAAAAGGAATTGGAGAAGTTTGCCCCTCACCTCGACTACTTCATCCATCATGGACAGCGCTACGAAAATGTGGAGGAACTCAGTCGGCATCAGCTTATCATGACGAGCTATGGCCTGGTAATCAATGACCTTGAGCTTCTGCGTCAAATTGAATGGGATCTGATCATCGCTGACGAGTCTCAAGCCATCAAAAACACGAGTTCGCTCCGCTACAAAGCAATGGTCAGACTGCGTGGGAAGCAAAAAATCGCTCTGACCGGTACGCCCATCGAAAACGGCATCCAGGAACTTTACGCCCAGATGAACTTTGCAAATCCAGGATTTTTCAAAAGCTTCAATCACTTTACCGAAAATTACCTTTCTCAGATCAAAAAAGGGGATACTGATCTCATTCAGACACTCAAAAAACAAATCACACCTTTTGTCCTCCGCCGAACCAAGAAGGAGGTATTGACTGAGTTGCCTGATAAAATTGAGGAGTTTCTATTCTGCGAAATGGGGGCCGTGCAGCGGGGAATCTATGAGGCCAAGCGAAAAGAATACAGAGATTCCCTGATGAAAAAATTTGACGAAAGCGGGGCCGACCAATCCAAAATGTTTGTACTGGAAGGGCTCACCCGTCTGCGGCAAATCTGCGACTCTCCCAAGTTGACCGGTGATACGGAGGCGATTGCCAGCGCCAAAATCGACCTTCTAAAGGAACACATTCTGGAAAAGACTGGGAATCATAAAATATTGGTATTCAGTCAGTTTGTTAAAATGCTAGATCTGATCCGAGACCAACTCAATCAACATCAGATTCCCTTCTCCTACCTGGACGGGCAAACGAGCTTGGGCGAGCGGGAGCGGCAGGTGCAGCGATTCCAAGAAAATGAATCCGTTCGTGTATTCCTCATCAGCCTCAAGGCTGGAGGTACGGGGCTCAACTTGACCGCAGCCGACTATGTCTATATCGTGGATCCTTGGTGGAATCCTGCGGTGGAAAATCAGGCCATCGACCGATGCTATCGCATGGGTCAGGAAAAGCACGTAGTAGCCTATCGGATGATCTGCCAGAACACCATCGAAGAAAAAATCATGGAGCTCCAATCTGCCAAAAGCCAACTGGCCAAAGACATTATCGGAGAAGGCGAGGGAATCCTCGCCGGCTTGGATCGGGAAGGAATGCTGGAGTTGTTTTCCTGAGAAATTGAGTTAACCCATTTGCTCAGACTTGAACTCGTTCCAGCGTTTAACAAAATTCTCAGCCGGGCGAAAATACCCCTTTTCACCATTACGGGTAGTAAAAGTCTCGGCTTGATCTTCAAAGTCAAGGGGTAAATCGAGCTGTCTGTTCTCAAATGCAAGGTAATAGGATTTGGAATAATCAAGGTCGATCTTAAGTCGACTGAGATTTGCCATGGCGCCTCGGTGAGTTTGGGTAAGTCGCCCATAACCATTAGTGGATTTGAAGTAATCCATGTAGTCGGGAAGTATTTCTTTCAATTTTTCCTCGAGGACTTTTTTGAAATGATCCATAAAGTTGGCTTTGGGATCTACCTTATACGGTCCAAGACAAAGGCTGAATCTGGAAAACTCATTGCAGATGATCAGGTATTTGGCCCGATTCAGAAAATAGACATCCGCATACCAGCAAAAAATCGGATGAACCGAATTCGGATTGACTTCCGGATTTTCGGAGATGAATTTTTTACCCAATAATGGAAGTAGTTTCTTGGAGGAGTAGAGGGAGAGTGTCATCGGTCCGTGGGAGCTTGAGACAATATTATTCCAAATATGGAAATAAAACCCAACGTCCAATAGTTCTTTGATTCTTAGAATCTCTGAATGTTGAAGGTTACAAAAACAAAAAAGCCCTCAGAAATGAATCTGAAGGCTTTTTTCTTTGCTCCCCCTATCAACGATTGTTGCAACCAAATCAACTTTTTTCGGTCTTTAGAAGATATTCAAAGACAAATTTTGAAAGTTGAAAAACAGGTTTAGCCTTCCTTTAAGCGAGAGAAAAGCTTAACTTTTATTTCGTTTGTTTCGTTTATTTCGATTATACTTGAAAACTATTTGAATCAAACCTATGGAAACCTTAGAGCTTAGTAAAAGACCCAGCAAATCGGAGCAGCGAATTGCTGAAAAATCTCATGAAACACTTTCTCAGATTCTTGAGCATGTTCATTCCCCAATGACTGAAATTGAGATTGAGGAAACAAAGGAAAAACTTCAAATTCCATCCAGAGCGTTGGAGTTACTCAATGAAATCCTGAAGGCTATGAGTCAGGGCAACCCAATTTCAATTGTACCTGTCGCTACAGAAGTAACCACTCAAAAGGCTGCCGAAATCTTAGGGTGTTCACGCCCACATTTAGTCAAACTTCTTGAAAATGGTGAATTGGATTTTATCAAAATCGGAAGGCACCGCAGGATCAAATTTGAAGACGTAGTCAACTTCAAACAAAAAATGAAGGCTGAACAGAAGAGTCGACTGATTGAAATGATGAACGGAGATGAAGAGTTAGGAGGCTATGATTCATAGCGTTCGTTTTAAGGCGGTTTTAGACACCAATGTTATCTATCCATTGATTTCAAGGGATCTACTTTTTTGGTTTGCCCATTATGAATTATATACGCCGAAGTGGAGCAAGCACATTTTTGATGAATGGAAAGAAGTAATGCTTCGAAAAGGATTGAATCATGCAGAGGCTGAGAAAAGAATTTCCGTAGTGAATTCAGCTTTTCCTGACGCCCTTGTTAAGAACTATGAAAATTTGATCACAAGCTTAAACTTACCCGATCAAAATGACAGACATGTGGTTGCTGCGGCAATCAAATCTAATTCCAACTGCATTGTAACCAATAATCTTAAAGACTTTCCTCAAGATATTTTAGGGAATTTTGAAATAGCAGTGATTTCAGCTGATGATTTTTTGGTTGATATCATTGACTTGAATCATGAACAGGCAATTTCTGCTTTCAAGGAAATGGTTCTAAACAGAAAAAATCCAAGAATGGATGAGTATGAAGTTTTAAATCAACTCAGGAAATGTGGATTGAAAAAAACAGCAGATTTTTTACATAGCCTGATCTGAGAAGTACCTGATTCGGATGACTATTGATCGATGAGAATTAAAAAGTTGCAACCCCAAAAACCTCATTTAAACGAAACTGGAATAGTTTTAAACGAAAAAAGAGGTCAGAAATAACCTCTTTTTTGTTTTGCTCCCCCTCTTGGGCTCGAACCAAGGACCCCATGATTAACAGTCATGTGCTCTAACCAGCTGAGCTAAGGAGGAGTTTGTTTCGTTATCCCTTTCGGAAAACGTGTTGCAAATGTAGAGGCATGTTCCATTTTTTCCAAAC
>VFQO010001156.1_pt1 | contig 21831 bp, 19 predicted proteins | sample 3512331 | NCBI WGS metagenome assembly VFQO01 (sample SAMN10412371, study PRJNA504923) | tailings metagenome | isolation source: Replicate 3 from Balatoc abandoned mine | place: Philippines: Itogon, Benguet | collected 2017-08-28 | reverse complement strand
TTGCCAATACAGTGTTTTTATCGGCAAGTAAGTCTGCGTAATAATTCAACAGAGCGGCCTTCTCATTGATGTCAGTCTCTTTTTTTATTGTTGTGTCTATACTATCCTTAGAAAAGTATTGAGCATGACCTATCAATACCGTTAAAGAAGATAGGGCAAAACAAAAAAGATGTACTATCTTTTTTAAGGCTGGCTTCATGCGGGATTTTCAAACTGAAAATTACAATAATTAGCTGAAACTAGCTTTTAAACTAAGGTCTAAACTCCTTGCTTGGTGAATAAGTCCTCCCACACTTACAAAATCTACCCCTGTTTTTGCATAATCAACAATATTTTGTAGCTGAATTCCGCCGCTTGCTTCTGTTTCAACCCTGCCCTCAATAATGGCCAGCGCTTTTTTTATTTGTTCTGGGGTAAAATTATCAAGCATGATGCGGTCTACTTTGTCCAAAGCCTGATTGCATATTATGTTAACATCTTCCAAACTGCGGGTTTCCACTTCAATTTTAAGTGGATGCTCCAGCGATTGAGAATAGGTATAGGCTTTTTCAATGGCTTTTATAATTCCCCCACAATAGTCAATATGATTGTCTTTCAGCATAATCATATCGTATAGTCCAAAGCGGTGATTGATTCCTCCTCCAATTTTTACTGCTTCTTTTTCCAGTAAACGGAAATTCGGGGTGGTTTTTCTGGTGTCGAGTAATCGGGTATGATAGGACTCCAATAAACGGGTGTACTGTTTGGTTAGGGTGGCAATTCCACTCATCCGCTGCATGCAATTCAATACCAGTCTTTCTCCTTTTAAAATGGTGTGTACTGATGCCTCAATTTCAAAAGCAATTTCTCCAACCGACATCTGATCTCCGTCTTGCTTAAAAGCAGTAAGGATTGCACTGGGCTCCAATTGCCTGAAAATCTTTTCAGCTACGGATACACCTGCTAGGATACCTTCTTCTTTAATTTTCAGTACAGCTTTCCCCTTCAAATCTTTAGGAATGCAGCTTAAGGTGGAATGATCCCCATTCCCAACATCTTCTTTAATAGCTTGTTCTACTAAATTGGCTAAGGCAATATCAAATGAATTCATGTAGGTAGCTTAACTGATACGCATGGTAATAATATAGAAATTACCCGCTTTTTGTTTTAATTGAACCGTGATATTGAAGCTCTTTCCTGAAGTGGTTAATTTGCCCAATATATAAATCAGCGTGCCTTTTCCTCCTTCGGATACTTTCTCAAATCCTTTTACACTCTGTTCGGCATAGAATGATTTTAAAGCCATGGCAGCCTGATTTTTGCTCATGTTTTTAACTTCATCCTTATCCAGCAACTTCAGATCTACAAAATCATCCAGATAAGTGGTGATCATTTCAGGGTTACCTGTTTTTAATGCCCTTACAACCAAATCGGTGTCTGATTGTGCCTGAGTAGTGATTAATCCCCCCAATAAAAAACAAATCGTCATTATCCAGTGCTTCATAAAATCCATTTAACCTTAAAATCTGCTATAATCATGCCAAAATTGGCCTTTTTTTCTCTCTGATAAATGTACAGCCAAAAGCCGAATGATAAAAAAGTTAACTTTATCGCATGAGTAAGAAAGTTATATTAATCATTATGGATGGATGGGGATTGGGTCAGGTAAAAGCGGCCGATGCTATCCAGCATGCCCATGTCCCTTTTGTGAGTTCATTATATCATCAATATCCTAATACAACATTAACTACCTGTGGTGAAGAAGTGGGTTTGCCCGAAGGACAGATGGGCAATAGTGAAGTAGGTCACTTGAATTTAGGAGCAGGCAGAATTGTATACCAGGAACTACAACGTATTAATGTGGCAGTTAAAGATGGGTCTCTAGCCAATAACCCTGCTTTACTGGCAGCCATTGAAGAAGCTAGAAAGCCAGGCAAAAAACTGCATCTGCTTGGTTTGGTAAGCGACGGAGGAGTACATTCACATACCAATCATTTAAAAGCGCTCTGCAGTATTTTTCATGAACAGGGTTTACAGAATGTATATATCCATGCTTTTACCGATGGCAGAGACACCGATCCAAAAAGTGGATTGGGGTATGTTGAATCCCTAGAAGACCATCTGAAAACTTCAACAGGAACCATTGCTACTGTATCCGGTCGCTATTATGCCATGGACAGAGACAAGCGATGGGAAAGAGTGGCACTGGCGTATCATTGTCTGGTACATGCTAAGGGAAATCAGGCTGGTTCTGCATCGGAAGCCATTGCAAAAAGTTATGAGGCGGGTGTTACCGATGAATTTATATTGCCTACGGTAATAACAGATACCAATGGACAACCCAGGGCAACCATTTCGGAAGGTGACGTAGTAATTGCATTTAATTTTAGAACAGACCGCTGTAGGGAAATAACTGAAGTACTTACACAGCAGGCTTTTCCGGAGCATCAGATGCAGCCTCTGCAATTACATTATACCACCATGACACAATACGACCAGACATTTAAAAATGTTCATGTCATATTTGAAAACGATAATCTTATCAATACACTTGGGGACGTGCTGGCAGCATATGGAAAGAAGCAAATCAGGATTGCAGAAACGGAAAAATATCCACATGTTACTTTTTTCTTTAGTGGGGGAAGGGAACTGCCTTTTGAAGGGGAGTCGCGCATTATGGCGGCATCTCCTAAAGTTGCCACTTATGATTTGCAACCTGAAATGAGTGCAGCGGAACTTACAGAGAAGTTGCTGCCGGAAATTGCCGCAGAATCAGCAGATTTTATTTGTTTGAATTTTGCCAATGCAGATATGGTGGGTCATACAGGGGTATTTGAAGCAGTGGTAAAAGCTGTTGAAACAGTTGACCGTTGTGTTGCTAAAATTGTTACGTTGGCTTTGGAACATGGTTATACCATTTTTTTAACTGCCGATCACGGCAATGCAGATTACCTAATTAATGATGACGGATCGCCCAATACAGCCCATACGCTAAACCCTGTTCCGCTGTTTGTGATAGATAAGACATGGAAAGGTGAAGTGAAACCAGGGAAATTAGGCGATATTGCTCCAACCATTCTCTCTTTTATGAATATTCCGGTTCCATCAGATATGACAGGGACTGTATTAACCCACTAAACTCAAAACCATGTTTAAAAAAGTATTGATTGCGCTTTTCGTAATTTTATTAGTTCTTCAGGCATTCAGACCTGAAAAAAATATTTCCGGAAAGAAAGAAAATGATATCAGTACGCTTTACGCAGTACCTGCAGAAGTAGATCAGATATTGGTAAAAGCCTGTAACGATTGTCACAGTAATCAAACTGTTTATCCTTGGTATGCAGAAATCCAGCCACTGGCCTGGTGGTTGGATGACCATGTAAAAGATGGCAAAAAACATTTGAATTTTAATGAATTTGCCAGCTATAGACTGGCCAAACAGTTTCATAAACTGGAAGAAGTATACGATGAAGTAAAAGGTGGTGAAATGCCTTTGGAATCTTATGCAGTTGTTCACAGAAACGCGATTTTAACGAATGAGGAAAAAGATATTCTGATGAACTGGTCAATCGCAGTTAGAGATACTATGAAAGCAAGGTATCCTGCGGATAGCCTTATTATGAAAAAGAAGAAATAGCCAAGATTGACTCCCCGCAAACTGTTAGTTGGCATTTTACTGGCCATTCAGGTTTTGCCTTTGTTGCTGTTTGCATTTTTACAAATGCAAAAGCAAAGGGTAAAACTGGAGATGGAGAGGGCGCTGGCATCTGACAAACTAGAGAGGTTTGTTTTAGAGCGCCATGAATTTACCTGGGTTGAAGAGGGGAGGGAAATGAAGATTCGCGGGGTTATGTTCGACGTTGTAGCGTTTACTCCGTTAGCTGATGGTCGTTATCAGGTTGATGGATTAACGGATCACAGAGAACAGGCTATTCACGAAAAAACCAATCAGCTAATACACCATAAGGGTAAGCTCAAAGATTTTCTTGTAAAACTCATTGTTATTCAATCAATGGGTGTAGTGCAAGGTGGGGTACATTTGACTGTTCATTGGATTTCTCATGTTCAGGTTTTTTTTACAGCAGCTCAATGGGCCAAGCATATATATCTTGATATTATTGTGCCTCCACCGAGGTATTGATTCTCTGTCTATTATTTTATTGTAACCTAGCTCAGGCTATTTTTTTTATTAAACATAGAATCAATGATCAAGAAAGTATTGACCATTATTCCTATGCTGTTTGCCATGTCTATATCAAATGCGCAAAACATAAGGGATAGTGTTCAAAACAAAGTAACCTTGTTAGATGATGTTATGGTGTATTCCAGCCGTTTTGCAGAAAAGATTAAACGGGTGGCACAAACTATTGATATCATCAATAACAAACCACAACTCAATTTTCAGAATAACACCGCGGATGCCATTATTCAGTCTGGTAAGCTATTTGTTCAAAAAAGTCAGCAGGGTGGTGGAAGCCCGGTTATCAGGGGCTTTGAAGCTAGCAGAATTTTAACTGTAGTGGATGGCGTTAGAATGAATAATGCCATTTACCGTGCTGGTCATTTACAGAATATTATCACCGTGGATAATATGGTTTTAGACCGTATTGAAATTTTATATGGACCTTCTTCTACTTTATTTGGTAGCGATGCTTTGGGCGGAGTAATCAGCCTGACTACACGGAATCCCATTTTGTCGTCAACGAATAAAACAGAAGTAACTGGTTCGGCCACTCTGCGCTATGGTTCTGCCGTTCAGGAAAACAGAGGAAATATTCAATTTAATATTGGAGGAAAAAAATGGGCATCTTTTACTTCTGTAACCTATGGGAGTTTTGGCGATTTAATTCAGGGCAACCAACGTTCAGCCGCCTATCCCAATTTTGGTAAAAAGGATTTTTATGTTGTCCGCAATGGTAATACGGATGTTTCGGTTCCTAATCCTAATCCGAATAAGCAAATTGCTTCCGGGTATAAACAGGTGGATGTTACGCAGAAATTTTTGTACCAAGCCAGCGACAAAATACAGCATATGTTCAATCTTCAGTTTTCTAACAGCAGTGATATCCCTAGATATGACCGGCTCTCTGAAAAATCTGGTAATACACCAGTATTTGCAGAATGGTATTATGGGCCTCAGATCAGAAATTTGGCGGCTTATCAGTTGAGTGCAAAAGAACAGCATGGATTTTTTCAGGAACTTAAACTAACCACCAGTTTTCAGGATATTGAAGAAAGCAGAATTACCCGAAGATTTCAAAACAACAACAAGGATTTTCGCTGGGAAAGAATTCAGGTTTTTGGAATAAACTTTGATGCCAAGCATTATCATGGGAAGCATGAACTGCATGTGGGTGCAGAATCCTATTCCAATTTTCTGCGTTCAACTGCTGAAAGAGTCAATATTGTTTCCGGAAATAAATCTCGCATCACTACCCGTTACTCGGATGGTCCAACCAGTATGAGTACCCATGCTGTTTTTGCTCAGCATACCTATAAAATCAATCAGCATTTTACCCTGAATCAAGGTTTGAGATTCAATTTGGTTCAGTTGAATGCGCAATTTGTTGATACTGGGTTAACCCGCTTTCCTTTCACGAAAGTTAGACAGGTAAATAAAGCAATCACAGGAAATATAGGTATCGTTTATGCCAGTCCGAAAAATCTACGGGCTGCACTGTTATTCAGCACCGGTTTCAGGTCTCCTAATATAGATGACCTGGCTAAAGTTTTTGATTCCAGAACTGGTCTGGTGGTTGTTCCAAATTTGCAGATTAAACCCGAATACACATACAATATAGAAGCAAATGTTCAGCAATATGGAGAACGTTTCAGTTTTGGTGCTGCAGTGTTTTACACTTCTTTCACCAATGCGCTGGTTTTAGATAAGTTTTTATTTAATAACCAGGATAGTATTTTTTACAGTGGGGTAAAAAGTGCCGTGTATGCATTGCAGAATAAAGCCAAAGCCCATATCTATGGTTTTAGTGTAAATGCCTCTATGCAAATTATACCCAAGCTTACTTTAGAAGGGGTAGTTAATTTTACTAAAGGACAATTTACCGATGCGGTAAATGGACGTATTCCACTGGATCATGTGCCTCCAACACACGGAAGAATCGCGTTGAAAAAATCCGGTGAAAAATGGAATGCAGAGTTGTTCGTTTTGTTCAATGGCTGGAAAAGACTGGCCGATTATAATCCCAACGGAGAAGATAACCTGCAATATGCCACACCCGATGGAATGCCTTCCTGGCATACCGTGAATTTGAGAACAGCTTTGCAGATAAAATCTGCTTTGCAGTTTCAGGTTTCGCTGGAAAATATCTTCGATAAAAATTATCGCTATTTCGCTAGTGGTATTTCTGCACCTGGCAGAAACCTTTCTCTTAGCCTAAAAGCCAGTTTTTAATGGGTGAACCATTATTTATTTGAGGGTTGAATCAGACAGTTTAAAGAATAGCCCCTGCCAATCGTTAGTTGGTGGGGGCTTTTGTTTAATTTGCAGTATGAAAATTAAAAAAGCAACTTACCTGATATCCAATGCGGACTATAAAGCTTGTCCCAAACCCGACAGACCTGAATATGCATTTATCGGGCGAAGCAATGTAGGTAAGTCTTCTTTAATTAATATGCTTTGTAAGAACAACAAGTTGGCAAAAACTTCTTCTGCACCCGGCAAAACCCAGCTGATTAATCACTTTGAAATTGAAAGTACCCAAAAGCATGCCAAGGGATTTAACAGATGGTACCTGGTGGATTTGCCCGGATATGGATTTGCCAAAATTGCACAAAGCACAAGAAGACGCTGGGAACAAATGATTGAAAATTATCTGCGCAAGAGGGAAAACCTGATTAATGTATTTGTTTTAATAGACAGCAGACATGAACCGCAGAAAATTGATCTGGAGTTCATTAGTCAGCTGGATAAGTGGCAGATTCCTTTTAGTTTGGTATTTACCAAAACAGACAAGGAAAAACCTGCCGTGGTTGCCAGAAATATTGAAGCATTTTTTACCATATTAAAAAGTAGCTGGCAGTTTCTGCCACAGCACTTTGTAACCAGCGCAGAAAAAAATCTGGGAAGAGATGAGTTGCTCTCTTTTATTGAACAAAAGAATGAATCAGTTGCCTAGAACGCTTTCAATGGCTTTGGCTTTTAATAAACATTCCTGGTATTCCTGTTCAGCATCACTGTAAATGGTAATCCCACTTCCAACCAGGTAGCTCAGGTATTTGTTGGCATTGTTGTACAAAATGCTTCTGATTACAACGTTGAAGTCAAAGTCCTGATTGGGTTTTATATAACCTACTGCACCAGAGAAAATTCCTCTTTCTATGGGCTCATATTTTCTAATCAGTTCCATTACTTTTTTCTTGGGGGCTCCTGTCATACTGCCCATAGGGAAGCTGGAATGCATAATTTCTTCCATGCCATTACCTGGCAATAGTTCTCCTTTAATGGTAGAAATCATTTGATGTACCTGAGGGAAACTGTAAATGCCGAACAATTCTGAAACACTAACGGAACCTGCTTTGCAGACTTGGCTTAAGTCGTTTCTTACCAAATCTACTACCATCACATTTTCACTTTTGTCTTTCAAGCTGTTGGATAGCTGGGTCCTTAATTGATTGTCTGCATCCGAATTGTTCAGGTCTCTTTTGAGCGTGCCTTTAATAGGTTGTGATAACAATTCGTTGCCTGTTTTTTTGAGCCATCTTTCCGGACTGGCACAAAGTAAATGGGCATCATTTTCCTTGTAATAACAAGAGAAAGGATTTGGTGATAATCGGGTCAGCTGGCTATAAACAGCAGCAGGATCTAATTCAATATTTTCTGCAAAAAATTCCTGGCAGAAATTTATTTCATAGCAGTCCCCATCCTGTATATGCTTCAATAAATGTTTTAGGGTTTGCAAATAGGCTTCTCTGCTGGTTCTGGGGGTGCAATGAATAGAATATTTTTTTCCTTCTTTTATTTCGATTTTACTTATTTCGCTGAAAACAGTTTCCGGATCCTTGGAATAAGACTCAATAGTGAGTTCCTGATTATTCAAATGCAAAATATGATCGGGTCTGAAAAAAAAGGCGTCACTGAATCCTGTCGGGTGTTTCTGCTGGGTTCTTAAGTTTTCGGGTGTATTGTATTCATAGGAAAAATGTCCGAATAGCCAGTCTTGCTCTTCTTTGTAAAATGAATCAATAGCTGCCGCTGCATTGGAACCGCTAATTATTTGCAAAGCACCTGCTGCCGCTAGGCAATCCAAGGATTGATGAGGTAACTGGTATTGATGATTATCTAAAAAAGAGCAAACACCAAATGGTTGAATCCATTGTAGTATCTGCTCTTTTAAGTTGGGCATTTCATTTACTGAAAATGCCTTAATATTTCTTTTCAAGAAGGATATATTAATTAGAAATCGTCGTCTTCATCATCGTCAAAGCCACCGCTCTTATCGTTGAAAAGATCAAATTCCTTAAAGTCTTCGTCTACTTTAAAATCATCTTCTTCTTCGTCTTTCTTTTTACCTCCAGTCGCTTTTTTCCCTTTGCTCTTGGGTAAATCAAATTCATCAAAGTCAGGGTCCCAACTGTCGTCTTCTTCAGAAGCTTCCCAATCGTCTTCAACATCTTCTTCTTCGTCATCGATGTCGTCGTCGTCATCAGACTTTTTCTTTGCAGATGATTTACTGCCTGTTTTCTTGGCGGTAGATTTTACCTCCAGTTCATCATCTTCAAAATCATCATCATCGTCATCATCTTCCTTCTTTTTTGCTTTGGGAGATGGTTTACTTGCCGCTGCTTTAGCAGGCACTTTCGGGGTGGAGGATTTCTTATCCTTATCAGACTTCGCTGCCATATTTCTAATAAGATTTAGAGCGTAAAATTTGTACGCAAAATTATATTAACCAAATAAATTTTTCAATATCAAATCAAATGCCAAAACTACAGGGGTATAATCTGGTCTCTTCCTGGTCCGTTCGAAACAAACTTAACAGGTGCACCCACATAATTGTTGATGAAATCTATATAAGTATTCATTTCTGTTGGTAAGGCATCCGCTGTCTTAATTTGGGAAGTATCAGTGTTCCAACCCTTGAAAGATTTCAAAACAGGACTGATTTTTGCTCTTGAAATCTGGTAAGGAACTTCTTCGGAAATGGTGCCGTTTACATCGTAGGCGGTACAAACTTCCAATTGGTTAAAGCTATCCAATACATCTGCCTTGGTCATTATGATTTTGTTTACACCATTGATCATGCAGGTATATCTCAAGGCAACAAGATCTATCCAGCCACAACGTCTTGGTCTGCCAGTAGTTGCGCCAAATTCGCTGCCTATTTTTCTTAGTTCTTCTCCTGTTTCGTCTTCTAGTTCGGTTGGGAAAGGACCGCTACCCACACGGGTACAATAGGCTTTGGATACACCCATTACATCATTGATCTTTTTAGGTGATACCCCAAGGCCAGTACAAACGCCGGCAGAAATGGTATTGGAGGAAGTAACAAACGGGAAGGTGCCGAAATCAATATCCAACATACTGCCCTGTGCACCTTCGGCCAATACTTTCTTGCCTTTGGTAATTTCATTGTTGATGAAATATTCGCAGTTGATTACATTCAATGTTTTCAAAAACTCCAATGCTTCAAAGAATTCATCTTCCCAGCTGGAAATATCTTCAATAAAATGGAAATTGTCTAGTAATTTCTGGTGCTTCAGTCTAAGCTTGATATATTGACTTGTAAAATTCTTATCGAGTAAATCGCCCACACGCAAAGCATTTCTTCCAGTCTTATCCATATAAGCTGGGCCAATGCCTTTAAGCGTTGAACCAATTTTACTTTCTCCTTTGGATAATTCAGAAGCTTTATCTAATGCTCTGTGGGTTGGAACAATAATATTGGTACGCTCAGAGATGAACAGATTTTTGCGAACATCAATGCCATGAGCAGCCACTGCATCACACTCTCTCTTCAACGTTACAGGATCTAATACAACCCCACCCCCAATGATATTGATTTTGTTCTGATGAAAAATACCAGATGGAATCTGATGCAGTACCATTTTCTTGCCTTCTACATATAGCGTGTGTCCTGCATTGGGACCACCCTGAAAACGGGCTACGATATCATAATTGGGTGCAAAATAGTCTACTATTTTACCCTTTCCTTCATCACCCCATTGTAAACCTAATATTACGTCAACCATAGTTTATTATCTAAGGGGCAAAAATAAGGGATAAGAAGAAGAGTAAACAGTAAAACTTTAGGCTCCTTTCTCTGTATCAAATCTATCAACGGTTTGAATACCATTTAAAGATTTTAGACGGTTCACCAGTACTTCCAGTTCTTCTTTGTCGTGCACGAATACCTTAATTATGCCTTCAAATAAACCTTCTTTAGAATCAATGCTAAGCCCGGAAATATTAATGCGCAAATCGCCACTGATTACATTGGTTATTTTATTAATAACACCCACATCGTCTAGTCCAACAATTTTTAAACCAGTCAAGAAGGAAATTTCCTTGTTCTTAGCCCATTTGGTTTTTACCACCCTATGTCCGTAGTTGGCCAATAACTGTGTAGCATTGGGGCAGTTGGTTCGGTGTATAATCAACCCTTTTCCTGTACTTACAAAACCGAAAACGTCATCGCCTGGAATGGGACTGCAGCATTTGGCAAGGGTGTACATGATTTTGTCGCTACTCTCGCCAAATATGATTAATTCAGAATCTTTTTTAGAAACGGATTTGCTAGAATCAACCACCGTTTCGGGAATCACTATTTTCGGTTTGGGAATTTCAATTTTGTCGCCCAGGATCTGAAAATCTTTCAACTCTTTCAGGTCAATGGCTTTGGTGGCAATTTTATAGTGAAGGTCCAACGCAGAATTTACTTTGTAAAACTGGGTCAGTTCTTCAATATTGTATTGACTGTAAGCGGCTCCTAGCGATTCCAATCTTCTTTGTAAAACGTATTTTCCGTCTTCTGCAATCTTTCTTTTTTCTTCCCGTAAACTGTCCTTGATTTTATTCTTGGCCTTGGCGGTAACCACCATATTAAGCCAGTCTTCAGAAGGTTTTTGTTTGTTGCTGGTAATGATTTCAATTTGATCTCCACTTCTTAATTTATGGCCAATCGGAACCAGCTTATGGTGCACTTTTGCACCTATACACTTGGTGCCAATGGCAGAGTGAATGGAAAAGGCAAAATCAAGTGCGGTACTACCCGTAGGCAACATTTTTACTTCGCCCTTGGGTGTATACACATAAATTTCTTCTGCTAAAAACGAAGTTTTAAAATCCTGCAAAAAGTCTACTCCATCTGTGTCTGGGGCACTCAATACTTCGCGTATTTGCCCAAACCATTTATCAAAACGGTCTTCATCATTGCCTTCTTTTCCTTCCTTGTATTTAAAGTGTGCAGCAAGTCCTTTTTCGGCAATTTCATTCATCCTCTTGGTCCGGATTTGCACTTCCACCCATTTTCCCTGAGGGCCCATTACGGTGGTGTGTAAAGCCTCGTATCCATTGCTCTTGGGGTTGCTTAACCAGTCTCTTAGTCTTTCAGGGGAGGGGTTGTACTCGTCGGTAATCATAGAGTACACTTTCCAGCACTGTTCCTTCTCTTTTTCGGGAGGGGCGTTCAATATTACTCGGATGGCAAACAAGTCATAGACTTCTTCAAAAGCCACGGCTTTTTTCTTGATTTTATTCCAGATGGAGTGAATACTTTTGGGCCTTCCATAAATTTCAAAATCAAAATCGGCCGCAATCAGTTTTTCCCGAATCGGACGAATGAACTCATTGATATAACGGGTTCTCTCTCTTTTGGTTTCTGCCAGTTTTTTTGCAATATCCCGGTAGGCTTCTGGCTCCATGTATTTCATGGAAAGGTCTTCCAGCTCTGTCTTGATATTGTACAAGCCCATGCGATGTGCAAGGGGAGCGTAAACCCAAACTGTTTCTGAAGCAATCTTTAATTGCTTCTCCCGCTTCATATGATCCAAGGTACGCATATTGTGCAGTCGGTCCGAAAGTTTTATTAAGATTACCCTAGGGTCATCTGTTAATGTCAGTAATATTTTTTTAAAGTTCTCCGCCTGCTGACTGGTATTGGTGTCCATAACACCGGAGATCTTGGTAAGACCGTCTACTATTTTGGCAATCTCGGTGCCAAATTCCATTTCAATATCTTCCAGGGTAATATCGGTGTCTTCCACTGTGTCGTGCAAGAGGGCACAGATACTGCTGCTAACACCCAATCCAATTTCTTCCACACAAATCATCGCCACTGCTATAGGATGCAGTATATATGGCTCCCCGCTTTTTCTGCGCATAGTCTTGTGGGCATTGGCTGCCATTTCAAAAGCCGTACGCAGTAATTCCTTGTCTCCTTTTTTTAATTTGGGTCTTAGGGCTTTTAGTAAAGCACGGTAATGGCGAATGATTTCTTTTTTTTCCTGCTCTTCGTTCAGGGTATACTTGGCTAAAGCGGGTTCTAAAGGCTGAATTGGGGCTGCATCCATACCTAACAAAGATACAAAATGCCTGATTTTATTTTCTGTTTACCTTTGCGCTCCATGAGTGCAGCAGAAAAAAAGAAAATATTTGACTTTGGTGTTTTACAGCGCATCTTTTTTTTCGTTAAACCCTACAAAAAAAATTTCTACCTCAGCCTGCTCCTGGCCATTTTTATGGCGATTGCGGCTCCGATTAGACCTTATCTGATTCAGCTAACCGTAAATGGGGCAACAGGAAAAGTAAATCAAGTGCCAGATTGGGTGCGCTTTGTTTTGTTAGGGCATGATTTAAGCGATGTCAGTCGTTTTATTATATCGGTAACGATTTTTCAGATTGGGTTTATTCTGTTGGAAACCAGTATCCGTTTTCTGTTTTCCTATATCACTGCCTGGATGGGTCAGCATGTGGTAAAGGATTTAAGGGTAGCGGTATATAAAAAGGTATTGGGCTTAAACCTCAGACAGTTTGATCAAACCCCTATTGGAACCTTAACTACTCGAACCATTAATGATATTGAGAGCATTAATGAAATTTTTTCGGATGGCTTAATTCCCATTGTGGCCGACCTGCTTACTATTATTATTACACTGGGTACCATGTTCTATATGGACTGGAAGCTAACGCTGGTTTGCCTTACACCCTTTCCTATCATGATCATTGCTACTTATTATTTTAAGGAAAGCGTTAATAAAAGTTTTATTCAGGTGCGCAATGCGGTTGCTGCCTTGAATGCCTTTGTGCAGGAACATATTACCGGCATGCAGGTGGTTCAAGCATTTGCAGCCGAGGAAAAAGAGGCCAAAGCTTTTCAGGAAATTAATAAAAAACACCGGGACGCCAATATTCACGCCATTTTTGCCTACAGTGTGTTTTTTCCTGTAGTAGAAGTGGTGCTTGCATTGAGTATGGGTATTTTAGTTTGGTGGATTGCGGATCAAACCCTGGATGCTGGAATGCTGGTGGCATTTATATTGTACTTGAACCAGATTTTCAGACCTCTTCGGGTAATTGCCGATAAGTTCAATGTGCTACAAATGGGGATGATCGCCGCTGAAAGGGTTTTGAAAGTCTTGGATAATACCGATGAGTTGCCTCCCCATCCTGCAGATGCGTACAGACCTGCAAAGATTCGGGGTGATATTCGTTTTAAGGAAGTTAGTTTTTCCTACACGGGCAATCAGAACGTATTGCATGGAATTAATTTTGAAGTAAAAGCAGGGGAAACCGTAGCCCTGGTGGGACATACCGGTAGCGGGAAGACTTCCATCATCAGTTTGCTCAACCGACTCTACCAGATTCAGGAAGGGGAAATTTCTATAGATGGGGTGGATATCAACCGCTGGGATACGGACTGTCTGCGCAGCGGCATTGGTGTTGTACTCCAAGACGTTTTCTTGTTTTCGGGTACCATAATGGACAATATTACCCTCAGAAACCCGGCGATTTCAATCCAACAGGTAGAAGAAGCCGCCAAAATGATTGGAGTTCATGACTTTATTATGCAACTGCCTGGAGGATACCAGTACAATGTGATGGAAAGGGGGAGTACCCTGAGTCTGGGGCAAAGACAGCTGATTTCTTTTATCAGGGCCCTTTTATACAATCCGGCCATACTGATTCTGGACGAAGCCACTTCCTCAATTGATACAGAAAGTGAATTACTAATTGAAAAAGCCATTGATACCCTGATTGCCGGCCGGACTTCCATTGTGATTGCCCATCGATTGAGTACCATACGTAAAGCCAACCAAATCATTGTGTTAGACAAGGGAGAATTGAAGGAAAAAGGGAATCATGCCGAGCTGTTGAGAGAGGGAGGATTCTATGCCCGATTGCACGAAATGCAGTTTGGGAAAAAGAAAGCCGTTTTGCAATAAATATACACCATCTACCCTTATCTTTGCCGCAAATTTAGAGATGGGTATGGCCTCAAGAAGCTTAAAATCTTTACTAGTAGCTGCTTTCAGCGCGTTCAGCCTGTTTTTTTCTGTAAATACATTCGCCAGCGAAACACCTGCCGGCGGTGAAAAACACGAAGAAACTGCTTTTGATCCTTCTAAGCTTATCATGGAGCATATTATGGATGCACATGAATATCATTTCGCTACCATTGGCGAAAAGCATGTAAGCATTCCATTGCCCGTTATTTTATATTCTCCTGAGAGAGGATGGAGCATGTTCAATTACTCCAAATTCAATCATGGTCACGATATATACGAAGGGTATAAAACAGAAGAGGGTCATATAATCCCTGTTAATGCAGCCGGTGAGCACGATACTACTGTAAAAGTGTACGATTTAAGCTTAACCCGCAATGTGGTTCAAATGTTTATTGGCGTGTTCTTACTTTGTTTCTTAATGATTAAAGTAGCCAATAAGTACAAGCGCAATGGTGCCAAAGTGGCTCCATCTGGTTTTCAGAATGCAGTTGAGCCCGTAATTACTTTTGTTAGAGATGAAGTGGGTAAGCCTAATCTAGGCCATGCTTATGAAAAATACATGCCTTATTTGCTAACCGTATTTTTCTTTATTCTTATCAATAATCTTTTGGGCCTTATTCCTGGAACAGCGAATGTTACGGGTAATATTGCCTTCACCATTGTTTTAGGATTCATCAGTTTTCTGGTAATTCTTTTTAGTACCAACAAGCATTTCTGGGGACATATCTTCAATCCTCCTGTACCTGGATTTGTAAAACCTATTTTAGTGCCGGTAGAATTTTTTGGAATCTTCACAAAGCCTTTTGCATTGATTGTCCGTTTGTTTGCCAATATGGTTGCAGGACACATTGTAATTACCTGCTTCGTAATGTTGATTTTCATATTCGGTGCTATGAGTAAGGTTGCCGGATGGGGATTTGCACCGGTTTCCCTTGCTTTTACCATTTTCATTTATTTTATAGAGATATTGGTTGCCTTTATTCAAGCGTTCATCTTCACTAATTTAACGGCTGTATTTATTGGTCAGTCTATGGAAGGTGCTCACCACGATGAAGCGCATCATTAATTTTTTTCATCATTAAAACAAACAATATGTCAGTTCTAAACACTTTGTTGGATGTAAGCATGAGCCATTTCGGTGGTGCTATTGGCGCAGGATTAGCTGCAATCGGTGCTGGTATCGGTATCGGTCAAATTGGTAAGAGTGCTGTTGAAAGCATCGCTCGTCAGCCAGAAGCTTCTAACGACATCCGTGCAAACATGATCTTGACTGCCGCTTTCGTTGAGGGTGTTGCCCTTTTCGCGGTAATCGCAGGTATCTTGGCTGTATTAAAAGCCTAGTTGCACAAACTTATTACTGCATCGTGCGCACAGGGCAAGCGATGCAGTAATCTTTATCTTAACTATTAAAGTTTTAAAACTATAATATGGAATTGTTAAACCCCGGATTAGGATTGTTGGTATGGACTTTACTGGCTTTCCTGATTGTATTCTTCTTGTTAAAAAGCTTAGCGTGGAAGCCAATCCTATCTACTTTAAAAGAAAGAGAAACAGGTATTGCTGATGCAATTGCTTCTGCTGATAAGGTTAAAGCTGAAATGGCTGCCTTAAAAAATGAGAACGAAGTAATGATGGCTAAAGCACGTGAGGAAAGAGCGGTGATGATTAAAGAAGCCAAGGAAACAGCTGATAAAATGGTGGCAGATGCGAAAGAAAAAGCGAAAGCTGAGTTCGATCGTATTGTTGCTGAAGCACAGACTGCCATTACGCAACAAAAGAATGCAGCTTTAACCGATGTTAAAAATCAGGTTGGATCTCTTGTTATAGAAGTTGCAGAGAAAGTATTGAGCAGAGAGTTGAGCAATAAGAGTGAGCAGGAAAATTATATTAAACAATTAGCTGAAGGCGTTAAATTGAACTAAGCATGTCGAACCCAAGATTAGCAGACCGTTATGCCAAAAGCCTGGTTGATCTTTCCATAGAGAAAAATCAATTGGATGCTGTTCGTGCTGATATGCTATATATTCAGGCTGTTTGTAAAGCCAGCCGGGATTTTCTGAACATGTTAAAAAGTCCAATCATTAAAGCTGATCAGAAAGAGAAAATTGTTTCTGCGGTTATTAATGGTAAAGTGTCTGAATTAACTACTTTGTTCAGTAATCTTTTGGTGAAGAAAGGACGCGAAAGCGACCTTCCTGAGATTGCCAATGCATTTATACAGCAGTACAATTCTTTAAAAGGTATTCATCAGGTAAAGCTGATTACGGCTGCACCTGTTTCCGATGAATTGAAAAAATCCATTGAAGCCAGTGTTCAAAAAGCAAATAATTTTGCAACCGTTGAATTGGAAGCACTAGTGGATGAGAAACTAATTGGTGGATTTGTGCTGGAATTTGATAATAAGCAGGTAGACGCCAGCATTGCCAGTGATTTACGTGCCATCAGAAAACAGTTCATGGAAAATCAGTTTGTTTCTAATATTAGATAATAGTATACATTAAGATCAACTTTTAAATCATACAAAATGGTAGATATTAAACCAGATGAAATATCAGCGATACTGAGACAACAACTCAGCAATTTCAATGCTTCTGCCGAGCTGGAAGAAGTAGGAACCGTATTGCAGGTGGGTGATGGTATTGCCCGCGTGTACGGCCTAAACGGTGTACGAAGCGGTGAGCTGGTAGTATTTGAGAATGGTGTAAAAGCTATTGCACTTAACCTTGAAGAAGACAATGTGGGTGTGGTATTGATGGGTGAAAGTGGAAGCATTAAAGAAGGTGCTAAAGTAAAAAGAACCGGTCAGATTGCTTCTATAAAAGTAGGTGAAGGAGTAGTTGGTCGTGTTATTAATACTTTAGGTGAACCCATTGATGGTAAAGGTCCAATCAGTGGCGATTTATACGAAATGCCTTTGGAACGTAAAGCACCTGGGGTTATTTATCGTGAGCCAGTAAAAGAACCACTACAAACTGGAATTAAGGCAATTGATGCTATGATTCCTGTAGGTCGTGGTCAGCGTGAGTTGGTTATTGGTGACCGTCAGACTGGTAAAACAGCTATCTGTATTGACACCATCATCAACCAGAAAGAATTCTACGATGCAGGTAAGCCTGTATATTGTATATATGTTGCTATTGGTCAGAAAGCATCTACTGTTGCTGGTGTTATGAAAACCCTAGAAGACAACGGTGCAATGGCTTATACTACTATTGTTTCTGCTTCTGCTTCTGATCCTGCTCCTTTGCAGTTCTACGCTCCTTTTGCGGGTGCTGCTATTGGGGAATTCTTCAGAGATACCGGAAGACCCGCATTGATTGTATTTGATGACTTGTCTAAGCAGGCGGTAGCATATCGTGAAGTTTCTTTGTTATTGAGAAGACCTCCGGGACGTGAAGCTTATCCTGGTGACGTATTCTATTTGCATAGCCGTTTGTTGGAAAGAGCTGCAAAAGTCATTGCCAACGACGATGTTGCTAAGAACATGAACGATTTACCAGCGTCTATCAAGCATTTGGTGAAAGGTGGTGGCTCTTTAACTGCATTGCCAATCATTGAAACACAAGCAGGTGACGTATCTGCATATATTCCTACCAACGTAATTTCTATCACCGACGGTCAGATTTTCTTAGAAGGTAACTTGTTTAACGCAGGTATCCGTCCGGCAATCAACGTAGGTATTTCTGTAAGCCGTGTGGGTGGTAATGCGCAGATCAAATCCATGAAAAAAGTAGCAGGTACCCTTAAGCTGGATCAGGCGCTTTACCGTGAGTTGGAAGCCTTCTCTAAGTTTGGTGGTGACCTAGATGCGGCAACCAAGTCTGTAATTGACAAGGGTGCAAGAAACGTGGAAGTGTTAAAGCAGGCTCAGTACACTCCATTTACTGTGGAAAAACAGGTGGCTATTATTTACCTGGGTACACAAGGGTTACTTCGTGAAGTAGCCGTTAAGAAGGTTAAGGAATTTGAAGCTCATTTCTTGATGGAAATGGAGAACAAATTACCTGATGTTCTTGCTGAATTCAAGAAAGGAAACTTACCTGAAGATGGATTGAAGAAAATGACTGACTTAGCAAAAGGAATCGCTGAGCAGTATAAATAAGAAACTTGATTTATTAGAAAAGGTCGCCCCTCGGGCGGCCTTTTTTTATGCTCCTGCTACCCCTTACAGATTAAAAAGGGCTTAAAATTATTATTTTTTTTCGTCGATTCTATAAAATAATTTGGTTTATAAAATAAACCAGTTTATGTTTGTTCTGCAAATCAATATAATGAAAGCAATTCTAATATTTATTGCCGGTCAAATGCTGGCCGGTTTATTAAAAGGTCAGGTAATGGTAAAGGGAACAGTTAAAGATCAGAAAGGGCGTATTCTGGCGGGTGCCAATATTGTGATTAAGGATAGCTATGATGGTACCCTTTCAGATTCTACAGGAGCTTTTTCTTTTAAGACCACCGAGAAAGGAAAACTTATACTGGTCGTGAGCAGTATTGGATATAAAACCCTTGAGCAAGGATTGGATTTAGGAATTGACACTATGGCCATTATGCTTACTTTAAAAGAAGAAATCAACGAGCTGAAAGCAGTTATTATAACTGCTGGTTCCTATGAAGCCAGTGATAAGAAAAAAGGAACCGTTTTAAAGGCCCTGGACATTGCCACTACGGCAGGAGCCAATGCGGATATTTCGGCTACCATTCAAACATTACCGGGAGCACAAAAAGTGGGTGAACAGGAAGGGTTGTTTATACGTGGGGGGTCTGCTGAAGAAGCAAAAATTATCATAGATGGAACTGTGGTTAACAATTTCTTTTTCAGCAGCGTACCAGGTATTGCACAAAGAGGAAGATTCTCTCCTTTTTTATTCAATGGAACCGTATTTAGTAGTGGGGGGTATTCTGCCTTGTATGGTCAGGCATTAAGCAGTGTTTTGAATTTGGAAAGTCTGGATATACCGGAAAAATCAGAATTGCAACTGGGACTTTCACCATTGTTTGCCTCCCTGGGTTTACAACAGGTGGCAGCCAATAAAAAATCCAGTTATGGATTCAGTTACAATTGGACGAATTTAACCGTATACCAGAAACTGGTACCACAGGCTCCTGACTTTTTCAAGGTCCCCGATTTTCATACCGCAGATGCTAACTACCGTTTTAAAACTAAGAAAAATGGAGTGTTCAAGATATATGCTTATTATAATTCAGGATCATTGGGGGTAAGAAATCCTTCGCTGGATAGTCTTGGATTGTGGAACGCGTTTCAGCTGAACAATCAGAACCTATTTACTAATCTGAGTTTCCGACAATTTTTAGGAAACGGCTGGAAGCTGAATCTGGCAGGTAGTATTAGTTATAACAAAGATCAGATAGTAAGTCAGGTTCAGAATCAGCAATATCAATCGGTTCCTAAAACACAGATTCCGGTAATTGATCAGGCATCATTTACCAATCATGCTACCCAATGGATGTTTCAATTGAGGGCAGTAGCAGAAAAAAGATTCGGGTCAATTAATACTTTACGTTTTGGAGCTGAGGTCTGGAATAACCAGGACAGTGCCCGTTTCCAGAGTGTATTGGGTTTGTACCCTTCTTTGGTTAAAGACAGATATACAGCAGGTTTTGCGGAAGCAGATTTATATATCACCAATGAGCTGGCATTTCGTCCAGGTGTTCGGTTAGAGTACAGTAGTCTGCTTAACAAAGTGAATATAGCACCAAGAGCAGCCTTGTCTTACAAGCTTTCAAAGAATAGTCAACTGTCTGCTGACTATGGAATTTTCTATCAGACACCGGAAAGAAGGTATTTGGTTTACCAGTCTGCAGTAGACTTTTTAAGAGCTGATCATTACATTTTAACCTACCAGCATATTTCTTCGAGCTATACTTTTAGAGCCCAGGCTTTTTATAAAGACTATGTAAGTTTATTAAAAACATCCAGTGGATTTCCCGTTGCAGTAAACAACAATGGTTATGGGTATGCTAAAGGAATTGAATTATTCTGGAGAGATCGCAAGACGTTTAAAAATTTTGATTACTGGGTCAGCTATTCTTATCTGGATACAAAAAGAGATTATAATAATTATCCAGCATTTGTTCAACCTGGTTTTGCTGCAACACATAGCGGTAGTGTAGTACTAAAGAAATTCTGGGTCAAGAATATGTTTGGCGTTAACTGGAGCTATAACTGGAGTACAGGCAGACCTTATTATAACCCCAATCGTTCAGCCAAAGAGTTTTTATCTGATAAAACGATTGCCTACAGTACCAATAATTTCAGTTTAAACTGGTTGCCTAAAATTGGAAAAGCTAATGCAGTTGTGGTGTTGGGTATTAACAATGTATTTAATGAGCGACAAATTTTTGGATACAATTACAGTAGCAGGTTAAGAGATGCGGATGGATTATTGATTCGTTCGGAAATTAATCCCCCAGCTTCCCGTAGTTTTTTCCTCGGCGTTTTTCTGAGCTGGGGTGTAGACAGAACACAACAAAATATCAATAGTAATTTATAAACAACTAAAACAAACAACATGAACCATCTTACTGAAAACAAGGATGAAATTCTCTGGCAGATTGCCAAAGAAAGAGTAGGCTTTAAATGGAGCTTAGTCAGTTATATTATAGTAAATCTTTTCTTAACTGCCATCTGGTTTAACGCTTCGCGTGACTTAGGCCATTTCTGGCCAATCTGGCCCATACTGGGCTGGGGTATAGGGTTGGCTTTTCAGTATGCAAAAGCCTATCACGGTAATCAAATCAACAGTGTTGAAAGAGAATATCAGAAACTTAAAAATCAACAATAACCAGTTAAAATAAATAGTATGAAAAAATTATTATCTGCAATTGCACTATTTTCTGTTTTGGCATTGAATGCACAAACTAAGTATGAATCTGCCATGCAAAATGGTTTTGCTAAATTGAAAGAAACCAAAGGGGCTGATGATCTGCAGGCCTTAGGCGCTTATTATGAGCGTATTGCAGAGGCAGAAAAAAATCAGTGGTTACCCTATTATTATGCGGCCAGACATTATACTATAGCAGCCTTTATGAATACGGCTGCTGATAAAGACAAAGCAGCTACCAAGGTTGTTGAATTAATAGCAAAAGCCGAAGCCATTGAGCCTGCCAATGCAGAAATCTATTGTTTGAAACAACAGGTAGCAGTTATGCAATTATTGGTAGATCCCATGTCGCGCTGGCAAACTTATGGTGCACTGGCGTCAGAAGCCATTGCCAAAGCAAAGCAGCTAGATCCAAGCAATCCTAGACCGTATTTACTAGAAGGACAATATCTAATGAATGTGCCAGAAGCTTTTGGTGGCGGCAAATCAGTAGCGAAAAAACTTTTTGAAAAATCCCTGGAGCTATTTGCCAGTTTTAAACCATTAA
>VFQO010001155.1_pt1 | contig 21885 bp, 18 predicted proteins | sample 3512331 | NCBI WGS metagenome assembly VFQO01 (sample SAMN10412371, study PRJNA504923) | tailings metagenome | isolation source: Replicate 3 from Balatoc abandoned mine | place: Philippines: Itogon, Benguet | collected 2017-08-28 | reverse complement strand
TAGGAGCAGGGCCTCGCCGATGCATGCGCAGCCGCCACAACGAGGCTCCCATACACTTTCATCTTTCAAATGCACGCTACGCCATTGCAAGCGTGGCGATCGTTATCGGGAGTCTTCATGTCCATATTGATCCGGCACGGTTTATTGCAGAGTCCCGATGCCGTTCAACTTGAGCCCGTCGAGGGGCTTCGACACCTCAGCCCGAGCAAGGTTTACGAATAAAGCCTGCCGGATCAATAAGCCCAAAGACATTGCTACTACTTCAAAAGGCGGGTGAAAACCTGTACGCAGCGCGCAATGCGCTGGCCCAGGACGTACAGCAACACGCCAGTCGCGTGGTCCATATGGTTGCCAGCGAACCCTTCGGCAATGATGCTGATCGCGCCTACGCACAGCTCGCAGCATTGCACGGATGGCACACGAGCTGCAGGAGAGGTGGACGAAGTGCAGCGAGCCAAGAACCGCAACAAGTCGCGGGTACGTGCTCGGGTCGAACATGTCTTCGCCGTGTTCAAGCGGCTGTGGGGGTTCACCAAGGTGCGCTATCGCGGACTTCAGAAAAACGCCACGCGTGCGTTCACCGCCTTGGCACTGGCCAACATCCATTTGTGCCGGGGACATCTGCAGGGACAGGTGCGCCCATAAGCGCGGAAATCGGGGTCTGAAGGCCTCGCGAACTGCCCAAAGGAGCGGTACGAAACCCCAAAACCCCCGAGCCATCGCGTCGTTGAGTGGCGAACGGAGAATTTCGGTGGCTTGTTCAGCGTAGCCTTATATCGATTCGTTCCGTTATATCGGGGGCTATGGGGCTCAGAGTCGCACTTTTACGTCTTGTTCGTAATGCAAGCATCTACCTGACCGTGCGGCGCTGATCCGCTAGCGCATCTCCACTTCGACAAACACCACGACGCCCGGGCCGGGGTTGATGACGTTGTGGCTCACACCGATCTGGCGCGCGTAGGAGCGGCCCTTGAACAGCGCGCTGGTCCTGATGCCTTCGTCGGTTTCCAGCACCAGGTTGCCGTCGGTCATGGGCACCACCACGTAGTCGTGTGCGTGGGTGTGCCAGCCGGTTTCGGCGCCCGGCGGAAAGTGCCATTCGGTGACGATTACGCGCCCGTTGTCGATCTGCACGGTAGGTATGGCCTGGGGTCGCATGTTGTTTCGGTTCATAGGGTCAAGGGGCGGGCCGTTGGAGCACACCGCTGAAGAACTGCTCGGTGTTGTGGGCCAGCGCGTCGAGGTGGTAGCCGCCTTCCTGTACGTACACGGTTGGCAGGCCCAGACCGGTCACGGCCTGGCCGAGGCGGTGAAAACCGGCGCTGCTGACGGCTACCTGGGATTGAGGGTCGTGCTCGTAGATGTCGAAGCCGAGCGAGAACACCAGGGCGTCGGGCTGGAAGGCGCGGATGGCTTTGAGGGCCTGCTCCACCTGCTCAAAGAACACGGACTCCGACGCGCCGTGGGGCATGGGCAGGTTGATGTTGAAGCCAAGGCCGGCACCTGCACCCGTTTCGTCGGCAAAGCCGGCCACGCCGGGGTAGAAGTTGGTCGGGTCGCCGTGGATGGAAACGTAGAGCACGTCGTCGCGTTCGTAGAAGATTTCCTGAATGCCCTGGCCATGGTGCATGTCGGCATCAAACACCGCCACACGGGCGTGTTTCTGGCGCAGGTGCTGGGCGGCGATGGCGGCGTTGTTGAGGTAGCAGAAGCCACCGGCGGCGGCCTCGCGCGCGTGGTGACCGGGTGGGCGGCACAGGGCGTAGCTGTGGCGCTCGCCGGCCAGCACCACGTCGGTGGCGGCCACGGCGCACTGGGCGGCCCAGTAGGCCGAACGCCAGGTGAACTCACCCACCGGGCAACTGCCGTCGGCCAGGTAGGCCGCCGCTTGCGCGAGGATGCCGCGCAAGGCGTTGGGCTCGCGCACGAAGATGTTGGACATCACTTCGTTGCCCCAGTCGGCTGGCATCTTCTTCCACTCCGCGTGCGCGTTTTCGAGGAATCGCAAGTAGGGCACGCTGTGCACGGCCTGCAGGGGCGCCATGCCGTGGTCGGCGGGGCGCCTGGCTTCCAGACCCAGCGCGCCCAGGCCACGCAGGATGGCCAGGGCGCGGTCGGGCACCTCCTGGGGTTTGCGCATCTGGCCACGTGAGAGGTAGGTCTGGGGGTGGTGCAGCAGCTGTTCGGGGGCAAAAAAGGTTTTCATGTGGATTCCTCAAATGGCGGTGGGGTCAGTAGCCGGCCGAGCGATCGATGGCGTGGCGCAGAGGCTCGCCCCGCATCGCGCGGCCGATGTTGTCGATGACGGTGGCAGCGGACTGCACCGGGTCGCTGAGCGAGGCGACGTGGGGCGTGAGCCGCAGTGCCGGGTGGGCCCAGAAAGGGTGCTCGGCGGGCAGGGGCTCCACGCCAAACACGTCGATGAAGGCGCCGGCCAGTTGGCCTGCGTCGAGCGCGGCCAGCAGGTCGGCCTCCACCAGATGACCTCCCCGGCCCACTTGCACCAGGCAGGCCTGGGGCCGCAGGCGCGCGAACAGATCCCGGTTGAGCACACCGGTCGTCTGGGGCGTGAGGGGCAGCAGGTTGATGAGCACGTCGCAGCGCCCCAGGGCTTCGTTCAACGCCGCCTCGCCGTGGCGGCAGTCCACGCCGGGCAGTTGTTTGGGGCTGCGGCTCCAGCCCGTGACCTGGAAACCTTGTTGCGCCAGGGCACCGGCCACGGCCGAGCCCAGCTCGCCCAGGCCCAGCACCAGCACCTGCCGGGCGGCGGCGCTCACGGGGGGGATGAACTGCCACTCGCGCGCGGCCTGGTGGCGGGCGTGCAGGTGCAGGTGGCGGTGGAAGTACAGCACCGCGGCCTGGCAGTACTCGACCATGCGCTGCGTGAGCGTGGGGTCGATCAGGCGCGCCACGGGGATGCGCGGGTCCAGATCGGCCAGGCGCAACTGGTCCACACCCGCGCCCAGCGACAGCACGGCGCGCAGCCGGGGAAAAGCGCGCAGGCCTTGGGGTGGTGGTGTCCACACCAGGGCCACGTCCACGGCCTCCGGGGTCTCGCACTGTGGGCCCACGATGAAGTGCACGTCGGGCAGCGCGGCCTGAAGGGTGTCGCGCCAGGCGTTGGGGTCGTCCAGGTCGCTGTGGAAAAAAACGGTGGTCATGCCAGCACCTTGCCAGGGTTGAGGAGCTTGTGGGGGTCCAGGGCCTGCTTGAGCGTGTGCATCAGCGCCAGCTCTTGAGGTGTGCGCGAATGTCCGAGGTAGGCCTTCTTGTGTTGGCCAATGCCGTGTTCGGCCGACACCGAACCGCCGTAGCGGCGCAGCACGCCATACACACAGGCGTCGATCTCGGCCTCGGGGAAGGGGCCATGGGCGGCGGCCACGTGCACGCCCACGTGGATGTTGCTGTCGCCCACGTGGCCAAAGTGCACGTGTTCACATGGCGGGAAACGTTCGCGCAGGGCGGCCTGCAGTTCGTCCACAAAGCGGCCCAGGTTGCCAATGGGCAGGCTGACGTCGTAGCCACAGTAGGGCGACCACATCAGCGGGAATTCCGACACCGCGTCGCGCAGGCGCCAGAAGGACTCGCGTTCCTTGAGCGACTGGGCGATGGCCGCGTCCAGCAACCAACCTTGTTCAAAGGCGGCTTCCAGCATGGACGAGAACATGGCCATGTCGCGTTCGGTGTCGCTGCCTTCCATCTCGATCAGCACCTGCAGGCCTTGTGCCGCCACGGGTGAGCGCATGTCGGGCACGCGGGTGGTCACCAGTTCGTGGAAGTCGGGCCACATGACCTCGAAGGCCGACAGCGTGCCGCCCAGCGCCGCCTGCGCGTGGCGCAGGAAGCGCACCACGGTGTCGTGGTTGGGCAGGGTGCACCAGGCGGTGTGGCAGCTTTGGGGCAGCGGGTGCAGGCGCAACACGGCACGCGTGACGATGCCCAGCGTGCCTTCCGACCCGATGAACAGGTGCTTGAGGTCGTAGCCGGCGTTGTTCTTGAGCATCTTGTTGAGGCCGCCCACCACGCTGCCGTCGGCCAGCACGGCCTCCAGGCCCAGCACCTGGTCGCGGAACATGCCGTAGCGGATCACCCGGTTGCCACCCGCGTTGGTGGCGATGTTGCCGCCCACCTGGCAGGAGCCACGCGCGCCCAGGTCCACCGCCAGCAGCAGGCCGGCGGCGCGCGCCGCTTCCTGCGCGGTCTGCAGCGGCGTGCCGGCCAGCACGGTGAGGGTGCCGGCGGCGGGGTCGATCTCTTCCACGCCGTTCAGGCGCGCCAACGACAAGGCGACGTCGCCTTCGTTCGGGGTGGCGCCCGCCACCAGGCCGGTGAGCCCGCCCTGGGGCGTGACGGGTTGGCGGTGTCGGTGGCAAATCGCCATCACGCGGGCCACCTCGTCAGGGGTGCCAGGGCGCACGAGGGCCAGTGGCCGGTGGGTGTGGGCGTTGAACCAATCGGTGCAGTGTTGGGGGGGGATGGCATCACCCGTGAGCACGTGGGCGGGGCCCACGGCCAAGGCCAGTTCGTCGAGCAGAGCGGTCATGGGGGAAGAAGGGTTCATCGGTGGGCCTGGCGGGCGGCCAGTATGGCCAGCCATTGGGCGCGGAACACGGGCAGCGTCAGGGCCAGGCCGGCGCAGCCGATGACGGCGATGCCCAGCAGGGCGATGGCGTCGGGCCGCTGGCCAAACACCAGCACGCTGAACACCACCGCCAGCAGCAGGTGGAAGTAGTTGAAGGGCGCCAGCGACGAGGCCGGCACTTTTTGGAAGGCTTCGATCAGCAGGTACTGGCCGATGCCGCTGAGCGCACCCACCGTGGCCATCAGTGCTAGGTCGCGTGCCCCGGGCCAATCCAGGTGGCCGGCGGTGGGCAGGGACAAGACCGTCATCACGGTGCAGATCAGCGCGGTCCAGGCGAACTGCTGCTCCATGCTGACCTTGCCCGCCAGCCGGCGCGTGAGGATTTGCAGCATGGCGTAGGCGCCGGCCGCCAGCAGCATCAGCACCGTGCCCACCAGGGGCAGGGCGCCACCGGGGCGCACGATGAGCAGCATGCCCACAAAACCCGCCACCACCGCCGCCGCCTGCGGGGCGCGCACCTCTTCGCCCAGCAGCCAGGGCGAGAGGGCCACGATGATGAGCGGCGACAGGAAGTAGATGGCCGTGGCCTCGGCCAGCGGCATGGTGTGCAGGGCCTGCATGAAGGTCACCCCCACCGTGCCCAGCATGACGCCGCGCCACAGCACCGTGCGGCGGTGCGCTGCCGGCAAACGCCAGCGCGTGCCCCGGCGGTGCATGAGCACCACCGCCATCAGCAACACGGTGCCGTAGCGCACCAGGTTGACTAGCGGCGCCGGGTGGCGCGCCACCAGGTCTTTGGCCAGCATGTCCAGCGTGGCCAGGGCCACGATGGCACACAAGAAGATGCCACAGGCCTGCAGCCAGAGGGTGTGGGCGGGCGCCTGGCCGGCCGGGGTGGAGGTCATGGGGCCGGGCTGATCAGAGCAGGTTGATCCAGGTGGTCTTGAAGTCGCTGTACTTGTCGAGCGCATGCAGCGATTTGTCGCGGCCGAAACCGGACTGCTTGACGCCACCAAAAGGTACGGTGATGTCGCCGTCGAAGTAGCAGTTGACCCACACCAGCCCAGCCCGCAGCCGCCGCGACACGCGGTGGGCGCGCGCCAGTTGCGCGGTCCACAGGCCGGCGCCCAGGCCGTAGGGCGAGTCGTTGGCCAGGGCCACGGCCTCGTCTTCGGTGTGGAAGCGCTGCGCCGCCAGCACCGGGCCGAAGATCTCTTCGTTGACGATGCGCATGGCCTGGCGCGGGCAGTCGAAGATGGTGGGCTCGACGTAATAGCCGCCGCTGGCCGTGTGGGCTTGCTGGCCGCCGGTGCGCAGCGTGGCACCCTCGCTCAGGCCGGTGGCGATGTAGCCCAGCACGCGGCGCATTTGGTTCTCATCGACGATGGCACCCATGGTGGTGGCCGGGTCCAGCGGGTCGCCCGGGCGCATGCCTTGCGCACACTGCGCCACCTTGGCCATGAACTGGTCGTAGATGCCGTCTTGCACGTACAGGCGCGAGCCGGCGATGCAGATCTCGCCCTGGTTGGAGAAGATGCCCACGGCCGCCGCCTGCGCGGCCTTGTCCAGGTCGGGGCAGTCGTCGAACACGATGTGCGGCGACTTGCCGCCACACTCCAGCCACACTCGCTTGAGGTTGGACTCGCTGGCGTAGGCCATGAAGCGCTTGCCGGTGGCGGTGGAGCCGGTGAAGGCCAGGCAGTCCACGTCCATGTGTAGGCCCAGTGCTTGCCCGGTGACCGGCCCGAGGCCGGGCAGCACGTTGAACACGCCGGGCGGGATACCGGCCTCGGCCGTCAACTCGGCCAAACGCAGCGCGCTCAGCGGCGACTGTTCGGCCGGCTTGAGCAGCACGCTGTTGCCCGCCGCGAGCGCGGGGGCCATCTTCCACGAGGCCATCATGAGCGGGTAGTTCCACGGCACCACGGCGGCCACCACACCCACCGGTTCGCGGGTGATGGTGGCCAGGGCGTCGGGGCCGGTGGGGGCAATTTCGTCGTACTGCTTGTCGATGGCCTCGGCGTACCAGGCGAAACACTTGGCCGTTTCCGGCAGGTCGTAGGCCAGGGCGTCGCTGATGGGCTTGCCCATGTCCAGTGTTTCCAGCAGGGCCAGTTCCTCGGTGTGTCGCTCGATCAGGGCGGCCAGGCGCAGCAGCACGCGCTTGCGTTCGCGTGGGTGCTGTTGTGCCCACACGCCCGCCTCGAAAGCGCGGCGCGCGGCCACCACCGCGCGGTCCACGTCGGCCGGCTGGCAGGCCGCCACGTCGGCCAGCTTTTGGCCGTTGGCGGGGTTGAGGGTGGCAAAGGTGTGCCCGCCTTGGGCGTCCACGAACTGGCCGTCGATGAAGGCCTGGTGGCGCAGCCGAAGCGCGCTGGCGCGGGCCTGCCAGGTGGCGAGGGTGGCCGCGCTCATGCCGCCACCTCGGCCGCTTGATGCAGGCCTGCGGCTTGCAGCATGGCACCCAACAGCACGTTGGCGCCGGCCTCCAGGTGGGCCGGTTGGGCGTCCTCGATTTCGTTGTGGCTGATGCCGTCCTTGCAGGGCACGAAGATCATGGCGGTGGGCGCCACCTCGGCGATGTAGACCGCGTCGTGGCCGGCGCCGGTGACGATGTCCATGTGCGAATAGCCGGCGCGCTGCGCCTGCTCGCGGATGTGCTGCACCAGCGGCGCGGCAAAGGGGGTGGGCGGGAAGTGCTGCACGTCGATCAGCTCCACCTTCACGCCGAAACGCTCACCCGCCTCGGCGCAGGCCTGGCGCCAGCGCTGGTCCATGCGCGCGAGCGTGGCGGCGTCTTCGTGGCGCAGGTCGGCGGTGAAGTGCACCTTGCCCGGGATCACGTTGCGCGAGCCGGGATGCACCTGCACCACGCCCACCGTGCCACGGCCGTGGGGCTGGTGGTCGCGGGCGATGTGGATGACCTCCTGCATCAGGTGGGTGGCGGCAAACAGCGCGTCCTGCCGCACCGACATGGGGGTGGGGCCGGCGTGCATTTCCATGCCGGTCACGTTCACGTCGTACCAGCGCAGGCCGAGCGAACCGGTCACCACCCCGATCACCTTGTCCTGGGCTTCCAGGATGGGCCCTTGTTCGATGTGGGCCTCGAAGTAAGCGCCCAGCGGGCGCCCGCCCACCGGCAACGTGCCGGCGTAGCCAATGGCCTGCAGCTCGTCGCGCACGCGCTTGCCGGTCATGTCGGTCGCGTCCAGCGCGGTTGCCAGCGGGAACTTGCCGGCGAACACGCCCGAGCCCATCATCACCGGCACAAAACGCGAGCCTTCTTCGTTGGTCCAGATGGCCAGCTCCAGCGGGGCTTCGGTCTGCAGGCCCTGGTCGTTGAGCGTGCGCATGATTTCCAGCCCGGCCATGACGCCGTAGCAGCCGTCGAACTTGCCGCCGGTGGGCTGGGTGTCGATGTGGCTGCCGGTCATTACCGGAGGCAGCGCGGGGTTGCGCCCCGCTCGGCGGCCAAAGATGTTGCCCACCTGGTCCACGCTCACGCTCAGGCCGGCATCTTTCATCCAGCCCACCACGAGGTCGCGGCCTTGGCCGTCCAGGGCGGTGAGGGCGAGGCGGCAGTTGCCCCCCTGTTCGGTGGCGCCCACGCGGGCTAGGTCCATCAGCGACTGCCAGAGGCGCTGGCCGTTGATCTGCAAAGAGGTGTCTGACATGGTGTGAGAAGTGATCAGAGAGCGGTTGCACGTTCGCGCTGCAGCTGCTGCGCGCGGGCACGGATGGCGGAGAGGGTTTCGCCGGGGGCGATGCCGTCGGCGTCGTAGCGGATCTCGACGAGGGCCGGCAGCCGTTCGCGTTCGGCAAAGGCGAGGGCGCGGGCGAAGGCGGCTTCGAAGTGCGCGTTGTCGCTCACCACCTCGCCGTGGCCCCGGTAGGCGCCGACCAGGTGGGCGAAGTCCGGGTTGTCGAAGGTCAACGCGATGGTGCGGCCGGGGAACTCGCGTTCCTGGTGGGCACGGATGGTGCCCCACATGCCGTTGTTGAACACCAGCACCACGATGCCCAGGCGGTACTGCATGGCCACGCCCAGCTCCTGCAGGTTCATCTGGAAGCAGCCGTCGCCGGCGTAGCAGACCACCGGGCGCTGCGGGTCTTCCAGCTTGGCGGCGATGGCCGCCGGCAGGCCGTAGCCCATGCTGCCCACCGTGGGCGCGAGCGAGCTGCCAATGCCCTTGAACTGGCGGTAGCGGTGTGGGTAGAGCGCGTAGTTGCCGGCGCCCACTGTGATGCAGGCATCGGCCGGCAACACGGTGTTCACGTGGCAGGCGGCCTGGTCCAGGCTCATGGCGCTGGGCGAGGGCAGGGGTGCCAGCGTGGCGCGGTAGGCGGCGTTGGCGGCGCGGGTGTGGGCGCTCCAGACGGGCGCACGCGTGGGTTGCAGGCTGGCCAGGGCATGGGCCATGCCGGCGTTGCTGGCACAAATGGCTTGCGCGGGCTGGAACACGCGGCCCAGCTCGCTGGGGTCGGCGTGCACGTGGATGAGCTGTTGGCGCGGGCGCGGGCTTTCGACCACGCTGTAGCCCTCGGTGGTGGCCTCGCCCAGGCGCGCCCCCAGGGTCAGCAGCAGGTCGGCGTTGCGCACGCGCTGGCGCAGGTCGTCGTGCATGCCCCAGCCCACGTGGCCGGCAAAGTTGGGGTGCCGCTGGTCGAAGCATTCCAGCCGCCGCCACGACACGCCCACCGGCAGGTCAAAGCGTTCGGCAAAAACCTGCACCTGGGCCAGGGCCTCGGCCGTCCAGCCGCTGCCACCCACCAGCAGGAAGGGGTTGCTGGCGGCTTCGAGGCGTTCGCGCAGTGCCTCCAGATCGGCCGCGCCAGGCCGCGTCAGCACGCGGGTGTAGCGCGGCAGGTCGGGCACCTGGGCCGTGCCCCAGAGCGTGTCTTCGGGCAGGGCCAGCACCACCGGGCCAGGCCGCCCGCTGGTGGCCACGCTGAAGGCGCGGGCGATGTACTCGGGAATGCGGTCGGTGCGGTCGATCTGCGCCACCCACTTGGCCATCTGGCCAAACATGCGGCGGTAGTCGATTTCCTGGAAGGCTTCGCGTTCGTAGAAGTCGTTGCCCACCTGGCCCACGAACAGGATCATGGGGGTGGAGTCCTGGAAGGCGGTGTGCACGCCGATGCTGGCGTTGGTGGCGCCGGGGCCGCGGGTGACGAAACAGATGCCGGGCTCGCCGGTGAGCTTGCCGTGCGCCTCGGCCATGTAGGCGGCGCCGCTTTCCTGGCGGCAGACCACGGCCTGGATGGCGTCCTGGTGTTCGTTGAGCGCGTCGATGCAGGGCAGGTAGCTTTCGCCGGGCACCAGGAAAACGCGGCGCGCGCCGTGGTGGCGCAGCTGCTGGACGAGGATCTGACCGCCGTTGCGTGCGGCCGGGAGGGTTTGGCTTGGGGACATGTGGAAGATGGCTTCAGGCAAGGGCAACGCTGGCGCCGACGGGGCTCCAGTGTTTGCCGGGGATGGCGGCGATGAGGCGCTGCGTGTATTCGTTCTGCGGGCGGTCAAACACTTCGGCGGGTGTGCCGTGTTCGACGATGCGGCCCTTGTGCATGACGACGATCTGGTGGCAGACCTGGGCCGCCACGCGCAGGTCGTGGGTGATGAAGATCATGGCCAGGTTCAGGCGCTGCTGGATGTCTTGCAGGAGCTGGAGCACCTGGGCCTGCACCGAGACGTCGAGTGCCGACACCGACTCGTCGGCCACCAGCAGTTGGGGCTCCAGCGCCAGGGCGCGGGCGATACCGATGCGCTGGCGCTGGCCACCTGAAAAGGCGTTGGGGTAGCGGTCGAAGGCGGACTCGTCCAGCTCCACCAGGCGCAGCAGTTCGCGTGCCTTGCGCTCGGCCTCGGCGTAGGGCACGCCGTTGGCCACCGGGCCGTCGGTGATGCTGCGGCCCACGGTGTGGCGCGGGTTGAGCGAGGCGAACGGGTCCTGGAAAATCATCTGCAACTGCTGGCGCATGGGCCGGAACTGCGCTTGCGTCAGCGGGGCGATGTCGGTGCCGTTGAAGATGAGTTCACCACCGTCGATATCGGTCAGGCGGAGCAGGCATTTGCCAATGGTGGACTTGCCCGAACCCGACTCACCGACGATCCCCAGGGTCTGGCCCCGGCGCACCTGGAAGCTCACACCGTCCACCGCGTGGACCACGCGCTTGCGCACGAACAGGCCCCGCTCGGTGACGTAGGTCTTGAGCAGGTCTTTCACCTCCAGCACCACGGGGTCGGTATTGGCTTCTTCGGCGGCGAGGTTTCCGTCGCGGTGTGGCACGGCGGCGATGAGGCGCTGGGTGTAGGGGTGTTGCGGGCGGTTGAGCACCTGCTCGGCTGTGCCCTGTTCTACCAGCACGCCTTTTTCCATCACCGCCACGCGGTCGGCGATGTCGGCTACCACGCCGAAGTCGTGGGTGATGAACATCACGCCCATGCCCATGCTGGCCTGGATGCGCTTGATCAGCGACAGGATTTGCGCCTGGGTGGTCACGTCCAGCGCCGTGGTGGGCTCGTCGGCGATCAGGATGGCCGGCTCGAGCGCCAGCGCCATGGCGATCATCACGCGCTGGCGCTGGCCGCCCGAAAGGCGGAAGGGGTAGGCATGCTGGAGCGTGGACGGGTCGGGCAGGCCCACGAAATGCAGCAGCTCCAGCACGCGCTGCTGGCGCGCCGGACCGGGGTAGGCGCCGTGCACGGCGAGCACCTCGGCGATCTGGTCGCCTACGCGCATCAGCGGGTTGAGGGCCGACATGGGTTCCTGGAACACCATGCCGATGTCTTTGCCGCGCAGTGCCAGCAACTCATCTTCGCGCAGCTGCAGCAGGTCGCGCCCCTTGAACAGGATGCGCCCGGCCTGTGGCTTGAGGTAGCTGGGCAGCAGGCCCATGATGGCGTTGGCGCTGATGGACTTGCCCGAGCCGGACTCGCCCACGATGCACAGGATTTCGCCGGCGCGCAGGTCGAAGGACAGGTCCTTGACGGCGTGCGCGCGGTCACCCCCGGTGGGCAGGGCCACGGTCAGCTGCTCGATGCGCAGCAAGGGGGTGTCGGTGGCGGTTGGGGACGGAGAGCTGGTCATGGTTCATTCCCCCCGCTTGCGCAGTTGTGGGTTCATGGCGTCGTTTAAGCCTTCACCGATGAGGTTGATGGCCAACACGGTGAGCAGGATGGCGATGCCGGGCAACACGCTCATCAGCGGTGCTTCGCGCAGCATGGTGCGCGCGGCGCCGATCATGAAACCCCAGCTCATGAGGTTGCGGTCGCCCAGGCCCAGGAAGGACAACGAGGACTCGGTGAGGATGGCGGTGGCGATCATCAGCGAGGCCGTCACGATGATGGGCGACATGGCGTTGGGCAGGATTTGCGTGAAGATGATGCGCGCCGGCTTCTGGCCGATGACGATGGCCGCCTGCACGAATTCGCGCTGCTTGAGCGAGAGGAACTCGCTGCGCACCAGGCGTGCCACGGGCGGCCACGAGACGATGGCGATGGCGCCCACGATGGAGTAGATGGACGGCGTGAAGATGGCCACCAGCACCACGGCCATGGCGAGCTGCGGGATGGTTTGGAAGAACTCGGTGAAGCGCATCAGCAGGTCGTCGGTGCGTCCGCCGTAAAAGCCGGCCAGGGCGCCGATGAGGATGCCGAAGACCACCGCCACCAGCGTGGACACCACACCCACCAGCAGCGACACGCGCGCGCCGTAGGCCAGGCCGGCGCCGAGGTCGCGGCCCAGCATGTCGGTGCCCAGCGGGTAGTCGGCGTTGCTCAGGGGTTTGAGCAGGGGCTCGGCCACCATGGACCACGGCGACTCCTCGTACCAGACCGAGCACAACAAGGCCGTGAGGATCACCAGGCACAGGATGACCAGGCCCAACAGCGCGCCTTTGTTGGCGGCAAAACGGTGCATGAATTTTTTCATCTCAAGCTCCCAATTCGATGCGGGGATCGACCAGGCGGTAGACCAGGTCGGTGATGAGGTTGAACAGCACGACCATGGTGGAAGTCACCAGGAACACGCCCAGCAACAGCTGGTAGTCACGTTGCATGAGTGCGTCGAACATGAGGCGGCCGATGCCGGGCCAGCCGAAGACGGTTTCAGCTAGCACCGCGCCGCCGGCCATCTGGCCGAGCTGGATCCCGGCGAAGGTGACCACCGGCAGCATGGCGTTGCGCATGACGTGGCGACGGATCACCTGGCCGGCAGGCACGCCTTTGGCGCGCGCGGTCTTGATGAAGTCCATGCCCATCACTTCCAACATCGACGCTCGTGCCAGGCGGGCGTACACGGCCATGAAGAAGCAGCCGAGCGACACCACGGGCAGCACCAGGTGAGCGCTGATGTCGGCGATGCGGTCCCAGCCAGTGAGGCCGGCGCCCACGCTTTCCATGCCAAAGGCCGGCAACCAGCCCAGGGTGACGGAGAACAGGATGACCATCAGCAGCGACAACCAGAACAGGGGTGTGGCGTAGAAGATCAGCGAGACGGACATGATCAGGCTGTCCAGCCAGGTGTGGCGGTTGGTGTAGCGGCTGCGCGCGGCGAACACACCCAGCAAACCACCCACCAGAAGCGAGAAAATGAAGGCCAGTGCCATCAGCAGCAGCGTGGCGGGCAGGCGCTCGGCGATGAGGTCGAGCACGGGCAGGTTGTTGCGGTAGGAAAAGCCCAGGTCCAGCTGGAGGATGCCTTTGACGTAGAGCCACAACTGTATCCACAGCGGCTGGTCAAAGCCGAACTGCTGGCGCAGTTGTTCCAGGTAGGCGGGGTCGGACGAAGCCGCTTCGCCCGCCATGATGGCCGCGGGGTCGCCTGGGGCCAGGCGGATGAGCAGAAAGTTGAAGACCACCACGCCCAGGATGACGAAGAAGGCCTTGCCCAGTCTGGCAATGAGGAAAGAGATCAGTTTCACGTTACAGCGCCTCGGTGTGCAAGGCGCAGCTTGACCCGGGCCGCGCGCGCAACGCGCGGCCGGGAGCTGCGATCGGGAGAGGGGGCCCGCGCGTGGCGGGCCGTCGGGGGCTTACTTCTTCTCGATGTAGACGTCGTCGAAGGTCTCGTTCAGGCCGATGCCGGTCTTCACCAGGTTCTTCACGTTCTTGGGATAGAAGGTGGCGTATTCGATTTCGAACAGCACTCCGTTGGCCACTTCGTTCATCAGAATGGTCTGCACTTCGGTGTACAGCTTCTGGCGAAGTTCGGGCGTGCGTGCGGCGGCCGCTGTGGCGAACAACTCATCGACCTTCTGGTTCTTGTAGCCCTGGTTGTTGACGAAGGGCGAACCTTTGATCGAGTTGGTCGACAGGAAGTGGCGAGCCACACCCAGTGCCGGGTCACCGTACTGGTAGGTGAAGTTGAAGGTGATGTCGAAGTCGAACTCGCCAGAGCGTTTGGCCCAGCCACCGGCATCGGCCGGATCGATCTGCACCTTGAAGCCGATCTGTTCCAGGCTCTGTTTGGTGTACTCGGCCAGTCGTTCCCAGGCCGAACCGTAGGGGAAGGACAGCAGCTTGACCGGCGTGGCGCCGACGTTGACGCCCGATTCCTGGATCAGCGCGCGGGCCTTCTTCAGGTCGTAGGCGTACTGCGGCAGGTTTTTCTCGTGGTACAGCGTGGTCGAGGCAATGGGGCTGGTGGCGATCTTGCCCATGCCGAAGAAGATGTTGTCCACGATGAACTTGCGGTTGATCGCGTGCATCACCGCCTGGCGCACCTTCACGTTGTCGAACGGGGGCTTGCGCTGGTTCATGCTCATGAAGGCCAACGGCGCGTACATCTCCCAGCCCTTGGTCGTCATCTCGACGTTGGGCAGGGCGCGCAGGCGCTTGACGTCCACGTTGTCCACGTCGCCGCCTCGCAGCAGTTGCACGTCGCCCTTTTCAAAGGCCACGGAACGCGAGGCCGCATCGGGGATGACGCGGAAAACGATCTCGTCCAGATAGGGCTGACCCTTCTTCCAGTAGTCGGGGTTGCGGGTCAGCACGATGTGTGAACCTTTTTTCCATTCCTTGAACTTGAAGGGACCGGTGCCGATGGGCGTCTGGTTCGCTGGGTTGGTGCGGTAGTCGGTGCCGTCGTAGATGTGCTTGGGCACCATGGGCATGTTGTCCACCACGAAGAGGCTCATGAAGGGCGAGAAGGCCTCCTTGAGCTTGAACTCAACGGTGTGCTCGTTGACCGCCGTGATGGTGTCCATGTATTTGTTGATCACCAGCCGGCCACGTGGGTGGGTCTCACGCAGGAATTTGTCCACGCTGAAGACCACGTCTGCGGCGGTGAAAGGCTTGCCGTCGTGCCACTTAACACCGCGCTGCAGTTCGAAGGTGTAGGTCAGGCCATCGGCCGAGGTTTTCCACGACTTGGCCAGCGACGGTTGGGGTGTGAGTTTGGCGTCGTAGGTCAGGAGACTTTGGTAGATCTTGCCGGCCACGTACTGCGTGGGGGCTTGCTGGTTCAGGCCCAGCATCAGGATGGGCGGCTCGGGCTGGACGATGGCCGTGAGCGTGCCACCTTGTGTCTGGGCCAATGCGGCCGCCGAGCCGAACAGCGCGGCGGTGACGGCTAGCACGGCACCGGCTTTTCGAAATGTGGATAGGGCCATGGTGTGTTTCATCGGGTTCTCCGGGAGGTTGAAGAAGACAGGCGCGAGGCCGAGAGGGGGATGGGGCAGGGGCGCCGACGTGCCGGGGGCGCGCAGGCGTGTTTCACATGTTTTTGTCCTCGCTGGCGTCCAGGCCGAGGCGGCTGCTGATGCCCAGGAGGTGGTCGCGCATGGCGCGCCGCGCCGCTGCGGGCTGGCGCTTTTTCAGTGCGCGCAACAGGGGGAGGTGTTCGTTGTGGGCCACCTCCCACACCTCGCCGTACACGAAGTGCTGGTTGAGTTTGTTGAAGATGGCGCTGTTTTCGCTCAGGGTCCACAGGTGCTGCACGGTGGAGGCCAGGGCGACGTTGCCGCAGGCTTCGGCGATCAGCAGATGCAGGCGGTCGTTGTGCTTGGACGGCTGCTCGGAGCCTGGCAAGGCCAAGGTGGCTTCTTCCATGGCCTGGAGCTGCGCGTCGGTGGCGTGTCGCGCAGCGAGTTCGGCGCAGTGGGGCTCCACCAGCAGGCGGGCCTGCAGCAGGTCGGCGGCGCCCACGTCCAGCAACAGTGGCGCGCCGGGCGCATTGTTTTCATTGAGGCGGAGCCTTGACTCCGGACCGGTGACGTAAACACCACTGCCTACCCGCACGTCTACCCAGCCTTCGATTTCCAACGCAATCAAGGCTTCGCGCACGGAAGGGCGGCTGACCTGCAGCATCTCCGCCAGCTCGCGCTCCGCAGGCAGGCGCTCGCCGGACCGGTAGCTGCCGCCGCGGATCTTGTCCTTGATCTGGTTGGCAATCACCCGATAGAGGCGTGCAACGCTGACGGGCTGGAAAGTGGTCATGGAGGGGCTCGCGAAGTTAAGTAGCCTGGTGGCCAAGTGGTAAGGCCAAGTTAGTCAAAAAAAAGGAAATGGGCATCAGGGTAACTACCATGGTGATGGCTCAAGCGAAATTTGTGCCACATCGATCTGGTTCGAGATGCTTCCTGCAAGTGTTTAATTTGTATAGCGATTTGCCTCGGTGTCCATGTGTCCGGCTGCCCGCCCTGTGCCTGGGTGCACCAGAAAAGCGGGCTTGCACGGCCGTGGTGCATGGCGGGTCTCGTCGCCGGTGGTGCTGTCCATGCAACAACAGCACGACCAGCGCGCTTGGAGCGCCTTGGTCGTGCTCAGGCTGGTTCTCAGCGCAGCACATCCCCCACGCAGAGGTACTTGATCTCGACATAGTCGTCCATGCCATGATGCGAGCCCTCGCGGCCCAGGCCGGACTGCTTGACACCGCCGAAAGGCACGTGCTCGGTGGCGAGGATGCCCACATTGATGCCCACCATGCCGTACTCCAGCGCCTCGGCCACGCGATAGATGCGCCCGATGTCGCGGCTGTAGAAGTAGCTCGCCAAGCCAAAGTCGGTGTTGTTGGCCGCCTCAATCGCTTCCTGCTCGGTGGTGAACTTGAAGATGGGTGCGAAGGGGCCAAAGGTTTCCTCGCGGGCGCACAGCATGTCGGCCGTCGCATCGGCCACCGCGGTGGGCTCGAAGAACTGGCCTTCCAAGCGTTTGCCCCCGGCCACCACCCGCCCGCCCTTGGACAGTGCGTCGTCCACGTGGCGCTGCACCTTCACCAGTGCGGCTTCCTCGATCAGCGGGCCCTGGTTCACCCCGTCCTCAAAGCCGTTGCCCACCTTGGCGGTCTTCACCTTGGCCGCGAACTTCTCCACGAACTGGTCGTACACCCCTTCCTGCACATAGAAGCGGTTGGAGCACACGCAGGTCTGGCCCGCGTTGCGGTACTTGCTGGCAAAGGCGCCTTCCACCGCGCTGTCGATGTCGGCGTCGTTGAAGACGATGAAAGGCGCGTTGCCGCCAAGTTCGAGCGACATCTTCTTCACCGTGGGCGCGCACTGCGCCATCAGGATGCGGCCCACTTCGGTGGAGCCGGTGAAGGAGAGGTGGCGCACGGTGTCGCTGGCGCACAGCACCTTGCCCACGGCGATGGAGTTGTCCGCATCCGAGGTGACGATGTTGAGCACCCCGGCGGGGATGCCCGCACGCAGGGCCAGCTCGCCAGCGGCAAGCGCCGTCAGCGGCGTCAGCTCGGCCGGCTTGATGACCACCGGGCAGCCCGCAGCCAAAGCCGGGGCCACCTTGCGGGTGATCATGGCCAGGGGAAAGTTCCAGGGCGTGATGGCCGCACACACGCCGATGGGCTGCTTGAGCACCATCAGGCGGCGGTTGTTGTCGAACTGGGGCAGGGTTTCGCCGTTGACGCGCTTGGCTTCCTCGGCAAACCACTCCACGAACGAAGCGCCGTAGGCCACTTCGCCCTTGGCCTCGGGCAGGGGTTTGCCCTGCTCGGCGGTCATGATGGTGCCCAGGTCGTCCTGGTGGGCCATCAGCAGGTCGTACCACTTGCGCAGGATGGTGCTGCGTTCCTTGGCGGTCTTGTTCTTCCAACCGGCCCAGGCGGCGTCTGCGGCGGCAATGGCCGCTTCGGCCTCGGCCGGGCCGAGATTGGCCACGTCGGCGAGCTTCAAACCGGTGGCGGGGTCGAGCACGTCAAAGCGGCTGCTGCCGGTCACCCACTGGCCGTTGATCAGCGCGTCGGTCTTGAGCAGGCTGGGGTCCTGCAACAGGTCCAGCGGCGAACTTGTTTTCATGTCCATGGTGTTCAGGCGGTGATGGTTTCAGCGGTGGCGGCGCGCAGGGCTTCGTGCAGGGTGGCCAGGGCGGCGCTGAACTGCGCGTCGGGGATGGTCAGCGGGTAGAGGAAACGGATCACGTTGCCGTAGGTGCCGCAGGTCAGCAGCAGCAGGCCACGGGCAAGGGCTTCCTTCTGCACGCGTGCGGCCAGCGTTGCGCTGGGTTCGCGGCTTGCGGGGTCGGCGAATTCCACCGCCACCATGGAGCCCAGGCCACGCACGTCGCTGATGGCGGGGCAGCTGTCGCGCCATTCGTTCAGAGCGCCCTGCAGTTGGGCGCCCAGGCGCACCGAGCGCTCCAGCAGGCCTTCGCTGTCGATCACGTCCATCACCGCGTGGGCTGCGGCCACGGCCAACGGGTTGCCGGCGTAGGTGCCGCCCAGGCCACCGGGGGCGGGTGCGTCCATCACTTCGGCGCGGCCACACACGGCCGACAGCGGCATGCCACCGGCCAGGCTCTTGGCCATGGTGATGATGTCAGCGCGCACGCTGTGGTACTCCATGGCAAACAGCTTGCCGGTGCGGCCAAAGCCGGTCTGCACCTCGTCGGCGATGAGCAGGATGCCGTGGCGGTCGCAGACCGCGCGCAGGCCTTCCATCAGCGAGGCGGGCGCGATGTTGAAGCCACCTTCGCCCTGCACTGGCTCCAGGATGATGGCCGCCACGCGGCTGGCCTCGATGTCGCACTTGAACAGCTGCTCCAGCGCGTGCAGGCTGTCGTCCACCGTGATGCCGTGGACCGCGTTCGGGAAGGGCAGGTGGTAGACCTCGCCCGGGAAGGGGCCGAAACCGATTTTGTAGGGAGCGACCTTGCCGGTCAGGGCCATGCCCATCATGGTGCGGCCGTGGAAGGCGCCGCCAAAGGCGATCACGCCCGAGCGGCCGGTGTGGCGGCGCGCGATCTTGATGGCGTTTTCCACTGCCTCGGCGCCGGTGGTGAAAAAGGCCGTTTTGGCCGGGCCTGCGATGGGTGCGCGTGCGTTGATGCGCTCGGCAAGCGACACCACGCTTTCATAGGGAACGATCTGATAAGCGGTGTGGGTGAAGCGGTCGAGCTGGGCGCGGATGGCGGCCAGCACGGCGGGGTGGCGGTGGCCGGTGTTGAGCACCGCGATGCCGGCGGCAAAGTCGGTGAAGGCGCGGCCTTCCACGTCCCACAGGGTGGCGTTCTCGGCGCGGTCGGCGTAGAAGTCACACATCACGCCCACGCCACGGGGGGCGGCGGCTTGGCGGCGCTGGTCGATCTGCTGGTTGGTCTGGCTCATGGTCGTGCAAGGGAAAAGGTGGAACAAGACCTTCATTACAGCGTCGAATGGTTCTAAACTAAAGAGCCACATTCACTAATTTCATAGAACCAATTGCAATCACTTGTGGGAGACCTGCTGCTGCAGCGCCTGGCCGTGGCCCGCGCGGCCGCCACGCAACGCCAGCCCACCAGCCGGCTGCTGTGCGCCTGCCTGCGCGAGGCCATCCTGGACGGCACGCTGCCCGCCCACACCCGGCTGCCGCCCACGCGCGATCTGGCGGGCGAGCTGGGCGTCTCGCGCAACACCGTGCTCTACGCCTACGACCAACTGGCGGCCGAAGGCTGCCTGGTGTCGCGCACCGGCAGTGGCAGTTTTGTGGCCGACCTGTCGGCCGACCGCTTCATCGCCACGCCGCCGGCGGTGGGTACCCGCGCGCCGTCGCCCGCGCCCGCCCCGCTGCCATCGGGTGTTTCCGCGCGCGGCGAGGCCTTGCTGGGCCGGGTGTCGGCCACCGACGTGCAGTGGGGCGCCTTCCTGCCCGGCGTGCCCGACGTCACCGAATTCCCGCAGCAGCGTTTTGCGCAGATCACCGCCCAGTGCGCGCGGCGTGGCCCGCCCGCGCTGCGCAGCTACGCCACCGCCGGGGGCCACCCGGCGCTGCAGCGCAGCCTGGCGCAGTACCTGCGGCAGGTGCGCTCGGTGCAGTGCGAGCCAGAGCAAATCCTCATCACCGAGGGCGTTCACCAGGCGGTGGACCTGCTCTCGCGCATGCTGGCCGATGCCGGTGACATCGCCTGGGTGGAAGACCCGGGCTACTGGGGCACGCGCAACATCTTGCGCATGAACGGATTGCAGGTGGACGCCATCGCGGTGGACGCCGATGGCATGCAGGTGGTGGAGCCCGTGCCGGGCCGCGAGCCCAAGCTGGCCTTCGTCACGCCCTCGCACCAGTACCCGCTGGGGCCCATCATGGCCCTGTCGCGCCGCCTGGCCCTGCTGGAGGCCGCGCGCCGCCACGGCTTCTGGGTGGTGGAGGACGACTACGACAGCGAATTCCGTTTCGCTGGCCAGCCCATTCCCTCGCTCCAAGGCCTCATGCCCGACGCGCCGGTGATCTACGTGGGCACCTTCAGCAAGACGCTGTACCCGGGCCTGCGCACCGCCTACATGGTGCTGCCGCCGGCGCTGGTCGATCGCATTGGCGCGGCGCAGATGGAGCTGTACCGGGGCGGCCACCTGCTCACGCAGGCGGCCCTGGCTGAGTTCATCGACAGTGGTCACTATGCAGCGCACATCCGCCGGATGCGGCTGATCTACGGCCACCGCCGAGCCTACTTGGTGGAGTTGATCACGCAACATCTTGGTGCCGAATGGATGCATCCGTTCGATAGCAACGCGGGGTTGCACCTGGTCATGTCGCTGCCTGATGGCCTCAACGATGTGCTGGTGAGCCATCGTGCTCGTGAAGCCGGTGTGTTGGTGCGGCCTCTGTCGCGTTATTACGAAGCAGAAGTTCAGCGACAGGGCTTGCTGATGGGATTTGCCGCAGTGCCAATAGAGGCCATGCAGGCGCCCTTCCAGTCGCTGGTCAGTTGCATCGCTGGAGAACTGCGGGAGCCAGACCTCAGCCCCGTTGTCGGCCCAGTGCGTGCGACGGGTCCATGTAGAGCTGCCTGAAATAGTTGCGAAATGCCAGCATGGCCGGCGTGAATTCAGCGCCGCTGCGCCAGGCCAGGCCCAGGGCCATGCTGGGGACCGTGCCCTTGAGGACGATGGTCTCGATGCGCTTGCCTTCCAGCGACCATGGGCGGTAGACCATGTCCGACAAGATGGCAACTCCCTGCCCGTTGGCGACCATGCTGCGCACCGCCTCAACCGATGAGGTTCGCAGCCGGATCCGAGGTTGGTGCTCAGTCCGCCCCCAGTAGCGCATCGCTGAATAGGCTGCCTCGTCCACCGTGAGCATGATGTAGGGTTCGCCGGCCACGTCTGCCAAAGTGACCTCGGGCTTGTCAAGGAGCAGGTGTTTGGCACGGACCCACAGCCGCCGCTGTGAACCAAAGAACGTTTCGCAGGCAATTTCCCCGTTGGTCACGTTGCCAGTCAGCAGCACACCGAGGTCGTGACGCCCTGTCACAAGCCCATCTTCGATCGCTTCGCGCTGGAGTTCCTGTAACTTGATCTCGATGTCCGGATAACGCTCCGAGAAACGTTGCAAGTGGTTGGGCAGGAAGTAGCCCAGCACGGTGTAGGTGGCAGCAATGCTCAAGAGGCCCGAGATCGCGATCCCTTGGGGCGGTGGGCGCATGGCCTCTTCGGCTGCCGACAGCACGGTGTAGGCATGGCTCAAAAAGTGGCGTCCGGCAGGCGTGAGTTCCACGCCGCTGACGCTGCGGTCGAACAAGGACTGCCCGAACATTTCCTCCAGGTCCTTGATCGCGGTGGTGACTGCCGATTGGGAGATGTGAAGCTGCACGGCAGCCTCGGACACCTTACCCAATTCCGCAGCGGCCACGAAGTACTTGAGTTGGCGCAACGTGAGCATGTGGCGGTTTTTGATGTTTGGCCTTGACACAAATGCGTGCGCCAAGAATAAAAATTTCAGATCGCAGCACCGTTTTATTTGGAAAAACAGAGCGAAAAAATCAGGGTATACCCCAATGCCAGTCAGTTAAGCCCGCAGGCGGCTTGATCCAGTAAAAAGGGGACGTGTTCAACACGTTCCCTTTTTTGCTTGATGAGCCTGCTTGCAAACGCCTTGCG
>VFQO010001153.1_pt1 | contig 21907 bp, 27 predicted proteins | sample 3512331 | NCBI WGS metagenome assembly VFQO01 (sample SAMN10412371, study PRJNA504923) | tailings metagenome | isolation source: Replicate 3 from Balatoc abandoned mine | place: Philippines: Itogon, Benguet | collected 2017-08-28 | reverse complement strand
CTTCCTTCAGGCCAGACTCTAATCACTCGTGGAGGAAAATCAGGGGGTCACGTCACGGGCGAGATCGGGGACGCTCGTTAACCGATCGGGAGAGCAGAAACTGTCGATCGCCAGCAGCGCAGTTTCGCCGGGGCGCTGGTAATGCGTCGAGAGGTTAGTTTCCGCGGTCACGGCGTCGTTTGATCGACGCATCGAAAGGCTATCAGCCAGAATCCTGTAGCCGACGAGTTCTTCGGCACAAAAAGACACATTGAGGCCATTAAGCGCTGAAAAAATTTCGCGAAAATTATCCTCGTAGAAGATCGGCCTATCGATCTGTGGAATATCCGCAAAGTTCGACAATCGATAGGCAGCCATGGCGCCCGGTATTCATTGAATTCTCAAATTCCGAATTCTCGACTCAAGATGATAGTCTTCGTCGACGTTAAAAACTTGCTCGTCGCCTTCCCGAAGCATCCGATAAGCGCTCCAGCAGAAGTCGGCTTCCTCCCGCTCGAACAACTCGACCAGCCTGGCAGTACGCTTGGGCATCGAAATGTCGTCCCCGGCGGCCACCACCATGTATTTTCCCCTGCGCCAGCCGCGCCACATCGAGCACATGGCGAAGGATGCGGCGGTTCTTCAGGGATTGCCGCGCGATCACGCGATGCGGGCCGGAATAAGCTGCCGCCATGTCTTGCATAATGGCGAAGGTACGATCCAGCGAACAGTCGTCGGACAGGATGATCTCGAGCGTTTCATAGGTCTGCGCGAAAGCAGCCTCGATCGCCTCGCGGATACTGTTCCTGATTATACGCGAACAGCGCGAAGGTCACGAGCGGTCGCTCGGAACCGGCAGCGACATCGTCTTGCGCGTGTGCGGATGTCAGGGGCGCGATGTCGTCCATGCTCTCAATTTCCTGCCGAACCGGGCCAGAATGGCAAGCTTTCCGCCGAGTTTCGCCATCAGCGCGATACGATAAAGGGCCCAGCATCCGAATACTGCCGCCAGCATCACGCCGAGCACTCCGCCAAGAACCGCAGACTGCCGCGAGGCCACGTCGACAAGAACGGCGGCCCCCAGCACCGCGCCCCCCTGCATGATCACGGCCCGGCTCCAGCGGAAGCGCATCCGGCGGTTGGCCAGCCAGAACACCAGCGGAAGGTAGGCCACATACATCAGCAGGAAGGCGATGCCGGTCGCGGCAAGGCCGAAGACCGAAAGACCGGCTGCGGTCCCCGCAACAAACACCGCGACCCCCACCGTTTCCGCCAGCGCAAAGGTCTTGCCCGCCCCCGCGGCGAGCAGCACGAAGCCGAGCGGCCAGCTCATCACCTTCAGCATGTCGCCGAGCAGCTGCCACCGCAGAACCTCCACCGCCGGCGCGAATTCGGGCGAATAAAGGACCGCGATAACCCACGGCGACAGCCCCAGCATAGCAATCAGCACAGGGCCGCACAGCAACAGGCCGATTTCGGTCTGCTCGTTGACAAGGCGAGCCGCCTGTTCAGGCGTTTCCATGGCTGCGCTCAACCGCGGGAAGTAATCGGTGCCCATCGCGACGAGGACGAAGCCGAGATAGGTCATGCTGATCGCCCAGGCCGCCTGAAAGAACCCCAGCGCCACGCCACCGAGCTGCTGCTGGACGATCACCCTGACAGCCAGCTGGCCCGCAACCGTTGCGAGCGCGCTGATCATCACCGCAAGGCCGAGCGCGGCCATCGCGCGGATTTCGCCCGCCAGTTCGCGCCAGCCGGTGGCAGCCGCGGTTGGCTTGGCAAGACGCGCGACGAACAGGTGGCCAAGCGCAAAGGACGCCGCAGGCGCGACCAGCACCATCGCCAGAATGCCGGATTCACCCCACTGCCAGATCGCGAGAATGCCAAGCAGGGCGCCAACAAAACCGGCCCCGACCTGCAGCAGTGCGAGATTGCCGAGCTGCCGCAGCCCGGTCAGCAAGGCGACCTGCGATCCGCTCGCGACCGTCAACCCCACCCCGAGCGCAAGCCAGGCGACCTCGTCTGCCCGCGCACCGTCGCCGAACACTGCCACTGCAATCCGGGTGCTGCCCAGCCAGACCCCTGCCGCGCCAGCTAGCGACAGGCCCAGCGTGCCCCAGAATAGCGCCTTGCGCGCCAGCATGAGGGCCGCGGCGTCCTGATTGCCGCTGGCCGCCGCGATCTGGCGGGTGCCGACCGTCCCTAGCCCCAGACCAGCGATGGTCGAGCCGATCTGGACGATGCTGGCGTAAAGGCCGATCAGGCCCACGCCAAGTGGCCCGAGAAGCAAGGCAAGGATCTTGATCTTGGCGATGTTTATTACGACGTTCACCGCCTGCGCCCCGCCGATGATGCTGGAGGAGCGCAGGATGGTGCGGTACGAGGATCCGCTCATCCCGATGCCTTGAGAACCGCTTCCGCAACGCCCCTTGCATCATCGAGCGAGAGGTGCGGGCCGATCGGCAGGCTCAGCACTTCGCCGGCAAGCTGCCGCGCAAGCGGTAATGCGTCGGCATCGATTGCCCGGTCTGCATAGGCCTTCTGCATGTGCGGCGGGATCGGATAGTGGATCAGAGTGCCGATGCCATCCTCCCCGAGCCGCGCCTGCAGACGGTCGCGCGCGGCGGAGCGTACGACATAGAGGTGCCACACCGAGTCAGCCCATTGCGGCACATGGGGAAGCGTCAGACCACTTTCGAGCAGCGCTTCGTCATAGCAGCGCGCGATTGCGCGGCGGCGCGCGGTCCATTCGTCGAGATAGGTCAGCTTGGCACGCAGGACGGCGGCCTGAAGCGGATCAAGCCGCGAATTCGCGCCCTGCTCCTCGTTCACGTATTTCTGGCGCGAGCCGTAGTTGCGCAGCAGCGCGATGCGTTCCGCCAGCAACGGATTATCAGTGGTGATCGCTCCGCCATCCCCGAGGGCTCCGAGATTCTTGCCCGGGTAGAAGCTCCAACACACGATATCGCCGTGCGCGCCGATACGCTTGCCTTTATAGCGGGCGCCATGCGCCTGGGCGGCATCCTCGACCACCGCCAGACCATGCGCCCGAGCCAGAGCGATGATCGGATCGAGATCGGCCGGCTGGCCATACAGATGCACCGGCAGGATGACCCGCGTGCGCGGCGAGATGGCAGCGGCGATCAGGGACGGGTGGATATTGTGGGTAGCTGCATCCGGCTCGACAGGCACCGGCGTTGCCCCCACAGCCGAGACGGCGAGCCAGGTGGCGATATAGGTGTTCGACGGCACGATCACCTCGTCCCCCGGCCCCACATCCAAGGCCCGCAGCGCGAGGATCAGGGCATCGAGCCCGTTGGCGAGGCCCACGGCGTGCTTCGCTTCGCAATAGGCGGCCCATTCAGTTTCGAACGCTTCGACTTCCGGCCCGAGGATGTACCAACCGCTGTCGAGCACGCGCGCAACGGCGGCGTCGATCTGTGGCTTGAGCTCGCGGTAGGCCGCGCCGAGGTCGAGGAAGGGGATCATGCCTGCTGCGACCTCACAGCTGCGCAAAACTCGCTGTAATCACGATAATAATCGGCCTCTTCATAGCGATGCGAAGCCAGCACCATGCACACCGCACCTTGGCTGAAGCAGTCCATCTCGCGCCAGACCAGCCGGCTTATGTACAGCCCCTTGCGAGGGTCGCGGAGCCAGTATTCCGACTGCGTGCGACCATCATCCACCTTCATCCGGAAACTGCCCGAGAGCGCGAAAACGACCTGTTCAAGTTCCTTGTGCGCATGGCCGCCGCGCTCGGCATCGACCGGCACATTGTAAAGGTAATAGACGCGGGCGATATCGAACGGCAGGTGATTGCCGCCTTCGACAAAGGTCAGGTCGCCGCGAGGATCGTGGATATGGGGAAGCTCGATCTCGCGGACAAATCCGGCAGGACTGGTCATGCGGCAGCCTCTTGCATCAACACGTCAAGATGCGCCTGCCGGTCGGCCTCAAACCTCTCGCGCGGGTAGATGAAGAAAATGTCGCTGTCGTCCTGTCGCAACTCGGTCATGCTCAACCGCCGATAGAAGGCGAGCGCCTTTTCGTTGCCACGACGGACATCAACAAATGCGGACTTGAGGCCCAGACTGTCAAAACCCACACCGAACGAGAGCACGGCACTTTCGAGCGCGGCCTTGCGGGTCTTGTTGTGGTCGAGGATCCAGCTGCCCCAGGTAAAGCTGTCCGCGATGATATCATATAGTCGGACCAGCCCGCAGCGCACGCCGTCCTTGCGCTCGATCACGTAATAGAGCTCGCGCCGCTCCGCCTCGCGCGCCTTGTAAGCCTCGATCCATCGCCGCTGGTCCTCGACTGAACCCTGAACCTCGGACAGATGGGTATTGTAGGCCGGATCGGTGCGCAGGCCATACACGTATTCGGCATCCTCGGGCGTGATCAGCCGCAGCACGAGATTGGGCCCGGCAACGCGGTCAAAGCCGATTTCGGTCATCAGATTTTTGTTCCTTGAACCTATCCTACGGCCGACTGCAACATCTGGTTGGCCTTCCTAGGGTCGCGCATATAGTCTCCGCTTGTGGAGCGCAACCGGCCGCATGGCGCCGAGAGCGTGAAAAATGGTCGAGTGAGCCTCCCGGCTGTTGACTTGGCTCCGGGCAAGGCTAAGCTGTGCGGAACATTGCAAAACATTGTGATTGGCGTGCGCGCACAAAAATGGATGATCCGCTGGAAGTAAAGAAATACGCTGAGCATGATCTGCACGAGGGGTCGGAGGAACGGCCGCTCGTAACCTTTGCGCTGCTCGCCTACAATCAGCAGGACTTCGTCAAAGAAGCGATTGAGGCCGCGTTCGCCCAAACCTACAGCCCGCTCGAGATCATCCTGTCCGACGACTGCTCGAGCGACCGAACCTTTGCAATCATGCAGGAGATGGCGGCAGCCTATCAGGGGCCGCACCGGGTACGGCTTGTGAAGAACGAAGCCAACATGGGACTTGCCCAACACTTTCTCGCGCGTTGCCGAGAGGCCGAGGGCGAGTTCGTGGTCGTTGGAGCAGGTGACGATATATCCAAGCCTGAGCGAGCAACACTCGCAGTCGCTCCGCTGATCGCTAATCATGAGGTCTATGCCACCGTATCGCTTGTCGACATCATTGATGATCAAGGGGATGTCTTGGCAATTGACAGGGTCCGACCAGAGCACATGAACGAAGCAGAAATGTACTCTGGCAAATTAATATTTATGGAAAATTGTCGCTCAAAACGCACGATTCTTCAAGGCTGTGCATCAACATATCGCAAATCCGTTTTTGACTTCGATGTACAAATTGAAAAATGTAATTTTGCTGAGGACTTTTTCTTATCGTTTTACATAAATTTGATTGATAAAATAATCATTGAGATACCAAAATCTCTTGTAAAATATAGAATGCACAGAAAAGCAATTTCTAACAACCCGTTGCATTCAAAGAGCACCGAGTTCCGAGAAGTTTCTTTTTTCAAATTTGCGAAAGACAACATAATTCTTTGCGATATCTTCATCGAACTTGCAAAGATACATGACAAAGCAAATAATGTGAATATAGATGAAATAATTAAAAGAAGAAATAAATTATCTATTTCTATTAGATGGAAAGACCTAAGTCCTGCACAGAGATTTATTTATTTTACTTTGGGGTTATTTTCCAAATCCAAACCTCCTTTGAGGTGGATGATTGCAAGATTATTTGGTCCATATCCAAATTATCAGCCATTGTCTCTTGTTAATTATTTTTTCCGCCGCTGATGTTGGATCTTCGGGATGCCGCGCAACACAGCGTCCTTAACGGCCGTGACGGTGCAGAAATTCGAATTTGCCAAAAGCCAACCCTCACACTGCGGCACCATGAAGTACCGCAAGCTTTGGAATGATCGCAGCCGTCATAAAGTCAGTAAGTAGGCGAAACCACGCCTCCACGATCCGACCGTCAGATCGACACAGAAATATATTTTAAGTCAATTTTTTAACATAAACATTATGCCAGATTTTATCGAGCCTTAACGCACAACTCCCGCGCCAACCAGCGCCCGAGGCACGCGTGGCCGGCAGCATTGAGGTGCAGCGCATCGCGGGAAAGTAACGGCTCGCGTTCCCGGCACCCGGCAAAGGCCTCGGCCGGATCGAACACCGGGACGCCCTCCTCGCGGCCTAATAGCGCGACCGCGAGGCGATAAGGTTGCAGGCGTTCAGCCATGGCGCGCGTCCCCACCGGTGGCGGGACGATCAGGCCGACCTGCGCACCGCTTGCTCTGGCGTGCCGGATATGCCGCAGCAGGCTGTTGCGGAACTGTCGCAGGGCAACAGGTCGCCTGCCGGTCAGCCAGCCCCGGGTTGCAGCGTCGTTGGTGCCATAGGCCAACAGCACGATATCGCTGTCCGTACTGGCCTGCCGCCACATCGCCTCCCCGTCGGCGGCGGTCGCCCCCCCTCGCCCGCGCAGCAGGACTTCCACCCCGCCGCCAAGCTCCTGCGCCAGCACTACGCCATAAGGACTGCCCTTGCCGCCCATCCGCGAGCCGATCACGAGGCTGTCACCCCGCAACTCGATCCTGTCGAAGCCGCCCGTGCAGAGCGAGCCGGGAGGATCGAATTCAACCGGCTCGGCAGTGCGACTCACCGCTCCTCCGGGCCGCCAGGAAGGCAGCTCGGCCCGGAGCGCGACGACCAGGACAGCCGCGAGTACGGCGCAAGCCACCGCGATCCGCAGCACAAGAGGAAATCGCGTTCGGCGCAATCACCGCTCTCCCGCAAACCAAGTGATTGAACAAGGGCCGCCTTGGTGGCAATGCGACAATAACGCCAAAAGCCCCAAATAATCGAGATAGGACTGCCCTGCCATGAGTTTCAGCCTTGCCCGTCTTGCCGTCCTCCGCAAGCTGCTTACCGGGACGCGTCGCAGGTTCTTCGTCTCGGTCATGGGCATGGACATCCACCCCAGCGTGGAGATGTCCCTCAGCGCCAAGCCCGACCTCACCTTTCCCACGGGCGTCCACATCGGGGAATACAGCTACATTGCGTTCAACGCGCGGATCCTCACGCATGATCGCACCCGCGGACTCTACCTTCACACCCGGATCGGGAAGAACTGCTTCATTGGCGGTGAAAGCCTGATCCTGCCGGGCGTGACGATCGGCGACAACTGCGTCGTCGGCGCGGGTAGCGTGGTCACCAAGGACGTCCCGAGCCATTCAATCGCGGCTGGCAACCCTGCCAGGATCGTCCGCAGCGACATTGAGGTTGGCCATTATGGCCGCTTCCTTACCGCTGAAGACAACGAGCGCCTGCTGCGCGAGAGGGACCCTGCCGCGGCAGCCCTGCCCAACCGCCAGCAGCAGCGCAAGGCCTCCTAGCCGAGCAACGGCCGCCACCAGCCTTCGTTTGCAAGATACCACCGCAGGGTCTGACGCAAGCCCTCCTCGAAGCCATGCGCGGGCGCATAGCCGAGCTCGCACCGGGCCTTGGTCTCGTCGATCGCATAGCGACGGTCGTGGCCTGCGCGGTCGGTGACAAAGGTCTTGAGGCCATTGGTCGGCTCCCCGCGCGCCGCAGGCGCGCCGGGATAGCGTTCCGCCAAACCCTCCACCTCAGCGAAAGCGAGATCGACCTCGGCACAGATGGTGTCGATCACGGTCATGTTGGGCAGTTCGGCCCCGCCGCCGATATTGTAGGTCTCGCCCGGCTGGCCACGCAGCAGGCAGGCCTCGATCCCGCGGCAGTGATCCTCGACGTGCAGCCAGTCGCGCACATTCATCCCGTCGCCATAGATCGGCAGGTTGCGCCCGTGGAGCGCGTTGAGGAGGAACAGCGGGATCAGCTTTTCGGGATACTGGAACGGCCCGTAATTGTTCGAGCAATTGCTGGTCGTCACCTCCAGCCCGAAGGTGTGGTGATAGGCGCGCACCAGATGATCGGAGGCCGCCTTCGATGCCGAGTAGGGCGAGTTGGGCGCGTAGGGCGTGGTCTCGGAGAAGGCCGGATCATTGGGGCCGAGCGATCCGAACACCTCGTCGGTCGAGATGTGGTGAAAGCGGTGCGACACGCCGCTTCCCGCCAGCCACACGGCCCGCGCGGCCTTGAGCAGGCTGTTGGTGCCGAGGATGTTGGTGTCGATGAAGGCATCCGGCCCGCTGATCGAGCGGTCGACGTGGCTCTCGGCGGCGAAGTGCACGATCGAGGTGATCTCGCGCTCGCGCAGCAGCTGTTCGACCAGTGCGGTGTCGCGGATGTCGCCCACCACCAGCTCGGCATTGGGCGCGCCTGCGATGGTCGAGCGATTGCCGGCATAGGTCAGCGCATCGAGCACGATCACCCGGTCTTCGGGATGCTTCGCGTTCCAGTAATGCACGAAATTGCCGCCGATGAAGCCGGCGCCGCCAGTCACGAGTAGATTAGCCAAGTTTTGCTTCCTCTTTCAGCATCAGGCGCAGGTTGTCGCGCCATGCCACCGGCGTATCGCCGATAAGCGCGCGGGTTTTGCTGCAATCGAGCAGCGAGAATGGCGGACGCCGTGCGGGTGTGGGGTATTCTGTCGTGGTGATCGCGTGGATCGCCGGAATGCGCGGGATGAGACCCAGCGCGTGGGCTTCCTCGGCGATTGCCACGGCGAATTCGTGCCATGTCGCAACGCCGTCGTCGCAGTGGTGGAAGGTGCCGGTCGCCCCTTTCTCGACCAGCGCCCAGATGGTGCGTGCGAGGCCGGTGGCCCAGGTCGGCGCGCCAACCTGATCGGCGACCACGCGCAATTCGTCCCGCTCCTTCATCAGCCGGATCATGGTGCGCACGAAATTCGCGCCTCCCGCCTCGTAGACCCAGGCGGTGCGCACCAGCAGGTCTTCGGCGCGCAAGCAGTCCTCGCCCTCGGCCTTGGTGCGGCCATAGGCAGACTGCGGGTTGCGCGGCGCATCGGGCGCATAGGGCGTGGAGGCCGTTCCGTCGAAGACATAGTCGGTCGACACATGGACGACCTTGCCGCCGGTTTCGGCCATCGCCTCGACCATCGCTTCGACCGCTTCGGCATTGATCGCGCGGGCCAGTTCCTCGTCGCTCTCGGCCTTGTCGACCGCGGTATAGGCGGCCGCGTTGATGATCACATCGGGCGCCTCGACAGTCAGCCGCGCTGTCAGCATCGGCACGTCGGTGAGATCGACATCCTCGACATCGATCGCGTTGATCTCGGCCCAAGCCGGCGCAAGCCGCTGCAACGCGCCGCCGAGCTGACCTTTGGCTCCGGTGATCAGCACTCTCATGCGAACACCGGCACATCGGCAAGCGAGAGCCCGCGCGCGTCCTTTTCCGAGATGATCGGATCGAGCCCCGCGACAGGCCATTCGATGCCGACCGCAGGATCGTTCCACGCCAGCGTGAACTCGCTCTGCGGGGCATAGGGCGCGGTGCATTTGTAGAGGAAGTCGGTATCGTCCTCGAGCGTCAGGAAGCCGTGGGCAAAGCCTTCGGGCACCCAGAACATCCGCTTGTTTTGCGCGCTCAGCTCCACTCCGACCCACTGGCCGAAGGTCGGCGAGGACTTGCGCAGATCGACCGCGACGTCGAACACCGCGCCATTGGTCACCCGCACCAGCTTGCCTTGCGGCCCGGGGTTCTGGAAGTGCAGCCCGCGCAGCACGCCCTTCTGCGAGCGGCTGTGATTATCCTGCACGAAGGAAAGATCGAGGCCCGCCGCAGCAAAGGCAGCGGCGTTCCAGGTTTCCATGAAAAAGCCGCGCGCATCACCGAACACACGCGGTTCGATGATCAGCACGCCCGGGATGGCGGTCGGGATGATGTTCATGGCAGAACCGGCTGGTCGAGCAGCTTGAGCAGGTATTCACCATAGCCCGACTTCCTCAGCGGCTCGGCGATCTCGCGCAGGCGATCGGCCGTGATGAAGCCCTGCCGCCAGGCGATTTCCTCGGGGCAGCAGATCTTGAGGCCCTGCCGCTCCTCGGTGATGCGCACATAGGTTGCGGCATCGAGCAGCGAGGCGTGGGTGCCGGTGTCGAGCCACGCGAAGCCGCGCCCCATGATCTCGACCGACATCGTTCCCTCGTCGAGATAGAGCCGGTTCAGATCGGTGATCTCCAGCTCGCCGCGCGCCGAGGGCTTCAGATCGCGGGCACGGTCAGCCACGGTCTCGTCGTAGAAATAGAGCCCGGTGACGGCATAGTTCGACTTGGGCACCTTGGGCTTTTCCTCGATCGACACCGCCTTGCCGGCCGCATCGAATTCGACCACGCCGAAGGCCTGCGGGTCATTCACGCGGTAGGCGAACACGGTTGCCCCGTTGTCCCGCGCATTGGCGCTCTGGAGCAGTTCCGGCAGGCCGTGGCCGTAGAAGATGTTGTCGCCGAGAATAAGTGCGCTGGGGCCACCGCGCACGAAATCCGCGCCGATGTGGAACGCCTGTGCCAGCCCCTCGGGCCGGGGCTGGACCGCATAGGTCAGCGAGACCCCGAAATCCGAACCATCCCCCAGCACCCGCTCGAACTGCGACGCATCCTCGGGCGTCGTGATGATCAGGATTTCGCGGATTCCGGCCAGCATCAGCGTGCTGAGCGGGTAGTAGATCATCGGCTTGTCGTAGATCGGCATCAACTGCTTCGACACACCGCGGGTCAGCGGGTAAAGCCGCGTACCCGAGCCACCGGCAAGAATGATGCCGCGCCTGCTTTTACCGACGTCCATATGGATTGAAGATCCCATCTCGCAATTTCACTGCGACCCTTTTTGCGGCATTGCAGCATGGCCAAAGCCGGTCAACCGCTAATCTGGAAAGCACGGCCATTCGTGCAAAGAGAGTGGCATCTGGCAGAGGATCGTCTAAGGCCGGACGAGGCGACCGGGGGACTGTCAAGGGAATGAGAGCGCAGCAGGTGCAAACCGAGCGGGCGAGCGAGACAGCAGATCGGTACCTTGCAGAGTGCGTTCGCGCGGCTCTGGCAGAAACACCATGCCCACCCTGGCCGTTTGCTGCGCCGGACACGGTCATCACGGCAATATTGCGGGAAAGGGCCAGTTTTCACGGGATTGCCGCGCTGCTCTGCCAGGCTCCGCAGCCGCTTGCAGGCTGGCCGGACGCCGCAGCCGCGCCGTTGCGGGAGGAGATGCGTCTGGCAGCGCTGTGGGAGGAACTCCACAGGTCACGGATTGTCGACATCATCGCGCAGCTTGCGAAGGCTGGTGTTGAAACGCTGGTGATGAAGGGCACGGCGCTTGCCTATCTGCACTATCCCGAGCCATCTGCGCGGCGTCGCGGTGATACCGACTTGCTGATCCACGCCAGAGATCTGGCCGTCACCCGGAAGGTGCTTGCAGACGCGGGATGCGTTGCCCGCCAGCACCCGCTGGGACTGTATTTCCAGGAGTCCTGGCTGTTCGACGGCGGCCTGGGGATGCAGCATGTGATCGATCTGCACTGGGAACCAGTGGATCATTCTGTCCTGCAGCGCGTGGTGAATTCCGGTCGCTACTGGGAAAACCGTGTCCCGCTGCCGCGACTCTCGCCGCACACCAGCGCGCCCGAAGGTCTGGTGATGCTGGTACACGGCGCACTCAATCAGGCATGGCATGCCCAGCGCGGTTTTCTGGTGGAAGGCGAAAGGCTGTTCGGCGAGCGCAGGCTGATCTGGTCGGTCGACTACGCGCGGATCATCCGCGATTTCGGCCCGGCCGACTGGGACAGGCTGCTGACCTATTGTGCCGAGCGCGATGCTGCCGCGGTCGTGCACGCCGCGCTCGACGGGGCGCAGCGTGATCTCGGGATTGCGCTGCCGGACGGGGTCCTGTCACGACTGGCAGCGGACGGCGTGGGTTCGCGAACCGTCAGCTACCTCGCCAACCAGAGCGTCATCGTCGATTTCATGTTGAACGTGCAGGCCGCGCCGACCATGGCGGGCCGCTGGCGAATGCTGACAAGCATGGCCTTCCCCTCGCGGGCGCACTTGCAGTCGAAGTACCCGCAGTTCGCCAACTGGCCGGTCATTCTGCTGCATATGCGCCGTCATCTCGAAGCGCTCGTCCGCATTGCCAGAGGAGAATGGCGGCATTGAGTCCGGCATCGCTCTGGCAACGCACCCGGCCCTATCGCGGGCAGATTGCAGCTATCAGCGCGCTTTCGCTGTTGAGTTCGCTGGCCAGTCTGGCGATCCCGTGGCTGGCAGGAAGCTTTCTGGCCGGCGTGCTTGGAGATGGCAGCATAGCGCTGGGCAGCACCGTTCTCCTGCTCGTTTGCGCGCTGCTCGGCCTGGCCGCGATCAATATCGGCGTTGCGATCCTGTCAGCCTCGGCCTCGGGCCGCATTCTCGCCGGACTGCGCCGGGAAGCCTACGCACACATCCAGGCGATGCCTGTCGGCTTCTTCGAGCAACGGCGCGGTGGCGACTTGCTGGCGCTGATGACCTATGAGGTCGCCAACCTCAGCCGGTTTCTGGCAACGACCCTGGCCAATGTGCCCGCGATGGTCATGACCGCTGCTGGTGCGTCCGTGCTGCTGATCATGATCGATCCCAAGGTGGGACTGATCGTTCCGGTGATCGTGCCGATGTTCTTCATGATGTTCCGGCTGTTCGGCCGTCACCTGCGCACGGTGGCCCGAAAGGTCCGCCGCGCCGAGGCGAACCTTCTGACGATCGCGGAAAGCGATCTGGACATGATCACGGCGATCAAGTCCTTCGGAGCGGAACAGGACTATCGCGACCACTACGGACAAGCGGTCGAGAAGGCGCGCATCATCGAACTGGTGCAGGCCCGGCTGTCAGCGCTGCCGGGGCCGCTTATGACGCTCGGGGCCGCGCTGGCGGTCATCGCCATCCTTATCGCGGCAAGCGCCCAGATCGAAGCCGGAGGACGGACACCCGGCGAAGTCTTCACCTTCCTGCTTTACGCGGCGCTGCTGACCCGCCCCGTGGGCGGTCTTGCCGAGACATATGGCGCATTCCAGATCGCACGCGGCACGCTGGCCCGGCTGGAGACGGTGCTCGCCATGCCCCCCGAGCCGGGCTATGCGGCGACGGCACGACCAGGCCGTGCGCAGGGCGCGATCAAGTTCGATAAGGTGCGCTTCGCCTACCCCGGCCGCCCGGCCGTGCTCGACGGCTTCGATCTCGATATCGCGCCGGGAGAAATCGTCGCTCTCACGGGGCAGAACGGTGTCGGCAAATCGACCATCATCCGGCTGCTGCTGCGCTTCTACGAGCTTGATGCAGGGCGGATCACGCTTGACGGGGTCAACATTGCCGACCTGCAGGTGCAGCATCTCAGGCGGCAATTCGGTTATGTCCCGCAGCAACCCCTGCTGTTCAACGGCACGATCGCAGAAAACATCACGCTCGGCGCATCACCGGAAGACCCTCGCGCCATCGAACGGGCCATCGCACTGGCTCAGGCTGCCGATCTGATTGCCGGCCTTCCCGAAGGTCTCGCGACCCGGATCGGCGACAATGGCGTGCGGCTGTCGGGCGGGCAACGCCAGCGGATCGCTCTGGCCCGGGCGCTGCTGCGCGATCCGCCTGTCTACATCCTCGATGAAGCCACGAGCATGTATGACCTCGATAGCGAGGCAGCCTTCGTCGAGAGCTGCGTCAGCGCGCTCGAAGATCGCACCGTGATCATCATTACGCACAGGCCTGCAAGCCTCGCGCTCGCCGACCGCATTATCGATACGGCGGCGCTGCACAGAGACAGGGCCGACAAGTCCGGAGGCTAGTCCGCCATCTCCAGGATCAGCGCGTTTTCGGCGAGATTGCGGACAAGCTCGATCACATCTTGCACGATCTGCTCGTACGGAGCGTCAAATTCGCTTTCGATAAGCTTGGCCAGCTCGGTGATCGAGCACGCACCTTCTTTCAAACGTTCCCAGACCCTCGCACCCACACTATTGAGTCCGAAGTAGGTGCCGCTCGCAAGATCGAGCAGAACCATTTCGCCCGCCACTTCGCGTGACACCACATCGCCCGCGATCTGGAAGAGCCTATCAATCTGCATAATACCCCCCGTCTTGGCGCGAAGCATCAATGATTGCCTCAAGCACGCGAGCCAGTTCGGAGTAACGGCGAGGGTAGTCAAGTGTGAAGCAGGGGATCTTTTCAGACAGGCCCGCAATGCGACAGAAGTGCGCGTTCAGCCTCTGCTTGTCCTCGACATCGAGAATGAACGAGTGCTTGAGCATTTCCCGCAAGGCATCGGCCGGCCCAGTCTGGCGGATAGCCAGAGCCGCGTCTTGCTCCTGCCCGAGGAAATAGATCCGCGCGAGCGGCACCGCCTCGTCATGCACGGCAATGCCGGCAGATGCGGGAATGCTCTGCTTGAAGACGGAGCCGGGCGCGGAGGGGTCCTGACCGAGCAGGTAGGCCGCACTGTCCGAAAAGAGCCGCAGCGCAGATGCTTTGGGATGAAGCGCGAAACCCGAAGGTATGGCCGTCAGTTCGATCACATCTTCGGTCAGCAGAGCGTGCCCCTGCTTTGCGAGTGCCGCGGCGAGGGTTGTCTTCCCGCTTCTGGACAGGCCGAGAAAAGCTACGGCCGTCCCGTCGATGACTACGGCGCTGCCATGGAGGAACAGTCCGCCGCGATGATTGCCGAGAATCGGCAAGACCGCATTGCGATAAAGACTGTGGAGGTGATCCGGGTCGCATTCGGAGGCCGGCCAGCGGCGGACAATTCCGACGTCCGGGAATATTTCAAAATCGGTCTCGCCAGGGAACCTTAGAAGATACCCTCCCGCGATCCTGTAAAACTCCGCCCTGACGTCCCCTGCCGGGGTCACCCAGCAGTCGTAGGGAAGATCGGCAAGCGGTGTTTGCACGCGCGCCGGGCAGTATTGCAGATCGACCACCGAACTCGCCCGCATGACCATCACGGCCGCGAATCACCATAAACGCAAAATGTCCCGCCCGAACGGGCAGGACATTGCAATTCTAGCCACGTAAGGCGCCCGAATCAGAGGCGACGGGTGCCACCACCGTCGTTGTTGCGGCCGGTGCTGCCGCCGGTGAGATTACGAACAGAACCAAAGACTTCGAGCTTGGGCGCCTTGTACTCGGACTTGATTTCAGGCTTGTTCACAATCATTCTCCAGTTTTGAATCTCGCGAAGGCGCGCAGCCTTCCCACCCCACATGCTGCAGAAAGCATGCCACTGCGTGGACCCCGTATATCTCCCACGTTAAACTGTCGTCAACAGCTGAGACCTCTCCGAAACAAAAATGCCTAACGATTTCTTGCTCGGAAATCAGTGCTCCGAGCAAGGCCGCGCCTGTGCCCGAACAAAACCGGATGAATTCGCGGTTAGCCGCAGGGGCGCTAAATTCAGCTTTCGAAGTCCGGTTCACCACGGCTTCCGGCAATAGTCCTCGCAGGGCATTGCGGTGGGTATATTTGTTGATCCCGCCATGAAAGCGCAGATGCTCGGGAACTGCTGCGCTGAACTCCACGAACCTTCGGGACAGAAAGGGATAGCGCAACTCCAGCCCGTTTGCTGCAGGCTGCCGCTGCATCCGTGAGCGATAGTAGAGCGCCCAGGGGTCGGCGTAGCGTCCCTCCTGCAGGCGCTGATCGAACCCGGACGGCAGGGACTGAAGGTAGTCCATCCGCAGTTGCGCGACACGCGCCCGCCATTCGGGTCTCAGCCACAGCGGGTCGGCGGCTCCGGCAAAAGGATCGGCTCCTCGCATCTGCTTGATCCGCGCGAGGACAGAATCGGGCAGCAGACCGGCAAGGCCCATGCGAATCGCCGATCGCAGGGGTTTGGCGGCCCCGCGCGCCGCCATGTCCGCCCGCAAGGACCTGATGAATGCACGGCCTTCGCGCCGCTGCGCCAGCTGGCGATAGAAGACATGCGAGCCGCCCAGCCATTCGTCGCCCCCGATACCGGTCACCAGCACTCTTGCCCCGTCTGCGGCGGCACGGGCTTCGAGGTTGATCGACATGACCCCGTTGGTCGGGGGCGGCACGTCGTGATCGATACCGGCCTGTCGGGCATACCAGTCTTGCGCGGGCGCGAACAGCGGCACCTCGACAATGTCCTGCCCGACGTGATCGGCCACGGCCCGCGCATAGGGCAGCTCATAGGCACCCGTGCCGGGCTCTCCGGCCAGAGTATAGCCCCTGATGTCGGGTGCCTGCAGCCGCCCTTCGCGATGCAGCTGGTCGGCAATCACGAACAGGGCCGACGAATCGAGTCCCCCGCTGACCTCGAACGCGAGCGGTGCCTGTGATCGCGATGCCCGGCGCACCGCATCGAAGAGTTCGGCCCTGTGATGCTCGGCATATTCGTGTTCCGACCGGTAGCGGAGCAAGGGACCGCAAGGCAGTTGGTAGTAGCGCCGCAATATCGCTGCCGACCCATCGCAGGCCAGCCAGTGCGCGTGCGGGAGCGACTGAATGCCCTGCCACGCGGTGCGCTCTCCCGAGAACACATCGCCGGCTGCAAGGCACGCGAGAAAATCGAGATCGGGTTCGGGCCTGCGCTCGAGCGCCTCGATGATGACCGCGACATCGGATGCAGCCAGCACCTCGTTGCCGGAGCGGTGGAAGTACAACGGCTTGAGCCCGAGATGGTCGCGCGCGCAGAACATGCGGTGCCTGCGCCAGTCTGCCACCACGAAGGCGAACTCCCCGTCCAGCCGACCGGTGCAATCTTCACCCCATTGTTCATAGGCGCGAAGCACCAGCTCTGCATCGGAGCGATTGCGCAAATGCGCCCCGCGGGACAGCAGATCGCTGCGCAACTCCTCCCAGTTGGCGAGGAAGCCGTCCAGAGCGATCGCGACGCTGGCGTCCTCGTTGGCATGCGGCTGCGCGGCCTCGCACGATTCCGGCGTCGTGTGCATGGTGCAGGCCCCGAGGCCGATCGCCCCCTTGGCCAGCCACGCCCTGTCCTCATGGCGGCGATGCGAAAGCGCCTGCATCATGCGGGCCGCCTGCCCGGCCCGGCCCGGAGCCGGGGAGAAGATGGCGGCGATTCCGGTCATTGCGGGTTGCCTCCCGGGAGCAGACACTTGGCGGGCTCGCCACGACTGTGCCAATAGGCGAGCGATGGAAGGCTCGCAATCATCGCCGGTGCCGCTGCCGGGCAAACCGCCCCGCCTTGATGACCTCGGCTGGCTGGCCCGCTATTCGCTGCGGGGCCTGCGGGAGCTCGTGCGGGCGCGGCTTGTCTTCGCGATGCTCAACGCCGCCGACATCCCCGCCCGCAATGCGGCCGCAAGGGAAAGGGCGATCGATGGCGCGACCGCCGATCCAGTCGTCGCGGCGCGAATCAGTTATGTCCTGCCGCGGCTGTCGTCGCGCCTGCCATGGCGAAGCGACTGCCTTGTCCAGGCCATTGCCGGCCAGAACTGGCTTGCGGCACAGGGTCTGGCGAGCGAGATCCGGATCGGTGTCCGGCGCGACGAGAGCGAGAAATTCGGCGCCCACGCCTGGCTTGTCCATGACGGCCGGATCATCAGCGGCGGCGACATCAGCAGCTACGAACTGCTGCTGGGCGCCGATGATGCCGGTGCGTAGCCGGGTCGGCTCGCGCCTTTGGCAGCACTGAACCTCGCATTTACCTTTTTTTGCTATGAGGCGGTTGCCAAGCTTGCTGCACTGCACTAGTAATAACCGTGAAGATTCTATCGAAGAGGGCTTAGAAATGGTCAAGATCGCTTCTCGCATGGCTATGGCAGCCGCCGCGGCCACCATGGCAATTGCGCCGGTTGCTGCTCAGGCAAGCACCCGTGCCGGCGACAACGGGTCGGTTTACAGCGTTTCTTCGGCTCCGGGCATCGGTCGCGCTGCCGAGGGCGAAGCTGCTGTTGGCGGCGTTCCGATCATCATCGGCCTGCTGGGTCTGGCCGCCATCATCGGCGGCGTGATCATGGCTTCGAGCTCGGATGACGACGGCCAGTCGCCGGGCACCTGATTCGCTTCATTCACTGCAAGCCTGAGGGCTTTTTCAAGAGACAGCCCGGTACATGACGTGCCGGGCTTTTTCTTTTTGCCATTCCGATCTGGCACTGCGTTGCTTGAACCGAGGTATCGCTGTTGGAAAACAACCTCGCAGCACGGGTCTCCTTTCTGGCCCTTCTCACGACGCTCGTCGTAGCCTTTGCACTCGGAGGAGGCGGCAGTCGGCAGGGGCTCGCCAATCTCCTGGTGCAGTTGACCGCCGTCGCCGCACTTGTCCCGCACCGATCAGCCCTGATGCAGTTCCTGCGAGAATCGCCTCTGGCGCTGAAAATGCTTGTCGGCATTTCGTTGCTGCTCCCGCTGCTCCAGATCATCCCGCTCCCGCCCGGAGTATGGCAGGCATTGCCTGGTCGCGAGCTGGCCGCCCAATCGCTTGAAGTCGCCGGCGAATCGGGTTGGATGCCATTCAGCCTCGATCCCCTTCGTACGCTCCTTGCGCTTACGGCACTGATCACGCCGGTCGCGGTGCTGATTGTCGGCTGGGCCGTGCCGCGGGATCGGCTGGTGCTGCTTGGCTGGGTGGTGGTCGCCTGCGGCATTGCGACAACGCTGATCGGGCTTTTCCAGATCGGGGCAACCGACGGATCGGGAACGCTCTACGGCGCCCGCAATCCTGGCGACGTTCTGCTTGGCACTTTCGCCAACCGCAACTCCACCGGCCTGCTCCTGGGCTTTGCCCTGGCACTCGCCGCGCTTCTGCCCGCCCCCAGACCTCATCCGGCCGTGCTGGCTGCGCGAATCGGCGCTTGCGCCCTGCTTTTGCTCACCATCATCCTGACCAAGTCGCGCACCGGGATCGTTCTGGCCGCACTGCCCCTGGGACTGGCTGCGATCAAGGTGCTCTGGTCGGTCATGCGCGAGCGCAGGGCCGCCGGCACCGGGGGGGCAAGGTCGAACCATAACCTTGCCGCGTCGCTTGGCGCCCTTGCGCTGCTGACGATCGGCGGCGGCGCCTTGCTGATTACCGCGCCCGGCCCGATCGGTGAGGCACTCGAGAGGTTCGAGGTCAAGGATGATCCACGCCGCTACATCTGGGACGATGCAAGCTATTCGGTCTCGCGATACTGGCCGGCGGGCGCGGGCATGGGCACCTTCGACGAGGTGTTCCAGGTCGACGAATCGCTCGAAAACCTGACCCAGAAGACAGCCGGGCGAGCGCATAATGACTATCTCGAGCTCGCGATCGAAGCCGGTGTCCCCGGCCTCGTGCTGGCAGGACTGTGGCTGATGCTTGTCGGCTGGCTCACCTGGCGCGCGCGTCACTCCTCGCAGCGCTGGGTCGCCTGGGCGGGCAGCTGCTTCCTGTTCGCGGTCGCGCTCCAGTCGATCACGGACTATCCCTTGCGCAGCCAGACGATCCTGGCTTTCGCGGGCTTCGCGCTGCTGCTGCTGGCGCGCGCAGGAAACGCCCGCGGGAGGACTCGCCCATGATCGCAAGACTGACATGGTACGGGGCGCTGTTCCTGATCGCTGCGGTGACAACCTTCGCGCAGATCGATCGCCAGTCGCTTGCCACTCCTGCCCTCGCATCGCTGGTTCCCGAGCCGATGCGTGGCTATTCGCAGGTCCGGGTGACCGCTTTGGCAGCGGAGAGTGACGACCCTGCGCTTGCGCTTGAAGAAGCCCGCAAGCTGGTGCGTCGCCGGCCCGTGCCCGCGGAGCATCTGACCTTGCTGGCAGTGGCCCAGACAAGGAGCGGGGCGGTCGAGGAGGCCGGCACGACCATCCAGATCGCCGCCAAGCGCGGGTGGCGCGAACCGCTCGCGCAAGAGGCCGTGCTCCGTCTGGCGCTGGCTGCGGGAGACAAGCCCGAGGCCGCGCGGCGCTATACCGCACTCTTCCTGCGCCGCTCCACACCCGACGATCTGCTGCGCGAACTCGGCCCGGCCGTGCTGGGCGAAACTGGCGGCGCGGGCCAGGAGACGCTGGTCGACATCATCAGCGGGACCGATCGCTGGAACAGCCTGTTCCTGCGGCGGGGTGCACTGGTGATGCCGCCGGCAATTCTGGCCGACATAACGGTGGCAGCGATCAAGCGCGGAACGCAGTTCGACTGCGATGTGCTGGCGCAGACGCTGAAGGGCGTGACCCAGGCCGAACCTGCCGCAGGCGAACGGGTCGCGATGGCAGCGCGCGGCCAATGCCCCGAGCTAGGCCGCTAGGGCCATTGCGCGTCAAAGGGTGCGGATGATGCCCGAGAAATCGGTGGCCGCGTTATCCTTGGCGAAGGCCTCGTAGATCGCGCGGGCGTGATCGCCCAGTTCGACCTTCGCTCCGGCAGCCTGCGCCGCTTCCATCGCCAGCTTGAGGTCCTTCAGCATCAGCCCGGCGGCAAACCCGCCCTGATAGTCGTTGTCTGCCGGGGTCTTGGGGCCGACACCGGGGACCGGGCAGTAGGAGGTCATCGACCAGTTTTGGCCGCTTGAGACGCTCGAAATGTCGTAGAAGGTCTGCGGGTCGAGGCCGAGCTTCTGCGCCATGGCAAAGGCCTCGCAGGTGCCGATCATGTGGATTGCGAGCAGCATATTGTTGCAGATCTTGGCCGCCTGCCCGTTCCCCGCCGCGCCCGCATGGATCACCGCCTTGCCCATTGCCTCAAGGATCGGCTTGGCACGGGCGAAAGCCTCGTCGCTGCCGCCGACCATGAAGGTGAGCGTGCCGCCCGCCGCCGCCGCGATCCCGCCCGAGACAGGGGCATCGACCATCTGGTAGCCGTGCGCCTCGGTAACCGAAATCACCTCCCGCGCGGTGGCGACGTCGATGGTCGAACAATCGAGCAGGATCGCGCCCTCGGGCGCATGGCCGATCACGTCGTCCCAGTAGACTTGGCGAACGATCGCGCCGTTGGGCAGCATCGAGACGACCGCCTCGGCGCCCGCGCAGGCTTCCTTCGCGGTGGCAAAGGTGCTGCACCCTGCCTCGCGCGCGGCGGCGAGCGCGGCGTCGCTGAGGTCGAAGGCGCGGACTTCGTGGCCCGCCTTGACGAGGTTCGCGGCCATCCCGCCGCCCATGTTGCCGAGGCCGATAAAGGCGATTTTCATTGTCTGATTCCCCTCCCGCTTGCGGGAGGCGCCGGGGGTGGGCCCGCCTCCCTAGAATTTCGGTGGGACTTGCCCACCCCTAACCCCTCCCGCAAGCGGGAGGGGGACTAAGCTACCGCCCCTTCCACTGCCCTTCGCGCTTCTCGATGAACGCCGCCATGCCCTCGGCCTTGTCCTCGGAGGCGGTGAGGATCTGGAAGATCCGGCGCTCGACGATCAGGCCCTGATCGAGGGTCATTTCGAAGGCGGAGTTCACCATCTCCTTGTTGGCGATGGTCGCCATCGGCGGCATCGCGGCGATGGTGGCGGCGGTCTTGAGGGTTTCGGCGATCAGTTCCTCATGCGGCACCACGCGGGCGACGAGGTTGCTGCGCTCGGCCTCTTCCGCGCCCATCATCCGGCCGGTGAGGCACATTTCCATCGACTTCGACTTGCCGATCGCGCGCGTCAGCCGCTGCGAGCCGCCCATGCCGGGGGCAACGCCCAATTTGATCTCTGGCTGGCCGAACTTCGCCTTGTCACTCGCGATGATGAAATCCGCCATCATGGCGAGTTCACACCCGCCGCCCAGCGCAAAGCCGTTGACTGCGGCGATCCACGGCTTGCGGGTCTTCTTGACGATCTCGCTGGTCCACGGACCGAAGAAATCGTCGAGGTAGAAATCGGCCGCCGGCTTGTCGGCCATCTCCTTGATGTCCGCGCCTGCGGCAAAGGCCTTGTCGCCGCTGCCGGTGAGAATCGCGCAAAGCTGGGTGCTGTCGGCCTGATAGGCGGCGAAAGCGGCGATTAGCTCGGTGAGCACCTGCGAATTGAGCGCGTTCAGCGCCTGCGGCCGGTTGATCGTCAGCAGCGTGACGCCCTTCGTGCCCCGAGCATCGGTTTCTGCGGTGATGGTTTCGTAGGTCATGCTTTCCCTCGTCGCCCTTGCGAAGGCAGGGG
>VFQO010001152.1_pt1 | contig 21948 bp, 21 predicted proteins | sample 3512331 | NCBI WGS metagenome assembly VFQO01 (sample SAMN10412371, study PRJNA504923) | tailings metagenome | isolation source: Replicate 3 from Balatoc abandoned mine | place: Philippines: Itogon, Benguet | collected 2017-08-28 | reverse complement strand
CTATCTGCTCGTCAACAAAATGGCCTATGGCTATTCGAAATACAGCCTGCCGTTCCGTGCGCCGTTGATCCCCGGGCGGATTTTCGCGCGCACTCCGGAGCGCGGCGATGTCGTGGTGTTCAAGGCGCCGCCGGTCGCCGACAATGATTATATCAAGCGCGTTATCGGCCTGCCCGGCGACAGCGTGCAGGTAAAGAAGGGCATCGTCTGGCTGAACGGTGCGCCGCTCAAGCGGGAAGCGATCGCCGATTTCGTCATCCCGGTGACCCCGAACATGATCGATGCAGCGCGGGCAACCGGCACCCTGCCCTGCTACTCGATGGAGTTCGAAGAGGTCGCTGCCGACGGCCAGCGCCAGTGCCGGTACAAGCAGTTCCGCGAAACCTTGCCGAGCGGCAAAAGCTACAACATCCTCGACATCACCGATATTGCCGCGGACAATACCCCGCTGACCATCGTGCCGGCCGGCCATCTGTTCCTGATGGGCGACAACCGCGACCGCAGCGCGGACAGCCGTTTCCCCGCCGAGGAGAATAACGGTATAGGCCTGGTCCCCGAAGAAAACCTTGTCGGCCATGCGCTCGTCGGCATGTTCTCGACCGACGGATCGGCCAGCTGGCTCAATCCGATCAGCTGGTTCACCGCCGCGCGCTGGAGCCGCATCGGGGACGGTTTTTGAACGATAAGTTAGATACCGGGGCACTCGCCGAAATCCTCGGCAGCACCCCGGACGACCTGGCGCTGTACGAACTGGCGCTGACCCACGGCAGCACCGGGCGCGCCGATTACCAGCGGCTGGAGTTTCTGGGCGACCGCGTGCTCGGCCTGGTCATCGCGTCCGAACTCTACGCGCGCTATCCGACCGCCAGCGAAGGCGAGATGTCGTCGCGGCTGCATGTGCTGGCGTCGGGCGCAACCTGCGCCGCGATCGCGCAGCGGCTGAACCTCACCGACCTGATCCGCTTCGGCGCGCAGGCACGGAGCGACGGCGGTCGCTACAGCGACAATATCGCCGCCGACGCGATCGAGGCGCTGATCGGCGCGCTCTATCTCGACAAAGGCATCGACGCCGCCCGCGCCTTTATCATCGCCCATTGGGGCGATATGGTCGACGGACAGGCGGTGGCACCCAAGCACCCCAAGGCAGCGCTCCAGGAATGGGCGCTCGCCCGCAAACGCCGTCCGCCCGAATATGAGATCGTCGCACGCGAAGGCCCCGACCACGCCCCGCGCTTCCGCGTCGCCGTGAGCATCGGCAAGCTCGCGCGGGCGGAGGCCGAGGGCGCCAGCAAACAGGCGGCCGAAAAGGCCGCGGCGACGATCTTACTCGCCGAACTCGAAGGACAGGAAAAATGACCCACCGCTGCGGATTTGTCGCCGTCGTAGGCGCGCCCAACGCGGGCAAATCGACGATCGTCAACGCGCTCGTCGGGCAAAAGGTCGCGATCGTCAGCCCCAAGGCGCAGACGACGCGCACCCGGCTGATGGGCGTCGCGATGGACGGCGAAACCCAGATCGTGCTGATCGACACGCCGGGCATTTTCGCGCCCACCCGCCGCCTCGACCGCGCGATGGTCGCGGCGGCGTGGGGCAGCCTTGAACAAGCCGAAGCGATCCTGGTGATGATCGACGCCGCGGCGAAGCTCGGCGAGCGTGCCGAGCGGGTGCTGCAAGGGATCGAAGGGCGTCCCGAGAAGAAATTTCTCGTGCTCAACAAGGTCGACCTGACCCGCAAGGACAAATTGCTGACGACCGCGACCACGCTCAACGAGCGCGTGAAGTTCGACGAAACTTTCTTCATCTCGGCGAGCACCGGCGACGGGGTTCCCGAACTCAAGGCGCATCTGGCGAAACTGATGCCCGAAGGACCGTGGCATTTCCCCGAGGACGAGGTGAGCGACGCCCCCGAACGGATGCTCGCCGCCGAAATCACGCGCGAGCAGCTTTACCGCCAGCTTCACGAGGAGCTGCCATATCAATCGACCGTCGAGACCGAGAAATTCACTACCCGCCCCGACGGCAGCGCCGAAATCCATCAGCAGATCCTGGTCGCGCGCGACAACCAGCGCGCGATCATCCTGGGTCACAAGGGCGAACGCATCAAGGAAATCGGCAGCAAGGCGCGCGCCGAACTGAGCGAGCTGCTGGGCCGCAAGGTCCACCTGTTCCTGCATGTGAAGGTTAAGGCGAACTGGGACGAGGATCGCGGCGTTTACCGCGACATGGGGCTTGATTGGGTGGATTGAGGACCTGCTTTTTCCGCCCGCTACCACGTCATTGCGAGCGAAGCGAAGCAATCCAGGGTGTGGCAAGCAGCTCTGGATTGCTTCGCCTCGCTCGCAATGACGGCCTTCTAAATCCGCCGACAATCATTCGGCGCCGGGTTGCCGTCGAAGCGCGACGTGATCCAGCTGATCGTCTCATGCGCGCTGTCTTTCGCGCTGGTGCCATGATCGCCGGTCATCTCGATCCAGCGGATGCCGGTGCCGCCCCGACAAACCGCTTTCGCAAATCTGCGCGTGACCGACGGCGCGACGATCGTGTCGTTGCGGCTCTGCGCGATCAGCAGCGGCCCGGGAACGCGCGCAGCATCGACGCTGTTGGCGCGCGCGAAGCTGCCGAAAGGTTCGATCCGGGCAATATCCTTGTTTTTCGTCGCGCGAACGATGGTCAATATGCCCAGGATCGTGCCGAGCTTGGGCTTCTTGTCGAGACTGACGCAATTGTTCTGCGCCAGCCGGTTGATGATGCCCTGGTTCGCCCGGTTGGTGACGCCGTCCATCGAGAAACCGTACAGCGTCGACCAGCTGTGCAGCGCGAAAGACAGCAGCAGCGCGCGCGCATTCTTGTCGCTGCCTTCGCGCAGATTGGCGGCAAGGTCGGTGGGCGGTGCCGCGGCGGCCGTGGCGATCAAGTTCAGGTCGGGCGCGTACGAACGCGCTGCGGTTGCGGTCCACAGTGCGGCATGCCCGCCCTGCGATTCGCCCCAGACGGCAAAATCACTCCCCGCCGCAGCGCCCAGAATTTCGCGCGCGGCGCGGACGCCGTCGAGTACCGCCTGCGCGGTATCGGGACCAACGAGGAAGGGATGCATGGTCGGGCTGGCGAGGCCGATATAGTCAGGTGCAACGACGACATAACCGCGGCTGAGCGCGTCGATCCCGGCGGTCGCGGCAAAGAAATTCGGGCTGAGCGACGGCGCGCATTTTTCGGCGACGCCCCATGCGCCATGGGTCCACGCAATGACGCGGCGCGGACGCGGCGGGATTGCCTCGCGCGGCGAGGCGACAATGCCGGTGACCTGGAACGGCTGGCCATATTGGTTGGTCGTCCAATAGCGAACACGCCACGCCTGCACCCCGGCGGGCGTTTCGGCGATCGGGTCGGCGGCGATCAGGCGCCCAGCCTGCTGCGCGGTGGCGACCACCGGCAGCGCCGACAGGATGGTGAGCAGGACGGCGGCAAGCAGGTGGCGCATCGACGGTCTCCCCGATGCACGCAGTCTATCACGCCTTTATCGCGGCAGAAATGCCCTAGCCTGTTTTCCCGCGAAGGCGGGAATCCATCACCGAATATTGCGGTCCGAAATGTCGGGTGATGGGTCCCCGCCTTCGCGGGGACACGGCATCTTATGACTCGTCGGTAGCCTTCTTCTTCGCGGCGGGCTTTTTGGCAGCGGGCTTTTTCGCCGCCGCTTTTTTCGGCGCCGCCTTCTTCTTCCCCTTCGCCGGTCCCTTCGCGGCGCGCGCATCGATCAGCGCGATCGCTTCCTCCAGCGTCAGCGTCGCCGGATCGCTGCTTTTCGGCAAAGTTGCATTGGTCGTGCCGTCGGTGACATAAGGACCGAAGCGCCCCTCCATCAGCTTCATCTCGCCGCCGCTCGTCGGGTGCGGCCCGAACGTGTTGAGCGGCTCGGCCTTGGTCCGCCCGCGCCCGCCACCTGCCGCCGCTTCGGCGATGCGGACGACCGCGGCGTTCATGCCGATGTCAAAGATTTCGGCAGTGCCGGTCAGCTTCGCATATTTGCCGTCATGGAGCAGGTACGGGCCGTAGCGCCCCAGCCCCGCCATGATCGGCTTGCCGCTTTCGGGATGCACCCCGACCTCGCGCGGCAGGCTGAGCAGCCGCAGCGCATAATCGAGATCGAAATCCTCGCCGGGAATGTCCTTGGGGATCGACGACCGCTTCGCCTCCTTGCCCTCGCCGAGCTGGATATAGGGACCGAAGCGCCCGCTGCGCTTCGTCACTTCCAACCCGCTTTCGGGATCGTTGCCCAGTGTTTCGGGGCCGGTATCGGCCTCGCCATTGCCGCCCGGCTGCGCGAATTTGCGCGTATATTTGCAGTCCGGATAATTGCTGCATGCGATGAACGGCCCGAACTTGCCACCGCGCAGCGCCAGTTTGCCGGTGCCGCAATTGGGGCACAACCGCGGGTCGCTACCATCGCCCTTGTCGGGGAAGAGATAGGGGCCGAGAAATTCGTCGAGCGCCGCGGTGATCTCCGACGGCTTCTGCTCCATCACTTCGCCGGTGCGCGGCTTGAAATCGCGCCAGAAACGATCGAGCACCGCCTGCCACTGCGCGCGGCCGCCCGACACATCGTCGAGCTCTTCCTCCAGCCCGGCGGTGAAATCATATTGCACATAGCGTTCGAAGAAGCGTTCGAGGAAGGCTGTGAGCAGCCGCCCGCTCTCCTCGGGAATGAAGCGGTTCTTTTCGACCGTCACATAGGCACGATCCTTGAGCACCTGCAGGATTGCGGCATAGGTCGACGGACGCCCGATGCCGAGTTCTTCCATCTTTTTGACCAGGCTCGCTTCGGAATAGCGCGGCGGCGGCTGCGTCTCGTGGCTTTCGGTCTCAACCCCGGTCTTGGCCGGCGCGTCGCCCTTTGCCATCGCGGGCAGCAAGCGCGCATCCTCGTCTTCGCTATCGTCGCGGCCTTCGTCATAGAGCGCCAGGAACCCCGGGAATTTGATCACCTGCCCCGTCGCGCGCAGCATCGTCTTGCCCGTGCCGTCGGTCAGGTCGATGCTGGTGCGTTCGAGCCGCGCCGATGCCATCTGGCTGGCCAGCGCGCGTTTCCAGATCAGTTCGTACAACCGTGCATGATCGCCGCCGCCAGTCTTGTCCTTGCTGAAATCGGTCGGGCGGATCGCCTCATGCGCTTCCTGCGCATTCTTTGCCTTGGTCTGATACTGCCGCGGCTGGTCGGGGACATAGCCGCCGTCATAACGCGTCGCGATTGCCTTGCGCGCGGCGCTTATCGCGCTGCCGTCCATCTGGACGCCGTCGGTACGCATGTAAGTGATCGCGCCATCCTCATACAGCCCCTGCGCGATCCGCATCGTGTGGCTGGCCGAAAAGCCCAGTTTGCGCGCGGCTTCCTGTTGCAGGGTCGAGGTCGTGAACGGCGGCGGCGGATTGCGCGTCAGCGGCTTGGTTTCGACCACATCGACGGTGAAATGCCCCGCCTTCACATCGGCCTCGGCGGCGCGCGCGTCGGCTTCGCTGGTGATCGTCAGGCGCTCGATCTTGTCGCCGCGCCAGCGCGCCAGCCGCGCCTTGAACGGCGTTCCCGCCATTTCGAACAGCCCGGTGATCGACCAATATTGCTGCGCAACAAAAGCTTCGATCTCACGCTCGCGTTCGACGATCATCCGCAGTGTCACCGACTGGACGCGCCCCGCCGATTTGGCGCCGGGCAGCTTGCGCCACAGCACCGGCGACAGGGTGAATCCGACCAGATAGTCAAGCGCGCGGCGGGCGCGATACGCATCGATCAGATCGTCGTCGAGCGCGCGCGGCGCTGCCATCGCGGTCAGCACCGCGTCCTTGGTGATCGCGTTGAACGTCACGCGGTCCACCTCGGCCGGCAGCGCCTTTTTGCTGCGCAGCAATTCCTGCACATGCCAGCTGATTGCCTCGCCCTCGCGGTCAGGGTCGGTCGCCAGGATCAGGCGATCGGCGCCCTTGGCCGCGTCCTGAATTTCCTTCATCCGCTTCGTCTTGTCGGGATACAGCTGCCACTGCATCGCAAAGCCGTCGTCGGGATCGACCGACCCGTCCTTTGGCGGCAGATCGCGGACGTGGCCATAGCTGGCCAGCACCTTGAAATCGCGCCCCAGATATTTCTCGATCGTTTTTGCCTTGGCGGGCGATTCAACAATGACCAACTGCATTAAAAACTATCCCCGTCACCGGCTCTCACATGTACGCGCGAGGGTGGCGGGGATCGTTCGCTTACGTCAAGCCGGATTTTTCGTCAGCCATTCTGCCATTTGAAATCGGCAGGCAGGATGCATTTGCCCGCGTCATATTTGCCGACGCTCCGGATGATTTCATGATCCTCCGGCTCAATCCGGCGGCCACTGATCTGGCTGTCGATCACCCGGCGGACGAGCGCGTCGAGTTTCGTCACCAGATAGCAATCGATCGCAGGCGGAGCGTGCGGGTTGCCTACCCCGCTGTCGTCGGTCAGGAACAGGTAGCGCGACTGCGTTGCCGCCGCCATCGCGCGCATCGCATATTCGGCCTTGTCGGCGACGCCGGATGCGGCGATCGGGGTGACATGGATGCGCTTGGCGCGCGCCGCCTCGGCCGCCTGCCACGTTCGCCCGAACAGCTGATCGTGCGGCGGCGCGTCAGCGGCGAGCAGCAGCGATTTGACCGCATCAGGCCGCCACTCCTGCCCCACGGCGCGGATCAGCGCCTGGTCCATCGCTTCGGGATAGTCGCCGCCGCCGTTCGCACTCTGCCGCGCCAAGGCACCCTGCACCCTCCCGACATCGCGATCAAAGACGACCGTACGGGTGACATATTCGTCGCCCAGGTCGCGATAGAAGACAAAGCCGATGCGGATATCCAGATCGCGATGCTTGGCCGTAATCGCGCCGATGATCGATCGCAGTTCGGATTGCAGATAGCTGATCTCGTCGCCCATGCTGCCGGTGGTATCGACGACCAGCATCAGGTCGAGCTTCGTCACCTTGGCGGCGGCCTGATTGGCGGTCAGCCCGACCGACTGGCCGCCCGCGGCATTGGCGACCAGCACCGGGCGCGCATCGGCAATCGTGCGACCTGCCTTGCGCGCGGTCACCGTGATCCGTTCGCTCAGCCGGTCGAGGCCCGGAAAGAACACCGCGCTGCCATCGGCCTGCGTCGCCATGGTGATGCTGTTGCCGTCGCTGCACGTCACGACGACGTCGGCAAAGGGGATCGGCTGGCCGTTGCGATCGGCGACCTTCACCGTCACCACCCGCGTCGTGTCGACGCGCGGCAAGTTTTGCACCTCTTGGCCCAGATTGCCGCTGCGCCCCACATAGGCGGCGTAAAGTTCCGGGTTCAGCAGATCGTCATGCTCGCCCGCGGTCAGGATACCCGACTGCGGCTGCGGCCGCGGATAGGGGCGCGGCGAGGATGGCGGCACGATGCGCGCATCGCCGGACGATCCGGGTTCCGACAGAGCGGTCGACGCATCGGCCCGCAGCTCTTCGGTACCGACGATCGTCACCGGACTGGTCGATTCCAACATCGGCGCGCGAATGCGACGGCCCGTGACCACAACCTCGTCCGCGCCGTCGTCACCGACATAGGCTGGCGGAGGCGGCGCCATCGGCGGTGGGGGCGGAGGTGGCGGCGGTAGCTCGGACGCCGTGTCGCCATCGCGATCACGCTTGGCCGTTCCGGTCGTTTTCATGGCGCTGTTCGTCTGTTGCGACTGCGGCTGAACTTCGGGGTCGAGGCGCGGCAGCGGACCGGCGTTGCGGCATAAGCCTTGATCAGCAACCGACCGGGCCTGGGCCACCCCAAAGGGCATCGGCCCCGGCGCGGACGCGAGAACGGCAACCATGGTTACGCTGGTCATCAATCGACTACGCATCATCCAACTCCCCGCCGTGTGACACAATATCATCAACCTGTCGTTTGACCGCTGAACCGTGGCTGAACCGCGACGAATCGTTAGATTGCGGATGGTCAGGGTTCAGGACGGGTCGTCACGCCAGCGAAATCTTGGCCCCGGCATGGCGCTCGACGCGTCCGGCGAGCTCGAGTTCGAGCAGGACGAGCTGCACCGTCGCGGCTGCTTGCCCCGACTGGCGTACCAGTTCGTCGACCGCCACTGGGGTTGGTCCCAGCAGGTCGATCACGCGTCGCCGCTCGCCGTCGCCCGCCGCCGCGTCGGTCGATGTCGGCGGTGCATAACCGCGAGCGGGTTCGCGCACCATACGCGTATCGATTGGCCCCACCGCCTCGATCACATCGTCGACAGTCTGAACCAGCGTCGCGCCTTCGCGGATCAAGTGGTTACAGCCCTGCGCGCGCGGATCGAGCGGCGAGCCGGGTACCGCCATCACCTCGCGCCCATAATCGCCGGCGCGGCGCGCGGTGATCAGCGATCCCGAGCGCGGCGCTGCTTCGATCACCACCGTGCCATTTGCCAGCCCGGCGATGATCCGGTTCCGCGACGGGAAATGTCGCGCCAGCGGCTCGCTACCCGGCGGCTGTTCGGCAACCAGCAGCTGGTCGGTGGCGATCTTTTCCTGCAGCGCGGCATTTTCGGGCGGGAACGCGATGTCGATGCCGCTGGCGATCACGCCCACCGTCGATCCGCCGAGCGCGCCGATGTGCGCCGCGGTATCGACCCCCCGCGCGAGGCCGCTGACCACCGTCACGTCGCGCGCCGCGAGATCGGCGGCGAGCTGGCGCGCGAACCGGCACGCGATGGCCGAGGCGTTGCGCGCTCCGACGATGGCGACGCACGGCCGCCGCAGCATCGCGGTATCGCCGCGCACGACAATCACCGGCGGTGCGCCCTCGACCTCGCGCAGCAGCGGCGAATATTCAGGCTCGTCGCTGAAGATGTGCCGCGCGCCAAGCTCGGCCGCGCGCGCCAGCTCCCGCTCGGCCAAGTCGGCAGGGGCGATCCGCGCCTTCCCCGCCCCGCCGCGCAGGATCAGTTCGGGCAGCGCCTCGAGCGCGGCCTCGCCCGATCCGAACCGCTGCATCAATTGGTGCCAGCTGACCGGGCCGACATGCGGGGTGCGGATCAGCCGCAGCCTTGCAAGCCGCTCGACTGACGTCACGCAGCTGTGTCTTTCTTTGCGCCGATGCGCGGTTCAGTCCCGGCGCGCAGCCGCGCGATATTTTCGCGGTGCCGCCACAGCACGATAACCGCCAGTCCCGCGAGACCGATCGCATAGACCGGATAGCCGAGCGCCAGCGCCGCGATCGGCGCCGCGACAGCGCCTAGCATGCCCCCAAGCGAGGAGATGCGCAGTAACAGCACCGTGCCGATCCATACCGCGGCAAAGACCAGCCCGATCGGCCAGGCAAGCGCGAGCGCCAGCCCGAGCAACGTCGCCACGCCCTTGCCGCCGCGAAATTTCAGCCACACCGGATAGCAATGGCCGATCATCGCCGCTGCGCCCGCGATCATCGCACCCTGATCGCCCGCCTCGGGCAGGAAATGCCGCGCGAGCAATACCGCGACCGCGCCCTTCGCGCCGTCGAGGATCAGCGTCGCCGCCGCCAGCCCCTTGCGCCCGGTCCGTAACACATTGGTCGCGCCGATATTGCCCGATCCGATCTGGCGCAGGTCGCCTGCGCCAAACAGCCGGGTCAGGATGACGCCAAAAGGAATCGACCCGAGCAGATAGCCCATGGCGATCAACAGAAAATTCGTCATGGCGATCCTTGCTCCGTTCGCGGCGATACTGGCGAAGTTGGCGAGCGCAATCAACGGATTCGGACACCGATAAGGCCACAATGGACAAATACCGTCGCCTCCACGCAGACGGAGGCCGCGGGCGGGGTAGCGCCAAGTCGATGATGGCTCCCGCCTGCGCGGGGGCGACGGAGATGATTGAGCACCGCCCTCCCCCCTGCTAGTCGCCGCGGATGATCCCCGCCGCGCACGCCCCCATCCTGTTCTTCGACTCCGGCCTCGGCGGGCTTACCGTGCTCGGTCCGACCCGCGCGTTGCTGCCGACCGCGCCGATCGTTTACGCCGCCGACTATGCCGGGCTGCCCTATGGCCAGAAAAGCGAAGCAGAACTCGCGGCGCGCGTCCCCGCGCTGCTCGGGCGGCTTGTCGAACGTTATCAGCCGCGGCTCGCGGTCATCGCCTGCAACACCGCGTCGACGATCGCGCTCGCCCATGTCCGCGCCGCGCTCGACCTGCCGATTGTCGGCACCGTCCCCGCAATCAAGCCCGCCGCCGAACTGACGCAAAGCGGCGTCATCGGCGTACTCGGCACCGAAGCCACGGTGCGCCAGCCCTATGTCGATGATCTCAGTGCCCGATTTGCAGTGGGTAAGACGGTACTCCGCCACGGCAGCCCCGGGCTGGTGACTGGCGCCGAGGCGAAGCTGCGCGGCGAACCGGTCGACCCCGCCATCATCGCGCGCGCGATCGCGGGACTTCGCGAGCAACCGGGCGGCGATGCGATGGACGTGATCGTCCTTGCCTGTACGCATTTCCCTTTGCTGGCGGATGAATTGCAGGCCGCAGTCGGGCCGGATGTCAGGTTGATCGACGGTGCTGCCGGGATCGCCCGCCGCATCGCCTATCTAACGCAGGGCCAGCAATGGCCCGCCGCCGCGTCACCCGGGCTGGCGGTGTTCACCCGCAGCGCCGACCGTCCACCGCCGCCGCTGACGACGCTGGCGTCTTACGGTATCGACCGGATCCAGACGATCTGATTGCTATTCGCGTCCCGCAGTGCAGGAAGCCAGCCAAGCGCGTTGCTCGGCTTCCAAGCCATCATCGGTGGTCAATCGGCGGACTTTCGGGATACCGGCGTCGCGAACGGCGGTCGCGCATCTGAATGGCTTATCTCGCCGCCCTTCGTGAAGGCGGCCCTTGCAGATATGACGCATGTCGGTCGAGGTTCCCCAGCCAACCTTTTCGGTGACATCGCGGTAACGTGGTGCCTGATCGACACAATGGGTGTCCGTTTCCGAACCGGGTCGTCCGCAGATTTTGTCGATCCGAACCGACAAGCCCTCTGCCCTGCCGACAAAGCGCAGGTAATAGAGGCGCCCGGAAGCGAAATAGCCCTCTACGCCACAAACGCGATTTCCGCGCTGGGTCGTTAGGGCGTAGCTGCAGACGCGATCGCCGCGATACGTGTCGCAGCGCTGCCACGATCCTTGGAATGGCGCAGACACCGGATTTGCGGCAGAGGCGGCAAAGCCCAGCGCCAAGACGGGCAGCAAGGCAATCATCACCACACGCATTTGACCCACTCCCCAAAAACCGCGCTACGGTCCTATGCGCAACTCAACGCTTTTTTGTCGTCGTGCAAGCTGGACGGCGGACTGGTACCTTATACTGTCGATGCGCTCGCCTTGCGGTGGCGTCGATCACACTGATCGCCCGCATGATTTGCGAATCGTTCGCACTGGATTTTGGCCCAATTCACCGTTATTGGCCTGCCTGTTAATAGCCGCCCACAACGAGCGGCGCGGGAACCTGACTGCGGGGCCGGACCTTGAATTATAACGACATCTTTGCTCGCGCGATCGACCGGCTGCACGAAGAAGGGCGCTACCGCGTCTTCATCGACATTTTGCGCAACCGCGGCGCCTTTCCCAATGCGCGCTGCTTTGCCGGGCATAACGGGCCAAAGCCGATCACCGTCTGGTGCTCGAACGACTATCTCGCAATGGGCCAGCATCCCAAGGTCGTCGAAGCGATGGAAGCCGCGCTGCACGACGTCGGTGCCGGTTCGGGCGGCACCCGCAACATCGGCGGTAACACCCATTATCACATCGATCTGGAGGCCGAACTCGCCGACCTCCACGGCAAGGACGGCGCTTTGCTGTTCACCTCGGGCTATATTTCGAACGAGGCGACGCTCGGCACGCTCGGCAAATTGCTGCCCAACTGCATCATCTATTCGGACGAACTCAACCACGCCTCGATGATCGCGGGCATCCGCAACTCGGGCTGCGAAAAGCGCGTGTGGCGCCACAACGACCTTGCCCATCTCGAAGAATTGATGGCGCAAGACGATCCCGAAGCGGCCAAGCTGATCGCGTTCGAAAGCGTTTATTCGATGGATGGCGACGTCGCCCCGATCCACGCGATCTGCGACCTTGCCGAAAAATATAACGCGCTGACCTATTGCGACGAAGTCCATGCCGTCGGCATGTACGGCCCGCGCGGCGGCGGCATCACCGACCGCGACGAAGCCGCCGATCGGGTGACAATCATCGAAGGCACGCTCGGCAAGGCGTTCGGCGTGATGGGGGGCTATATCGCCGCCGACAAGAATATCATCGACGTCATCCGCAGCTATGCACCCGGCTTTATCTTCACCACCAGCCTGTCGCCGGTGCTGGTCGCCGGGGTGCTCGCCAGCGTGCGCCACCTCAAGCAATCGAGCGTCGAGCGCGAAGCGCAACAAGCCGCCGCCGCCTATCTCAAGGCGAGCTTCCGCGACGCGGGCCTGCCAGTGATGGATTCGACGACGCACATCGTGCCGCTGATGGTCGGCGATCCGGTACGCGCGAAGAAGATCAGCGATATCCTGCTCGCTGAATATGGCGTGTACGTCCAGCCGATCAATTTCCCGACCGTGCCGCGCGGCACCGAACGGCTGCGCTTCACGCCTGGCCCCGCGCATGACGAGGCGATGATGCGCGAGCTGACGCAGGCGCTCGTCGAAATCTGGGATCGGCTCGAACTGCGCAAGGCCGCGTGAAAGCCGCTGCCGCTTACGACGCCGTTGTCGTCGGACGCCGCTCGATCCGCGGCTTCCTTGACAAGCCTGTCCCGAAGGCACTGATTACCGAGATCATCGAGGTCGCGATGCGCGCGCCTTCGTCCTATAACAACCAGTGCTGGAACTTCTCGGTCGTGACCGGCGCGCCGCTCGACGCGATCCGCCGCGGCAACACCGAAGGCATTTTGGCGGGCAAGCCCGACAGCCGCGAATTTCGAACTTTTACCGTCGTTCCCGACGAACATCGCGGCCGCCAGATCGAGGTCGCCAAACAATTGTTCGGCGCGATGGGCATCGACCGCGACGACAAGGCCGGACGCCAGGACTGGGTGCTGCGCGGTTTCCGCCAGTTCGACGCACCAGTCAGCATCGTCGTCACCTATGACCGCGTCCTGCTGGGCAGCGACATCGCGCCCTTCGATTGCGGCGCCGTCACCAACGCGCTGGTCAACGCCGCTTGGTCGCGCGGGCTCGGCTGCGTCATCAACAGCCAGGGCATCATGCAGTCGCCGGTGGTGCGCGAGCATGCAAAAATCTCCGACGATCAGGTGATCATGATCTGCGTCGCGCTGGGCTGGCCCAACGACGACTTTCCCGCCAATGCGGTGGTGTCGAACCGCAAGAGCCTCGCGGAGGCAGCGCGGTTCGTGGGGTTTGACGATTAATAATCGTCGCCCCGCGAAGGCGGGGGCCGCCGCCGTCCTTGAGCAGCGAAGCTGGGCAGCACCTCTAGCGGCCCCCGCCTTTGCGGGGGCGACGCTTTGCGCCGCAATGCGGCCCGTCCCGGGAGGGATGTGGACGGACCGCACCTGCGCCGGACGAAGGGGTCAGCCCGGCAGCAACACGCCATCGACGACGTGGATCACGCCGTTCGACTGCCGGACATCGGCGATGGTGATCTGGGCCTTGCCGCCCTTGGCATCGATGACATACCATTTGCCGTCCTTGCCCCACACGGTCAGCTTGGCGCCCTGAACCGTCGTCAGCACGGCCTTGCCGCCGTTCGCTTGGGCATTGGCCGCCAGATCAGCGGCGGTCAGCGTGCCAGGTACGACATGATAGGTCAGCACCGCGGTCAGCGTGCCCTTGTTTTCAGGCTTCAGCAGCGTATCGACGGTGCCGGCGGGCAGCTTGCCGAACGCGGCGTTGGTGGGTGCGAACACCGTGAACGGCCCGGGGCTGGCCAGCGTGTCGACCAGTCCGGCGGCCTGGACCGCGGCGACCAACGTGGTGTGATCCTTTGAATTGACGGCATTTTCGACGATGTTCTTGCTTTCGTACATCGCGGCGCCGCCGACCGTCGGGTTGGCGAACGCAGCGCCGCCCCCGGCAACGATGATCAAAGCAGCGAGCGACGCGGAGAGTTTGGAAAGTTTCATCATACGATCCTCTGGTTTCTGGCACCCCGGAAAGGCAGGATGCGGCGCAGCTACGGCACCGACCCGCCAACGGATGCACGGCAACGTCAGATCGTGATAATTTTTCCGGACGCGACCGCGGCGCCGCTCGGCGCCGGGTGCGGGGTCTTCGACACCGGCTCCATCGTGATCGCCAGCGTCGCGCCTTCGGTCATGAGCAGTCGATGCGGCGGCGGCATGGTCATTTCGGCCTCGCCCGCATGACCGATCTGTCCCAGCGAGACGGGCGCGCCGCCCTCGGGTATGACCCATAGCTCCGGCGCCAGCGCGCCGGGTTCGAAACCGTGGATGCGCAGCTGCATCAGGCCATTGGCCTGATTGTAGCGCGCCAGCACCAACGGCCCCGCGGCGTCGCTTTCGATCCGCGCCACCGCGAGTTGCGGTGCAGCGGGCGCGGGGGCCGGCACGGGCCGCGTGATCAGGATAAACGCCAGCCCCGCTGCGACTGCCCCCGATAGCAGAGCCCCGGCGCGCCAGCGGCGCAGGCGCGTTTCGATCGCGGTCACGGTCGCGGCGGGCCGCTCGCTCAACTGTCGTTCGATCCCGCTCCACACCGCAGCGCCGGGTTCGGCATCGGCCCACGCGCCATGCAGGGGCGCCAGCTTCGCTTCCCAGGCTGCGACAAGCGCGGCGAAAGCCGGATCGCTCAGCGAAAGCCGCAAAGCATCGGCGCGCGCCTGCCCTTCGAGCAGGCCGAGCGCCAGTTCGGCGGCGAGCGCGTCGCGTTCCTGTTCGGGCGTCAGATGATCATCCATCGCCAAGACAATCCTTCAGGCGCAGCAAACCGCGCCGTATCCAGCTTTTCATCGTTCCCAGCGGCACCTTCTCGCGCTCGGCGAGTTCGGCATAGGTCGACCCATCGAAAAACGCCGACCGGATGCACGCGCGCGTGCGCTCCTCAAGCTCACCCAAGCAGCGGTGCAGCTGCGCGCCGTCTTCGGCTGCGACCAGCGACTGGTCGGCGCGCGGGGTATCGTCGGCCACCGCAAAGGCGGCCTGTTCGGGCAAGCTATCGCGCGCCGCACGCCCTGCAACCGACCGCCGCCAGTCGATCGCACCGTTGCGCGCGATCGTCGCCAGCCAGGTGATCGGGCTGGCGCGCGCGGCATCGAACTGCCCCGCACGTTCCCACACCTTGATATAGACGGTCTGCAAAACATCCTCCGCGCTGGCCCTCTCGCCACAGATACGGAGGCAAATTCCAAATAGTTTCGCGGCGGTCAGGTCATAGACTTCGCGGAGAGCCGCGCGATCGCCGCGCCCGACCGCGGTCAGCGCCGCCGCCAGTCGCATTCGCGCCTCGTCCGCGCTCGATGGCCATTGCATATCGCTCACCGCGCCAAGTCGTAGAGCGATCGCGCGATTATTCAAGCGGCAGGCGCTCGCATCATGCCCCAAAAATGCGGACCGCCGCCTGGCACATCCCATTCCGCCTTGGTGAAGAAACCCAGCCGTTCGTAAAGCGTGACATTTTCCGGCGTCGCGGTTTCCAGCCAGCAGGACAGCCCGTGCGTGTCCGCAACCGCCGTTTGCGCACGAATGATCCGCCCGCCATGCCCCTTGCCCTGATGGTCGGGGCGGACCCCCACATAATGGAGGTACCAGAAACGCCCTTTGGGACGATGCACGTCGATGCCGCCCTGCACCTTCAGCCCGCGCGGCAAAGCGGTGCCAAAAGTGGCGATCAGCGGCACGACGGTGCGCAGGAATTCCAGCGTCCCGCTGTGCGCTTGCCCCGGCGCCCGCCAAAGCGCCGCGGCTTCGTCGCCCGCCGACCGCAGCGCCACCCCGGCGCGCATATCGGCGGGGACCAAAGCGCGGAACAGGCTACGCAGCGCGCGGGCGCGATGGGCGGGATCGGGTAATATCCAGGACAGCGCCGGATCGGTCTGGAACGCCTGCGCGAGCGTTTCGATCAGCGCGGGCTGATCGGCAGCCGTTGCGTTGTCGATCTGGTCCATCCCCGCTCCCCGGTGCCGTCATTGCGAGCGCAGCGAAGCAATCCAGGGCGGTTTACGCAAGCTCTGGATTGCTTCGCTGCGCTCGCAATGACGGAAAACCTGTCAAATCAATCGCGGCAATAACCCTCGCCATCCTTGACCTTCAGACAATCCTTCTTGCCCGCCAGATATTTGAGGCCCGTCGCGTCGCCGGTCGATGCCGCCAGCGTCAGGGTCTCGGTGCCGCGTTTGAAGCTGATGCCGCCGGCGCTGTCGCTGCCGTCATAGGTCCCCTTGGTGTCGAGGTCCGATTGTATCTCCAGCTTGTATTTACCGGGTTCGCCCGGGGTGATGGTGGCGTACATGCCTTCGACTCCGGTCCATTTCCCGGCCCATGCCGCGTAGCGGTGTGGCGCCGCGACGGGATCGGCGGCGGCCGCGCCTTCCGGCGGCGCGGTCTCGACGGATGTTTCGGTCTTGGTCGGTTCGGCGGGCGCGGGCGCCTCCGCTTTTTCGCAACCCGTCAGCGTGACGAGCACCGCGGCGCCCACCCAAATCATGCTCTTTCGCATCTCGCTTCTCCTTCGTCATCGCAACGCATGGAGCGCGACATATATCCGCTTATCCCGCCAAAATCTCGGCATAATGCTGCGGATCGACATTGCCGCCCGACAGGGTGACCAGTGTGGCATCGCCCAACGCGACCTTGCCCGCCAGCACCGCCGCCAGTGCCGCCGCGCCGCCCGGCTCGACGACCAGATGCAGCCGCTCGAACGCGACCCGCATCGCGTGGCGCACCTCGTCACGCGTGACAACGACGCCGCGCACCCCGCGCGCCCGGAGCACCGCAAAATTGATCGGCCAGGTCTGCGGCGTCTGCAACGCATCGCATTCGGTCGGATAGGCCAAGTCCTCGACCGACAGGATTTCGCCCGCCGCCAGCGATCGCGTCACATCGTCCCAGCCCTCGGGCTCGACCGCGATGATTTCTGCCTCGGGGCAGGCGAGCGCCAGCCCCGCCGACAATCCCCCGCCGCCGCAGCACGCGATCACCTGGTCGGGTCCGGCGATGCCGCGCGCCGCCAGCTGTGCCCGCGCTTCAATCCCCGCGCTCCCCTGCCCTTCGATGATCCACGGATCGCCGTAAGCATGGACCAGCGTCCCGCCGCGTTCGTCGAGCAGCTTGGCCGCCACCGTGTCGCGCGATTCGGTGACGCGATCGTACAGCACCACCTCGGCCCCCAGCGCGCGGGTTGCCGCGAGCTTCATCTTCGGCGCGTTGCTCGGCATGACGATCGTCGCCGAAATGCCCAGCCGTTTTGCGGCCCACGCCACGCCCTGCGCATGGTTGCCGCTCGACACCCCGACCACCCCCGCCGCCGCTTGCTCTGCGGTCAGATCGGTCAGGCGGTGCCAGGCGCCGCGAATCTTGAACGCGCCGACGGGTTGCAGGCATTCGGCCTTGCACCAGATGGTCCGCCCGTCGATTTCCAGCGGTAACAGCGGGGTCAAAGGCAGCAATTCGGCGACCTTGGCGGCGGCGCGTTCGACCCCCGCCAGCGTCGGCGCGCGGCAGGGGTTCAGGAGGGGATCGGGGCTTTGCTGTGTCATCGCTTCGTCCTATAGCGCGCGTCATACAAGACAAGGCGGCAAAGGTCCGCGACAGGAGATTTTCGATGAGCAAGGTTCTGGTGATCGGCGCAGGCGGCGTCGGTTCGGTCGCGGTGCACAAGATGGCGATGAACCCCGACATCTTTCCCGACATCACCCTCGCCAGCCGCCGCAAGTTCAAATGCGACGCGATCGCCGAATCGGTCAAGGCGCGGACCGGCGTGACGATCCAGACCGCCGAGGTCGACGCCGACCATATCGACGCGACCGCGGCGCTGATCCGCGACATCGGCGCGACGCACGTCGTCAACCTTGCGCTGCCCTATCAGGATCTGACGATCATGGAGGCGTGTCTGTCGACCGGCGCGCATTATCTGGACACCGCCAATTACGAACCGCGCGACGAGGCGAAGTTCGAATATCATTGGCAGTGGGCGTATCACGACCGGTTCAAGGACGCCGGGCTGACGGCACTGCTCGGCTCGGGCTTCGATCCCGGCGTGACCAGCGTGTTCACGACGTGGCTGAAGAAACATCATTTCGACCGCATCGACACGCTCGACATTCTCGACTGCAACGGCGGCGATCACGGCCAGCATTTCGCGACCAACTTCAACCCGGAGATCAATATCCGCGAAGTGACCGCGGTCGCGCGCCACTGGGAAAATGGCGACTGGGTCGAAACCCCGCCGATGTCGGTGAAACAGCAGTTCGATTTCGAAGGCGTCGGCCCGAAGACGATGTACCTCATGTATCATGAGGAGATCGAAAGCCTGAAGACGCACCTCCCCGAAATCAAGCGCATCCGTTTCTGGATGACCTTTGGCGAGGCGTATATCACTCACCTCAACGTGTTGCAGAACGTCGGGATGACCCGGATCGACCCGGTGATCTACGAAGGGCGCGAGATCGTGCCGCTGCAATTCCTGAAAGCCGTGCTGCCCGAACCCTCAAGCCTGGGCGAAACGACCAAGGGCAAGACGAACATCGGCGTCATCGCGACCGGCCTTGGCAAGGACGGCCAGGAAAAAACGCTCTATCTCTACAATATCTGCGACCATGAGGACGCTTTTGCCGAAACCGGCAATCAGGCGGTCAGCTACACCACCGGCGTGCCCGCGATGATCGGCGCCGCGATGTTGGTGACCGGGACGTGGAGCGGCGACGGCGTCTTCAACATCGAACAATTCGACCCCGACCCGTTCATGGACATGCTGAACAAGCAGGGCCTGCCGTGGCAGGTGAAGGAACTGGACGGACCGCTCGAATTCTGATTGCTGCAAGCAGTCCCGGCGCTTGCCGGGACTGCTTGCCAGCGAGGGAATTTATGACCGCCTATCTCGCGCCCATCGGGCTGCTCATCGTCTCGAACATCTTCATGACCTTCGCCTGGTACGGCCATCTGGGCGATATGTCGCGGCCGCTGTGGCTGGCGATATTGATCGCGTGGGGCATCGCTTTCTTCGAATATTGCCTCGCCGTCCCCGCGAACCGCATCGGCTATGGTGCGTACACCGCTGCCGAACTCAAGACCTTGCAGGAGGTGATCACCCTGATCGTCTTCGCCGGCTTCGCGGTCTTCTGGCTCGGTGAAAAGCTTACGGTGAACCATCTCGTCGGCTTCGGCCTGATCGCGGCCGGGGCGTTTTTCATCTTCAAGGGACCGATTGCGGCCTGATCGCAGCCCCGCTAGCCTTGCGTCACGGAGGACGGGCGATGGCTACAGATAACAGGGGTATTTCGCGGCGGGCTTTTGGCGCCGGGGCGGCCGGGCTGGCGACGCTCGGCGCGGCGCAGGCATCGGCGAAGCCCGCAAAGCCGAAAGCGATTCCGACAGGCAAGCCGTTCATCCTGACGACATGGGATTTCGGCCCCGGCGCCAATGCGGTCGGCTGGCCGATGCTCGCCGCGGGCGCGTCGGCGATCGACGTCGTCGAAGCCGCGATCAATCATGTCGAACTGCTCGGCGATTATTGGGTCGGTGCCGGGGGCGTCCCGAACGAGGTCGGCGAGACGACGCTCGATGCGATGATCATGTGGGGACCGACCCACGATGCCGGCGCCGTCGGCTGCCTGAAGCGCGTCAAAAAGGCGATCTCGGTCGCGCGCAAGGTGATGGAAGAAACCCAGCACAGCCTGATCGTCGGCGACGATGCGACGCGCTTTGCGGCGCGGATGGGGTTCACCGAAACCTCGCTCACCAGCGTCGTGTCGCAGCAGGCGTGGGACAAATGGGCGGCCAAGGGCGAGAAAACAAACGCCTTCGACCCCGAACCGATCGGCAAGGATCCCAAATTGGTCGGCCACGACACGGTCGGCAGCATCGCGCTCGATGCCGCCGGCAATCTGTGCGTCGGCTGCTCGACCAACGGCCGCGAATTCAAGATCCCGGGGCGCGTTGGCGATTCGCCGATCATCGGCGCCGGCGCCTATGTCGACCAGACGGTCGGCGCGGCGGTGGCGACCGGCAACGGCGACGTAATGATGCGTTTCCTGCCGACCTATCATGTCGTCGAACTGATGCGCGGTGGCATGGACCCGCAGGCAGCCGCCGAAGCGACGATCCAGCGGATCGCGGACGCGGGCTACCGGATCGACGGCGGCATCGCGGTGATCCGCCGCGACGGCGCGCACGGCGGCGCCAAGACGGGCTGGGCGGACACGCCGTTCAGCTATTCGGTCCAGACCGCGACGGGGAATGTGAAAGTGCCGGTGACATAGCATCGCAGCGCCGAACCGGGATTTGGGCGGCCCCGGCGCGCACCCCCTTTCTTCCCACCCGCAAACCCCTTACATGGCCGCTCATGGAAACCAGAGCCGGCGACCCCGGGGCCTTTGCCCATTTCGATCTCACCCGTGTCCCTTCACCCGCGTTCGTTGTCGACGCGGCGAAGATCCGCGCCAATCTGGCACTGTTGCGCCATATCGGCGATGCTTCGGGCGCGCGCGTGCTGGCGGCGCTCAAGGCATTTTCGATGTGGTCGCTCGGCTCCACGGTCGCGGCCTATCTCGACGGCGTCTGCGCTTCCGGCCTCTACGAAGCGAAACTCGGCCGCGAGGAATATGGCGGCCCCGACGGCACCAAAGAGGTCGCAACCTATTGCGCGGGCTACAAGGAAGCCGACCTGCCCGAAATCGCCCGGCTGTCCGACCATCTGATCTTCAATTCGCCCGGACAGATCGCCCGCTTCCGTCCGCTGCTCGACGAATTACGCGCGCAGGGCGTGACGTTCGACGTCGGCCTACGCATCAACCCGATGCACAGCGAGGGCGAGACGGCGAAATACGATCCCGCCGCGCCGTGCAGCCGCCTGGGTTTCCCGGTCACCCAGCTGCTCCCCGAGCATATGGACGGCATCGACGGCATTCATATGCACAGCCTGTGCGAACAGGATTTCCCGCCGCTGCAACGGACCTGGGAAGCCGTGCAGCCGATGCTGCGGCCGTTCTTCGGCCAGCTCAAATGGATCAATTTCGGCGGCGGTCACCACGTCACCCGCGCCGATTACCAGATCGATGACCTGATCGCCTTCCTGAAACAGGTGCGCGCCGCGACCGACTGCGACGTGATGATCGAACCCGGCGAAGCGATCGCGCTCGATGCCGGCATTCTGGTCGGCGAAATTCTCGACCTGTTCGACAATGGTATGCCGATCGGCATCACCGATATTTCGGCAACCTGCCATATGCCCGACGTGATCGAGGCGCCCTATCGCCCCGCAATGCTCGATGAGGGCAGCGAGGGCATGCCGACCCGTCTCGGCGGTCCCTCCTGCCTCGCGGGCGACGTCATCGGCGATTATCGCGTCCCCGGCGGCGCGCGCATCGGCGCGCGTTTCGCGTTCCTCGACCAGGCGCATTATTCGATGGTCAAGACCAACAGCTTCAACGGTGTCCCGCTGCCCTCGATCTGGCTTTGGGACAGCGAAACCGACGACCTCCAGCTGATCCGCGAGTTCGGCTATGAGGATTTCAAGACTCGGTTGAGCTGACCTCCGCCAGCGCCGCGTGGATGTCGCTCACCACCACCGACCCCTCGCCGACCGATGACGCAACGCGCTTCACCGACCCTTTGCGCACGTCGCCGATCGCGTAGATCCGCGGCCAGCTGGTTTCATAACGGCTCGGCATCCGGTCCAGCGACCAGCCTGCCTTGACGAGTTCGAGCGGCGCAATGTCGGTCCCGGTTTTCACGAAGCCGCGCTCGTCGCACACCATTTCCTTGGGCAGCCAGCCGGTGTTCGGGCT
>VFQO010001150.1_pt1 | contig 21964 bp, 25 predicted proteins | sample 3512331 | NCBI WGS metagenome assembly VFQO01 (sample SAMN10412371, study PRJNA504923) | tailings metagenome | isolation source: Replicate 3 from Balatoc abandoned mine | place: Philippines: Itogon, Benguet | collected 2017-08-28 | reverse complement strand
GTGCCTGCCACCGGCGCACCAAGCTCGGGCGTGACGAAGCGTGGGGCGGCCATGGCAGCCGCGGGAGGGACTGCAGCGGTGGCGCGCGAGACGGGTTGGACGCCTGGCTGGCGCTGCGGGCCCATGCGATACGGCGCATAGGGCGTCAGGCCAGGGCCGGCCATGCTGCCGTCAGCGGCGCGCGGCACGGATGCCGCCAGTCGGGATGCGGCGTCGCCGAACTCCCGGACCGGATTGCCTTGGGTGGCGTAGGGGCTGCGCGCGGGGATGTCAGTGGGAAATGCCGTGCGCTTTTCACGCTCGGCGGGGAGGCTTGTAGCCATAGATGGGCCTTTCCGCTGGGCAGGTGCCGGGCTTCAATGCCCGCAGTCTGCCCAGCGCCCCATCCCCCTCAAAACCCTAGAGGGGGTTTCCCGCCTTAGCTGGTCGCCCTGATGATCTGCGCCGTGGCGTTAACCGCGTTGAGCGCTGCCGATGCCTGCTCGCCCAGGGACTGCGCAGCCGCGATTGCCGTGTTGGCCCGCAACTGGCTGTAGTTCACCGCGTTTTGCGAGGTCTGCAGCGCCGCGCGCAGGTTGAAGTCGGTGATGCGCAGGTTCTTCTCCTGGGCAAGCTGCGCGACGTTGATACGGGCGTTGTAGAAGCCCGTGGCCGCGCCGATCAGGCGGGCCTGGGCGTCGCTGGCCGCCGTGGCAAGCTGCGTGGCGAGCTGCGGGCCCAGCGCCATGGCACGGATGTAGTCGCCTGCGGCCTGCACCGCTTGGCTGCGGTAGTCGATGGCCGATCGGATGGCAAAGCGCACGTTGTCCACCTCCTTCGTCCAGGCTTCTATGGCGCGCTCACGGCTTGAGGCGTTGATGTCCGCAGTGCGCTTGCGCGCGATGGCTTGCAGGCTTGCCACGGCAGCGCCCGGTGGCAGCGGGAAGCCGCGTGCTGCCCAGGTGGCAAGGCTTTCCTCGCTGCTGGAGGCCGCCTCGGCGCTGATCCGGTCGCGGTCGCGCTGCCAGATTTGGTTCTCTACCGTCGCGTTGACGCCCGTTCCACCAGCGATGGCGTCGTTGAGCCACTGCTCGACGGCAGCCATCAGACCGCCGTTGACCGGGAAGAACTCCACGAGGAATCCGGCGTACTTGTCCGACAGGTCGTCAATGATGCGCTGGTAGGTGCTGTCAAACAGCGCGACATCCAGGCCGCTCGCCTGCGTCGGGATGGTGACATTGGGCTCCACGACGGCAGGCGTGGCCGGCGTGGGCAGCACATTGACGCCAGAAGACCCGAAACTGGCCGTGATGGCGTCGTCGGTGAGGTCTTCCGCCTTGTCGGCTTTCTCGTTGCCCAGCGCGATCGCGCGGTCGAAGATTTCTTCTACGGTTGCCATGGTCAGATTCTCCTGCTCAGGTTGACGGGCACGAACTCGATGCTGGCAAGGTCGAATGCCCCGCCGTCGCTGTTCTGGATCTCAAGCTCGTAGTTGGTGGCGCGCAGGCCCAGGCCAGGCGTGAAGCGGTGCGTCTTGACCTCGCTGCCCTGGCCGCTGGCGCGGTAGTAGTAGGCTCTGCCGTCCGCGATCACCTTGAGCACCAATGTTCCGTCGCTGGCCGCGCCGATGTAGACGTAGGGCAAGCCCTTGCGGGACAGCTCACCCATGTTCGGGCGGCCCAGGTTCACGCGCGCTGCGATCTTCTCGCCGCTGTCGTTCGGGCCTTGCAGCAGGTACAGGCCATCGGCGCGCATGCCGAAGTAGCGGCCATTGACCTCGGCAAAGCTGTTGAAGTCGTATTGCTCGTAGCGCGTTGAGCCCATGGCGTCCAGGCTCAGAGCCCACACGCTGCGCTGCTCGATCGCGCCGGGGTCGCCAAGGCTTGGCGTCGCGCGCATGAACGACTCCAGAACGGCCTCGATCTGCTGCTGGATGGTGGTGGGCGTGGTGGCCGTGACCACGGAAAGCGCATCGGCAGAGACCAGCGTCTGCGTCGTCACCAGGGAGACGAGTTGCATGCCGGAGGTCATGACGACGAACACCTCGGGGTTCGGCTGCTGGCCGTCCACGCCGTAGATGATCGAGAACATCGTTGCCTCGGTGTCCAGCCCATAGTTCTCGCCGTAGTCCACCATGGGGGACATGGTTTCGATGGCCTGGCCGTACAGGTCTGCCGTTGCTGCGGCCGACACGGCGATGGGCAGCATTTCCTCGGCTGCGCCGCCCACGGTTCCCGTGAGACCGGAGCCCACCGCCTGCAACGGCTGCATCAACTCCGCAGCAATGGCGTAGCTCAGTTCCTCGATGCCCTCGCCTTCTGCGGTCATCGGGGACATGGATTCGATGGCGATGGCGTACCCACCGGCATCCGACCCATAAGCCTGCATGGGCAGCAGTTCGGCGTAGCCGGTGCCGTCGTTGAGCGCGGAGCCCTCGGCGGTCATTGGCAGCATGGTCTCGGCACCAATGCCGTAAGCCTCGGTGCCACCGAAGGCTTGGATGGGCTCAAGGTATTCCTCACCGTAGCCGTCCTCGAACTCGGACAACTCGGCGTCGTAGACGGCATCGCCGCCCGAGTAGAGCGCCGCCGTGAGGTACATGGGTGACGGGTCGTTTGAGACCGTGCGGACAGCGGTGCCGTTGATGCGGTAGACGATCTGGCGCGATGCGCGCAGGCGCTCGATGGTCAGTTCGTCCGCGCTGTCGGCGGCGCCGAAGGACTGAACATCGACCCCGTTTTCCACCGCCGAGAGTTGGCCTTGAGTGACCCGGAACCCCCAGCGGATGTCGGCGAAGTTGATGTCGCGCGGCGCCGGACTCAGGCCGACGATGACGCCCACCACCGATGAAGGAATGCGAAACGTGAAACTGCCGCTGCGCTCGATCGGCTCGATGGAGCGCGCCCGCGCATTCCAGCCGAGTTGGAAGTCAAACAGGGTCTGCGCCGGGGTGGAAGGCACCGCAGGCGTTGGTGCCACGTAGGGCTGCGCTGGCACGTTGACAACACGCGAGACCGTGTTGCACACCGTGCGCCCGGTGGGGACTGAAATGGACGAGATCCCGGACGGAAACACCGGCACCCACTCGTAGGTCGGCGGGCCGGCGTTGACGTAGCTGATGCCGTAGGAGCGGTAGATCGCTTGCAGCTCGGCCTGCGTGTACGGGACAAAGCTGCAAACCGTGATGTTCTCGACCACCTGGCGCGGCGGCAGGTAGGGCTGGCCCGGTGAACCCGGCGATCCCGGGGTGCCTGGGATGTAGGTTTCGAGCGTGGTCTTCTCAAGGCGCAGGGACGGCATGCCTTCCTCACTGGTTGTAGCGGCCTGGCGCGGCCAGGTCCGGCGCTCGGAGCAAGTCTGTTCCGGGCAGCAGTTGGTCGAAGTTGGGCCCGCCGTCGCCAGCGAGCATGCTGTCGATGCGGTAGAAGGCGTCCGGGCGGGCGATGCGCGCTCGGCGCTCCCACGTCAGGCCGTGGTCGGAGGACTCGAAAACGTAGTACGCCTGCTCGGCGGCGCTCCAGGCCGGCATCAGGACGACGGCATCGACCGGCGTTGCGCCGCCGACGCGCGCTCGGTGCAGGGTCATCTTGCCCAGGTTCTGGTTCAGAAGCGGCGCCTCAAGGCCGCTGGGTGTGAGGTCTGACCACGTGGCCCCGCCATCGGTGGAGAGCATGAAAGTCACGGCGTGGTCGATGCCTTTCCAACCGGCGATGCGCTTGGCCAGTACGTGGTCGCCGCCCAGGTGCAGCATGGACTCGATGTGCTTGTGGGTGGCATTGGACGCACCGGGCTCGCCGCTCAGAGCTTCGTCAATGAACAGCGTGGCCGATGGCGCGTCAAGGTCGATGCGCGCCAGCCGGAAGCGATAGCGGTAGTCCACCGAAGACCAACCGGGATCGGAGACCAGTGCGGTGTACGAGACGAGGAAGCGGTTGCCATCGAGCGCGCACAAGCGCATCAGCGCCATGGTGTCGGTGTTGATCGCGTTGACGAACCGCGGCAGCGGTAGGTCGGCGGCGTAGTAGTCATCCTCCAGACCGGGCACGATGGGGTTGCCGGGTTCTGGCGGCGGAACATAGGCGTCGTTGGTGAGGATCGTGGTCACGTCAAACACCGAGAGCGACGCCGGGTCTTTGCCGTTCAGGCGGATCAGGCGCAGGCGCGGCCGATAGTCCTTGCCAGCATCGAAGGTCTCGTGCCAGAAGAAACGCTCCATGGCCAGGAACGCACCGAAGTCGTCGGTGGCCACGATGGGCATGAAGGGCAGGAACTCCACGTCGGGGCGCGCGAAGGTCAGTGTGAGGCCATAGGACGGCGCGCGCTCCTGCCATGCAATGAGGGCAAGGTCGCACAGCTCTCGGCCGGCAGCATCGACACGCGCACCGAGCACAAGGAAGGGCGAGAGCACCAGACGATCCGGGGCCACGCCGCTGATGCGCCGCATGTATGCCTTGGCCGGGTTGCGCAGATCCACAGGGCGGTACGTCAGCGTCGGGTAGCTGAAGTCGTCGTAGGTGTGCACGAACGAGCCGACGGACCTCTCGCTGCCGTAGGCGGTCAAAAACAACCCACCGATGGTGCTGGTGGCGCGCAGGTTCGTGTACGGCGCGCTGCGGGCCGGTGCGCCGTCGATGGGATAGGTGAAGGGCTGCGTGGCCGTGTTGCGGCTCACCGGGCCAGCACCGAAGTACGTCGCCGCGCCCAAGTACTCGGTGCCCGTTCGCCCTGGCGCTGGAATGAACACCGTTCGGTAGTTCGGCGTCGTGAACGGCTTGCGCTCGTTCGGCGTGGCCGCAATGCGGCCCTCGGTGACGTACTCGAAGCCGCCTGTGGTCACGCGGCTGAATTGGCCGGCGATGCGCGCTGTCGTGCCATCAGCGCGGTACGAGACTTGGAAGTCACCCCCGCGCGCATCGAGCGCGCGCACCGCTGCCGCACCGAGCGGACTCGGCCCGGTTGGCAGCTTGGGGTACTTGCGCATCATGCAATTCGGCGCTCTCGCGTGCGGTTGAAAGCGGTCCAGAATTCAGGGGGAGGCGCAGGTGGTGCAGGCGGGCCGCCGTAGGGGTTGGAAATGGCGCGGGCGCAGCCTCTGTCCGCTCCTCTGACGATCACTGGCAAGTCCGCCCCAGACGCCAATGCGATGTTGAATGGGATGGGCTGAAGATTCGACTCGAAGATTGCACGTCCGCTGTTGATGTCTCCGAACCCAAACCAACCGCTTTCGCCCCAGCCGATCATGGAGCCGGGGTACACACTGGTGATCCGGTCTGCAGTCACGAATGACGCCACGGCAGATTGGTCGGAGTTTTGAATAACTGTGTGCTGATAGTCGTTGCTTGGGGAAGGGAAGTCGCTCAAGCAAAATGAGTGCGTCGGCCCGGGCTCAAAAGCAACAAGCCGGTGCGGGACTTGCGTGAAGTTTTCTGCATAGGTGGGCACGACCGCGCCGCTCCCCCAACTCACTTCCACGCGGGCCGAAGTGCTCGCACCATAAGTCATGAACACCCCCTTCTTTGAAGCAGCGGGGGCTGGGTTGTAATCGATGGTGGCGAGAAAAGGGTCAGTATCAACCGTTTCTTCGTATGCGCCTGTCAGCAGATTGACAATACATACGTTAGTCGAACCAGACTTCAGGAGAATTTCTCCGTTGTAGGCAGACAGGAAGTTGGGTGCGAGGTAGCGACTGCTGTACCCAGCAGGAATGGTGATGCTACTCACCCCACCAGTGGCAAAATTGAAGACGTCGATGACCCCTGTCGTCGAATTGCGTTTTATGGCGTAGGCATTGCCTGTCACGTAGTCAGGGACGAGCTCTGTTCCGTTGGTTGGAGTGAACTCGGCCGGCAGCAGCTCACGTACCAACGCGCCGCCGCTGTCGAGGCGCATATTTTCAAAGCGGTTGAGGAAGCTGTTTGCGGACACAATGAAGTGCCCGTACTGGTTCAAAGAACCGATCTCGTCGGCAGTGCCGTTGGTGAAAGTTCCGACGTCAGTTGCTTGGTACACCCCCGGTGCGACGCGGACGATCCTGGCCACCTGAATGGCAAAGCCGATTTCGTCCGCAGAGCCAGCAACCAGCCCTTCAGGCTGTGAGGGAGACCACGCCTGCATGGCCTTACGCCGTGGGCAGCGCCAGCGAGTAGAAGTTGATGGTCTGCGAAGCCGCAGCCACGAGGCTCACGCTGGAGAGGTTCAAGCCACCGCCTGCCACGGCCACCGTGCCCTGCACGCGCTTGCGCGTGGTGCTCAGGGTGCCGTCGTCGGTGTCTTCTTCCAGGCGGTAGAAGGTGGCGGTGCCCGATGCGGCATTTACGCCGCGCCAAATTTCAGCGGCGGTCTTGGAAATCACGCCGTTGCTGGGCGAGCCGTCGAAGGTCAGGCCTGTTGCGGTGGCGTCGTTGGAAACCGTGCACAGCAGCGTTGCACCGCCCAGCGCGGCGTCGGCGGTGGCGGGCACCGTGCCGGCGTAGATGCGCAGCTTGCAGTTGTCCATCTGGCTCTTGAAAGAGCCTGTGACCATCAGCGCGTTGCGAAGGCCGGTTGAGACTTTGGCGGTCATGATGTGCTCCTTACACAGAAACCATGGTGAAGCCGGCCGTCACGCGCAGGATGGTTCCTGAGTCCAATGGCCGCGGGGAAGGGAAGCGAACCGCCGAGACCAGAATGCCCGAGGTCGAGCCCTTGGTCGGCGAAGACAGAACCAGGCCGCCCTGGGCGAGCTTGCCGTTGGTGGTGCCGGTGAACTCGGCGCGCGCAGCGCTGTTGTCGGTGTTGCCACTGGCCGCCGCAGAGAGCGTGAGCGGTCGGCGCGTGGTCTCCGAGTATGCGGTCAGCTCGGTTGACGAGGCGATGATGGTTCCCGCGGTGTCGCCGGGGACCGGGGTGTAGGCGCCCTCGTAGAGCGCCACGTAGAAGTTGGCGAACGGCGTGCCGTTGCGCAGCGCCGTGTCGATCATGTAGTTCAAGCCCTCGGTGGGCACGATGTTGTGCGCGACCTGGCTGTGCACCACCGCGCCGTCGCTTCGGCGGATCTGCTCGATGAGGTACTTGAAACCGACTTTGATGCCGTTCATGGCGCGACTCCTTGGGTGATGACTTCGGCGTCCATGTAGCTGCCGACCACGGCGGCGCCACTTGGGGCGGGATTGCTGAGAGCGGCAACGAACTGGCGCATGCCGTTGGATTCGCGCACAATGGCCGCGCCTGCATCGGACTTGGAAAACGCGATGTCGCGGTCCTGCAAAAGCGTGATGGCACCGCTTGCCGTGGCGCGAACCGGGCCTCGATCGGTGAAGAACATCACATCGGTGCTGTCGGGCAGCGCGGCCAGCGTGCCCCTGACGGCGCCGAAGCCGGCCACCGTCTGCAGCGAGGATTGCTCCGGGGTGCCGGCCGGCAGGAAGTACACGGCCTTGGTCGTACCGATGTAGATGCCGCCCTCCACGCCCGCCAGCAGCGTGACGCTGGCATCCAGGGGGATGAAGTCGATGGCCGGGCGGTACAGGCCCAGGTTGTAGGGCATGCTGTAGGCGACGATGTTGCCGATGGCCGAGTACAGGCGACCCTTGCTGTAGCCCAGCGCCACGCCAGCGGGCAGCGGCGCCATGACCATGTAGGAAAGCGGCTCGCCGCTGGTGTTGGCGACGACGATTTCCAGGCTGGTCTCGCCAGGCAGCATCGTGCCGGCGTTGTAGAAGACCTCGCCATCGGCGGCTGTGACGAACACCGCGACCTTTTGCTGGCTGCTGGCGCGAACCAGGGTGATCTTGCCGCTGGCCGGCACATCGACCGACTGCGGCATGTCGAACTCGGAGCGCTGGCCGTAGGCGTCCACGTGAGCGGTCGTGACCATGTAGCCGCCCACCGGAAGGGCGCCGCCCGTGCCGGCAATGGCCTGCGGCCTGGGGTTCACGCTGGCCGGCGACAGCGGTTTGATGGTGTTGTCCGCGAGCAGGGTCAGGGTGAACCCATCGGAGCACACCACGCCGACCGGGGTGTCGGTGTAGGCGATGTCGGATGCCGGGCTGGCCAGCGTCTTGATGGCGGTGATGGTGGCGTCACCGTCGAAGTGCATGAGCTGGTTGCCGCTGGCGAAGTACGCGCAGATGCCCGACTTCGGCGCGAACAGCCCGCGCCCGTTGGTGGTGGCCTGCAGCAAGTCAAACCCCGCGCGACGCTGGAAGGTGCCAACCGCGCTCAAATCGACGTTGACGGCATCGCGCACGAAAGTGCCGGTCTCGTCCACGCCCAGGCGATCGGTCGGCCTGCGGTTGTTGATGCCCTTGAAGGTGTCGATCTTCACCGGGCTCACCAGGACGGGTTAAAGCGCACCACGGGCGGCCTGCGGTCGGCGCGCTGTCGCATGGTGTCGGCAGAGTTCTTCACGCCGAAGTCGCGCTCAAAAAGCGCCTCGTATTCCAGCGCCTTGGCCTCGTTGAGCGTTTCGGCGTCGCGCTTGAGGTAGGCGCAGCGCAGCATCCAGTTCTTCAGGCGCGGGTGGTAGATGGCCTTGATTTCGGGCTCGCCATCGAGGTCGGCCGCGTCCAGCGGCGCCAGGGCTGTGCGGTAAACCGTCAGGCTCACGGTCCCCACCGCCGTTGGCTTCGGGACGAACGTGGCCGATGTGACCTGGCCGTTGACGATGATCTTCTGCGGCTCGGGGCCTTCGCGGTTTTCCCGGCCAAAGCCGTTGTCGTCTTCGGCTTCGACGCTGGTCATGCGCAGCGGCTTGCCGCCGAAGGTCGCGCGCTTTACGCGGATGACGCTCGGGTGCAGTTCGTAGGTCGCGGTGCCCGCGGCCAGGGTGATGGTGCAGCACGCCGCGGTCGTGCTGTCTTCGATCAGGAGCGCGCGCTCGGCGGCCTCATCGACGGCCTCGTTCAAGTAGCGAACGATGTCCTCGTCCGACCACAGGAAAGGGTCGCTGATGTCCCGGGTGTCAGACCGGAAGGCCGAGATGAAGTCGCCGACGTTCACGCTCAGTCCTCGTCGCCTTTGCCGGCGAGCTTGGCCGACAGGGCGTCCCACGCCTTGTCAACCTCGGTGCGATCGGCCTGGAAGCCGAGCATGGCGTTGACCTTGCGAAGATCCGGGCGGCCGTCGTTGCGGAACATGCCTTCCTCGCTGCTGTCGAGCATCTTGTTCAAGACCTTCTCGATTTCAGCGGCGCGGTTGAAGCCGGGCACCTCGGCAGCGCCTGGGCCGCCAGCGGCCAGCAGCAGGGCTTCCTCGTCGGTCATGGTGCCCGGGATGCAGCCCTTGGCAACCGCCTCGCGGTTCCACATGGGCGGTAGATCGACACCCTCGCGCGGCACCACAACGGTGTGGCCGCTGGTGAGCGACAGGAAAACGGGCTCGTCAGTGGGGGAGCGGAATTTCATGATGCGTGATCCTCAAAAAACCCCGGGGAGATCAGGCCCCGGGGGGTTAAAGGGCCGGTGAAGGCCCACCACTGGAGACAACTGCGAAGTTGTCGGGAGAATCACAGGCCCTGGCTGAACGCCGCGCGGCCAATGACGTAGTACTGCACCTCCAGGCGCACCTTGCCGGTGGTCGGGGTGCCACCACCAGAGGTCCACGTCACGGTCAGCGCAGGCTGCGTGGCGGTGTGGACAAAACCGGTGGGCACCAGGGGCACACGCGCGCCAAGGGCGCGGATGTTGCCGTCCGTGAGGTAGCGCGTGCCGCTGGATGCGTCGCCCACATCCATCACGTCGCTGGTGGTCGAGTCCCACGCTTGGGTCGTGACCAGTGCGCCGCCAGTGATGACGGCGCCCACGGGCAAATCGAGCGCGGCCTGGGCGACGTTGGTCACAACGTCGGCCAGGTTGATGTCCACGTAGGCGGAGATCAGCTCTTGGCGAGCGGAGTTCTTTCGGATCGGCATGATGTGCTCCTTTCAGCAACAGGGGAGGAAAGGAGGCGCGCCGCCGTGGCAGCGCCCCCTTGGAAGCGCTGCGATTACTGCAGGTAGTGGTCGCAGGTGACGATGCCGAAGTCTTCGACCGAGTTGTCGTAGATCGAGAAGAACTTCGGTTTCAGCAGGCCCAGCATCTTGTCGATGTTGATACCCTGCTGGCTGTCGTACTGGAACAGCTTCTCGGTCCACTCCGGCGCACCGAGGTCGGCCATGCCCAGCGCTTGCGCGCCGCACAGCATCGTGCGGGTGCCGTTGACGGTGCCGCCCGCGCCCCATTTCGAGCCCGATGCCGCGCCCTTGGTGTTGTAGACGAGGTTGTGTTCGTGGATGACGGCGCCGTCCACGGTCACGGTGGCCCCGGTGAACCACGGGCTGTCCAGGCCGGCCTTGGTCGCCACGGCAACCACGGCACGCTGGTAGTCCGCGTCCTTCTTCAGTTGGGCGAGGGTCTGCGGGTGCACGAACAGCACGTAGTAAGCCTTGCCACCGGACATCAGCGGCTTGACGTAGTGCTCCTTCGCGTATGCGATCAGGTCCACGATCATCGTGTACTTGGGCACATAGGCGGTGGTGATGCTGGCGGTGTTGGAGGTGGCCAGGGCAGTGCCGTCGAACATCAGCGCGCGCTTGGAGGTCGGAGCCGACACGTCGGCAGCGAACGCCAGGTTCGGGAACGGACTGTTGGTGCGCGGCGCGCCGTTGTTCTTGAACGAGTAGCTGATGCCAGCCATCGTCAGGAACGCGAGCTGGTCGCAGCGGTTTGCCAGCCAGAAGGCCAGTTTGTCCTTGCCCTGGCGGCGGAAGTTGATGACTGTCTTCTGGTCGGCCAACTTGCCTTTGTTGCGCACCGAGTGCGTCATCAGGTCGATCGTGATTTCCTGCGAGTAGCTTTGCATCGCTTCCTCGTTGCCTTCACGCTCGTTGTCACCGATCACGCCGTCGTCCACGAGGTCGGCGACGAGGTGCATCAGCACTTTTTCGCCCTTCTCGGTCTTGGTGAGTTCGGTGATGCGCTGGATGACGGAGTTGTCACCAGTGCCGATGAAGTTCTTGACGAACATCTGGTCGCGTGCGGCGCTCCAGACATCGCGGGACCAGACGATCTTCTGCTGCGGCGTGAGCGCCGCGAAATTGGTCAACATGACATGCTCCTGAGAATTGGTTGAACGAACTACGGCGTTTCGCTGCCAACTGCGGGAACATGGCTGTGGTGACGGCCAAGAGCGTCGAGCGTTTTACGTCGGCCCGGGACGAGTTCATCGAGGTCTTGCGCTGCCCGGTGGGTGATGAGTCCACCGGGTCAGCTTCGGGACTGGCCGATCAGAAGTTGTCGCCCCTCAACTTGGCCTTTTCAGCCGGCGAGAGCGCGTCGAACTGCTCATCGGTCATCTGCGACACATCGACCATGGCGGCGGATGCGCGGTTTCCGATCCCTGCTTGCACCACCGGGGGCTGTGCGGTTGATGCCTTGGCCCCACGTGCGATTGCTTCTGCGGTGCGAGTGTCCTTGTGTGGGGTGGGCTTCGGCAATTCCCTAGAGGGGGTTTCGCTGTTGTTCGTGGAGCCCTCGGGCGCGAACTTCGGCGCGATGGCCTTGACGGCTTCGGCCAGCGCGTCGGCCGGGCTCATGCCGCGCTGGATTCGCTTGTCTCGCGCGGCCAGAATCAGGTCGAGCGCTTCTTCTCCGTCCTTTGTGTCGAGATAGGGGTAGTCTTTGATCGCCTGGTCGGAGACGGCCTTGAGCGCTTTGGCCTCGTCGGCGGCGCGCAGTTCGGCCTGGGCCTGGCGCGCCGCCTCTTGGCGCACATGGCGGTTGATGTCGGCGCGGATCTTGCCGGCCTTCTCGATGTCGCCATCCATGAGCGCGTTGGCGTACTCCTTCTCGGCGGCGGCTTCGTCAAACTCGGGCGCGGGCGGTGTTGCTGGCGTGGCGGCGGGCTTGGGCGCAGCAGTCTGCGCGGCCCTGAGTTCCTGCAGCTCGCGCTCGGCAGCCTCGGCTCGCTCCAGGGCCAGCTTGCGCTCTTGGTTGACCTCGCTGAAGCGTGCGTACGGGATGGTGCCGCCCGGCTTGCCAGTGCCTGTCGGCGCGTCTTCTCCCTCTGCTGCGCCATCCTCGCCGTCGCCGCTGGGTGCGTCATTGGCCGGCGCTGTGGGTGCGGCAGCGGGTTTGGCGGTGCCGGCCGGCTCGAAGTTGTCGCCTCGGTCCTCATCGGGCCCGGGTGCACCATCGGGGTCGGCGTCGCTGACGGTGATGACCTCGCCGCCCAGGTCGTCGCCGTCGTCGGCGGGGCGGTGGAAGCCCTGGTAGGGCAGCAGGCGGCGCTTGAGTTCGCGGATGTTCATGGTGTGGTTCTCCAGTGGGGTTGCGGGTTACGGCCGGGCCTGCTCTGCGGCAATGGCCATGACCACACCTTTGAAGATGTAGTCCTTGGCGCGTTGCTCGGGCGGCAGTTCGTCATAGGGGACAAGACACGGGTGGGTCCGCATGGCTTCGGACTTCTGGCGCCCGTAGGTCCAGCCAGCGGCCAGGCGAACCGATGCCCAGGCGTCGTGCGACTGCTGCGGGGTCAGGCGCGGGTTGGCGAGGTGTGCGCGCACGCCGGCAATGGCCGAGTCCTGAATCTCCTTGGGCGACTGGTCCCACGGAACCTGGCTGTAGTCGCCCAGGCTCATGCAGTAGTGGCGGTTGACCTCGTGGGCCACGCGGGCGATGGCCACTTCGAGCGGGGTCTGTGGAGCGGGCTCCATGGTGGGGGCGGGCTGGTTGGTCATGTCACACCTCCAGCCGCTGAACCGCGTCACGCACCAGTTCGCGGATGGTTTGCACCACATCCACGGCGGTGGAAAGCTCGGCGCCCAGCTTGGTTGCAGGCATGTCGCGCGTGGCGCGAGCGCTGTTTTCCGTTTGCGGGCTTTGGGGTCGCATGACCGGAGACAACCGCTGCGTCAGTCCGGCAACTTCCTCGCCGAGACAGTTGAGGTGGTGCTGCAGGTCGCCGCAGACGCTGTGGATCTCCATCTTGCGCACCTGCTCCGGTTGCGCAAGGCCTATGGCGGCGCCGACGTGAGTCGGACTGCCCTTGATCTGCTCGGACACCTGGGCAACGCTTTGCTGCCCTTGTCGCTGATTCATGCTCGCGTACATATCGCTCTCCAGTGGTGGTGGTGGGAATCACATCGCGCCGTCTGCTTGCGGCGTCTCGATGCCTTGGTTCACGCCCACGGCCGCGCTCTCGGGCGCCTGCGGGTTGGCCGGGGTCAGTGGGTTCGTGTTGGCCGGGATGTCAGGGTCTGCGGGTGGCTCCATGCCCTCGGGCGGGCTGGGCACGATCGGCGCGGCGTCCATGTCCTCGTACCCGGCAGAGCGCAGCAACGCATCGGCCAGCGGCGCCACCTGGGGCACGGTTGCGATGACCTGGGCGGCCTGCACGCCGCTGTACTGCGTCTCGACCTTCTTGCCCGTGGTGTCGGCGCGGGTCTTCTCGGCCTGCGCGCGCAGCAACTCGGCCTTGGCCTCCACGGTCGGGTCCGCAGGTTGCTGCTGCTGGCTCATTTCCTCCAGCATTTCGTGTTTGTCGGCCAGGTTGGAGTACCGCACCACATAGGTGTCGGGGATACGGACGCCTTCCTTGCGCATGGCCAGCGCCTGCTCAAACTGGCTGTTCTGGAACGTGACCTGCATGGGCTGCTCGGTGATGGTCACGTCATAGGTGCCCTTGGTCACGTCGTTGTCATAGGTGCCAAGTTCTGGAATCCAGCGGTTGATTTCCAGCAGTTCCTCGACCTCTTTGCCGGTGCGGGGGTCGGTCTCGGTGATGCGGAAGATGCGCGGGCTGTCGTAATAGCGCTGGATGAGCTTGAGCATTCGCATCGCCAGCAACTGCCTGGTGTAGTTCAGGTTGTCCAGCGGGACGGCGAGTTGCTGTTGGCTGGCGAACTGGTCGGCTTGCTTGGCCACACCCGAGACCGCATTTCCCTGCAGGCCGCGCATGGAGTCGGGCACCGTCACGTCCTTGAGGGCTTGTGTGGCGCGGTCGATGAGCTTGTCCACGCCGCTGGGTATCTGGTTGGGCGTGATCTTCTCGGGCGAGGTGGTGCCGCGCTTGTAGACGAGGGTCAGGCCGGTTTCGGCGCCGCGCTGCTCCAGTTCGTCCTCGTCCATGTTGACGAGGCTTCCCTGCTCCACCTTCCAGCCGCTGTTGGCTGTGGTGTTGATGATGTGCACGTACTGGCTGACGGACTTGTTCAGCGCCTCCTGCGGCCCGATCGCGTTGTCCACCATGCCGCGCGTCTTGCCGCGTCGGAAGTAGGCGAAGTACGGGATGATCGAGAAATGCTCGTAGGGGCTGTAGTCGTCGTGCAGGGTCTTGGTGTAGGTCGTCACCACCCAGCGCACGCGCTTTTTCATGCGCTTGGCCGGGATGGCGCCCTGCGTGACCAGCGCTGCGGCCTGCTCGACAGTCAGGTGCTCGCGGATCAACACATCGCCCGTGTCGGGCAGCACCAGGCAGTCGGTGTTCTCGTACACCCACTTCTGGCGGTCGATGATGCGGTAGCGCTTGATGCCGTCGCCCTTGTCCTCGTTGTAGGCGTCAGCAGGGCCGATGTCGATCTCGTTGCCGAACTTGGGGCGCTCGACATCCTCGCCATCGAGTTCGCCGAAGTCGTCGCCGTGGTCGTTGGACTTCTTGGCTATCTCCATGGCCTTCTTGCCATAGAGACCCCCGATTTCCGCCTCGGTGAGCCAGCGCGTGATGATGACATCGGCCCAGGTGTCAGGGTCGTACTGCTTGGCATCCGGGTCCGGGATCACGTCGCGCGGGTCGTGCGTGGCGACCTCGATTTCGCCCTTGATGTTGTGGTCGAAGTTCATGCGCAGCTCGAAGTAGCCGCGCTGCTCCACGATGCCGTCCGTGAAGACCTGGGTTTCCTTCCAATGCACCTTCTGCAAGGCGACAACCTGCATGGCCACCTTGGACAGCAGCGTGGCGGTCTTGAGGTCGGATTGCCCACCGCGCGGGCGGTAGGCGATGTCCATGCGGTTCTGGATCTGGTAGCCCACGGCACTGTTGATGCTGGGCATGACCTCGTTGAACTCGTAGAAGGGCCGGCGCTGCTGGCGCAGGATGGCCTTGTCCGTCTCGTTCCATTGGTCGCCGCCGCCGAGGTACATGCCCTCGCACTTCTCGGCCTGCTCCATGTACTCGATGTGGCCCCTCTCTTTGCCGTACTGGTAACGAGCCCAGTTCTCCTTGGCCGGGTCGTCGGTCATGCTGGGCGTCTGTACGGCCATTGCGGTGTTGTTCATGGTCTTACGCGGCCTGGGCCGATCCGTTGTTTCTGCTCATGGTCTTGAGTCGGTCACGCCAGGACTTCTCGACCTTGCCTTTGTGAACCCGGGGGATGCCTTCGCAGAACGTCATGGCAACGGAGTCGCCCTTGTCGGGTGAGCGGCCAAGCACCTCGCGGATCTCGTCCTTGTCACGAATCTGGATGGCGGCCACCCGACCCATCGTGACCACCTTGTAGCGAACGGCGGCCAGGTCGCCGAGCAGTTCAGGGTCTGGCGGGAGTTCAATCGGCTCGTCGCTGGTGGGGTCGAGCGCTTCGCGCAGGCGCCAGTACATTTCCGCGCGTCGATTGCGCATCCGCATCTGACCGCTGCTGTCCATGATGGTTGAGGCTTCGGAGCCCACCACGGGATAGACCAACAAGCCAAGGCCCACGAGAAAGTCAAGCGCGCTTGAGCCGATGCCGATGGCATCAACTGCGATCGGCGCGCCGTTGCGCAGCAGTGGGGCAGCAAACGCGGCCGCCGTGGGCCCATCCTTGGTGACAACGCCCGGCGCCGTGACCAGCTCGTCAAACCAGTTCCCGTACCGAGGTGCTGCGGATGTCTTGTCCATGCCGCCGCGCGACGGGTCAAGGCCGAGGCATGTCATCTGGCCCTTCTGCGTCCTGGGCTTCCACCTGGCTTGTGCTGCCTTGATCCATTCGGTAGGGATCAACTGCCACGCCGGGTCGGCTGCGCCGGCCTGGAAGTCGCCGCGCAGCATCTGCGAGCGCAGCGGCTCGGGCAGGGATTGAAGTTGCGCCTTGTAGCCGGTGGACAGCAGAAACAGGTTGTCATCCACGCTTGACGGGATGAAAGTTCGGCTCTTTGGCTTCACCGGGTCTTTGTCCCAGGCCACGATCACAGGCTCGGAGCCATCGACCTCCATGTCGTCGCCCTTGGCGTCGGTGATATACCAGCGCAACTCGCCCGGCTTGGCCGGTCGTGGGTGGTTCGGGTCAAGCCAGGCGGCCCAGTACCGTTTGACCCATTCGCCTTCGGCGGTGGTTGGCGGGTTGCCTGCCGCCACCACGCGCTGGCGAAGGTCTGGCCGGTCGGTTCGCAGCCATCCGTTGAGGGTGCGGAACTGCGTCTCGGTGAAGTGCGTGATTTCATCGAAGAAGATGCCGTCGTGCGGGCGCCCCTGGTACTTCATCCAGTCGCCCGGCTCCTTGACGCTGCCCAACTCCATGACCCTGCCGCCAGGCAGGCGCCACAGGCCGTCCGTGCTGTTGTAGCCCTTGCGGGTGCCCAGGATTTGGGCCATTCGTTCCTCGATGCCGACAAGCTGCACCGCCTCGCGCCGAAAGATGATGGAGTGCTGCTGCGCGGACAGGCATAGGCCAAGAAGCAACTCCGTCTTGCCGCCACCGGCCGCGCCGCCGTAAAAGAGGATGTCGGCCGGGGAGTCGTAGGCGCTGCGCTGCGGGCCATCCTGGGGAACCCATATGGGCGCCCCGTTGCCGGTCAGGAGCTTGTCCAGCTCGGCCTTCTTGTCTGCGGGCAACGCCTTGACGTGCTCCAGCGCTTCGGCGAGCGTGTTCACTGCTGCGCCCCCGACCGAATGAAGTGCATCAGTCGAACGGCGCGCTCCACGTCGGTCATGGGCTTGCCACCACCCTGCGGGTTTTCCTCGCCACCACCAACGTCAAGGCCAAACGCCTGGCGCTCCATCTTGACCAGCTTCTCCAGCGTCTCGACCAACTTCTTGGCTGAGTCCACCCGGCCAGGCATGGAAATGACCTTGCGGTAGATTTCGTTGAGCTTGTCGGCCCGGCTGCGCCCGCCGTCCTCGCCGTCGTCGGACTTGTCCATCAGGTCGGCCAACTGCTCAAACACCCCTGGGTCGGCTACAAGGCTTTCAAGCTCGGCGAAAAGACTTTGGGTGATGGCGCGGCCTTTTCGAATGTCGGCTTGCTGAGAGATGAGAACTGCCGCGACGGCGTTGGCGTTGCCGTCAACGATCTGCTTTTCGCTCAACCTGGCTTCCGGCGTAACCGATTCCGTAACCACGGCGCGCGTAACCAGTTCCTCGGCTTTGGCGCGGATCTTGGCGCTCAGGTCGCGGGGTATGCCGCGCTTGGTGAAGTGCTTGATGACGGCGGCGTGGGAGAGTGGCTCGCCAGTCTCCTTGGTGTACGCCTCGGCAATCTGGCGTGGGCTCAGTAGGCCGGCACGCCAAAGCGGCTCGATCCTGTCGTAATCGACCTTGCGGGGAATTGCCATGAGCCGGGATGCTGCCGGCCATGGTTACGGGTGCAAAACCCTAGAGGGGGTTTCTGGCTACCTTGGGGGATGGGGGAGAAAAAGCCCGAGCGGGGCGGGCTTCTGGTGGGGTTGGCGCAGCGTGCGGGACTTGAACCCGCGGCCTCCGGCGTGACAGGCCGGCGATCTGACCAACTGAGCTAACGCTGCATTTTGATGGTGGCCGGGCTTCCACCGGCTGCGAGCGCGCCGCTCTCGATGGCCCCCGCGTCCGGGCTGGCTTACGCCGCAAGCGATCAAACACCGCTTCATCCATCACATCAGCGGGCCGGGCTTGATACCGGCTGGGGCGCGTCCCCGTTCGGGCTTCTGTCGGCAGGCGGTTGCGGCTTCCGGTTGCCACACCGGTTATGTTTGCTCGCCCACTCGATCCACTTTTACCTAGCGTGTCCTTCCACGCCGCCGCTGATGTGATGGTCCCCGTCTCTCCGGGGTGTCACGTCGCGTACTTCTTGGTATCCCCGCCTGTGGGCGCCTGCGGGCTTGCTTTCACCGTGTCGCGCTCGACGTTTCGCTGCTGCTCTGTTCCCCACCCGGGGGAGACTTCTGGCCTGTCCAGTTGGGTCTATGCCGGCACTTCGAGGTACGGGCGCGCCCGGGGCCGAAGCCCCGGGTCTGCCACTTACCCCTGGATGCCACTCTCGGCGGGGGTGTTATTTGGTTGCAGCGGCTGGATTTGAACCAGCGACCTTCAGGTTATGAGCCTGACGAGCTACCAACTGCTCCACGCTACAGTGGCGCGCATGATGCCTCAATCTTTTCTGGTCAACAACCGTTTCAGGCGGGCCCACCAGCCACGGCGAGCCGGCCTGTTGATGTACGGCGCGTTGGCGCCGTTGTAGGGGTCGGCAAAAGGCGGCGCTGCAGGCGCTGGAGGGCTTGGCGGGTATGACGGCTCGTAGGGCATCATGTCCAAGTCCAAGACCGTCTCAGAGTCATCCTGCGACACCGACACGCGCTCGTAGCGGCGAATGACCTGTCCAAACAAGCGGGCTCGTTGCTCCAGGGTTTCAGCCCAGCGCTCAAGTTCGGCGCTTTCACGCTCGATGGCGGCCACAGTTTGCACCACCTCTGCGGATGGGCATTGAAGCATTGCCGCAATCTGGTTGAGCTTCTGACGGTGTAGATCAGCCACCCAGCGGTTGTTGCGCGCACGCCGTATAAGAACGTCGCGGGCCTCGGTTTCGGGTGTCATGCCGGTTCATCCCCTCGGACAAGCCTCTCCAGGCGCTGCAGGCGGTTTGCCATGTCGGCTCCCGTGGCCATGGCCTGGCCGATGATGTCCACCTGGGCGTAGAGGTCGCCGGCTCCGCGCATCAGGGCGCCGAGCATGCGGTCCTCGCGGGGGGTCAGTGTAAGCACTTGGTCGCCGATCTCGATCTTCACCCAGCCGTCCGGGAGCATGGTCTTGGACATGGCGCGCGCTGGGGGCATGGTGACGACGGGCTGGTACACGCCATGCTTGACGCGGCGCATCCGGCCGTCGTTGACGAGGTTCTTCAGGTGCTCGTCAACGATGGACATCTTCACCCCCATGGCGCTGGCCAGGATCTCCCGGGTGACGATCTGCTCGCGCTGGTGGAGGTCCATCGCGTGGTCTAGCACTTCTTGGGCGCTGGTGCGGCGGGGGAGCTGGGCTTCAGGGGTCAGCATCATGGTCCTGAGTGGCTTTCGGGGGTGGTGGGGTGGATCAGGTTTCGCAGAGGTCGCCCAGGTCCACCGTGGCGTACCCGCTCTTGACTCGGGCGGTGGTCAGGCGGATGGCGCGCTCGTACTGGCTGCGCGGGATGCTGGCGCGCTGCAGGTCGTGGTACTCGATGACCTCGCGCACGGCCTGGATGCCGGGGCCGGTCAGGCCCATGCGCTGCGTCTTGGTGAAGCGCTTGGCGGCGTCGATCAGGGCTTCCTGGGCGTCATGGCAGGGTTGCAAAGCCTCGGGCCCGACGCCCTCATGGGCCAAGGTCTCGCACAGGTTGACGACGGCGGCCAGGTCGTACCACTGCTGCAGGCTTGCGCGGCCATGGGTCAGGTCGTCCAGGGAGGACAGTTCGCGGGCCAGCAGGCGGTCCAACTCGTCGCGCGGCGGGATGGCGGCGCCGCGGATGGCGTACTCAATGGGGTTCACCTTTTGCCAGACCTTGCGGACGGCGCGCTTTCTCATGGCTCGCCAACCCGGCATGGCGACGGGTTCTCATCGAACCTAACAGCCTTGATGGTCGGCAACCCCTTCCACATGCACTTCATGATGCGGTGGCGGCCATCCATGATTTCGCCGTCCTCATCGAGAATGATCGGCTTCGACAGGTCGGCGGCCTCGATTGCCTTGATGTGCATGACCAACTCGCGCATCGTCAGTTCGGCGTACTTGTGCCAGACGTTTAGGTGGTTCAGGGGAACCTCCATGACCGGCAAGTCTTTGGACAACTCAAACAGCCGGGGCACACTCCAATGGTGGCGACCGATTTGAGCCATCTGCTCGTTGGGTTGATACCAGTCTTTGATCTTCACGTCAGACTCCTGCCTTTCATGGCTGCGCCCTTTCCACCTTGCTAACGAACTTGACGCGATAGTGACCGGACTTGGCGCGGTGCTCCTGCTCGCAGTAGCGGTGGAATGCGGCCTCGTGCAACTCACCCGAAAGCATGTCGATGCCGGTGCCCATCAGGCCGCCTTTCAAGCTTCCCTTCTCAGGGCCACATTCGTTGGCGAACTCGATCGACAAGGTGCGGCGAACCTTCGGGCGGCGGAACAGCGAAAGCCAGCGGAACCAGCCGGTCCCAAAATGCCACTCGCGTTCTTCAATGCGCGTTGTCATGCGGATGCGCTGCCCATCGTAGTCATCGATGTCGAACATCACCGCAGGGCAAGCCTGCTCGACTGCCATGCGGGCGCCCCATGCGTCGCGGTACTTGAATCCTCGTGGCCGGCTCCATTCCGTCCAGAAGTGCTCACCCTTCTCGTCAAACAGACTGTGGCGGATATGGCGCCACTGCGTCCACGGTAGATGGGCGCACCAGATCTGGGTAGTGGTGCTGTCATGGGTCTGTGCACCCAAGAACACCTGTAGGAACCCGTCGCTCAAGCAGAAACCGTATTCGCGTCGGTGGACATCCCAATACCCATCAGTGGCGCTCTTGGCCCAACCATAGTGCCCAGTGGGAACCCAGGCCCGATACGGTTTGATGATCTGGGGCAGCCGGATGCGGACAGTCCAGCCCATGGCCCGCAGATGCAGAGCGCAGCCAGGGTACTCACTGTCACCAGAGCAGATGTCGATGCCGAAAGGGCGCCATGTGGCGCTGCGCTCGCCGATGTCGATCGGGCCGAGGTGGGTGTCGTTGTCGGTCAGACGGTTGTAGGCGTACACGCGCGATCCTTTCGATTAGTGAAAAACCCGGGTGTCCGGGATGGGAACATTGCTCGGCCACAGCCCACGGCGCAGCAGCTCGCGCACCGTCTTGCGGTGGGCCTCGGTCCACAGCGTCACCCGCTCCTCACGGGAAAGCCGGGAGCCTTGGTCAATGGCGGAATGGCAGCGCATGCACATCGACGCGCAGCGGTTGTCGTCGGCTTTGATTCGCCCGCCCTTGTGATGCACAGACCAGTTGGAATGCGCCCCGCAGACGGTTCCGTCGTCGGCCCCGCAGGCCTGACAGGGAATCTCCCGGTACGCCTTCATGAGGGCCGGGGATCTGACGTACTGGTGCTTCGGATAGGCGATCACTGCACCCTCCCGCCCATGCAGTCGCGCTCGACCCGCGCCACGGCCTCGTCAGCCTCGCGCTGCATCCACACGGTTTCCTCGACTTCGCCCACCAGGCCGGCGCGCTTCAAGCCGTCGAGTTCTTCCCGGCTCAGAAGGTGGCGCAGGCCGTATTCCTTGCCGTCGCTGCCGGTCTTGATCTCGGAGTAGATGCGAAGGGTCATGCTGCCTCCATCGCACTGAACCTGACTCCGCGCTCAGCGCCGAAGGCTTCCATCAACTCCTGAAGCTCGGCCATCTCCCGGCGCGTCATCTTCGACGTCGACAGGCCCAGCGCCACGAACCCGGTTCCGTCCAGGTTGGGCACAACCTCCAGCTTGCGCAGACTAGCCGTGAAAACGTGCTTCCAGTCGTGCGGGCTGAGCTTCTTGCCGTACCAGTCGACCTGTTCGCTGATCTCGGTCAGCATGGCCCACAGGCGCGCGTTCTGCTCCAGGCTGCGCGTCTCGGGCTTGACCTCGACCACCATGCGATGACCAGCGCAGAGCATGGCTTTGAGTTGCGGCCAGACGGTGTTCGTCAGTGCCTTGTGGGCCTGCACCGGCTCAAGCATTCGGACGGATAGGCGCTCGCTCATGCCGCCAACTCCTTCACCCAATCGCGGGTGTACTTGTCTCGGATCACGGTCGGTCGGTCGTGAATCTGCACGCGCGCCTTGCGCTCAATAAGCCCAGCGCGAACGGCGCACTTCGGGCCGACATTC
>VFQO010001147.1_pt1 | contig 21995 bp, 19 predicted proteins | sample 3512331 | NCBI WGS metagenome assembly VFQO01 (sample SAMN10412371, study PRJNA504923) | tailings metagenome | isolation source: Replicate 3 from Balatoc abandoned mine | place: Philippines: Itogon, Benguet | collected 2017-08-28 | reverse complement strand
CCGGCGGGCTGGTCGACATCGAGTTCCTGGTCCAGTTCCTGACGCTGGCGCATGCCCATGATCATCCTGAGCTGGTACGCTGGACTGATAATGTGAGGCTTCTGGAAGCTTTGTCGGATGTGGCTGTTTTGGCAGACGCAGATGTTAAGATGCTGCGGCAAGCCTATCTGGCATTGCGGACCAAGGGACATCAGCAAGCCTTAGCGGATCAAGGTCGTGAGCTTGCGACGGATATGCTGTGCTCGGAGCGCAAGCAAGTTGAAATGCTTTGGAGTACTTTGCTGGGCTGAGATCTACATGCTCGTGATCCGTTTGTCATTATTGTCAAATCGCAAAGATGCGATTCGAATCATGCTGAGCTATGCTCGCGCAAAATTTTAGAGGGATAGTGCGTGTCGTCACACAAGACGCATTTACTCGGCAAGACCGTGGCAGTCATCGGTCTGGGGTATGTCGGTCTGCCGCTGGCGCTGGCATTCGGACGCGTCATGCCGACCATAGGCTTCGACATCAGCGAGGCCAAGCTCAAGGCCTATCGTGAAGGTTATGACCCGACCGGGGAAATGGAGCCGGCGGCCTTCAAGGCCGCCACGCAGCTCAGTGTGACCTCGCGCGGCGCTGATCTTGCGGCCGCCGACTTCCTGGTCGTCGCCGTACCCACGCCCATCGACAATGCCAAGAACCCCGATCTTACGCCGGTGGTGAGGGCTACCGAGACCATCGCGCCGCACCTCAAGCCCGGCGCCATCGTGATCTACGAGTCGACTGTGTATCCGGGCGTCACCGATGAGGTCTGCGCGCCTATCCTCGAACGGCTCTCGGGCAAGCGTCGTGGCGAGGGCTTCAAACTGGGTTACTCGCCCGAGCGCATTGTGCCCGGTGACAAGGTGCACCGGCTCGAGACCATCACCAAGATCGTCTCGGCGGATGACGCCGTATCGCTGGATGCCGTTGCCGCGCTGTATGAGTCGGTGGTCGAGCCTGGTGTCTACCGCGCCTCGTCCATTCGCGTCGCTGAGGCGGCCAAGGTCATAGAGAACACGCAGCGCGATGTCAACATCGCCCTGGTCAACGAGCTGGCGGTGATCTTCAACCTCATGGGCATAGACACCCTGGAGGTGCTGGAGGCGGCAGGCACGAAGTGGAACTTCCTGCCGTTCCGGCCGGGCTTGGTGGGCGGCCACTGCATTGGCGTCGACCCCTACTACCTGACGCACAAGACCCAGACGCTGGGCTACAACCCGGAGGTCATCCTTGCGGGTCGCCGCATCAACGACCGCATGGGCTCGTACCTGGCGCAGCAGACCGTGCGGCAGATGCTGAAGGCGGATCGCCTGCGCGCCGGCGCGACAGTGCTGATGCTGGGCATGACCTTCAAGGAAAACTGTGCCGACATTCGCAACAGCAAGGTCATCGACATCATCCAGGAGTTGCAGGAGCACGGCTTGGTGGTGCAGGTCTGGGACCCGGTGGCGGAGCCGCACGAGGCCGAGGAGGAGTACGGCATCACGCTGACACCGGATTGGCGCGCCTTGTCGCGCATCGATGCCGTGGTGGCGGCGGTCGCCCATGCCGAGGTGAAGGCGGTGACGCCGGAAGACATCCTCGCGGTCGCCGGTGCCGGTACGCCGGTCATTGACATCAAGTCTGTTTTCGACCGCGCGGCTTTCGCCGCCGCCGGCCTGCCGCTATGGCGGCTTTGAGCAGAAATTACAGGAGGCTGTATGGTGGTTCAGGTGGGTGCTCCTGTTTCCGGGCGCAAGGTCCGCGTCGCCCTGGCGGGTTGCGGGCGTATTGCGGAGAATCATTTTGGTGCGCTGCAGCATCATGCGGATCGCTGTGAGCTGGTCGATGTCTGCGATACGGATCCGACAGCGCTTGCCGCCGCAGTCGCGCGTACAGGCGTATGCGGGCACGCCTCGCTAGAGGCCATGCTCGCGACCACCACCGCCGACTGCGTCATCATCACTACGCCCAGCGGCCTGCACTCGCGCCAGGTCATCGCGGTCGCTCAGTCCGGTCGTCATGTGGTCACCGAGAAGCCCATGGCCACCCGCTGGCAGGATGGCCTGGCCATGGTCGAGGCCTGCGACAAGGCCGGCGTGCAGCTGTTCGTGGTCAAGCAGAACCGGCGCAACGCGACGCTCCAGCTGCTCAGGCAGGCGGTCGAGCAGAAGCGCTTCGGCCGCATCTATTCCGTGTCGGTCAACGTGTTCTGGACGCGTCCCCAGTCTTACTACGACAGCGCGCGCTGGCGCGGCACTTGGGAATTCGATGGTGGCGCCTTCATGAACCAAGCCAGCCATTACATCGACCTGCTGGACTGGCTTATCGGCCCGGTCGAGAGCGTCATGGCCTACACCGGCACGCTGGCGCGCGACATCGAGGTCGAGGACAGCGGCGTGGCCGCCATCCGCTGGCGCAGCGGCGCCATGGGCACGCTCAACGTGACCATGCTGACCTACCCGAAGAATCTGGAAGGCTCCATCACCATCCTTGGCGAGAAGGGCACGGTGCGCGTGGGCGGCGTGGCGGTGAACGAGATCCAGCACTGGCAGTTCGCCGAGCCGCGACCCGAGGATGACGAGATCAAGACGGCCAGCTACGCCACCACCAGTGTCTACGGCTTCGGCCACCCGCTGTATTACGACAATGTGATCCGGACCCTGCGTGGCGAGGCGGTCGCCGAGACGGACGGACGCGAGGGCCTGAAGAGCCTGGAGCTGCTGATCGCCATGTACCTGTCGGCGCGCGATGGCCGGCGTGTGGCCTTGCCGCTGGAGTACTGAGCATGAGCTACACGGTGCATGCGAGCGCGATCGTCGATGACGGCGCGCAGATCGGCGAGGGCTCGCGGGTCTGGCATTTCGCGCATGTCTGCGCGGGCGCCCGCATCGGCAAGGGCGTGTCGCTGGGGCAGAACGTGTTCGTGGGCAACAAGGTGGTCATCGGTGATCGCTGCAAGATCCAGAACAACGTCAGCGTGTATGACAACGTGACGCTGGAAGAAGGTGTTTTCTGCGGTCCCAGCATGGTGTTCACGAATGTCTACAATCCGCGCTCGCTGATCGAGCGCAAGAGCGAGTACCGCGACACGCTGGTGAAGAAGGGCGCCACGCTGGGCGCGAACTGCACCATCGTCTGTGGCGTCACCATCGGCGAGTTCGCGTTCATCGGCGCCGGCGCGGTGGTGAACAAGGATGTGCCAGCCCACGCGCTCATGGTCGGTGTGCCGGCGCGGCAGATCGGCTGGATGAGCGAGCACGGCGAGCAGCTGGACCTGCCGATGCAGGGGCAGGGTGACGCAGTTTGTGAGCACACCGGCGCTCGCTATCGTCTCGATGGCAATCAACTCATCATGCACCCGGAGCAGCAATGACCATGCAATTCATCGACCTCAAGGCCCAGTACCGCCGCATCGAAGATGATGTCAACCGTCGCATGAGGGCCGTGCTGGAGCATGGTCAGTACATCCTCGGTCCCGAGGTCAAGGAGCTGGAGGGCAAGCTTGCCGACTACACCGGCGCTCGTCATTGCATCGGCATCTCCGATGGCACCACGGCATTGCAGGTGGCATTGATGGCGCTCGGCATCGGCCCCGGTGACGAGGTCATCACCACGCCGTTCACCTTCATCGCCACCGGCGAGATGATCGCCCTGGTCGGCGCCACGCCGGTGTTCGTCGACATCGACCCGCTCAGCTACAACATCGATCCGGCCCTGATCGAGGCCGCGATCACGCCGCGCACCAAGGCCATCATGCCGGTCAGCCTCTATGGCCAGTGCGCTGACTTCGAGGCGATCAACGCCATCGCCGCGCGCCACAATCTGCCGGTCATCGAGGATGCCGCGCAGAGCTTCGGCGCCACCCGCAACGGCCGCCGCTCCTGTGGTGCGACCACCATCGCCTGCACCAGCTTCTTCCCGTCCAAGCCGCTGGGCTGCTACGGCGACGGCGGTGCCTGCTTCACCAGCGACGACGCGCTGGCCAAGGCCATGCGCGAGATCCATCTGCATGGCCAGGATCGTCGTTACCACCATCCGCGCATCGGCCTCAACGGCCGTCTCGACACGCTGCAGGCGGCTGTGCTGCTGGCCAAGATGGAGATATTCCCGGCTGAGGTCGAGGCGCGCGCCCGCATTGGTGCCCGCTACACCGAGCAGCTTTCCAGCCTGGCCCGTACCCCGGTGCTGAGCGCCGGCAACACGTCGGTCTACGCCCAGTACACCATCGAGGTCGACAATCGCGATGCCGTCTGCGCCAGTCTGCAGGCCCTGGGCGTGCCGACGGCCGTGCACTACCCGATCCCGCTGCATCTGCAGCCGGCTTTCGCGTCGCTGGGTCTGGGCGCTGGCGCCTTCCCGGTGGCCGAGCGCGCGGCGTCGCGCGTGTTCAGCCTGCCCATGTTCCCTGACATGACCGAAGCGCAGCAGGACCAGGTCGTGGCGGCCGTTCGTCAGGCGCTGGCGGGCTGAGGGGGGAAGGCAATGGCGACCTTCATTCATCCCACCGCGCAGGTCGATCCGCGCGCCGAGCTGGGCGAGGACTGCAAGGTCTGGATCAATGTCCAGATCCGTGAGCAGGCCCGGATCGGCGCCGGCTGCATCCTGTCCAAGGATGTCTATGTCGATCACGCCGTCAGCATCGGCGCACGTTGCAAGATCCAGAACAGCGTGTCGGTCTACAACGGTGTGACCATCGGCGATGATGTCTTTGTCGGCCCTAATGTCTGCTTCACCAATGACAAGGTGCCACGTGCCTTCAACAGCGACTGGAAGATCACGCCGACGCGCATCGACAACGGCGCCAGCCTGGGCGCCAACAGCACCATCGTCTGTGGCGTCACCATTGGCGAGTACGCCATGGTGGCGTCGGGCAGCGTGGTCACCCGCGACGTGCCTCCTTACACGCTGGTCATGGGCAATCCAGCCCGCCCGTATGCGCGCATCGACAAGGCGGGCAACAAGGTCGAGGTGTACTCATGAGTGATCGCAAGCCGGTGCGCATAGGCCTGCTCGGGCTGGGGCAGATGGGTCGTAATCATCTGCGCATCCTCAGCATGCTGCGCGAGGTCGAGCTGGTCTTCGTGCACGATGCCAACCAGACCCACGCCGAGACACTGGCGACACAGCATGGCGTGCGTGCCGAGGCCGATCCGGTGGCTGCCGCAGCCTCGGTCGATGCCATGGTCATCTGCACTCCCACCAGCACGCATGCCGACTATGTGCGAACCCTGGCGCCGCATGTGCGCGCCCTGTTCGTCGAGAAGCCGCTGGCGCATTCGCTGGAGGCCGCCGAGGCCATCGCCGAGGTCGTGCGTCGTCATGGCACTGCCGTCCAGGTCGGCTTCATCGAGCGCTTCAATCCGGCCGTCGTGGCCTTGAAGCAGGTCATGGCCGACGCGGCGCGTGTCATCAACGTCGATTTCACCCGCACCAACCGCCTGAGCTCGCGCATCACCGATGTCGACGTGATCATGGACCTGATGATCCACGATCTGGATCTCGCCCTGCATGTGAACGGACCGGTGCGCCAGGTCGAGGCGCATGGCGTGGCGCAGGAAGGTCTGATCGAGTTCGCGTCGGCTTTGCTGCGCCACGAGAACGGCCGCTTTTCGCGCGTGCTCGCCAGCCGCATCACCGAGAAGAAGATTCGCCTGATCCAGGCGACCTGCGATGACCGTTTTGTCGACTGTGACCTGCTGCGCAAGGAAATCGTGGTCAGTCGCCAGTCGCTCACTCGCGATGCCGGCGCGGGTGGTTACAGCATCTCCTCGCAGCAGGAGTCGGTCGCGGTCGGTCAGCAGGAAGCCCTGCTCAGCGAACTGCAGGCATTCGTCCGCAGCGTGCAGACCGGAGACTGGTCGTCCGTGCCCGGCTTCGATGCCGGCATGGACAGTTTGAAGGTCAGTGAGGCCGTGGGCGTCGCGGTCATGAGGAGTTGCACATGAACAGGTCCGTGAAGGGACGTCAGATACTGGTGACGGGTGGTGCCGGCTTCATCGGCAGCCATCTGGTCGATCGCCTGCTGCTGGAAGGCGCGGAGCATGTCGTGGTGGTCGACAACCTGTTCGTCGGCAGCGAGGACAACATTGCCGATGCGCTGGCCACGGGCAGGGTGACCTTCTATCGTGATGACATCGAGATCATGTGGTCGCTCGACTACATCTTCTCCCGCCACGAGATCGATGTGGTCTTCAATTGCGCGACCAAGGCGCTGAACTATTCCTTCCTGAACCCTGCCAACGCCTTCGACACCAATGTCACCGGCGTGCTCAATCTGCTTGAGCTGCAGCGCCAGGGGCGCTTCACCACGCTCTGCCATTTCTCCACCTCCGAGGTCTATGGTTCGGCGGTCTACGAGCCCATGGACGAGGCGCATCCGCGCCTGCCGACCACGACCTACGCGGCCGGCAAGGCCGCTGCGGACCTGGCGGTGGAAAGCTATGTGCGCATGTTCGAGGTCGATGCCTTCATCGTGCGTCCGTTCAACAACTACGGTCCGCGCCAGAATCACAAGGGCCTGCTCGCCGGCATCATTCCGCTCACCGCCTGGCGCCTGCTCAACGGTGTCAAGCCGGAGATCCATGGCACTGGCCAGCAAAGCCGTGATTTCATCTACGTCGCCGACACGGTGGATGCCGTGGTCCAGCTCTTTGCCGTGCTGCCCGCCGGCGAGAACGTGAACATCTCGACCGACAACCAGATCACGGTCGAGGACCTGCAGCATCGCATCTGCGCGCATTACGGCTATGCCGGCGAGATCCTGCGCAAGGAGGCGCGCAAATCCGATGTGCTCTGCCACAACGCCAGCAACGAGAAGGTGAGGGCCCTCATCGATTATCAGTTGACCAGCTTTGAGGAGGGCCTGGCGCGTACGCTGGACTGGTATCGCGAACGGCTGCCGGGAGCGCGCGCATGATCCGCCTGATCCGTCCGTATGTCAGCTTCGCTGAGGTCGAGGCTGATCTGCGTCAAATGTTCGAGAGCGGAATCTTCACGCGCGGCGAGCATGTCGAGGGTTTCCGGCAGGAAGTCGCCGCTTATACCGGGGCTCCCCATGCGGTGCTTGCCACGTCAGCCACCACGGCACTCTGGATGTGCCTGAAGCGTCTCGAAATCGGTCCGGGAGACGAGGTCATCGTCTCCGACTTCTCCTTTCCGGCCACCGCCAATGTGGTCGAGGACCTGGGCGCCACCCCGGTATTCGCGGATGTCTCGCTTGATACCTACAACATGCTGCCCTCCACACTGGAAGCCGCGATCACGCCGCGCACTCGCGCGGTCATCGTGGTGGACGCCTTTGGCAACCCGACAGGGCTGCATGCCATCGCGGACATTTGCCGTGCCCATGGCTTGCCATTGATCGAGGATGCGGCCTGCGCCATCGGGAGTGCCGAAGGAGGCATTCGTTGCGGCGCTGTCGCCGACATGACCTGTTTCAGCTTTCATCCGCGCAAGCTGCTGACCACAGGGGAGGGCGGAGCCATCACCTTCCGCAACCCCGACTGGGTGGACTGGTTCAACACCAAGCTCGGACATGGCGCTTCCGGCATGCTGGGCTACGGTCTCGATTTTGTTGACTACGGCTACAATTTCCGACTGTCCGAACCGCAGGCGATCATGGGGCGCGTGCAGTTGCGCAAGCTGGATGCCATCGTGGCCGAGCGCAACGCCGTGCGCGACGCCTACATCGCGCATCTGGCTCCCGCGGGCTTCGTGGCGCAGCGGATTGGCGAGAATGTCACCTTCAATGTGCAGTCGCTGGTATTCCGTGTGCCTGCAGGTTGTGACCGTGATGCGCTCATCGCCGCCCTGCGCGAGGAAGGCATAGAAACCACCATCGGCACGTATTGCATGAGTGGCACGACCTATTATCGCAGCCGTTATGACTCGGTGCAGCCGAATGCCGAGCGCTTGCAGCGCGAGACGCTGACTGTGCCCTGCTATGCAGGGGTGGATGTGGTGCGTGTCAGCGAGGCTGTCGTCAGGTTGGCGTGTCATCAAGTCTGCTGAAGGAGCGAATCCCATGACAGGGCTGGATCTGCTGGAGCAGCTCAGGGCGATGTGGAGAGCGCGGCGAGCGCAGGTGCATGATGATTTCCAGCGCACCCTGCCTTTGGCTGACTACATTGTGGATCGCTGGGAGAAGGCCAGGATGCTCGGCTTCGCTGAAGGCAGCTCGGTCTATGACAGTTGCCTGGTGCTCGGGCAGGTCAGCGTGGGAGCGCATACTTGGATCGGGCCGCATACGGTCCTGGATGGTTCGGGTGGCTTGGTCATCGGGTCGCATTGCTCGATATCCGCCGGTGTGCAGATCTATTCGCACGATACGGTTTCCAGATCGCTGTCTGGCGGGAGCGCGCCTGTCGACTATGCTCCGACACGCATAGGCTCGCGTTGTTACATCGGACCTAACGCCGTCATTGCCAAGGGCGTCACCATAGGAGACGGCGCCGTAATTGGCGCGAACAGCCTGGTCATGTGCGATATCCCGGCCAATTCGCGTGCCCACGGCACGCCATGTCGAGTCGTACGCAAGGCAATGTTGAATCCGGAGGCTGGAGGGTGAGGGTTTTCATAGGCCCCCTGGAGATCGCGGGAGTTGCTGTTGGCCTGGTACGCGGCTTGCGAGCAATGGGCATGACGGCGGATCTGCGCTGCAAACACCCGCACCCTTTCGCGTATGAGGCCCAGGAGGCTGATTCAAATCCGCTGGTCAGGCTCTGGCAGCAGCTCGGTGTCTGGCAGCAACGTTTTCCCCGGCCTGTCAGGCTGTTGCTGCGCCTGCTGCAGACAATACTGGGCTTGCCTGTCCTGCTTCTGCTCGCGCGTCGGTACGATGCCTTCATTTTCATCTTCGGCCGAACAATCACCGGAAGCCTCTGGGATGTCTGGATTCTCCGTCGTCTGGGCAAACGCACGATTGTGATTTTCTGCGGCTCGGATGCCCGTCCCCCCTACATGGACGGCGCACGCAGCCTGGCCGCAGCCCAGGGCTTTTCCGCCGCCGTCAGGCTCTTCATCGCGACATCCTTGAATGCTCACAGGGTCAGGCGGCTGGAGCGCTTTGCCGATGTGGTCGTCAACTCCCCGGCCACGTCCCAGTTTCATCAGCGCCGCTATGTGAACTGGTTCATCATGGGTATTCCTCGTCCGGCTGCAGCGTCTGCGCCGGTTTTGTTGCCATCGCGAGCGATTTTCCAGATTTTGCACAGCCCTTCCGATCCTGTTGCCAAAGGCAGCGAGCATATACGCGCTGCGGTTTCGGCTTTGCAGGCGGAGGGTCTGCCGATCCAGCTCAGGGAGTTGCGAGGGGTCAGCAATCAGAAGGTGCTTGAAGCCATCAGCGAGTGTGACTTGGTCTGTGATCAGCTCTATGCCGATACCCCGATGGCGGCATTCGCTTCCGAAGCGGCGGCGCTTGGGAGGCCTGCGCTGGTCGGTGGCTATTTCGCCGCATGGGTGGATCAAGCCATGCCCAGTGAGCTCAAGCCCCCCAGCATTTTCGTCGAGCCCCATGCCTTGCGCGATACCTTGCGCGATCTCGTGCTGGATCGCGCAAGGTGTGTCGCTCTGGGCGCGGAAGCACAGTGTTACGTCGCCGGAAACTGGCAGGCCGAAGCTGTGGCGGCCAGATATGCCGAACTCATCGCGGGCCGCATTCCTGAGTCCTGGTGGTTTGAGCCGGATCAAGTCAATTATGCCCAAGGGTGCGGACTGAGTGAGGAGCAGGCCGCTTGGCGCATGGCGACATTGACGCGCTACTTCGGTGTTCGGGCATTGCGGCTGAGTGGCAAGCCTCAGCTGGAGGCCGCCTGCCTCGCTTTGCGTGACCGGCTGACTTGAGCGATGCTGCGCGCTCTGCTTCGTGACTCCGTCATCTACAGTCTGGCGACGCTCCTGTCGCGAGGCCTGGTCATCCTGATGGTGCCGCTCTACACGCGTTTGTTGACGCCGGCGGATTTCGGGGCGCTGGAGCTGATCACCATTCTGGTGGTACTGGTCAACCTGATCGTCCCGTTGGAAGTGGGGCAGGGGCTTGCGCGCTTCTGGCATGACGCCGCCGATGATGAGGCGCGCGCACGCCTGGCCAGTACGACGCAGCTGTTCTCGTTGGCGATGTACACGCTTTTCCTGATTGCCGGCATGACTTGCTCAGGCCAGCTTTCTTTCTGGCTGCTGGGCAGCGCGGAGTACAGCGACGCCTTGCAGCTGGGACTCTGTCTTGCCGCTGCGAATGGCATGTTCTTCAGCTTGCAGAACCAGTTCCGCTGGCTGTTGCAGCCGAAGGCTTACGCCATGACGTCGGTCCTGCATGGCGTGCTGCTTGCATTTTGCAGCATCCTGCTGGCGCACTACATGCGCTCGCCTCTGCTCGGCATCCTGGCCGGTCAGCTTCTGGCGGCCTGCATGGCAGGCCTGTTGGCCGCACTCAGACTGCGTGGCTGGTGGCGTCTGGACCTGCATGCGGAAGACTTGCGACGCTTGCTGGCTTTCTCATGGCCGCTGGCACTCTCGGGTGTTGCCACCTACGCGAGTCTCTATGCGGGTCGACTTGTGCTCAATCATCTCGCCAGTCTTGATGAAGTGGCAATTTACGGGCTCGCATCCCGGGTGGCGGGAATTGTCGTTTTCTTGCTGGTGGGGGTGCAGGGAGCGTTGACCCCGCTGATCTATGCGCATCATGAGAGGCCGGAGACACGCAACCAGCTGGCGACGCTGTTTTCCGGCTTTGCGGCGGCGGCTCTTCTGGCATGTCTCATGATGGCTCTGTTTGCCTCCGATCTGGTCACGGTATTCGGCCCGACCAGCTATGCCGAGGCTGCGCCTTTGATCGGGCTGCTGGCGCCTGCAGCATTGATGACCCAGATGTACGTGTTCGCGCCAGGCATTGCGCTCGCCAAGAAGAATCTGTGGCAGTTAAGCATCTTCCTGCTCAGTGCGGCGACCTGCATTGGCCTCAGCTATCTGCTGGTGCCTGGCATGGGAGTCAAGGGTGCAGCCTGGGCGACACTGCTGTCAGCCATCGTTTTCCTGACTTCCTGGTTGCTGGTCAGCCAGAGGTTCTATTCGATACCTTTCCGATCGCCGCAGCTGATCTGTGCCTTGTTGATCTATGCGGCTCTGCTTCTGCTTGATGCGGCCATGCCCTGGAAGTCCTGGGAGGGCACCATGGTACTTGCCTGCAAGCTGGTCTTGCTGCTGGCGATGGCTGCCAGCCTCTTCCTGCTGGGGCTTGTGCGCTGGCAGGACCTGCGACGCATCAGGCTTAAAAGATAAGCCATGCCCATCAGGACAGATGCCATGAAAATAGTGACCGTGATCGGTGCCAGGCCACAATTCATCAAGGCCTCGGCGGTGTCTCGCGTGCTCACGGCGCAGGCCGGTGTCCGTGAAGTGGTGGTGCATACCGGCCAGCACTTCGACGCCAACATGTCGGCGATCTTCTTCGATCAGCTGGGCCTGCCTCGCCCGGCTTATCAGCTCGATATTCATGGCGGTCATCATGGCGACATGACGGGGCGCATGCTGGCGGCGATCGAGCAGGTGTTGCTCCAGGAGCGTCCGGACCGGGTGCTGGTCTATGGCGACACCAATTCGACGCTGGCCGGCGCGCTGGCGGCCGCCAAGCTGCACGTGCCCGTGGCGCATGTCGAGGCCGGACTGCGCAGCTTCAACAGACGCATGCCCGAAGAGATCAACCGCATCCTCACCGATCAGCTCAGCGACCAGCTTTTCTGTCCGACCGAGGCGGCTGTGGCCAATCTGCGACAGGAAGGCTTCGCGCACAAGCCGGTCGAGATCCTGAATGTCGGCGACGTGATGCTCGATGCCGCCCTTTTCTTCGCCGCGCACGCGCGTCTGCCTGACGGTCTTGGTGGCGATGAGCGCATGGTGCTGGCCACCTTCCATCGCGCCGAGAATGTCGATGACAGGGAGCGCCTGGCGACGATCGTCGATGCCGTCAACGCGATCCATGATGACGGCATGCCCGTGGTTCTGCCTTTGCATCCGCGTACGCGGGCAGCGATCGCCCGGGCGGGCCTGACGCTGAGGGCGCGTGTCATGGAGCCGGTGGGCTATCTGGAGATGATCGGGCTGCTCAAGGCCTGTTCGGCAGTCATCACGGACAGCGGCGGCCTGCAGAAGGAGGCGTTCTTTTTCCGCAAGCCCTGCCTCACGGTGCGCGACCAGACGGAATGGGTGGAGTTGCTGGAGGCGGGTGCCAATCGTCTGGTTGCCCCCGACGTCAACGCCATCAGGGCGGCATTGGCTGCCATGATGGCCACGGATTTGACCGACTGCCCGGACCTTTATGGCGGCGGGCAGGCAGCGGTACGCATTGCGGCCCATCTGGCCGCACGATGACAATAGACATCCGGCGCCCCGCCGGGGCGCCATGCAGGAGTGAATGACGATGTGCGGCATTGCGGGAGTGGTCACTCGACCGGACAGCCCCCCCTCCCGGGAGGCGCTTGCTGCCATGATCTCCGCTATCCGCCATCGCGGACCGGATGGTGACGGCGTTCACGTGGACGGCTGTGTCGGCCTGGCGCATCGCCGCCTGGCGATCATCGACCTGACGCCCGACGGCGCCCAGCCCATGCATTGGGGGGGCGGGCGCTACACCCTGACCTTCAATGGCGAGATCTACAACTACATCGAGATTCGCGATGAGCTGAAGGCGCTGGGTGTGAGCTTCCACACGCATTCCGACAGCGAGGTCATCCTCGCCGCCTATGCGCAGTGGGGCGAGTCCTGCGTGCGCCGCTTCAACGGCATGTGGGCTTTCGTCATCCATGACCGGGTGCGGAATGTCCTGTTCGGTTCGCGCGACCGCTTCGGGGTCAAGCCGTTCTATTACATCGAGCAGCCGGAGCGCTTCGCTTTCGCGTCCGAGATACGCCAGCTTCTGCCGCTGCTGCCCGCGGTTCGCGTCAATGCCCCGCGTCTGACCGAATTCCTGCTGACCAGCTTCTCGGACCATACCGACGAGACGTATTTCCGTGATGTCCGCAAGCTGCCGGCGTCGCACAATTTCATTCTCGACCTGGGCACGCGCAGACTGTCCCTCTCGCGCTATTACGAGATCAGCCTCGATGCATCGCTCCGTGATGCGTCGCCGATCGAGTCCGTCCGCGCCTATGGCGACATCTTCCGGGACGCCGTGCGTCTGCGTCTGCGCTCGGACGTCAAGGTCGGCACCTGTTTGAGTGGCGGGCTGGACAGCTCCTCGGTGGCGGCGGTCGCCGCCGCTTTGCATGCGCGCGAGACCCGTGATCCGTTCGCCGCGATCACGGCGGTCAGCGAGCAGGCCAGCAACGACGAGTCCGGCTTCGCGCGCCAGGTCGTGGATCATTGCGGTCTGAACTGGCTGCCCGTGAAGCCGACCTACGAGGACTTCGTGTCGACGCTCCCGGCCGTGGTCGCCACGCAGGAGGAACCGTACGCGGGGCCCTCCATCAACATGCAGTATTTCGTCATGCGCCAGGCGCGCGCGCATGGCGTCACCGTGCTGCTTGACGGGCAGGGCGGCGACGAGACGCTGCTCGGCTACGAGAAATACTACGCAGCCTACTATGCCGCCATCTTCCGTCGTCATGGCCTGCTCGCGACCCTTTCCGGATTGCGCCGCGCCGGACGCAACAATGCCAAGATGAACCTGCGCAACTCGCTCATGTACCTGGTCGGCGGCCTCTCGTCGCCGGCCCGCTACTGGTTCTACCGCTGGCGTCACCATTACCTGCGCGATCCCGGACCGCTGCCGTGGTTCCTCAGCGCCTTCGCGCGCGAGGCGCTCAACGAGCACGGCTTGCAGAAGCTGGAGATCGAAAGCACCAATCTGCCCATCCTGCTGCGCTACGAGGACAAGAACTCCATGGCGCACTCGATCGAGACGCGTCTGCCCTTCCTGGACTACCGTGCGCTGGAGACGGCGCTGTCCATCCCGACCGAGCACAAGATCCGGGATGGCTGGACCAAGTGGATCCTGCGCGAGGCCATGCGTGACGAGCTGCCGGAAAGCATCGTCTGGCGGCGCAACAAGTTCGGTTTCGAAGCGCCTGAGCAGATCTGGCTGAGACAGCATCTGCCCGAGATGCAGCGTGTCGTGGCGGCCTCGCCGTTGCTGGCGGTGCTCACGGATCGCGACAAGCTGCTGGCCAGCTACCCCCGTCTGGATCTGCGCTCACGCTGGCGACTCTACAGCGTGGCGCTCTGGGAGCACTCCTTCGGAGTCCTGCCATGACCCGCGTCTGTCATTTCTCATCCGTGCACCCTGTCGATGACGTGCGCATCTTCCAGAAGCAGTGCCGCAGCCTGGCGGCAGCGGGCCATGAGGTCTTTTTCGTGGTGCCGGCCGAGGCTGACGCGGAGTGCCAGGGGGTGCGCATCCGGGCGATCGCGGCAGCGGGTGGTGGGCGACTCTTGCGCATGTTGCTGACGGCGTTCCGGACGTTCATGGCGGCGCGCGCCGTGCGTGCCCGCATCTATCATTTCCATGATCCCGAGCTGCTGCCCTGGGCGCTGCTGCTGAAATGGTCGGGTGCCAGGGTCATTTACGACGCGCACGAGGATGTGCCGCGCGACATCATCACCAAGGGCTGGATTCCGGCCTGGCTGCGCCGGCCGCTGGCCTGGTGTTTCGAGCATGCCGAGAACTTCATGGCCAGACGACTGGATTGCGTCGTCACCGCCACGCCACATATCCGCGACCGCTTCCTCGCGGCCGGATGCCGCGCGCTAGACATCAACAACTACCCCATACCCGGCGAACTCAGGCTGGCGGATGAAGTCGGCGACTTCTCGGTCGAGGCGAGGCCGGATGTCTGCTATGCCGGTGTCATCATTCCCGGCCGTGGCAGCATGGAGATGGTGGCGGCGGCGGAGCGCGCCGGCGTGACGTTGCAGCTGCTGGGCCGCCTCTCGCCAGGAGAGCGCGAGCGCTTGCAGGCCTTGCCGGGCTGGCGCCATGTGCAGGCCCCGGGTCTGCTGCCACGCGAGCAGGTCGCGCAGGTCTACGCACGCAGCTTCGCCGGTTTGGTGCTGTTCCATGACGAGCCCAACCACACCCATGCGCAGCCCAACAAGCTGTTCGAATACATGTCGGCCGGCATCCCCCTGATCGCCTCGAGTTTTCCGCTGTGGCGCGAGGTGGTGGAGAGGACGGGCGCGGGCATTTGTGTTGACCCCCTGGATGTCGACGCCATAGCGGCCGCCATCTGCCGCCTGAACGGGGATCGCGGGCTGGCGGCTGCCATGGGTGAACGAGGGCGCCAGGCCATTCGCGAGACCTACAATTGGCAAAGCGAGCAGTCCAGACTGCTTGCGCTTTATGACCAGCTGGAGGCATGAGCCCATGCGCAGAGTATGGATCCTCAACCACTATGCCCAGGAACCGGGCGGTGCTGGCGGAACACGCCACCACAGCCTGGCCAGACATCTGCCTGACTGGGGCTGGCAGGCCAGCCTGGTCGCCGCCAGCGTCGAGTACAGCACGGGTCGTCAGCGGCTGCCGGCTGGCGTGAGCGCGCAGGCGGAGACCATCGATCAGGTCGACTACCTCTGGCTGGCGACGCCTGGGTACAAGGGCAACGGATTTGCCCGTATCCGCAACATGCTGGTCTATGCCTGGCGCGCCGCCAGTCGAGGGCTTTCCCGCGAGTTGCCGCGCCCCGATGTGGTGATCGGCTCCACGGTGCATCCGCTCGCCGCGCTGGCAGGGTGGTGGCAGGCGCGAAGACTGGGCGTGCCTTTCGTGTTCGAGGTCCGTGATCTCTGGCCGGAGACGCTGATCGACATGGGCAGGTTGCGCCGAGGGAGTCTGGTTGCTCGCCTCATGCGTGCGCTCGAGCGCTTCCTGTACCGACGCGCGGCCCTGATCGTGACCCTGCTGCCGCGCGCGGTGGATTACATCAGCACGCTGGGCGTGCCCGCCGGGAAGGTGCTCTGGGTCACCAACGGCGCTGACATTTCCAGCTTTCCAGCCTTCCCGGCGCCAGCCCCCCGGCCCGTCTTCAGCGTCATGTATTTCGGCTCTCTGGGGCAGGCAAACGCCATGGAGTGCATCGTGGAAGCCATGGCGCTCCTGCGTGCGCGTGGCGAGACAGGCATCCACCTGCGCATCATCGGCGATGGTCCCTGCCGCGCTGGCATGGCCGCCGACATCGAGCGACTGGGGCTGTCCGCGCTGGTCAGTCTGGAGCCGCCGGTCAGCAAGGCCTGCATCCCCGAACTGGCGGCCGAGGCTGATGCCTTCGTGCTCAGCTTGCGCGACTTGCCTCTCTACCGCTTCGGCATCAGCCTGAACAAGCTGTTCGACTATCTCGCCGCGTCGCGTCCGGTGGTGTTCGCGGGCAACCCTGTCAACAATCCGGTCGCTGACGCGGAATGCGGCATCACGGTGCCCCCGGGGGATGCCGCGGCCATCGCCGACGCCCTGTGCCGCTTGCGTGATCTGTCTCCGGATGAGCGGCGTGCCATGGGCGAGCGCGGGCGTGCCCATGTCGTCGCCTGCTATGACTATCATGTGCTGGCGGGTCGATTGGCCGGCGCGCTCGACAAACTTGTCTGAGCCCTGCGGAGATGCTTGTGAAGAGGCTCATGGATGTCGCCGTGTCATCTCTGGCGCTGCTGTTCCTGGCCGCGCCCCTGCTCTTGCTCGCCCTCTTGGTGCGCAGTCGTCTCGGCTCGCCCGTGCTGTTTTCCCAGGTTCGTCCCGGCCTGCACGGCAGGCCCTTCCGCATGATCAAGTTCCGCACCATGACCGATGCCCGGGGCGCGGATGGCGAGTTGCTCCCGGACTCGGTCCGGCTCACGCCTTTCGGTCGTCTGCTGCGCTCGACCAGCCTCGATGAGCTGCCTGAGCTGTGGAATGTGCTCAAGGGCGACATGAGCCTGGTCGGACCGCGTCCGCTGCTGATGGAGTATCTGCCGTTGTACTCGCCCGAGCAGGCCCGCCGCCACGAGGCACGGCCGGGCGTCACCGGCTGGGCCCAGGTCAACGGCCGCAACGCGATCAGCTGGGAGCAGAAGTTCGCGCTGGATGTCTGGTATGTCGACAATCGTTCCCTCTGGCTGGACCTGCGCATCCTTTGCCTGACCGTGAAGAAGGTTTTCGTTCGCGAGGGCATCGCGGCGGAGGGCGAGGCCACCATGAGCAAGTTCACCGGGAGTGCGAAGTGAGCGGCGCTGCCTGGGCGGTCTACGGCGCCAGCGGCTGCGGGCGCGGCATCCTGCCGCTGCTGCGTGACAGCCTGCCGGCCGCGGCGCGCGCCCGTCTCTGCTTCATCGATGACGCACCGACGCGTGGCGAGATCAATGGTCATCCCATCCTGGCGTTCGCGGACTGGCTGGCCGAGCCGGCGACCAGCCGGCATGTGGCACTGGCCATCGCCAACTCGGTGGTGCGTGAGCGGCTCTATGCGCGCTGCCTGGCGGCGGGTGTCGAGGTCGTCGGCGCGCGGGCTGGCAATGTCGTCATCATGGATGATGTCGAGATCGGGCCTGGCGCCTTGCTCAGCCCCTTCGTCACGCTGACCAGCAACATCCGCATCGGCAAGGCCTTCCACGCGAATCTGTACAGCTATGTCGAGCACGACTGCGTGATTGGCGATTTCGTCACGTTCGCGCCGGGCGTGAAGTGCAATGGCAACATCGTGATCGAGGATCACGCCTACATCGGCGCGGGTGCGGTGATCAGGCAGGGGCGCCCCGGAGACCCCCTGGTCATCGGGCGTGGCGCGGTGGTCGGCATGGGCGCGGTGGTGACGCGCTCGGTGCCGCCGGGCGTCACCGTGGTTGGCAATCCGGCGCGGCCGCTGGTCAGATAATAAGTCAAATAAGGGTTTCTCATGCTTAATACTCCGTTTTCCCCTTGGCCCAACTTCACGGCTGAAGAAGCCGATGCCATTCGCGATGTCTTGCTCAGCAACAAGGTCAACTACTGGACTGGCAGCGAGTGTCGTGACTTCGAACGCGAGTTTGCTGCTTGGGTAAATACCCGTCATGCGATCGCCGTTGCAAATGGAACCGTAGCTCTCGATCTGATTCTCAAAGGTTTGGGTATTGGTCCGGGTGATGAGGTCGTGGTCACCTCGCGTACCTTTCTCGCCTCGGCTTCCTGCATTGTCGGAGCACGAGCTGTACCGGTGTTTGCAGATGTTGACCACGAAAGTCAGAACATCACCGCTGACAGCGTGCGCACGGTGCTGACGTCGCGTACGCGCGCTATCATCGCTGTTCATTTAGCCGGCTGGCCTTGTGACATGGATCCGCTGATGGCGCTGGCCTGCGAGCATGACCTGTTCGTTATCGAGGATTGCGCACAGGCGCATGGCGCCCGCTACAAGGGGCGTTGCGTCGGTAGCATCGGCCACGCAGCCGCCTGGAGCTTCTGCCAGGACAAAATCATGACCACAGGCGGTGAGGGCGGCATGGTCAGCACAGATGACGAGGCTCTGTGGCGGCGTATGTGGGCCTATAAGGATCATGGCAAAAGTTACGAAGCTGTTTATGAGCGGCCGCACCCACCAGGCTTTCGCTGGCTGCACGAAAGTTTCGGCACTAACTGGCGCATGACTGAGCTGCAGGCCGCACTAGGTCGTATCCAGCTCCGCCGCCTCCCCGCGTGGACCGCCGCCCGCACCGCTAATGCACATCGCATCTTGGCCTGCGCAGCCCAACTCCCTGCCTTGCGGGTCCCGCAGCTGTTCTGTACGGGTTGCTCCTGCAGAGATGTGTCTGGCGACACCTCTGCCTGTAGTGAAGAGGTCCAGCACTCTCCTAAAGGAGCAGTCTGCTCGGCCAGCTGCGTCCATGCCCACTACAAATGTTACGTCTTCGTTGAGCCTGACCAGCTCGCCGATGGCTGGAGCCGTGATCGTATTATTGCTGAGATCAATGACCGAGGTGTTCCCTGCTACAGTGGTTCCTGCTCTGAGGTCTATCTCGAAAAAGCGTTTGATAATACTGGCTGGCGTCCAGCTGAGCGCTTACCTGTGGCTAAGGGTCTTGGCGAGACTAGCCTTATGTTTCTTGTTCACCCGACTCTGACCGAGGCCGAAATCGATAAAACGTGCTCCGTGCTATCGGAGGTAGTGGTTATGTCTCAAAGGCAGGAGTGACTCATGGGCGTGCATCGAGTCATGCGATTGGGATCTTTGTTCGTGATGTTGCAGTCAGCGCCGCGCCGACTCAAGCAGGCTATTCTTCTTGCCGGTGATGCGCTTTGGATCCCTGTATTATTGAGTTTCGCATGGTCGGCTCGTCTAAACAGATGGGTATTTCCCGATCTTACTAATTGGCGGGAATTCATGCTTTGCTGGTGGCTGGCCATTGGAGCATTGGTGGCCAGCGGCATCTACCGCACAGTAGTGCGCAGTTTTGATGAGTACTTTCTGTCTAGACTCATGCTAACCGTGCTTGCATTCACGGTAACGTTGTTTGGCATCAACCTGGTCACTGATCTGACCATGCCTCGCTCTGTGCCCTTAGTCATGGGATTTTTTCTCCTGATTTATGTCTGGGCTAGTCGCGCCGCTGTCCGTCAGCTCCTGCGGCGCAGCCTCATGTTCCCGGGTCGCAAGCCCTTGCTGATCTATGGCGCTGGCCAGGCCGGTCGTCAGCTTGCGGTGTCTGCCTTGCAGGCTCCTGACTTACAGCCAGTTGGTCTCCTCGATGACGACTCTCAGCTTATCGGTACCACCGTTCATGGCTTACCGGTGTTCTCCGGGCGACGCGTCGAGGAGCTGATTGCGCGTTATCACGTCACCGACATCATCATCGCCATGCCCTCGGCGACGCGTGCACGTCGCAAGGAAATCATTGCCTCGCTCGAGCCTTTGCCAGTGCATGTGCGCTCCCTGCCCGGTGTCGATCAGTTGCTGCGTGGCGAGATTCGCCTGAGCGATGTGCAGGAGGTCGACATTGCCGACCTGCTCGGCCGAGATGCCGTGCCACCTATCGAAGCGCTGTTGTCGCGAGACATCCGTGGTGGCTGTGTGCTGGTCACCGGAGCGGGCGGCTCGATCGGTTCCGAGCTCTGCCGTCAGATTGTTGCTGTGGGGCCTGACAGGCTGGTGCTGGTAGAAAACAGTGAGTACGCGCTTTATGCCATCGAGCGTGAGCTGCGTGCGTTGGCGCCGACCTTGCCTCTGGAGCCGGTGCTGGTATCGGTGCTGGACGAGCGTCGCCTGCGTGAGCTCATGACAGCCTGGCAAGTGCAGACGATCTACCACGCGGCGGCCTACAAGCATGTGCCACTGGTTGAGGAAAATCCTTTCGAGGGTGTGCGCAACAACATGGTTGGCACCCTGGCCTGTGCGCGTGCGGCGGTGGCTGCCAGTGTACGCAAGTTCGTGCTGATCAGTACCGACAAGGCAGTGCGCCCGACCAATGTCATGGGTGCCAGCAAGCGCCTGGCTGAGCTGACTCTGCAGGCATTGGCCGAAGAGGCCGCCGGTAGCACGGTATTTGCCATGGTGAGATTCGGCAACGTGCTGGGCTCGTCGGGGTCGGTGGTGCCGCTTTTCCGACAGCAGCTCGCTTCCGGCGGTCCGATCACGGTGACTCATCCGGAGATCACTCGCTATTTCATGACCATACCCGAGGCGGCTCAGCTGGTCATCCAGGCGGGAGCCATGAGTGCCGGTGGCGATGTGTTCGTGCTCGACATGGGGCAGCCGGTACGCATTGTCGATTTGGCGCGTCAGATGATTCACCTGGCTGGCCTGACCGAACGCACGCCCGATCGCCAGGACGGTGATGTCGAGATCGTCTATACCGGTTTGCGTCCGGGCGAGAAGCTCTACGAGGAGCTGCTGATTGGTGTCGGGCATGTCGAGCCCACCACGCATCACCGCATTCTCAAGGCCTTCGAAGCGCGGCGCTCGCTGGCCGAGATCGAGGCGCTGGTGGCTGAGATTGAGCATTTGGCTGTAGCTGGTGATATAGCGGGCCTCAAGCGACAGCTGCTGGTCTATGTCGAGGGGTATCGTCCTGAGCCTGAGGCGGAGCTTTTGTCCGAGAGGTCTGAGGATGAGCCTGTGTGCTCTGCAAGTGGCATGGCCGAGCCAGCCGAGACTGTTGCTGCACCAGCAACTCACGTTGATCGTGTCGTCAGCCTGGTGCGCACATGACCGACAGCCTGCTGCAGACGTCGCCTTGGCTGCAGCAACGCCTGCCGCCAGCTGTCACGGTCTATGCGGATGAATCGTCCTGGCGGGCAGCACTGAACGACGCCGCCCCGGACTACGCACGGCGCTGTAGTGATGCCGTCGCAGGCCTTCCTGCTCTCGCCAATCGCCCCCTGCCCGAGCTCGCCCGCAACGTCGACCCGGCCTGGCAGGCCGCCCTGCGCAGCCTGCGCACCCGCGAGCAGATGCGCTTCATTGCCCGCGACCTGCAGCGCCTGTGCACGCTGGAAGAGGTGACCCGCGAGCTTTCCGACTTCGCCGACGCCGTGCTGTCCTGCACGCTGACCCAGGCGCATGCTGAAGTGGTGCGTCTGCATGGTTCGCCGATCGGGGCGAGCTCCGGCCAGCCGCAGCAGATGGTGGTGCTGGGCATGGGCAAGCTTGGCGGGCAGGAGCTCAACCTGTCCTCCGACATCGACCTCATCTTCACCTACGAGGAAGAAGGCGAGACCGATGGCAGCCGCAGCGTCAGCAACCAGGAGTTCTTCATCAAGGTCGGCCAGCGCCTGATCCAGTATCTGGACACCGTCACCGCCGACGGCTTCGTGTTCCGGGTGGACATGCGCCTGCGGCCCTGGGGTGATGGCTCGGCGCTGGCCATGGGGTTCGACGCCCTGGAGGCCTATTACGAGCGCCATGGCCGCGAGTGGGAGCGCTATGCCTTGATCAAGGCACGGGTCTGCGCTGGCGATGGCGCTGCCGGCGAGCGTCTGCTGAAACGCTTGCGGCCGTTCGTGTTCCGCCGCTACATCGACTACGGCGCCTTCGAGTCGCTGCGCGAGATGAAGGCCCTGATCG
>VFQO010001146.1_pt1 | contig 22011 bp, 18 predicted proteins | sample 3512331 | NCBI WGS metagenome assembly VFQO01 (sample SAMN10412371, study PRJNA504923) | tailings metagenome | isolation source: Replicate 3 from Balatoc abandoned mine | place: Philippines: Itogon, Benguet | collected 2017-08-28 | reverse complement strand
CCCCCGATCCCCTGGTCCGAGCTCGAGCGACGCCTGACGGATTCGACCCGCCCCGGCAGCTCGCCACCGATCGGCGCTGACGGCGGCGACTCCCCCGCCTGGTCGAACAAGCGCGAGGCCTACCAGAACCCGATGGATGTCTCGCCGACGGCAGCGACGGTGCCATACGCGGAGTTGCACGCGCACTCGGCGTTCAGCTTTCTCGACGGTGCGTCCATGCCGGAGACCCTGATGGAGGAGGCCGCACGACTCGGGCTGACCGCGCTCGCGCTGACCGACCACGACGGCCTGTACGGCATCGCGCGCATGGCCGAGGCCGCGTCGGTGATCGACGGGCCCGCGACCGTGTTCGGCGCCGAGCTGTCGCTCGAGCTGCGCAAACCGCAGAACGGGCAGGCCGACCCCGAGGGCACGCACCTGCTCGTGCTCGCCCGCCGCGAGGAGGGGTATCACCGGCTCGCTGCAGCGATCACCGCCGCGAACCTCCGCGGTAGGGAGAAGGGTCGGCCGGTCTACGACCTCGACGAGCTTGCAGAGCGGGCGGGCGGGCACTGGATCGTGCTGACCGGATGCCGCAAAGGCGCGGTGCGCCAGGCACTGGCCGGTCTCGATACGGCCCGTGGGGCCTACTCGACCCGCGAAGCCGCGGCAGCCGAGCTCGATCGCCTCGTGCAGCTCTTCGGCGCCGAGCATGTCGTCGTGGAGCTTACCGACACCGGCGAACCTCTCGCCGACGCCCACAACGACGCGCTGTACGCCCTCGCGCGATCGCGCGGCCTGCGGGTGGTCGCCACCGGCAACGTGCACTACGCGACGCCCGCGCAGCATCCGCTGGCGACCGCGCTGGCGGCGGTGCGAGCCCAGCGCAGCCTCGACGAACTCGACGGCTGGTTGCCGGCGGCGGGCGGTACGTTCCTGCGCAGCGGTGCGGAGATGGCCGCGCGGTTCGCCCGCTACCCGGGCGCCGTCGAGACCACCGTCGAGATCGCCGCCGAGTGCGCGTTCGAGTTGCGCCGCGCCAAGCCCGACCTGCCCGATCAGGAGGTTCCAGACGGTCACACCCCCATGAGCTGGCTGCGCGAACTGGTCTGGCGGGGTGTCGAGACCCGGCGGATGTCGCTGGACGACGCCAAACGCAAACGCATCGAGCGCGAACTCGACGTCATCGAGGAGAAGAACTTCGCGGGCTACTTTCTGATCGTGTGGGACATCGTGCGCGAGGCGCGGGCCCGAGGCATCCTCTGTCAGGGTCGCGGCAGCGCTGCCAACTCGGCGGTCTGCTACCTGCTGCACATCACCGCGATCGACTCGATCACCTTCAAGCTGCCGTTCGAGCGGTTCATCTCGGCGATGCGCGAGGAGGAGCCCGACATCGACGTGGACTTCGACTCCGGCCGCCGGGAGGAGATCATCCAGTACGTGTTCGACAAGTACGGGCGGGAGCGGGCCGCGCAGGTGTGCAACGTCATTCAGTACCGGCCCAAGTTCGCGGTGCGCGACATGGCGAAGGCGCTCGGTCACAGCGTGGGACAGCAGGATGCCTGGTCGAAGCAGGTGGAGAGATGGGGCGCGCTGGAGCTGAATGCTGGGCCCATTTCTGGGCGCCGCCGCGACGCCAGCGCTGACGACCGTCTCGGTCGTCAGGAACCTGAGGTGCCAATTCCTTCCGATGTCGTCGAGCTGGCGCAGCAGGTGCTGAAGTTTCCGCGGCATCTGGGCATCCACTCCGGCGGCATGGTGCTGACCAAGCGGCCGGTCGGCGAGGTGGTGCCCATCGAGCACGCCCGAATGCCAGACCGCACCGTCGTGCAGTGGGACAAGGACGACTGCGCCTGGATGGGCCTGGTCAAGTTCGATCTGCTCGGGCTGGGCATGCTCGCCGCGCTGCAGTACTGCTTCGACATGGTGCGCGACACGCTCGGTGAGGACTGGGATCTCGACCGCATCCCGAAAGAAGAGCAGGGCGTCTACGACCAGTTGTGTCGAGCGGATGCCATCGGCGTCTTCCAGGTCGAGTCGCGCGCGCAGATGGGGCTGCTGCCACGACTGCAGCCGCGCGAGTTCTACCACCTCGTCGTCGAGATCGCCCTGGTCCGCCCCGGCCCGATCCAGGGTGGTGCCGTGCACCCGTATGTGCGGCGCAAGCTCGGCACCGAGCCGATCACCTACCTGCACCCGAGACTCGTCGAGCCGCTCGAGCGCACCCTCGGGGTGCCGATCTTCCAGGAGCAGCTGATGGCGATCGCCGTCGCGGTCGGCGGCTGCACCCCTGACGACGCCGATCTGCTGCGTCGCGCGATGGGCTCCAAGCGCGGTGTGGAGAGGATCGAGTCGCTCAAGCGCAAGCTCTACGACGGCATGGCAGGCAACGGGATCGTCGGTGAGGATGCCGATCGCATCTATGGCGCGATCGAGGCGTTCGCCGGGTTCGGGTTCGCCGAGAGTCACGCGCTGAGCTTCGGGCTGCTCGTCTACGCCAGCGCGTGGATCCGGCTGCACTATCCCGGCGCGTTCCTCGCCTCCCTGCTGCGGGCGCAGCCCATGGGGTTCTACTCGCCGCAGTCGCTGGTGGCGGATGCCCGGCGGCACGGCGTGCAGGTGCTGCGGCCCGACATCCAGCGCTCCGGGGCGTATGCCGGGCTGGAGCCGCTGGGGTCTCGACCGGGCTCGACCACCGAAGGGTTGACCACCGGCGACCCGGCGTGCCTTCAGCGCGAGCAGCCGCCGGTCGGTCCGTTCGACCGCGCAGCGCACTTCGACACCGACGACCACCGGCGCGATGGCGCGTACGCAGTACGGCTCGGGCTGGATGAGGTGAGCGGCATCGGCGAGAAGGTCGCGCTGCGCATCGTGGCCGAACGCGACGCAGGCGGGACTTTCGCCGACATGAACGATCTGGTGCGCCGCACCGGCCTCAGCACGGCGCACCTCGAGTCGCTCGCGGCGGCCGGCGCCTTCGACACCCTCGGGCTGACCCGCCGTGAGGCGATGTGGAACGCCGGCAACGCGGCCGGCGACCGCGCCGAGTTTCTGCCGGGCAGCATCGTGGCGGTGCAGCCGCCGCTGTTCTCGATGCCTTCCCCGGTCGAAGAGTTGATGAGCGACCTGTGGGCCACGGGTCTCTCCCCCGACAGCCACCCCGTGCAGCACCTGCGACCGGTGCTCGCGGGGCGAGGCATCCTGTCTGCCGCCCAGTTGGCGACGGCGGAGAACGGCCGCCGCATCCGTATCGCCGGAGTGGTGACGCACCGGCAGCGGCCGGCGACCGCGAGCGGCATCACCTTCATCAACCTCGAAGACGAGACCGGTCTGGTGAACGTGATCTGCAGCGTCGGGGTCTGGGGACGGCACCGGCGCGTGGTGCGGGACTGTCCCGCGCTCATCGTCCGCGGCATCCTGGAGCGGTCGCCCGAGGGCGTCACCAATGTGATCGCCGATCATGTGGAGCCGCTGCGCATGGCGCCGCACACCCGATCCCGCGATTTTCGCTAGAAGTTGAGCTGATGAACGGATTGTTACCATCTGACACCGGTTTCGACACAAATGGCGCGCGGCGTCAACTCCTGCTATACCCTGGGCAGACCGCGACTCTCCCCGGAGTCTCCGGTAGGCCCCGGCTGTCGGGGTCGGATTTATGCTCCTGGAGGAGTTTGCATGGCAACAGGTACCGTCAAGTGGTTCAACGCTGAGAAGGGGTTCGGCTTCATCGCCCCTGAGGACGGAAGTCCCGACGTGTTCGCCCACTACTCGGCCATCGCGACGAGCGGCTACAAGACCCTCGACGAGAACCAGAAGGTCGAGTTCGACATCACACAGGGACCCAAGGGTCCGCAGGCGGAGAACATCCGCCCCCTCTGATCTTTCCGTTCAGAAAGGAAGCGCCTCGGCTACGAAAGCCGGGGCGCTTTCTCGTGCACCCAGCATGAGAGCCGGATGTCACGTCCGCATCCCCTTTCGCAGGTGATCGATGCGCGACTGCAGCTGGGTGACCGACGCCTGAGCTACCGCCGGTCCGCCGCACATCCGGCGCAGTTCCGCGTGGATGTGACCATGCGGTTGGCCGGACTGTTTCGCGCGCATGCCGACCAGCGAGTTCAGCAGGGTGCGCTGCTGGCTCAGCGTGCGGAACAGCGCCTGCGGCTTCTCCACGACCGGTCGTGACTCCTGCCGCCGCGACTGGCGCGCCTGGCGCTGCCGCAGCAGTTCGCGCACCTGGTCGGGTTCGAGAATGCCGGGCAGCCCGATGAAGTCGAGCTCCTCGTCGCTGCCGACCTCGGCCGAGAACCCGAACTCGTCGCCGTCGTAGAGCACTCGGTCGAAGTTGGCATCAGACTCGAGGGCCAGCCACTCCCCCTCGAGCAGCCCGTCGCTGGCGGTGTCCTCCCGGTTCTCCCGGTCGAGTTCGGCATCGTCGAGCAGCCGATCGTCGTGCTGTTCCCGGTCCAGCGCGTGATCGCGCTCCAGCTCGAGCGCGCTCGCCAGCGTCAGCAGCGCGGGCACCGTCGGCAGGAAGATGCTCGCGGTCTCGCCTCGCCGCCGAGCCCGCACGAACCGACCGACCGCCTGGGCGAAGTACAACGGGGTGGAGGCTGACGTTGCGTAGACGCCGACGGCCAGCCGCGGCACGTCGACGCCCTCGGACACCATCCGCACCGCCACCATCCAGCGCTGCTGCCCCGACGCGAAGTCCTCGATCCGCTGGGAGGATGCCTTCTCGTCCGAGAGCACCACGGTCGCGGGCTGCCCGGTGATCGACTCGAGCAGGCCGGCATATGCGCGCGCCGCCTGCTGGTCGGTTGCGATCACGAGACCGCCGGCATCCGCGATGGCGTGCCGCACCTCGCTCAGCCGCCGGTCGGCCGCGCGCAGCACCGCGGGCATCCACTCGCCCCCCGGATCGAGGGCGGTGCGCCAGGCCTGCGCCGTGACATCCTTCGTGTCCGGCTCGCCGAGCCGCGCCTCCATCTCGTCGCCCATGCGGGTGCGCCAGCGCATCCTGCCCGCGTAGGCCATGAACATCACCGGGCGCACGACGCCGTCGGCCAGCGCCCGGCCGTAGCCGTAGTTGTAGTCGGTGACTGAGGTGCGGATGCCCTTCGCATCTGGCGCGTACGACACGAACGGGATGGCCGCCGTGTCGCTGCGGAACGGGGTGCCGCTCAGCGACAGCCGCCGCGTCGCAGGCTCGAACGCCTCACGGATCGCGTCGCCCCAGCTCAGCGCGTCGCCACCGTGGTGCACCTCGTCGAGGATCACGAGGGTGCGACCAGACTTGGTGATCTGCCGGTGCAGGGATGCCTTGACGGCGACCTGCGCATACGTGACGGCCATGCCGTGGTACCGCCGCCCGCCCCACGCCGCGCCGTTGGCGTACCCCGGATCGAGGCGGAGGCCGACGCGATGTGCCGCATCCGCCCACTGGCGTTTCAGGTGATCGGTGGGCGCGACCACGGTCACGCGGTCGACGGTGCGCCGGGCGATGAGTTCGACGGCGAGCCGCAGCGCGAACGTGGTCTTGCCGGCTCCCGGCGTCGCGGCGGCCAGGAAATCGCGCGGCTCGCGCTCGAAGTAGGCATCGAGCGCTTCGGCCTGCCAGGCGCGCAACTTGTCCGCGGTACCACGGGCTGCGCGCTCGGGATAGGCCGGGGAGAGGTGCTCTGCAGCGAAGGTGCCGACCGTGGGAGGCGGAAACGACTTCGGCGAGCTCACTTGATCAGATGGTACCGGAGGCCTGTAAGGCGCTCAGTCGCGCTGCCCCATCCGCGGACGGCCGTCGGCTTCGCGGCCGAGCAGGCGGGCGGGCCGGATCGCGCCGCGCCCGAACCGGGCGACCGCGGCATCCATCGTCTCCTCGGCGTCGCGCCAGCCGTCGGATTCGTCCCAGAGCCCCTGGGCGACCGTGTCGGCATCCACGAGTTGCTCGGCGCGCACGCCGACCAGCCGGACGGCGGCGTCGTGCAGGCCGAGCCCGTCGTAGATGTCGCGGATCGCCTCGTACACCGATCGCCCGAGGTCGGTCGGCTCGGGGATGGTGCGCGACCGGGTGATCGTGGTGAAGTCGTGGAACCGCAGCTTGAGCACCACAGTGCGACTCATCACGTGCGCCTTGCGCAGCCGCACCGCGACCATGCTCGACAGTCGCAGCAACTCCCGGCGGATCGCCTCGGGATCGCGGACCTCGGTCTCGAACGTGATCTCGTGTCCGATCGATTTCTCGTCCGCTCCCTCGTGAACGCTGCGAGGGTCGATGCCCCACGCCAGATCGTGCAACCTTCGGGCCGCTGCATCGCCGAGCGTCGTGCGCAGCTGATCGACCGGCACCGCGGCGAGGTCGCCGATCGTGCGATAGCCGCGGCCGAGCAGGGCCTGCTCGGTCTTGGCGCCCACGCCCCACAGCTTGGCGATCGGCAGCGGATGCAGGAACGCGACCGTGTCCTCGCGGGGAACCACCAGCAGCCCGTCCGGCTTCGACAGGCCGCTGGCGACCTTCGCGACGAACTTGGTGGCCGCGGCGCCCACCGAGACGACAAGTCCGGTCTCGTGCCGAACGCGTGAGCGCAGCAGCTGCGCCACCCGCATGGGGCTGCCGAACACCGTACGCGCCCCTGACACGTCGAGGAAGGCCTCATCGATGCCGAGTCGCTCGACGCGGGGCGTGAGCTCGTCGAAGATCGCCATCACGGCTCTGGAGTAGTGCCGGTAGCGGTCGTAGTGCGGTTCGAGCACGATCGCCTGCGGGCACCGCCGCAGGGCGACCGACATCGGCAACGCGGAGTTCACCCCGAACCTGCGAGCCTCGTAGGTGGCGGCCGTGACGATCGAGCGGGCCGAGGGATGGCCGACGATCACCGGTTTGCCCACCAGCTCGGGGTGATCGAGCAGTTCTACCGAGGCGAAGAACGCATCGAGGTCGGCGTGCAGGATGCTCGCGGTCGCGTCGTCGACGTCGCCGGCTGTCACCTGCCGCTGACTGCCGTCCTGCTTGCCCATGGGCGCATCCTCCCACGCGCGCCCGACAGCGCGAAGGGCGGTCACCCCAGTCGGGTGACCGCCCCCACGCCTGCTTCGCGCGCTTACGCCCGGCGTGTGCCTCGCGTGACGAGGCCGTAGATCAGCAGCACGATGATCGAGCCCGCGATAGCGACCAGCCAGGTCTGGAGCGACCAGAAGTCCTCCAGTCCGATGCCGAAGATCGCACTGCCGAGGAACCCACCGAGGAGGGCTCCGACGACACCCAGCACCAGCGTGATGATCCAGCCGCCACCCTGCCTTCCCGGCAGGATTGCCTTTGCGATGGCACCGGCGAGCAGTCCGAGCACGATCCAGCCAAGAATTCCCATGACAACCTCCCAGAGGCTTCGATTACACCCCGGGAACCCGGGGTCAGCACAACCTTCCCGCGAGCCGACGATGAGCGACAAGCCCCTTGCGCTCGGTATCCGCACCCTGCTACCGACGTGTGCCGACGACTGCCCAGGTGCCACACTGGAGGTCATGACTGCGCAGCATCCATGGAGCAGGTACGTCGCGATCGGCGACTCGTTCACCGAGGGGATCGGCGACCCCGAGCCGGAGAGCCCGGGCGGACACCGCGGGTGGGCGGACCGCGTCGCCGAGGTGCTCGCGGCACAGACCGAGGGGTTCGCCTACGCCAACCTCGCCATCCGGGGCAGGCTGCTCGATCAGATCGCCGCGGAGCAAGCGCAGGCCGCGCTCGATCTGAAGCCCGACCTCATCACCGTCTCTGCCGGCGGAAACGACATCATCCGTCCCGGCACCGACCCCGACGAGGTCGCGAACCGGTTCGAGACCCTCATCGAGACGCTCCGCAGCGACGGCGCGACCGTGGTGATGTTCAACGGCCCCGACATCGGCCAGACACCCGTGCTCAGCAGGGTCCGGGGCAAGGTGGCGATCTACAACGAGAACCTGAGGGCGATCGCGACCAGGCACGATGCCGTGGTGGCCGATATGTGGCCGCTGCGCGAATTGAAGGACCCGAGGATGTGGGCGCCCGACCGCCTGCACTTCTCACCTCTCGGACACCACCGGATCGCGATCATGGTGCTCGACGCACTGGGCGTCGAGCACGAGCTCGAGCCGTACCATCCCGATCCTCTGCCGCCGAAGCAGTGGCGCCAGGCCAGAGTCGACGACCTGGGCTGGGCTCGCGAATACCTCGTGCCGTGGGTGATCAGGCGGATCCGCCACCAGTCGTCCGGGGACCGGGTGCTCCCCAAGCGACCCGGCTTCGACTGATCAGAACAGCTTGCCCGGGTTGGTGAGCCGCCACCACGGCCCCGGGTCGTCGATGGTGGCGTCGAGCCGCAACGGCACGGTGATGGTCCGTTCGGCCACGGTGAAGGTGACAGAGCCGACCTCCGTACCGTCCTCGCCGAGGGTGAGCTCGTTGGCTTCGACGACCGCGGTGACCGGCGATGCCGCCCATACCGCCACGGTTGCGGTCTCGCCAGCCACCGCGTCGGCCGTATCGCCCCACGCGGTGGTATAGCTCGCGAATTCCTGGCCCTGCGTGGCCAGTGTCACCGGCGTGAAGCCGGCGTCGACCCCGACCAGCAGCTGGCGGATCGCGGCGTTGATCGTCTCGTGGTCCGGGCCACCCAGCACCACGCCGACGATTGTGATGGAGTCGGTGCCGACCGCGTAGTCAGCCGAGAACAGCAGACTGGCTCCGGCCTCATCGAGCGTGCCGGTCTTGATGCCGTCGATGCCATCGATGCCGAGCAGGGCGTTGCGGTTCTCGATGACCCCGAAACCCGGGATGTCGATGGATGTCGTCGCCACGATCTCCGCGATGACCGGGTCGGCGACGACCAGCTTGGCCACCTCGAGCAGATTCGCCGAGCTGCTGACGTTGGACGGGCTCATGCCCGTCGGGTCGACCACCACCGTCTGCGCCAGTCCCTGCATCTGCAGCCAGGCGTTCGCGGTACCGACGTAGGCCTCCACCGACCCGAACGCCCAGGTCGCCAGCGACTCGGCGTAGTTGTTCGCCGAGGTGATCAGCATCAGCCTCATCACGTCTCGCTGCGACATGACCTGCCCGGCGCTGACGTCGGCGACGACGCCGCCCTCGGCGCGCAGCCGATCGTAGAACTCGACGTCGGTGCCCGAGAACACGATGTCCGGGCCCGCCTCTCCCGCACCCAGCGGCTTGGACTCGAGCACGACCAGCGCCGTGATCACCTTGGTGATCGAGGCGATCGGGAGCGGATCGGGTGAGCCCGATGCCGCGAGCACCCCGGGGTAGCCGACTGCCCCGACCGCGGCGGCGCCGTAACCCGGGAAGGTCAACGCCGGCTGCACGGCTGTCGGCGTCGGGTACGGGTCGACCGACGCATCCACCGCCTGCAGCGGGGCCAGCAGCGTCAGCGGCAGGTAGAACGCGAGAGCCAGCAGCATCGCCGCGCTGCCGAAGACGACGGTGCGTCGGCGCCGGTAGACCTGCTTCCTGGTCAGCACTGCATAAGGCTAGTCAGAAGCGCATGCTCACCAGACTCAGGCGCGCCCGCCGTCGACCGAGCGACGCGGCGGCGAGACATCCTCGGGCACCAGCACCTCGCTCGTCTCGTGCAGGGTCTCCCCGGTGAAGAACGGGCGCGACTGCGCGAAGAACGACCACACGGTCATCAGCACGACCCCCAGCGCCAGCGACCCGATGCCGATCACGAACACACCGCCGACGCCGAACAGCACCGTGTAGCCGTAGGCGGGATCGAACATGTCGATCACCGAGAAGACGAACGCCGCGGTCAGCATGAGGGCGCCGACCAGCGGGAACACCAGCCGGAACACCACGTTGCGAGCCGAGTCGAACAGCGTGCGACGGAAGAACCACACGCACGCGAAGCCGGTGATGGCGTAGTAGAACGCGATCGCGAGCCCCAGCGAGAGGATGGTGTCGGACAGGAAGTCCTCGCTGATGATCGTCATCCCGACGTAGAACGCGGTCGCGACGACACCCATCACGAGGGTTGAGAATCCGGGAGTCTTGTACCGCGGGTGCACGCGACCGAAGCGGGCGGGCAGCGCCTTGTAGACGGCCATCGCGAGCGTGCCGCGCGCGGTGGGCAGAATCGTCGTCTGCGTCGACGAGACCGCCGAGACCATGACGGCGATGACCAGCAGGATCGCCAGCGGCCCGAGCAGCACGTCCTTCAGCGCGAAGAACACGTCTTCTGCGTTGTCCTCATTGCTCAAGCCCAGCCCGGAATCCCCGAGCCCGGCGTAGGCCATGGCCGCCACCGCGACGCCGACGTAGGTCACCAGCAGGATGATCGTCGAGAGGATCGCGGCCCGGCCCGGGATGCGCTCGGGATCTCTCGTCTCCTCATTCAGCGCCAGGCAGGTGTCCCAGCCCCAGTAGATGAACAGCGCCAGCAGGATGGCCTCGATGAAGCCGCTGAAGTCCGCGAAGGCGAATGGGCTGAACCAGTCGAGGGTGGGCAGCGTGGCTCCAGGCGGCGCCTGCCCGGTCGTGATCGCGATGATCACCGCGATGACGAAGACGATGAGCGCGAGGTACTGCACCCCGAGCAGCACGTTCTGCAGTTTCTCGCCGATCTCGATGCCCCGCCAGCTGACCAGGGTCATCAGTGCGATGAACACCACGCCGGTCGCCGTGACGATCAGGGTCTCCTGGGCGAACGGCGGGTAGACCAGCAGCCAGAAGTACTTCGCGCCGACCTGGGCGAGGTTCGAGAGCACGATGATGCCGGCGACGGCGATACCCCAGCCACCCATCCAGCCGACCCTCGGTCCGAATGCCTTTGTCGCCCAGGTGAAGGTGGTGCCGCAGTCGGGTACCGCCCGGTTGAGCTCCCGGTACGCGAAGGCGACGAACAGCATCGGTACAAACGCGATGATGAACGCGATCGGGGCTTGCGCGCCGACCGCGAGCACCACGAACCCGAGGGTCGCGACCAGGGAGTACACCGGGGCGGTGGAGGCCAGGCCGATCACCGTCGATCCGATGAGACCCAGGGAGCCGGTGGCGAGTCCCTTCGTGCCGATGCCCGTGGCAGGTTCGGTTCTCGTCATGGCACAACTCCGTCCGATGAGGTGGGGCCGAGCCTACCCCTGTACGTCGGCGCACGGGTCTGAAACATGCCCGAAAACTGCGTTGTCTAGCCTGGAACCATGACGACGGCCACCGCGGTGTCCTCCCCCGCACTTGAGCGTGCGGTGGCCGCGCTGGGCGGACGGACCATCGCGGTGCTCACCGGAGCCGGCGTCAGCACCGACTCCGGCATTCCCGACTATCGCGGTGAGGGTGCACCGGTGCGCACGCCCATGACGTTCCAGCAGTTCCTGGCCAACGAAACGTACCGCAAGCGCTACTGGGCGGGCAGCCATCTCGGGTGGAAGAGTTTCGACGCCGCCATCCCGAACGAGGGACATCGAGCGCTCGCAGCCATGGAGCAGGCCGGGGTGGTCAACGGCGTGATCACGCAGAACGTCGACGGACTGCACCTGCGGGCCGGCTCCCAGCGGGTGGTCGACCTGCACGGCACGGTCGACCGCGTACGGTGTCTGCGCTGCGGCCAGCTGTACGCGCGGGCCGACATCGCAGACCGGCTCGGTGCCGCCAACCCGTGGCTCGACGTGCCTGAGGCGATCGTGCTCAACCCAGACGGCGACGTCGAGATCGAGGATGTCGGTGCCTTCGTGTTGCCTGCATGCACGGTCTGTGAGGGCATGCTGAAGCCCGATGTGGTGTTCTTCGGCGAGTTCATCCCGAAGGATAGGTTCGATGAGGCCAGCGCGGTCATGCGTCGCGCAGACGCGCTGCTCATCGCGGGTTCGTCGCTGGTCGTCAACTCCGGCATCCGGCTGCTCGAGCAGGCGGCGCGCCGACGGCTTCCGATCGTCATCGTCAACCGAGGTGCCACCAAGGGCGACCCCAAGGCCACGGTTAAGATCGATGAAGGGACGTCGCAGACGCTCACGGCGCTGCTCGAGCGCCTCGTCTGAGGTCGCCCGGAAGGACCGCGTGCTGCTCTACCTCGTTCGTCACGGCGAGACCGACTGGAATCGCGACCGGCGCATTCAGGGTTCCACCGACATCCCGCTCAACGACACCGGGCGCGAGCAAGCCGCAGAGACGGGTCGCCTGCTCGCGCGCAGGCGGTGGGATGCCGTCATCACCAGCCCGCTCTCCCGGGCGTTCGAGACCGGTGCCATCATCGGCGGGCAGCTCGGGCTGCCCACCCCGAGCACCGACGACGACCTCGTCGAGCGCCACTACGGCGACGCGGAGGGCTTGAATCACCGCGAGCTGGCCGAGCGCTTCCCGGGCGACGCCGCGGTGCCGGGCCGGGAGACGCGCGAACAGGTGGTCGCGAGGGTGCTGCCAGCCCTGGTCGCGATCGCGCAAGCGCACGAGGGCGAGGCGGTCGTGGTGGTGACGCACGGCGGCGTCATCCGCTCAGTGCTCGGCGCGGTCGACCCTGGCCGGGACCATCCGGCGATCGGCAACGGGTCTGTCCACAGCTTCAGGTTCGCTGACGGTGCGTTCACGCTCATCGCCTTCGACGACCCGATCGAGCACCTGTCGGAGCGCGGCGAACCCCTCGAGGAGCAGAACCCGGTCGAGGCGCGCGGCTGAGCTGAGTCTTCACACTGCTCGGCGCCGCGCCGCGTGCGTGCGCTCGAGCACCGTCAGCAGCGCCCTCGCCGCCGCCGGCCAGGTGAACAGTTCGGCGCGCTGCCTGGCCGCTCGCGAGCGGCTCGACCACGTCGCATCCTGATCGAGTTCGCGCACGGCGGCCACGAGGGAGTCGACCGAGTCCGGGTCGAAGAAGCCGGCCGGTGCTCCGCCGATCTCCCGGAAGATCGGGATGTCGCTGAGCAGCACGGGTGTGCCGACCGCCATCGCCTCCACCACCGGAAGACCGAATCCCTCGTCTCGCGATGCCGACACCAGCGCCGTCGCGCGGCGGAGGGCGGCCTGGTACTCCTCATCGCTTGCGCCGTCGTAGAAGCGAATGGATGCTTCGGGCGCCAGCGCCGCGAGGCGTGACCGGTCCTCGGCTCCGACCCGGCTCATCAGGCTCAGCGTCCATCCGGGCAGCTGGTGCAGAGCCCGCGCCAGCAGTTCGACGTTCTTGTACGGCATGAACGAGCCCATGTACACGAGCTCCCCCGCGCTCGGGCGGGTGCGCTGTGGCACCTCGTCGGGGGCGTCGGTGCCCAGCCAGATCGTGGTGACCGGGTTGCGCGTCATCCGGTGCTTGACCATGAGGTCGCGCGTCGTGTCGGAGTCGGTGATGTGCGCGTCGGCGAGATTGAGCACCGCCCGCTGGAAGCCGTACCAGAGGTGGTAGACGCGCCACAGACCGCGCACGAACAGCGGCAGGTCGCGCGGAGGCGTGCGGTGCGTGTAGTAGATCAGGTCGTGCACCGTCGTCACCAGCGCGTACCGCCGGCCGAGCGGCCCCATCGTCTGCATCGGGGTGAACACGATGTCCGGCTCGAAGCGGTTCACGTACCGGGCGACCCACGGCTCTCCGGGCGCGGTCGGCGACGGACCCAGCACCCAGGGCAGGGCAGGCAGCATCGTCAGCTGCCGTTCGTCGGAGACCAGCATCGTGACATCCGGATGCAGTTTCGCCAGTTCTTCGACCAGTCGCGCGCCGAACCGGCTGATCCCGTCATGGCGGCCCAGCCGCGTGTAGCGGCAGTCGAACAGCACCCTCACGCGGTTCGCCCGGCGCCCAGGAACGCCTCGATCGCGTCGGCGGCCTCCCGCGGCTTCTCGTAGTGCACGAGATGCCCCACACCGGGCAGGATCACCAGCCGCGCATCGGGAAAGCGCGCCGCCAGAGCCTCCTGCGCCGCCACCGTGGTGATCGGGTCGCGGTCTGCACCGACCAGCAGCGTGGGCACCTGAATCCGGGCGGCGAACTGCGACACGTCGGCGGTGATGGATGCCTCGAACCCCTCGACCACGCTGTCCCGATCGGCGTATCGGCTGAAGTAGGTGTGGTGCTGGTCGTGGATCCAGCGCCGCAGCGCCGCATCCTTGGTCTGCGCGAGCAGCGAGCTCATGAACTGCACGATGAGCCAGTTGCTCAGCAACGCCGAGCCGAGCCGTTCAGGCAGCGCACGGCCGAGCCGGTAGTACACCAGGGTGAGGCGACTGAGGATGCCGTTCGGACCCTTCAGCGCGGGTTGCGCGATCGGATTCACCAGGATCAGGCGCGCAGTCTCCAGTCCGTCGGCGACCGCGGCCGACACCACGATCGAGCCGAAGGAGTGACCGAGGATGATCGCTTCGCCCCGCACCCCGACCGCGTCGACGAAGGCTTTCAGCCAGGCCGAGTACCCGGCGATGTCGTGACGACCGGCCGCCAGCGCCGCGGACTCGCCGAAGCCGGGAAGGTCGGGGCTCAGGATGCGCAGGTGCGGCAGGTGGGCAACCACCGGCTCCAGGCCGTGATGCTCACCTCGGTAGCCGTGCACGACGACGAGGGTGGTAGTGGCATCCGCCGGCCCGTACTCCCAGTAGGCCGTCGTGCGCCCTGCCAGTTCGATCGTGTGCTTGCGGACCTGCACCGCTGCCAGCTGGTGCGCGTACGGGGACTCGACGCTCACATCCCGATTCTACGGCGCGAGCCCGACTTAGACTCGGACGGTGACGTTCACCGCGCCCATCACCCTGCCCGGTCTCGCGCTCGATCCTCAGTGGCACCGGCGGGCGGTGTTCTACGAGGTGATGGTGCGTTCCTTCTACGACTCGAACGGCGATGGATCGGGAGACCTGTCCGGGCTCATCTCCAAGCTCGACTACCTGCAGTGGCTCGGTGTCGACGCGCTCTGGATTCCGCCGTTCTACCAGTCGCCACTGCGAGACGGTGGCTACGACGTTGCGGACTTCACCGCCGTGCTGCCCGAGTTCGGCACGCTCGACGAGTTCAAAGACCTTGTCACCAAAGCGCACGAGCGCAACATGCGCATCATCATCGACTACCCGCTGAACCACACCTCGGACGCGCACGACTGGTTCCAGCAGTCGCGCGAGGACCCGGAGGGGCCGTACGGCGATTTCTACGTCTGGAGCGACACCGACGAGAAGTATCCGAACATCCGCATCATCTTCGTCGACACCGAGGACTCGAACTGGACCTTCGACCCGGTGCGCCGTCAGTTCTTCTTCCACCGCTTCTTCTCCCACCAGCCCGACCTGAACTTCGAGAACCCGGCGGTGCGCGAGGCGGTGATGGATGTCGTACGTCACTGGATGGACCTCGGTGTCGACGGCATCCGGCTCGACGCGATCCCGTACCTGTTCGAGTCCGAGGAGGGCAACGGCGAGGGCGAGCCGAAGACGCACGACTTCATCAAGGAGATCCGGGCGATGGTCGATCGCGACTTCCCGGGTCGCGTGCTCATCGCCGAGGCCAACCAGTGGCCGCAGGAGGTGGTGGCTTTCTTCGGCACCGACGACGAGCCCGAGTGCCACATGTGCTTCGACTTCCCCGTCATGCCGCGCATCTTCTACTCGCTGCGCTCGCAGAACGCCAGCGAACTGGTGCGGGTGCTGGCGGAGACGACCGAGACCCCGAGAGGCGCCGCATGGGGGGTGTTCCTGCGCAACCACGACGAACTCACCCTCGAGATGGTCAGCGAGGAGTACCGGCAGGCGATGTACGGCTGGTACGCCTACGACCCGCGGATGCGCAGCAACGTGGGCATCCGGCGCCGCCTGGCGCCGCTGCTGGACAACTCCCGGGCCGAGCTGGAACTCGCGCACGCGCTGCTGTTCTCGCTGAAGGGCAGCCCGTTCCTGTATTACGGCGACGAGATCGGCATGGGCGACAACATCTGGCTGCCCGACCGCGACTCCTCGCGAACTCCGATGCAGTGGACACCGGATCGCAACGCCGGCTTCTCCAGTGCCGACCCCGGCAAGCTCTACCTGCCCGTCGTGCAGTCACTGGTCTACAACTACAACCTGATCAATGTGGAGTCCCAGCTGGCGCAGTCGCGATCACTGCTGCACTGGATCCGCAACGTGATCCACGTGCGCAAAGCGCACCCGGCGTTCGGCCTCGGCGAGCTGCGCGTGCTGCCCACGAACCACGACTCGGTGCTCGCGTTCGTGCGCGAATACGAGGGTGAGCCGACCGCGTTCGGTGATTCACCGGAGAACGTGCTGTGCGTATTCAGCTTCTCGCACAACCCGGTGTCGGCGACGATCGACGTGTCGGGCTTCGAGGGTTCGACGCTGTTCGATCTCTTCGGCGGCGGACAGTTCCCGTCGATCGGCGATGACGGCACCGTGACGCTGACGCTCGGCACGCAGTCGTTCTACTGGCTGCACGTCGGCGATCGCGCCCGCTGACGGAGTTCGGCACCGTCGTCGCGCCTGCGCGGCGCTGTCGTGCCGCCCTCATACCCTGAGCGCATGGAGACTGCGCCCATCAGGAACTGGGAGCGGCTGGGCGTCTTCGATCTCGAGACCACCGGGATCGACGTCGACACCGCCCGCATCGTCTCAGCATGCGTCGCGGTGCTCGGCTCCACCGGCGACGTGATCGCCCGGTGGGACTGGCTTGCAGATCCGGGCGTGGCGATCCCCGATGGCGCCGCCGCGGTTCACGGCATCACCACGGAGCGTGCCCGTGCTGAGGGTCGCCCCGCTGGGCTCGTCGTGGCGGAGGTCACGTCGACGCTGCGGGTGCTCCTTGCCACCGGGATGCCCGTGGTCGTCTACAACGCGCCGTACGACCTGTCGCTGCTCGACCGGGAGTGCCGCCGTCACGGCGTCGAACCGATGAGCAGTGCGTCGCCGATCATCGATCCGCTCGTGATCGACAAGGCGCTCGACCGCTACCGCAAGGGCAAGCGCACCCTCGAAGCGACCGCTGAGCGTTACGGGGTGCTGCTCGACGGAGCGCACGACGCGAGCGCCGACGCCATCGCGGCCGGCCGGGTGGCGCTCGCGCTCGCTCGTGAGTACTCCGACGAACTCGACCTCCCCTTGCCCGACCTGCACGGTCGTCAGGAGGTCTGGTACGCGCAGCAGGCGGCGAGCTTCCAGGACTACATCCGTTCGGTCAAGGGCGATGACGCGTACGTCGCAGACACCTCGTGGCCGGTGCGGCCTGCGGTTGCGCCGAGCGTCTACCAGGACACGATCCCGATCCCGCCGCCGCAACCGCGTCCGGGGCGAGCAACGCAACTCGTGCTGGAGTCGTTCCCGCTACCGCCCGCTACCGCCATCGAGCCCGCTCGGCAGCGCACGGCCTACGATTCGGCGCCGCCGCCCAGACGCCCGACCGTGCTGCGGGTCGCCGCGGGCATCATCACCGACCCGACGGGTCGCACGCTGGTCGTGCGCAAGCGGGGCACGACCGCGTTCATGCAGGCTGGCGGCACGATCGGGTCGGGTGAAAGCGCCCTGAGTGCGCTGTCGCGTGAGCTGCGAGAAGAGCTCGGACTGGAACTCGATCCCGATGTCACCGAGTACCTCGGCAGCTTTCGAGCGGTCGTGGCGAACGAACCGGAGACCGTCATCAGGGCCGAGGTGTTCGCGCTCGCCGTCGGCCACGACCGCATCGAGCCCACCGGCGAGATCGAGGAGCTCCTGTGGATCGACCGGCTCGACGACGGTGTCGAGCTGGCGCCGCTGGCGCGCGACACGATCCTTCCGCTCTGGGTGGAGCGTCGGTCGGCGCTGTTCTAGGACCCGCTACTTGCCGCCGTCCTTCTTGCTGCCGAAGGCGGCGTACCGCGAGTTGAACTTCTCGACGCGACCTGCCGAGTCGAGGATGCGCTGCTTGCCCGTGTAGAACGGGTGCGAGGCGGACGAGATCTCGACGTCGATGACGGGGTAGGTGTTGCCGTCCTCCCACTCGATGGTCTTGTCGCTGGTGGCGGTCGAGCGCGTGAGGAAGGTCTCGCCGGACGCGAGGTCGCGGAACACGATCGACGCGTACGCCGGGTGGATGTCGGTCTTCATGATGATTCCTTGGGAGTACGGAGAGAAGTCGGTGGCCGAACGGCCAACTGTCAACGTTACCAGAGCTTCAGGCCGCCCGGGCGGCGAACCGGCCGGATTCGCGGGTGACCGCCAGCGGCAACCCGAACGCCGAACTGAGGTTCTCCGAGGTGATGACCTCCTCGAGCACGCCCGCCGCTTCGACTGCGCCGTCGGCCAGCAGCAGCGCGTGGGTGAACCCCGGCGGGATCTCCTCGACATGGTGAGTGACCATGACGATCGCCGGCGACTCGTTCGAACTCGCGTATCCCCCGAGCAGCACGACCAGCTCCTCGCGGGAGCCCAGGTCGAGACTGGCAGCCGGCTCGTCGAGCAGCAGCAACTCGGGGTCGGTCATCACCGACCGGGCGATCTGCACGCGTTTCTGCTCGCCGTCGCTGAGGTCGCCGAACCGGCGTTCATGAAGGTGCCCGAGCTTCCACTCCCCCAGCACCCGCTGAGCGCGGCGCACGTCGACGTCCTGGTAGTCCTCGTTCCAGCGGCCGGTGACCGAGTACGCCGCGGTGAGCACGACATCTAGCACCCGCTCGTCGCGAGGTACCCGACGGGCGAGCGCGGTCGAGGCGAAACCGATGCGGGGTCGCAGCTCGAAGACATCCACCTTCCCCAGCGCGTCATCGAGGATCTGCACCGATCCTGCGCTCGGATGGATTTGCGCGGCAGCGAGCTGCAGCAGGGTCGTCTTGCCTGCCCCGTTGGGTCCGAGAATCACCCACCGCTCGGATGCATCGACGATCCAGTCGACGGATCTGAGGATGCTGTTGCCGTCTCGCACGACGGACACGTCGGTGAATTTCAGAACGCTGCCCATGGTGTCTCCAGCCTACGTGCTGTCGTCTCAGGCGAGCGCGTCGTAGATCTGCCGGGTACGGGCGGCGATGCTGCTCCAGCTGAACTCGGACTCGGCGCGCTGACGCCCTGCCGCGCCCATCCGGGCAGCAGCCGCCGGGTCGCTGACGACCTCGGTGAGCGTCGCGGCCAGGTCTGCGACGAAGCGCTCGGGGTCCAGCGGCGTACCGGTGCCGTCCTGCTGCTGCTGAATGGGGACCAGCCGACCCGTGATGCCGTCGGCGACCACCTCGGGAATCCCTCCGGTCGCCGTGCCCACCACGGGCGCCGAGCACGCCATCGCCTCGAGGTTGACGATGCCGAGCGGTTCGTAGACCGACGGGCACACGAACGTCGTCGCCTGCGTGAGCACCGCGGAGAGCTCGTGCTGGCTGAGCAGCCGGTCGAGCCAGACGACGCCGGTGCGCTGCTGCTGCAGCGCGGCGACGCCGGCCTGCACCTCGGCGAGGATCTCGGGGGTGTCGGGCGCCCCCGCGCACAGCACCAGCTGCACCTCGGGCGGCAGCATCGCGGCCGCTTGCAGCAGGTACGGCAGGCCCTTCTGCCGGGTGATGCGGCCCACGAACACCACGGACGGCCGGTCTGGGTCGATGCCGAGCTCCCGCACCAGGTTCGCGTCGTCGACCGCCTGCCAGCGCTCCAGGTCGATGCCGTTGTGCACGACCGACACCCGCTGCTCATCCAGCCATGGATAGCAGCGCAGGATGTCGCGGCGCATGCCCTCCGACACCGCGATGACCGCCGCGGCTCCCGCGAACGCCGTGCTCTCGATCCAGCTCGAAACGCGGTATCCGCCGCCGAGCTGCTCGGCCTTCCATGGGCGCAGGGGCTCCAGACTGTGTGCCGTCACCACGTGCGGGATGCCGTGCAGCAGCGACGCGAGGTGACCCGCGGCGTTCGCGTACCAGGTGTGGGAGTGCACGATGTCGGCGCCCGCGACATCCTGCGCAATCTGCAGGTCGACCCCCAGCGTCTGCAGTGCCGGATTGGCTGTCGTCAGTTCCGGCGGCACCAGGTAGGAGTGCACCGCGGCCTCGTCGCGAGGCATCCCGAACGCGCGGACGACGACGTCGGTGCTGCTTCGAAGAGCCCGCACCAGCTCGGCGACGTGCACGCCCGCCCCGCCGTACACCTCGGGCGGATACTCCCTCGTCAGCAGGTCGACTCGCATCCTTCGACGTTAGTACAGGCCGCGGGTGTGCACCTGGCTGCACACGCCCGCCTAGGCTGTGCTCATGGCATCGAAGAAGATCTTCGGGATCGTGCTCGCCGGCGGCGAGGGCAAGCGGCTGATGCCGCTGACTGCGGATCGGGCCAAGCCCGCGGTGCCGTTCGGCGGCGGGTACCGCCTGATCGACTTCGCGCTGAGCAACCTCATCAACTCCGGGCTGCGTCAGGTGGTGGTGCTCACGCAGTACAAGTCGCACAGTCTCGACCGGCATGTGTCGCAGACCTGGCGACTGAGCGGGCTGCTCGGCGCGTACGTCGCATCGGTGCCGGCGCAGCAGCGGCTCGGCAAGCGCTGGTTCAGCGGCTCGGCCGACGCGATCCTGCAGTCCCTGAATCTGCTGCGCGATGAGAAGCCCGACATCGTGGCGGTGGTCGGTGCCGACCACGTCTACCGCATGGACTTCGGCGACATGATCGAGGCCCACATCGAGTCGGGGTTCGGCATCACGGTGGCCGCGATCCGTCAGCCGCTCAGCCTGGCCGACCAGTTCGGGGTGATCGAGCTCGACCCGGACGACCCGAATCGCATCGCGGCGTTCCACGAGAAGCCCAGGAACGCCGTAGGGCTCGCCGACGCCCCCGACCAGGTGCTCGCGTCGATGGGCAACTACGTCTTCGACGCCGACGTGCTCATTGACGCCGTGCTGCGCGACGGCGAGCGGTCGGACTCCAACCACGACATGGGCGGCGACATCGTGCCCGACTTCGTCTCACGTGGCGTCGCCGGCGTGTACGACCTCAACCGCAACACGGTGCCCGGCTCGACGGAACGCGACAAGTTCTACTGGCGGGACGTGGGAACGATCGAGTCGTTCTTCGACGCGCACCAGGACCTGATCTCCGCCCTCCCGATCTTCAACCTCTACAACCGCGAGTGGCCGATCTACAGCCAGCAGCTCAATTCGCCGCCGGCGAAGTTCGTGCGGGACGCCAGGGGCAACCTCGGCACGCTGATCGACTCGATCGTGTCGCTGGGATGCGTGATCTCGGGCGCCCACGTCGAGCGCAGCGTCATCGGCCCATGGACCACGGTCGAATCCGGCGCGCGGGTCACCGACGCGGTCATCTTCGAGCGCACCCGCATCGCGCCGAACGCCGTGGTGAGCCGCGCTATCCTCGACAAGGATGTCGTCGTCGCCGAGGGCGCATCCGTCGGCGTCGACCACGACGCGGACCGCGCCCGGGGCTTCACCGTCACCGAGACGGGGATCACCGTGGTGGGCAAGGGCGTCGTCGTCACGGCCTGAGCACGGCAGCGGGAGGAATGCATGGCCCGCTTTCTCGTCGTGCTCGATGTCGACTCCACCCTCATCGAGAACGAGGTGATCGAGCTGCTCGCGAAGCGCGCTGGCTCGCTGCCCGAGGTCGAGGCGATCACGATGCGTGCGATGAACGGCGAGCTCGACTTCGAAGACAGCCTCCGCAAGCGCGTCGCGACGCTGCGCGGCCTGCCGCAGTCGGTGTTCGCCGACGTCCGGACCGAGGTGGAGATCACCCGCGGCGTGCCCGAGATGATCGCGGGAGTCCACGCCGCAGGCGGGCGGGTCGGGGTTGTCTCCGGCGGATTCCACGAGATCGTCGATCCCGTCGCGCAAGCGCTCGGACTCGATCACTGGCGCGCGAACCGGCTCGAGGTGCGTGACGGCCTGCTGACCGGCGGACTCAGCGGGGAGGTCGTGGATGCCTCGGCCAAGGCCACCACGCTGCGCGAGTGGGCGGCCGCCGCCGACCTGCCGCTGTCGCGCACGGTGGCCGTCGGAGACGGCGCCAACGACCTGCCGATGATGGCGATCGCCGGGCTCGCGGTCGGTTTCGACGCCAAGGCCCCGGTTCGGGACCTCGCCGGCGTGCTCATGGACGAGCGCGACCTGTCGCAGGTGCTGCCGCTGCTGGGCCTGCGCGGCTAG
>VFQO010001143.1_pt1 | contig 22051 bp, 17 predicted proteins | sample 3512331 | NCBI WGS metagenome assembly VFQO01 (sample SAMN10412371, study PRJNA504923) | tailings metagenome | isolation source: Replicate 3 from Balatoc abandoned mine | place: Philippines: Itogon, Benguet | collected 2017-08-28 | reverse complement strand
TGCCCATGAACCACATCAGCGGATCGTTGAGGCGCGTCTTGTGGATGTTGAGCACCGGGATTGCGACGCGCAGTCCGGTGCCGGGTCCGCGGTTCGATTGCTTGAGGTCGGGGCGGCCGGGCTCCTCGAGCCTCTGGATGCTGCCGGTCGGATTGGGCAGGCCGATTTCCGGGAATTGCGTGTTGATGTTGCGCCCGCCGCGTTCGAACACACGAAACACATCGCCCGGCGGGATGACGCTCCAGCGCGGCAGCGGATACATTTTGGCGAGCGCGCCGCGCTTTTTCTCCTCATCGGTCAATATCTTGTCGAAGCCGAAGCTCGGCTTGCACGCCTCGGCATAGTCTTCCTTCGTCAGCCGCGACGAGGGCGAGAGGATGCACGCGGGCTCACCGGTGCGGGTATAAGCCTCTCCGAACACGTAATTTTTATAGGGAACGATGCCGTTGTTATACGCCGCACCGCCCCACAGCATTGCCGACGTCGACATCAGCGAGCGTTCGGTCGCTTCGATGACTTCGAGGTGACAGGCGCCGCACGCCTCGCGCGCGACGCGGTAATCGCTGGGGTTCACGAAGCGGATGAATTCGGGCGATTCCTTGTTGAGCAAGGTGTAGCTGCGCTCGGGGTTTGCCGAGCTGTCGTGCCAGGCGCCGGGCAAAGTTGGTTGCGGATGCGCGAGCGCCATCACCGCCTTGTTCGTCGGATGTTTATAGCCGAGCGCGGGCGTGCCGACCTGGCTCGCGTCGCCGCCGTGGCAGTCGGTGCAGCCGAGCCGCACCGCGGGGGTCGCGTGCATCGACGGTTGGTCGGTGCGCGTGTGACAGCTGTAACAGCCCTCGGACTTGGCGGCGACATCGGCCTCGCTCTGCTCGCGCGGCGCGGGCGGGGTGAAGCGATAGGTGATCTTGAGCGGTTTCTCTTCTTCGGCCGCGCGCGTCACGCTGACGCCAAAGGCCGCGCCGATCGCGATGAAGGCCAGCAGGGCAAAGAGTTTGCGCATCAGCATCTCAAAAACTCAAGATCACATTGGCGAGGATCGACACATAGGCGTCGTTCTTCTGCTTGTTATCGAACAGATCCTTGAACCCCTTGCCGGGCAGCAACACCGCGCCGCTGAGGCGCCCGACGATGTTCTGGGTCGCTTTCGGCCGCCAGATCGTCGCCACCGACAGGTCGAAGCCGATATCCTTGGGGATCGATCCTTCGGTGCGCAGTGCCTGCAAGGACGAAGTGTTTTCGAACCACAGATGGTTGGCGTTGGCGCTGACGCGAAATTCGGGGGTCAGGTCGAAATCGGCCCCGACGCCAAGAAAAACGGTGCCGGGGTTATTGAAATTCGACTGCCCCTCTTCCTTCGACGAGCGCAGCGAATTCAATATGCCGTTGCGGCCGTTGATCGAAATCACGCGCCCGCCGCCCGCGAAGGGGATGGTCTGGCGGATCCAGTAGCTGGTGTCGGCGCCGCCGAAGATCGGATTTTCGAAGATCGCGTCGAAGCCGCCCTCGGTGTTGTTATACGGGTCGCCGTCGCCGGTGGCGTAGAGGCCGGAGAGGCGAAAGCGCATCCAGTCGACATCATAGCTGAGTTCGACCGCGCCAAACCCGGCGCGGATCTGCGCCGGTTTGCTGGTGAAGAAGCTGTTCCGATCCTCGCCCAGCGCGGCATAGAAGCTGGCGGTCAGGTTGATCCGCCCGATCCGACCGTCGGCGCTATACCCCAGATAGACGACGTCATATTCGCGCCCGCGCAGGTCGCCGAGCAGCGCCGGCCGCACCGGGAAGCCATTATGGTCGATCTGCACGTCGTTCTTTTCGCGGTTCATATTGTAGGTCACGCTGACCTGGCTGGTCAGCCCGACGACCGGGAAATCCTGGCGATAGAGGTTGGCGGTCAGCACGAAATCGTCGCGCGGGGTCTGGGTGATGTCGTTGAGCCCCGAGTTGGTATCCTTTTCGAGCCGCCAGAAGGCCGCGAAATTATATTGGAAGCGGTTGTTGTCGCGATTGCCGAAGAAACGCAGTCCGAGCTGGCTGTCGTTGAACAGGAAACCGCGAAAATCGCTCTGGAATGGCTGGATGCCGAGCCGCACCGAATAAAAGTCATAGCGGTCGGACGTGTTGCCGAGATGCTTGTCGACGAACAATTCCTGCACGCCAAGGAAGCTGTCATAGCGATGGCTGGCCTTTGACGGGCGCACGTCGAGCACCCGCCGTTCGGGGACATCGACATAATTGGCCTGATAGGCGAGCGTCAGGCGATATTCGATGTCGGGCGGCTTGAACGCGGTCGACCCCTTGATCAGCGCCGCGCCCGCGATGAAGGTCTGCGCGAAGACAAAGCTGCGGTCCTTGCCGAACACGTCGAGGCTGCCCGGCCGTTCGGTGGTCTGAACCCCGACCGGAATCGGAAAGGTGCGCGGTTCCAACACGGTGTCGGACACCGCATTGGCGACGATGAACCAGTCGTCGCCCTTGATCGGCAGCCACGGCACCTTGCTGCGGTCGATCGCGCGGTCACCCTTGTACGTGTTCTGGTGATAGGGATCGAACCAGCGTTCCTTGACCACCCCCAGGCTCTCGATCAAGCGCCAGCGGTCGGGGACCGGCAACTGGTCCTCCATCCCCGGAAACGCCTGCGGCGGCGGCGGCCGCAGCGCGCCGACATTGTCCTGGCTGAGTGCGTCGGGCAGGTCGGGGCGATAGCCCGGGCGGCGGCGGCCGTCGATGATCTGGGTGACCAGATCGTCCTTCAGCACATCCTGCCAGTCGACGGGCGGCGGCGGCGGGATCAGCTCGTCGGTGGGCTCTGGCGCGGTCGCAGCATCCGCGGCGACCGCGGGATCATCGGGCGTGGCCGGTGGCGGCGTCACCTCGCCCCCCGGTGCGCCCTGCGCCGCGAGCGTTGCGATGATCGGCCACAGGCTGCCCCCCGTCATCATCGCCTATAGCCCGTCGCAGACATTTTGGGTGGCGCTGTCGAGGAACGGCGCGAACGGACAGCTGATATACCGCAGGCGCACCCCGGCGCCGACGCTAACGACGACATTGTCCGAACGCAGCGATTTGGGCGCATTGCCGATGCCGCCAACGCGCGCGCCGCCATTATGCGCGCCGAGGAAGCTGATCATATCGTCCTGATCGATGCCGTCACCCGACACCCCGATCGCCCCGACCAGCTGGTTACCGCGATAGATGGGGACCGATCCGGGGAAAATCTGGATGCCGTTCTGCAGCCGGTTCTGCCCTGCCGCGACGTCGGGCAGGGTTGTGCAGCGCCCCGGCGTGTCGGTGGCGCTGGCGCCCGACACGAAGCCCAGATGCGCCCCGAGATTGCCGATGATCAGCGCCGATTGCAGCCCGGTCGAGAAGGGGTTGAACTGCGCGATCGGGCGCGACAGCGGCCCCGGCGGGCGCCCGACCTCGCCGTCGGGGAAATAGGGCCGCGCAAGGTTGCCGATCGCGCGATCGGCATAAGCGACATTGCCGGTCAGCGCCGCCGGATCATTGAGGAAACTGCGCGTTGCAGGAACGAACTGGCGGATATCGGCGCTGGCGTTGGCGCTGAGCTCGGCCCCCGCCTGCGCGCTGGAGAAAAATGCGGCGGTGCGCGCCTTTTGCAGACTGACGTCGGTGCCGAAAATCGGCGCGTCGGGTGACCGCACGATGCCTAGCACCGACCCGTGCGTGTCGACGATGCTGATCGTCACTTGCGCGCGGCTGTCGAGCGGGCGGCGGATCTGGGCGCGGGCGCGGCTCATCACTGAGAACGCTTCTTCCAGCACCGCGCGCGCCTCGGCCTGGGTCAGCGGCGCGCTGTTGGTCGCGCCGTCGGTCCCGGCGCGGAGCGGATAGCGGTTCGCCCCGCTGCCGTTGGTCAGCACGAAGGCATCGCGGTTCGAAAATTCGGCGGCGGTCGCGGCGCGGATGCCCGACGCTTCGCTGCCGTAAGCGATCCCCGCGGTGATCGCGGCATTGGCATAGCCGATCACCGCGACCAGATTGCCCGCGCTGCCGTTCAGGCTGGCAAAGCTGGCGCCGCCACTGGTCACCACCCCGGCAAAGGTCGCGTCGGAAAAGCGCAAGGACGTGCCATCGACGGTGATCTTGTCGGCGGTGATCGTGCTCGGCACCTCGAACCCGCGCGTTCCCGCCAGCGCGATAAACTCTTCGGCGTCGTTATCGATATCGAGGATGTTGGGGTCGCTGCCATAAACGCCGTCGCCCATCACCCCGATACCGCCGACGAGCACGCCATTCTTGTAGAGCGGCAGCCCGCCCGGATCGGCGGCGAGGCCGAGCGGCGAGCGTTTCGGGCCGATCAGCGCCGCACTGCCCGCCGCCCCAAAGCGCGCCGACAGGTCGCTGCACGGCAGCTGGCTGAACTGCACCCCAAACAACGGGCCGCTTTCGAGTCCGACGGTGGTCGGCGCGGGCGGGAAATGTTCCTGGACGATCTGGCTGGCGGTCCGCGTCGAAAAGGCGTTGCCCCCGCTCGACAGGTACGCGCCGGTCACCGCCTTGGCGATCGCGCCGCCCTCGGCCGGAAAGGTCACATTCTGCGCATCGATGTTTACGCCATTGGGCGCCGCCGAGGTCGTTGCGGTCGCGCGCGCGCCGGTCATGCGGAACACGCCGAGGACATTGCCGACGCGGTCGGTCACCGCGATCACCGACGGCAGGCCGCGCGCCTGCGCTTCCGCGATCGCCTGCGCGAGCACCCGCTCGACATCGGCGACGGACAGCGCCTCGGCGGCGGGCGGGGTGTAGAGGCCGCCGGTCGGAGTCGGGGTTGGCGCCGGGGTCGGGCTGGGCGTCGGCGTACTGCCGCCCCCTCCGCCGCCACCGCACGACGACAGGAGCAGTGCCGCCATCGCGGCAAGCGCCGCTGATCGGAAGAGATGGCTCTTGCTTTGCATGGCCTTCACCGCAGCGCCCGGATCGCGCGCACCGCGCTGCCCAGTGAGGCCTGGAATTCGGCGGGCCGAAAGGCGTTGGGGTCCTTCACCGCGGCATAGGCGCGGTCAATGTCGCCGCGGATACCCGCCGCCGCACCGACGGTGACGCGGCCCGACGACACCATCGCATTGAGCAAGGTGTCGACCCCCATCACCGCCTGCTGCGATCCCGAATAGTCGGTGTAGCGGTCGCTGATCGCCTTCGCCGATATGGCATCGACCATCGCAAAGGCATCGGTGCCCGAAAAGCTGCGCGCCGCGAACGCACCCTTCAGCGCCGCGACGGTCTGCGCCAGCTGCGCCGCCGCGGCGACCGCGCTCGCCCGGTCGGTCGCCATCGCCTTGTGGAACGCCGAGGTGCGCGCCGCCAGCTGATCGGCGAGCGCGGGGGCGGCAAGCCGCGCCGCGGCGGCAAGCATGATCAGATTTTCGTCATTATAGGGTGGCATCCCCTCGGGGATCTGGCGCCCCGGATTGTCGACCCCGGTGCGCACCGGCTTGGCCTGATCGAAGATGCGGCGGTGGCAGCTGTGGCAGTCGAGGAAATAGAATTCGGGGAACATCCCCTCGGTGCCGCGCCGCGACTGGAACAGCGTCAGGCTGCGTTCGATCGCGGTCGCCTGTCCCACTGCCCACATCTGGACATGGTCGGTGCGCCCGGTCGCCGAACCGAATTTGCGCCAGCCATAATCGGCGTCCTCCTGATGATGCGCCTGCAGCGAGGAGAACAGGTCGAGTTCGAAGGCGATGCGCGGGTGCCCCGCCGCCATGATGCGGTGGGTGACGAACTGGCCGTCGGCCGCCGACCCGAAATGGCAATCGACGCACACCCCGGCGCGGACCACCGGATCCTCCAGCTTTTTCAGCCCCGCCGCCAGGTTGGCGAGATGTTTCTGGCGCATTTCGGCGTCGGGGTTGGCGCTGGTTCCGACCCCGGCATAATGGCTGGCGAGCCAGCCGCCCGCGGGGCCATGACAGGATTCGCAGCCGACGCCGTCCTCGGTCGGCACGCTGCCGCGCATCGCGCCCTTGGCGGCCACCGCCCCCGCCGTCGCGTGACAGCCGATGCACATCTGCGCCGTCGCCGGATCGCCGATCCCCAGGTTGCGCGCAATGAACTGGCTGCGATTGTTGCTGAGCACCGCCCAGGCGCGGCTATGCGCGCCGCCGGGGGTCGAGGGCTCCTGCCATTTCATCAGCTCGTCCTGGCGCACGACGGTGCCGTCGCCCTCCATCCGGCCGTGGCAGGTCGATCCGGCGCACGAGGCAACCCCGGTGTAGCGCGCAGTGGGCTCGCCCTGCGAGCGGGCGGGCGGGGCCAGCACGAACGCCGCGATTGCGAGCGCAAGCAGCAGCACCGCGAACGCCGATATGGCCGCCCACGGTCGCTCGCCGCGCCCCATAATCGCGTCGGTCGTCATGCCCCGAGTCCCCTTATTTCCCGGCCGGACGCTTTTGCGCCTAAACCACCCCGAACGCCAGCATCGCGTCGGCCACCTTCTTGAACCCGGCGATGTTGGCGCCCTTCACATAGTCGATGTAGCCGCCGCCCTGATCGCCATAGGTCAGGCACCGCTGGTGAATGCCCGCCATGATGTCCTTCAGCATCTGCTGCAGCTCTTCCTCTTTCCAGCTGCGCCGTTCGCTGTTCTGGCTCATTTCCAGCCCCGACACCGCGACACCCCCGGCATTTGCCGCCTTGCCCGGCGCGAACATGATTCTCGCGTCCTTGAACACATGCACGCCCTCCAGGTTGGTCGGCATGTTGGCGCCTTCGCTGACGGCTTTGCAGCCGTTGGCGACCAGCGCCTTGGCGTCGTCGCCCAGCAGCTCGTTCTGCGTCGCGCACGGCAGCGCGACATCGCACGGCACGCCCCACGGGGTCTTGCCGGCGGTGAAGGTTGCGCCCTTGAATTCGCCCACATATTCCTCGATCCGGCCGCGACGGTGGGTCTTGTGCGTCTTCACCCAGTCGATCTTTTCCTGCGTGATACCGTCGGGGTCGTGGATGAAGCCGCCCGAATCGGACAGGGTCAGCACCTTGCCGCCCAACTGGACGATCTTTTCCGCCGCGTGGGTCGCGACATTGCCCGACCCCGAAATCACCGCGGCCTTGCCGACCAGATCCTGCCCCTTCGCCGCCAGCATATTCTGGAGGAAATAGACCGCGCCATAGCCGGTCGCCTCGGTGCGGATCAGCGAGCCGCCCCACTCCAGCCCCTTGCCGGTCAGCACCCCGGTAAATTCGTTGGTGATGCGCTTATACTGGCCGAACATGAAGCCGATCTCGCGCCCGCCGACCCCGATGTCGCCGGCGGGAACGTCGATGTCGGCGCCGATGTGGCGATAGAGTTCGGTCATGAAGCTCTGACAAAAGCGCATGATCTCGCGCACACTCTTGCCCTTGGGATTGAAGTTCGACCCGCCCTTGCCGCCGCCCATCGGCAGGCCCGTCAGCGCATTTTTGAACGTCTGTTCGAACGCCAGGAATTTCAGCACCGATTCGGTGACCGACGGGTGGAACCGGATGCCGCCCTTGTACGGGCCGATGGCGTTGTTGTTCTGGACGCGCCAGCCACGCTGGACCCGGACATTGCCGTTGTCGTCCTCCCAGCAGACGCGGAACGACACGACCCGGTCGGGTTCGGCGATCCGCCGCAGGATCTGCTGCGCGTGATATTCTTCCTTGTCGGCGATGAAATCGAAGATATCCTCGGACACCTCCTGCACCGCCTGGACGAACTCGGGTTGCCCCGGATTCCGCTTCTTCACGCCTTCCATGAATGTCGAAAAATCGACATGATCCGAAACTGCCATGCACCCCTCCCCTGTATGACTGGGAAAGCCGGTGCGACCCCGACGATATTTTAATCGTTGACCGACCTTGTATGTCAAAGGCTACACCATCGCCAAGCAAAGGCAATATGACAGCGCGCACAGGCGGCATTTTTTCATCGGCCGCCCAAAGAGGCAAAAATGAGCGAGACCAAGAGCATGGCTGACGATGCGAAGCGCGGCGCGACGGGTATCAACCGGGCGATCCTGATCGCCGCCGCCGTACTGCTCGCCGCCGCGATCGGCTATGCGATCTGGCGCGATTCGGCGCCGTCGGCCGCCGATCCGGCAACGCCCGGCGCCGCCGCACCCGCCGACCAGCTCGCGGCGCTGGAGGCGCGGACTAAAAGCGAACCGAACAGCGCCGAAGCCTGGACCGCGCTCGGCGCGGCGCGATTTGACCTCGGCAATTTTGCCGGGGCCGTCGCGGCGTATGAAAAGGCGACCGCGCTATCGCCCAATTCGGCGGGGCTGTGGTCGGCGCTGGGCGAAGCGCGGGTGATGGGCAGCGACAGCGACCCGATGCCCGCCGCCGCGCTGGCCGCGTTCGACAAGGCGATCGCGCTCGATGCGAAAGACCCGCGCGCGCGCTATTTCCTTGCGGTCAAAAAGGACATCGGCGGCGACCATCGCGGCGCGATCGACGACTGGTTCGCGCTGCTGGCCGACACGCCGCAGGGCGCGCCATGGGAAGCAGACCTGCGCCGCACGATCGAACAGGTCGGCGCGATCCACAAGATCGAGGTCGCCAGCCGCCTCGCCAGCACCCAGGCGCGCCCGCTGACCGCCGACGAAATGCCCGTCGCCGCGCGCGCGATTCCGGGGCCGAGCCGCGCCGACATGGAAGCCGCATCACGGCTGCCCAAGGGCCAGCAGGATCAGATGATCCAGGGCATGGTCGACGGGCTGGAGGCGAAGCTGAAAGCCAATCCCGCCGACGTCGACCGCTGGATCATGCTGATGCGCAGCCGCATGACGCTGGGCGAAAGCGCGAAAGCCGCGCAGGCGCTGAAGGACGGCATTGCGGCGAATCCGGCGGCGGCAGGACGGCTCAAGGCACAAGCGCAATTGCTCGGCGTTCCGGGGGCTTGACCATCAACCAAGGGGGAATGGAATGAAGAATTGGGCGGCAATCTCGCTGAAGACATTGATCGGCGTCGCGGCGGCCGCGGCGGCCAGCAGCGCGCTGGCGGCCAGCCCGCTGAGCTTTCGCGTCGGCGATCTGGCGATCAACGGCAACGGACCCGATGGCTATTGCCTGCCGACCGGGCAGGCCAAGCAGGCGGCGGATCTGCTGGCCAAGGGCGACCTGGAAAACCAGACCCCGGCCATGCTGGTTAGATGCGAACATAGCGACAATGCCAAGGATCTGAAATATGACTATTATCTGATCAAGTCGCCGCGCGCCGACTTTCCGCCGATGACACGGGCCGATTTTATCGCGATGATGGTCAAGGAACTCGCGCTGCCGATCTACAAAGACGGCGCTGCCGCGCTGGGCAGCGCGGAAGCGGGGCTGTCCGATGCGATGGGGACCAAGGTCGATCTGAGCGGCGAAATCAAGCCGCGCGGCAACGACAATGTCTGCATCTATCTGGGCGGCGAAGTGAAGGTCGCGAGCGCCATCGCAACCTATCCGATCGCGGTCGGCGGCTGCGGCACGATTGTCGGCGGCAAGATGCTGTTCGTCTATTCCTATGACGATCCGGCGAAGGCCAACAGCGTCGCGGTCCAGCTGCGCCGCGCCCGCGCCCTCGCCGATACGCTCGCCGCCGCCGACGGACGCGCGAACTAACCGCGTCAGCCTGCCATCAGCGCCGCATTGCCGCCCGCCGCGGTGATGTCGGTGCTGATCGTCTTTTCCTCGGCAAAGCGGTGCAGATAATGCGGCCCGCCCGCTTTCGGCCCGGTCCCCGACAATCCGCGCCCGCCGAAGGGCTGCGAGCCGACAATGGCACCGATCTGGTTGCGGTTGACATAGACATTGCCGACCTGCGCGCGCGCCGCGATATGCGCCGCAACTCCGTCGATGCGCGTATGAACGCCGAGCGTCAGGCCGTAGCCCGACGCATTGATGGCATCGATCAGCGCATCGAGCTCGCCTCCCTTCCACGTCGCAACATGCAGCACCGGGCCGAAAATCTCGCGCTTCAAATCGGTAACTTGGTCGAGGCGGATCGCCACCGGCGGCACGAAATGGCCGCCCGCGGGCAGGTTCGTCCGCGCCGCTTCCGCAATAACCCGCCCTGCGGCGCGCGCCTCGGCGACATAGGCGGCGATGTTCGCCTGCGCCTCGTCGTCGATGATCGGGCCGACGTCGGTCGCCAGCAGCGCCGGGTCGCCGACGTTGAGTTCGGCCATCGCCCCCGCGACCATCTGGATCATCGTGTCGGCGACGTCCTCTTGCACGCAGAGCAGACGCAGCGCCGAGCAGCGTTGCCCCGCCGACTGGAAGGCGCTGGCGACGGCGTCGCGCGCGACCTGTTCGGGAAGCGCAGTCGAATCGACGATCATGGCGTTGGCGCCGCCGGTTTCGGCGATCAGCGTCGCGATCGGCCCGTCGCGCATCGCCAGTCCGCGATTGATCGCGCGCGCCACCTCGGTCGATCCGGTGAAGGCCACGCCGATGATGTCGGGATGACCGGTCAAGGCAGCGCCGACCGTCTCGCCGCGACCGGGGAGGTAATGGAGGACATCGCCGGGGACGCCCGCTTCGAGCAACAGCTCGACCGCGGCGTGCGCGATCAACGGCGTCTGTTCGGCGGGTTTGGCGAGCACGCTGTTCCCCGCCGCCAGCGCCGCCGCCACCTGGCCGAGGAAAATGGCGAGCGGGAAGTTCCACGGGCTGATCGCAACGAACACCCCCTTGCCTTCGAGCATCAGTTCGTTGCGTTCGCCGGTCGGGCCGGGCAGCACCACCGGATAGGTGAAGTCGGCACGCGCCTGCGCAGCATAGTAGCGCAGGAAATCGACCGCCTCGCGCACCTCGGCGATCGCATCGACCAGCGTCTTGCCCGCCTCGTCGATCGCGAGGCCGAGGAACAGCGCGTCCTGTTCTTCGAGCAGATCGGCGGCGCGTTCGAGTCGTTCGGCGCGGAAGGCGCCGCCGGCCAGACTCCAGTTGGTCTGCGCCGCGCGCGCCGCGGCGACCGCGGCGTCGACCGTGGCGCGGTCGGCTTCGATCACCTGCCCGATGACGGCGCCCGTCGCCGGGTTATGGACCGGCTCACCCGCCCCCTCGCGCGCCACCCCGCCAACGATCGGCGCCGCCACCCGGTCGCGGCGCCGCGCCGCGCCGATCGCGGCGGTCAGTGCTTCGGGTACCCCAGGGTCGCCCAGGTCATAGCCGCGCGAATTGCGCCGCACCGGATCGAACAGCGCCGCGCCGGTCGCGATCGTCGGCGCCGCCGGGCTGGCGACGCTGCGCGGATCGACCGCGAGCTGTTCGGCGCTGACGTCGGGGTCGGAGAATTGATGCACGAAGCTCGAGTTCGCGCCATTCTCGAGCAGACGGCGGACCAGATACGCGAGCAGGTCGCGGTGGGTGCCGACGGGGGCATAGACGCGCACCGGGCGCGGCGGCGGGAACAGCACCACCAGCGCATCATGCGCGCCTTCGCCCATGCCGTGCAGCCGTTGCAGCTCATAATCGGCGCCCGCGAACAGTTCGGCGACGAACGCCAGCGTCATCGCATTGTGGCTGGCGAAGGCTGGATAGATGCAATCCTGCGCGTCGCGGAGCAGCTGGGCGCAGCGCATATAGTTGAGGTCGGTGTGCAGTTTCGCGGTGAACACCGGAAAATCGCGGAGGCCCAGCGTCTGCGCGCGCTTGATCTCGGTATCCCAATAGGCGCCCTTGACCAGCCGCATCGACAGCTTCACCCCGCGCGCGCGGGCGCAATCGGCGAGCCAATCGATCACCGCCGGGGCGCGCTTCTGATACGCCTGGATGACGATGCCCAGCCCGCTCCAGCCGTCGGCGATCCCCGCGTCGACCAGCGCCGCGAACACGTCCATATGCGGCTCCAGCCGGTCGCTTTCCTCGGCATCGATCATCAGCGGGATGTTCACCGCGCGCGCGGCTTTGGCGAGCTCTATCACCCGCGGCACCAGCTCGCCGATCACCCGCTCGCGCTGCAGATATTCGTAGCGCGGATGGAGCGCGGACAGCTTGATCGAAATGCCGTGGTTGGCGTGCGGGTCGCCTGGCTTGGCATCCTTGCCGATCCGCGCGATCGCGTCGGCATAGCTCTGATAATAGCGCGCCGCATCCTCCGCCGTGCGCGCGGCTTCGCCCAGCATGTCGAAGCTCGCGAGTTCGGACTTCTCCTTATCGGCGCGCTTGACCGCGGCGTCGATTGTCTCGCCCATGACGAATTGCTGGCCGAGCAGCTTCATCGCCGCCAGCGCCGCCTGCCGGATCACCGGCTCGCCCGAACGACGGATCATCGACTTGAGCAGGGTCAGCGGGTTCGCCTTGCTGCCCATCGCATCCAGCATCAGCGTCGCCGATCCCAGCGACAGCCCGCGTGCCGACAAGGCGACGATCAGCGGACTGTCCTCGTCCTCGCCTTCCTTCCAATGCCGCCCGGCGATCTTGTCGCGGATCAGCGCATTGGCGGTCGCACTGTCGGGGACGCGCAGCAGCGCCTCGGCGAGGCACATCAGCACGACGCCTTCCTCGGTCGACAGGCGGTAGCGGTTCATCAGCTGCGCGACGAGCGTCTCGCGGTCGCCCTCGGCCTTCGCCTTGCGGATCAGGTCCAGCCCGCGCCGGGTGACGGCATCAACGCTGGCGGGCGCAGTGGCAAGGGCGGCGCGCAGGTCGGCGACAATGTCGCCTTCGCTGCGGCGAGCCAAAGTGCGAAGGGGGGTGCGAAGGGCGGCGCGATCGTGGGGCTTGTTCATGCGCGCAGCATATCGCAGGACAGCGCGGCGATCCGACCAATTTTCTGGTAGCCGATTTACCTTTTGACCTATTATCGGATCAGTTTTAGGCGAATATGATGAATGATGCGCCTCTTGCAGTCGATCTGGACGATTTCGACCGGAAAATCCTGACGGTTCTGCGCCGCGACGGGCGCATCACCTACACCGATCTGGCGCAGCACGTCGGCCTGTCCAAAACCCCCTGCCAGCAGCGCGTTCGGCGCCTGATCGACAAGGGCGTGATCACCGGCTTTGCGGCGATCGTCGATCCGGCCAAGGTCGGCCTCGACCATGTGGCCTTTGCCGAGGTCAAGCTGTCCGACACCCGCGAGGCGGCATTGAAGCAGTTCAACGCCGCGGTGCGCGCGATCCCCGAGGTCGAGGAGTGCCATATGATCGCCAGCAGCTTCGACTATCTGCTCAAAGTCCGCACTCCCGACATCCGGCGCTATCGCATCGTGCTCGGCGAAAAAATCTCCAGCCTGCCGCACGTCGCGAGCACCTCGACCTTCGTCGCGATGGAAACGATCAGCGAAACGGCGCGCTGACCGCGATATTGACCGCCGCTCTCAGCTGTGCCAATCGCCCCGTCCACGCGGGTGTAGCTCAATGGTAGAGCAGCAGCTTCCCAAGCTGAATACGGGGGTTCGATTCCCCTCACCCGCTCCAGACTTTCGTAGCGACGATCGACGGCAGGGCTTTGCCATGCCGAACCACCCCTAAACCGCTTGCACCGTCACCTGCTGGTTCAGCATCTCGATCTCGCCATAGGCGGTCAGGAAGCTGATGTCGGCGGCGTCGCGGCCGACCGCGATCTTGGCCATCTCGCCCGCCTTTGCCATGCCGGTCGCATCGACCAGATGCCAGGCGCCACCCAGGAACACCTCGGCGACCGCATGGAAATCCTGCGGTTCGACGCCGAGCGCATAGACGCTGACGATGCGCGCCGGGATCGCCGCGGCGCGCGCCAGGCTGACCATTACATGGGCATAGTCGCGGCACACCCCCTGGCGTTCGACAAAGCTGTCGAGCGCGCCGGTTTCGGCGTCGCTCGATCCCGAGACATAGGTGAAATGCGTCTCGATCCAATCGCGCATCCGGCCGATCTTGGCGCCGCCCTCGACATCGCCGAACTCGTCCTGGACGAAATGGATGAACTTGTTCGCCGGACAATAACGCGATTCGTTGAGATATTGCACCGTCTCGCCGGGCAGGCGGTGCATCGGCACCTTGTCCAGTGTCCGGTAATCGACGACATCGCGCACGATTTCGACCGTCGTGCGATAACGGACATTGAGCTCGCCGCCGCGGCGCAGCCAGATGCGGTCGCCGATCATATCCTGCGCCGGAACGCGGGCGAAATATTCGCAATTGCCGACGTCGAGCACCGCGTTCAGGATCAGCTGTTCGGGGATCGCGGCGGCTTCGATATGGAGCATCAGGTCGACCGGATCGCCGAGGCGGTAGTCTAGCGCGGCGGTGATTGCGAGTTTCATCGGCTGCTAACGCTCCAAAGCGGGATCGGTGCCGCTAGAGCGATAAAAACTGCCGCACAATCGAAAACAGGGGCGAAAAGCATTGGCGCGATTTTGTCTCTGCGCGGTATGAGCCGCCAGCCCATTCGTCGTCGGGGGATTTTGTGACCGCATCGCGTACCATCCCGTTCATCGTCGCGACGATTTTCATCGATGCGGTCGGCTTCGGCATCATCATGCCGGTGCTGCCGCAACTGGTGATGGAGGTCGGGCGCATCGATCTGCCCCACGCGATCGAGGTCGGGGCGTGGATCGGGCTGGTGATGGCGGTGGCGACCTTCCTCGCGTCACCCGTGCTCGGCAACCTCTCCGACCGCTTCGGGCGGCGGCGGGTGCTGCTGCTCTCGCTCGGCGGGCTGACCATCGATTATGCGCTGTTGACCGTCGTCGGCACCCTGCCCTGGCTGTTCGTTGCGCGCGCGCTGTCGGGGGTGTTCGGCGGCAGCTATGCCGCGGCGCAGGCAGCGATCGCCGATGTGACGAAGCCCGAGGAGCGCGCCCGCAATTTCGGCTTTGTCGGCGCGGCGTTCGGGGTTGGTTTTGTCGCCGGCCCCGCGGTCGGCGGGTTTCTGGGCGAGATCGGCCCGCGCGCGCCGTTCGTCGCCGCCGCGATCCTTGCCGCCGCGAACATGCTCTATGGCCTGTTCATCTTTCCCGAAACCTTGCCGCCTGAACGCCGCCGCGCCTTCAGCTGGCGGCGCGCCAATCCGCTCGGCGCGCTCCAGACGATGCGCGGCCTGCCCGGCATGGGCGGGGTCGCGAGCGTGCTGACCTTGTGGCAGATCGCCAGCCTCGTCTATCCGATGACGTGGAGTTTTTACTGCATCGCGCAGCTCGGCTGGACCCCGGGGATGATCGGCGCCAGCCTGGCCGCGGTGGGGGTGATGATCGCGCTGGGGCAGGCCTTCGTCGTCGGGCCGATGGTCGCGCGCCTCGGCGAGCGCGACGCGGCGACGATCGGCATCCTGATCGCGGTGGCCAATTATCTGGGCTATGCCTTTGTCACCTCGACCTGGGGGGCGTTTCTGCTGTTGTTGCCGATCGCCTTGCAGGCGCCAGTGCAGCCGTCGCTCAACGCACTGATGTCGCGGCGCGCCACGCCCGAGACGCAAGGCGAGGTGCAGGGGATTTCGGCGATGGCGATGGGGCTCGGCCAGCTGGTTGCGCCGATCGTACTGACCGGCACCATGGCCTATTTCACGGCGAACACGGCACCGGTGCATTTCCCGGGCGCCGCGTTCATTGTGTCGGCGATCTTCGGCTTGCTTGCGGTGCTGATGCTGCGCCGCTTGCCCCGCGTCACGCGGACCAGCGGTGACACGCCCGATCAGATGCCGCCGTCGGTCACCGCATAACCCGCGGCTTCCAGACCCGCGGTGAGCATCGCGACACAGGCAGCGACATCGGGGGCCGACGTCGACCGGATCACGAAATTGGCGCCGACCTTGCCGTCGCGGAAAAAGGGGTAGCTGCCGATGACCACCCCCGGATGCTCCTTCTCGCCCTGCCGCAGCAGGTCGGCGACCTCGCTTTCGGGTGACCAGGCGCCGATCGTGTGCGCGATCAGCGGCGCGCCACCCTCCAGCTGGCCGGTGAGCGCGTCGAGCATGCCCGCGGTGATATGCGGCACCCCGGCCATCACGAACAGATTGCCGATGCGGATACCCGGCGCCCCTGACATGCGATTGGGGATCAGTTCGGCGCCGTCGGGCGTGCGCGCCATGCGCAGTCGCGCCTCGGTGAGCTCCAGCCCGCGTCCGCCATAATAGCGCTCGAGGATGGCACGAGCCTCGGGGTGGACAATGACGTCGACGCCCAGCGCCTTCGCCACTGCATCGACGGTGATGTCGTCATGGGTCGGGCCGATGCCGCCGGTGGTAAAGACATAGTCGTAGCGCGCGCGCACCGCGTTCAACGCAGCGACAATCTCGTCCTCGACATCGGGCACGACGCGCACTTCGCGCAGCCGGATACCCTGTGCGTCGAGCCAGGTCGCGATCTGGGCGATATTCTTGTCCTGGGTACGACCCGAGAGAATCTCGTCGCCGATCACCAGTACGGCGGCTGTCCAGATGCGTTCGTCGCTCATCGCTTTGCCTTAGCCGGACGCCGTGACAAAACAAGTCCGGTGGACCCGGATATTTGTTCTTGTTATGTTCGAAATCGACTCGCATTGCATAAGGAAGAAGTGCCATGGCCGACGATCTGATTTTCTATACCAACCCGATGTCGCGTGGCCAGATTGTCCGCTGGATGCTGGAGGAGGTCGGCGCGCCTTATGAGCCGCGCATCCTCGATTATGGGACGACGATGAAGGACGCCGCCTATCTGGCGGTCAATCCGATGGGCAAGGTTCCGGCGATCGTCCATGGCGGCCGGGTGGTGACCGAATGCGCCGCGATCTGCGCCTATCTGGCCGATGCCTTTCCCGATGCCGGACTGGCGCCGCCGACTACCGACCGTGCCGATTATTATCGCTGGCTGTTCTTCACCGCCGGGCCGGTCGAACAGGCAATTACATCGAAACATTTCGGGCTGGAACCCGAGGGCGAGCAGCAACGGATGGCGGGTTTCGGTTCGCTCGCGATGGCGCTCGACGCGCTCGAAACCGCGGTAGCGGGCAAGGCCTATGTGGCAGGGGACCGGTTCAGCGCCGCCGACGTCTATGTCAGCAGCCAGCTCGACTGGGGGCTGCAATTCGGGACGATCGCCTCGCGCCCGGCGTTCGAAGCCTATGTCGCACCGCTGCGCGAGCGCGCCGCGTACAAGCGCGCCAAGGAGATCGATAACGCACTGATCGCCGAGATGCAGGCGGCTAACGCCAGCTAATCGCTTGGTCCAATTTCCGTTCGTGCTGAGCTTGTCGAAGCACCGTCCTTTCCGTTTGCCACCGCCATAAGAAAGAACGGCCTTTCGACAAGCTCAGGGCGAACGGTTTTTGTTAGGGCAGTGCCTTCAGCAATCCTGCGGCGAGCGGCGCCAGCCGCCGTACCTGCGGATCCTGCGATTCGCTCGCGGCAACATAGATCGCGTCGGCGAAGGCGGTGCTGTTGTGGACCGCTGCCAGTCCGTCGGCGCTGGCATAGGGCGCCTTCCAGCGCGGCGCATCGCCCGGATGCCGCGTCTGAAACCACGCCGCCCACGCTGCATCGTCGATGTCGGGACGCTTGGCCAGGAACAGCACGGGCCGGGCCAGCCGCCGCGCTTCGCCATGGACATAGGCGTGCGATCCCGCGGGCGCCACCTGCGCGGCGATTGCGCCGAGCAGCAAGTCGGCGTCGGCGCGCGTCAGGCGCGGATTGAGCGCGAGCTGCATCGACAGGTCGGCGCCATGCGCGACGCCATGGCGCCAGCCCTCGCCCGCGATGAAACCGCGATAGTCGGTGACGCCGCGCAGATAGGTCGCGCCGGTTGCGGCTAGCGCGTGCAATTCCGCCTCGCTCAGAAAGGGTTCGACCCGGTCGGCACGCGCCACTTCGGACAGCGCCAGCGCCGCGAAGGGGCGGTGAAAACCGGCCGCGTCGCCCGGCGCGGCGAGCACCGGCGTCAGCCGGTGGATCGCGTGGCGGAGGCCATCGGGCTTCAGATGCTTGCCGCGCAGCCCTTGCGTCCACAGCGCGAAGGCGAAATCGTCGCGGATCGCGGGATCGGGATCGCCAAGGCAGGCGATCAGCGCGTCGATCGCGGCCCCATCGGCCACCGGAAAATAGCGACCGGCAAAGGCTTTGAGATCGCCATCGGCGGGCGGTGTCACGGTGCAGACTGCCCGGTCCCGTGCCGCGGTTGGCATTGCGGCCAGTATCGCGGCGGCGCCAGCCGCCGCCCATATCCGCTTCATCGCCGCCCTGTTCCCCAAAAAGAAAAGCCCGGCGAATCGCTTCGCCGGGCTCCGTCGTCTTGCGTCTGTCCGACCGCTTATTCGCGGTTGCCCAGCAGGTTGAGCAGGAAGGTGAACATGTTGACGAAGTCGAGGTAGAGCGTCAGCGCGCCCATCACCACCGACTTGCCGACAAAGTCGGTCCCGCGGACATAGAAATACATGCTCTTGATCTTCTGCGTGTCATAGGCGGTGAGGCCCGCGAACAGCAGCACGCCGATCACGCTGATCGCCAGACTGAGCGCGCTTGACTGCACGAACAGATTGATCAGCATCGCGACGAGGATGCCGACGACACCCATGATCAGGAACGTGCCGAAGCCCGACAGATCCTTCTTGGTCGTATAGCCGTAGAGGCTGAGACCCAGAAACGCCGCCGCCGTCGCAAAGAAGGTCGTCGCGATCGACGTGCCGGTAAAGGCGATGAAGATCGTCGACATCGACAGACCCATCACCGCGGCATAGACCCAGAACAGCGCCTGCGCCGCCGTCGTCGACAGCTTGTTGATGCCAAAGCTCAGCACCAGCACGAACGCCAGCGGCGCCAGCATCACCACCCACATCAGCGGGGTGCCGACCATCGACGCGGTAAAGCCCGACTGGAAGGCGAGCAGCGCGACGATGCCGGTCAGCAGCACGCCCGATGCCATATAATTGTAAACCGACAGCATGTACGACCGCAGGCCGGCATCGACGGCCTGGTCCATTGCGTTCGCGCCGGCCCCAAAACCGGAAGCCGCCATATTGGGGTCGTTCCAATTCGCCATTGTTTTCACTCCATAATCGGCCAGCCCATACCGGCCGTAGATGCCAATATCGTGATTTTCTCTCCGGCTTTCAAGCGAAACCGGACATCATGCAAGTTTCGGTGGTTACGGCTGGGCGAGCCATTATGCTGGCGGTGCCATGTCGAGCCATCGCCTGTTCGTCGCGCTGCGACCGCCGCCCCCGATCCGCGCCCAATTGCGCGCCGCGATGCACGGGGTTTCGGCGGCGCGCTGGCAGGATGACGACCAGCTCCACCTGACCCTCCGCTTCATCGGCGACGTCGATCATCATCGCGCCGAAGACATTGCCGCGGCGCTGGGTGCGCTGCACGCCGCCGCGATCACCGCGCGGATCGCCGGGGTCGGCCTGTTCGAGCGCAAGGGCTGGCCGCATACGCTATGGGCCGGGGTCGAACCGCTTGCGGCGCTCGCCGGGCTGCATCGCAAGGTCGACCAGCTGCTCGCGCGCGTCGGCGTCGAACCCGAAACGCGCGCTTTTACCCCGCACATCACGCTGGCGCGGCTGAACCGCAGTGCGGGGCCGGTCGCGGCGTTCCTCGCGCAGCACAGCGATCTCGCCAGCCCGCCGTTCGATTTCACCCATGTCGTCCTGTACGAAAGCGAGATGGGGCATGGCGGGTCGCGCTATCATCCCGTGGCGCGCTACGCGCTGGACGTGCCGGACGCCGTCTCGGCGACGAGCGCGGCCGCGACGGCGCTGACATCGTCCCACGTCGCGGCGAAACCGCGCTCGTCGCCATAATAGGGATCGGCGACGCTTTCGCCGCGGCGGCCCGGCACCAGATCGAGCATCAGCCGCACCCGTGCCGTCGCATCGGGCGGCGCGAGCGCGCGGGCCTCACGCAGATTGGCCGTGTCCGCCGCGAGGATCAGGTCGAAGCGGTAGAAATCCTCCACCGCCAATTGCCGCGCGCGCAGCCCCGAGATGTCGGTGCCGCGGCGGCGCGCCTCGGCCTGGGCACGGCGGTCGGGCGGATGGCCGATGTGCCAATCGCCGGTGCCCGCCGAATCGAGCGTGGCCGCTATCCCGGCGGCGGCAAACGCCGCGCGCGCCGCGCCCTCGGCGAGCGGCGAGCGACAGATATTGCCGAGGCAAAGAAAGAGGATCGCGGGTGGATTGTCGCCATCTTGATCCATATCGTCCTCTTTCGTGGCAAAGGTGAACCGACTTTCAACTTGCGCGATGCGTCGGCTCTGCTAGCCAGGGTGCATAACAGATAATGGGTCAGGGAGAGGGTTGCCAGATGGCCGAGATCGCCAGCCAAACGATTGCGGCCGAAGCGCCGGTTGCGCCCGAGCCCAAGGCCACGGGATATAGCTGGTACGTCCTGTCGGTGCTGGTCGTCGTCTATATCCTCAATTTCATCGACCGGCAGATTCTGAGCATTCTGGCGGTCGATATCAAGGCCGACCTGGGGCTGACCGATGCCGATCTCGGTTTCCTCGGCGGCGCGGCCTTTGCCGTCTTCTATGCGCTGTTCGGGATCCCGCTCGGGCGGCTGGCCGACAATTGGAGCCGGGTGAAGCTGCTGTCGATCGGCCTCGCCTTATGGTCGACGATGACCGCGCTGTCGGGCTTTGCCCGCGACCAGATGACGCTGACCTTTGCCCGCATGGGGGTCGGCGTCGGTGAGGCGACCGCCAGCCCGACGGCCTACTCGCTGATCTCCGACTATTTTCCCAAGAAGCAACGCGCGACCGCGCTCGCGGTCTATTCATCGGGGCTGTATCTGGGCGGCGGTATCTCGCTGTTCATCGGCGCGTGGATCGTCAAGGCGTGGAACGATGCCTATCCCGGCGGCGGCCCGCTGGACCTCGTCGGCTGGCAGGCGGCCTTTCTGGCGGTCGGCATTCCGGGGCTGATCGTCGCGCTGTGGGTCGCGACGCTGCGCGAACCGGTGCGCGGCGCCATGGACGGCGTCGCCAGCCCCAGCTCGCCGACCCCCTTTCGCCAGTTCGCCCAGGATCTGTCGACGATCGTGCCGCCCTTCACGCTGATCGGCGCATGGCAGCGCGGCCCCACGGCCCTGGCGATCAACATCGGCTTTGCGATCGGGATCGCCGCCTTTGCGTGGTGGATGGTCGAATTGACCGGCAATTTCCCGCAATGGTCGGCGGTCGGGCTGGGCTATTACGCCGTCTTTTCGTGGGCCTGCACGCTGCGCGCGCGCGACAGCGCGACCTTTCGCCTGATCTGGGGCACCCCGGCCTTCATCTGCACCACGCTGGGCTATGGCATGGTCAGCCTGGCAGCCTACGCCCTTGCCTTCTGGTCGGCGCCCTATGCCGAAACCGTGCTGGGGCTGCCCAAGCAGGAACTGGCGTTCATCCTGGGCGCCAATGGCGCGGTCAGCGGCTTTATCGGGGTGATCGTCGGCGGCCGGATCGCCGACGCCTTGCGCGCCAGGAATCCGGCGGGCCGCATCCTGATGATCATCTTTGGCGTTGTCGCGCCGATCGTGCCGATCTGGATCGGCTACACCACCGAAAATGCGGTGCTGTTCTATACGATGAACTTCCTTGCCGGGATGTTCGGTGCCGCGGCGCTCGGCGCCGCTGCCGCAACGACGCAGGATCTGGTGCTGCCGCGGATGCGCGGCACCGCGACCGCTGCCTTCTTTCTGGGGACGACCTTGGTCGGCCTGTCCTTCGGTCCCTATATGGTCGGGCAGATTTCGGATCTGGCGGGCACGGTCGTCGGCGGCCAGCCGGTCGGCGATCTGCGGACCGGCATATTGTCGTTGATCGGCGTGGCGCCGATCGCGCTGATCCTGCTGCTCTATGCCTATCGCGCCGTGCCGCAGGCCGAGGCGACGATCGTCGAACGCGCGGCGGGCGCCTGAGCGGTCGGTCGCGACGCCGACTCGCGAACAGGCCGGTTAAGCGACAGACCGCCGCACGGCCCGCCCCGGCCCGGACGGCAACGCGAAAGCGGGCCTTAGGGTCCGTACTCAATTGCAGCGCCGTCGAGGCGCCCCAATGGCGAACTTCTCGGACCGAAAACCGCGCCGGGAAGGCTGGTTGCCTTTCCAAGTGGCTTTCATTCCGAGATGGAAGCCATTTGGACGTCCCGCAGGGATTTGATCAAAATGGCCCATTGCCGCGTCGAGAAGTCTCGAAATATCGACA
>VFQO010001142.1_pt1 | contig 22056 bp, 25 predicted proteins | sample 3512331 | NCBI WGS metagenome assembly VFQO01 (sample SAMN10412371, study PRJNA504923) | tailings metagenome | isolation source: Replicate 3 from Balatoc abandoned mine | place: Philippines: Itogon, Benguet | collected 2017-08-28 | reverse complement strand
CTGATGGCGACGTGCATCCAGCACGAGCACGACCATCTGGAAGGCATTCTCTTCATCGACCATCTGTCGCGGCTGAAGCGCGAGATGGTGCTGAAGAAGCTCGCGAAGATGCGCAAGGCGGCTTGACCTCTTAGCCCCTCCCCCTTGCGGGGAGGGGGGGGCTCGCGCACGTGTGCGCGAAGAGACGCCTTTGGCAGGTCCCGAATTATCAAGATTCTTTTGCGGCGCAGACGCGCCGCGCACCCACCCCTTGATCCCCTCCCGTGAAGGGAGGGGAGGTTTTGGTCAGCCCGCCTTCGCCACTCCGACCATCGCGGGGCGCAGCAGGCGGTCCTTCATCATATAGCCCGCCTGCATTTCCTGCACGATCGTGCCGGGTTCCTTGTCGCTCGGGATTTCGAGCATGGCCTGATGCTGGTTCGGGTCGAGCGGCAGGCCGATCGCGGCGATGCGCGTGATGCCGTTGCGTTCGAAGACGCTCAGCAATTCGCGCTCGGTCGCCTCGAGGCCGGTGATCAGCGGCTTGATGCCTTCGTCGGCGCGCTGTTCGTCGCTGAGCGCGGCGAGCGCGCGGCCGAGATTGTCGGCGACCGACAGGATGTCGCGGGCGAATTTGGTCGCGGCATAGGCGTGCGCGTCGGCGACCTCCTTTTCGGCGCGGCGGCGGACGTTCTGCGTCTCGGCGCGCGCGTAGAGCAGGTCCTGCTGCACCGCCGCGACTTGTTCCGCGAGCTTTGCGATCTCGTCATTCTCGCCGGCGGTGGGCGCGGTCGCATCGGCCTCGGCCGCGACATTTTCGGGGGTCAGCGCGTCGTCGACGGGCGTGTCATTGTCAGTATTTGTCATAAACCTATCGTATCAGTCTGGAGAGCGATTGTGCGGTGAAATCCACCATGGGTACGATCCGGGCATAGTTCAAGCGCGTGGGGCCGATGACCCCGACCACGCCGACCACGCGTCCGTCCGCGCCGCGATAGGGCGCCGCTATCACGGACGAGCCCGAAAGCGAGAATAATTTATTCTCCGACCCGATGAAAATCCGGGTCGCGCTGCCCTCGCGCGCACTGTCGAGCAGCCCTGCGATTTCCTGCTTCGTTTCGAGCTCGTCGAGCAACTGGCGGACGCGGTCGAGGTCGCCGACCGCGCTGTCGTCGAGCAGATTGGCCTGGCCACGCACGATCAGCACCGGGCGGTCGGCGCCGTCGGATGACCAGATCGCGAGGCCGCGGCCGACGAGATCCTGCGCGGCGCGATCGATCGCGATACGCTCGGCCTCAATCTCGTGGCGTACGCGCGCCATCGCTTCGGTGAGCGTGAGGCCCGACAGGGTAGCGCTGATATAATTGCCGGCCTCGACCAGCGCCGAGGGGGCGAGGCCGGCGGGAATGTCGATGACGCGATTCTCGACGGAGCCGTCGCCCGCGACGAGGACGACGAGCGACTGGCTCGCCGACAGCGGCACGAACGCCAGCTGCTTGAGCACGCGCTCGTGCTTGGGGACGAGGACGAGCCCGGCGCAGGCCGAGAGGCCCGACAGCGCCGAGGTCGCCTGCGCGAGCGCGCTTTCGATCGGGCCGGCGTCCGACAGCGACGCTTCGATCTGCGCGCGGTCCTCGGCGCTGGGTTCGGCGACCTGCATCATGCCGTCGACGAAGAGGCGCAGGCCCTGTTCGGTCGGGAAGCGTCCCGCGCTGGTGTGCGGGCTGGCGAGCAGACCGAACTCCTCGAGGTCCTGCATCACGTTGCGGATCGAGGCGGGCGAGAGGTTGAGGCTGGCGAGCTTCGACAGCGTGCGCGAACCCACGGGCTGACCGGTTTCGAGATAGGCGTCGACCACGAGCCGGAACACGTCGCGCGCGCGCGTGGTGAGTTCGGTGATCGGCGGGGTGTTCATGGGTGGAATTTAGGGATGGGGAGGGGATGAGACAAGCGGATGATCCTCCCTGTCGCGCAGCGATGGGGAGGGGGACCGCTCGCGCAGCGAGTGGTGGAGGGGCCGCGACGTCGCGTCATTGCCCCTCCGTCAGCGGCTGCGCCGCTGCCACCTCCCCATCGCCGCGCGACAGGGAGGATTGCGTTAAGCCAGATCGTCGCTAGCCTGCCCGCCGGGGGGAGACACATATGACCGCACGCCCGCTGAACCAGGACGACCCGCTCGACGATTTCGAGCATCGCGACATCGCGCTGCTCGGCCGCAAGCACCGCGTCTATGTGATGGGGCGCGGCCCCGCGGTGATCGTGATGACCGAAATGCCCGGCATCAGCCCGCATGTCGCGCGGTTCGCGCGCTGAGTCGTCGATGCGGGCTTCACCGTCTATATGCCGCATATCTTCGGGAAAGACGGCGCGGTGCCGCGTATGCCCGGCGCGGTGTTCACGATGATCGGCGGGTGCATCAGCCGCCAGTTCCGCGCCTTCCAGGCGAATGAAAGCTCGCCCGCGACGCTATGGCTGCGCGCGCTCGCGGCGCTCGCGCACAAGGAATGCGGCGGTAAGGGCGTCGGCGCGATCGGCATGTGTTTCACCGGCAATTTCGCGCTGTCGATGATGATCGAGCCGTCGGTGCTGGCGCCGGTGCTCGCGCAGCCTTCGCTGCCGCTCAACGACCCCGCGGGCATGCACATCGCCCCCGACGAACTCGCGGCGGTCAAGGCGCGGATGGAGGCCGAGGATCTGACCGTGCTCGCCTATCGCTTCGAGGGCGACAAATATTGCAAGGCGGCGCGCTTCGCCGCCTATGAAGATGCGCTCGGCGACCGCTTCATCGGCAAGGTGCTGCCCGACGAAGCCGCGAATCCCGACAGCCCGATGAAAAATCCGCACAGCGTGGTGACGATCCACCTGATCGACGAGGCGGGCCAGCCGACGGTGCAGGCGCGCGACGAAATCCTCGATTTTTTCAGGATGCGGTTGAGCGATTGAGGTCAGGGCCCACGGTAAAGTCGCTTGGCGACGGAAGGTCGAAGATCATATTGGGCCGGCAGTGGCGGCGCGAACGATGCCACTGCGTTGTCCAGTATCGCGGCGTTCGCGATCTCATTCTCGGTGCAGTCGGTGTCGCCGAATGCTCGTGAATCCTTGCCATAGACTTGGAGGTTGGCGATGATCGGGCCGGGCCTAACGATTGACAGGTTTCGATCCGCGAATGAATTCGTGTGACGCTCGCACCCTGTCGCTAGTGCGTAATCAAAATCCTTCGGTTCGTGCCAGTCGATTTGCCAGCGAAGCTTGTTCAGGAATTCCTGCACGCGAGCCATGTCCGATTTGTCGAGCGTCAGTTCGAGGCGCGCAACAACTGGTTCGTCCTGTTGCCGCCGATCATCGTTTCGCAGTTCGAAACCGATAGCGCGAACGCATCCATGATGATCCGGCATCTGGGCATACCAATTTATCTGCGTCTTGCCGTTCCGTTCGATCACGATTTCTCGTCCCAAGGGGCAGTCGCCCAGAAAGGACAGCCGGCCGTGCTCTATGTCGCGCTGGTAATAGATCGTTTCGAAATCATCGAAGTTGGCTGGGCGATCGCTGAAGCCAATGCCCAATGAACCGCCGATAGCGATCAGCGTCGCCGTGATGATCGCCAGAGCCGAGCCGCTTCGCATGCGGCAAGCTTAAGAAGCTGCGCGACAATTGACACCTCCTTTTTCTGGCCAATGGCGCCGCGCGCCGCTAAGCGCCCCCGCACACATTTACAGGAGAATCCCCATGCGCCCTTCCGGCCGCGCGCCCGACCAGATGCGTCCCATCGGCATCGAGACCGAATTCACCATCCATGCCGAGGGCAGCGTCCTCGTCAGCTTCGGCAACACCAAGGTGCTGGTTACCGCCAGCGTCGACGAGAAGGTGCCGCCCTTCCTGCGCGGCAAGGGGCAGGGCTGGGTCACCGCCGAATATGGCATGCTGCCCCGCGCGACGCATGCGCGCGGCAGCCGCGAGGCGGCGAAGGGCAAGCAGTCGGGCCGCACGCAGGAAATCCAGCGGCTGATCGGCCGCTCGCTTCGCGCCGTCGTCGATTTCCAGAAGCTCGGTGAGCGGCAGATCGTGATCGACTGCGACGTGATCCAGGCCGACGGCGGCACGCGCACCGCATCGATCAGCGGCGCGTGGGTCGCGTTGCGGCTCGCGGTCGACAAGCTGATCGCGTCGGGCGCGATCACGACCGACCCGATCGAGGACCAGGTCGCGGCGATTTCTTGTGGCATCTATCAGGGCACGCCGGTGCTCGACCTCGATTATGACGAGGATTCGGTCGCCGAGGCCGACGGCAATTTCGTGCTCACCGGGCGCGGCCAGATCGTCGAGGTGCAGGCGAGCGCCGAGGGCGCGACCTATGACGAGGAAGGCCTGCTACGCCTTCTCCGCCTCGCGCGTATCGGCTGCGCCGACATCTTCGCCGCGCAGGCGAAGGCGGTGGGGCGCTGAGGTGAACCGCAAGCTCGAACCCGGCAAGCTCGTCATCGCGAGCCACAATGCGGGCAAGGTACGCGAGATCCGCGCGCTGCTCGAACCGTTCGGGATCGAGCCGGTATCGGCGGGCGACCTTGGCCTGCCCGAGCCCGAGGAGACGGGGACGACCTTCCGCGAGAATGCGCTGCTGAAGGCGCATGCGAGCGCGTCGGCGGCGGGGCTGCCCGCGCTCGCCGACGACAGCGGGCTCGAGGTTGCGGCGCTCGGCGGCCGGCCGGGGGTCTATACCGCCGATTGGGCCGAACGGCAGCGCTTCGAGGGCAATCCGGGGCGCGACTGGTACCTTGCGATGGGCAAGGTCGAGGGACTGCTCGCCGAGCAGGGGGCGGACGTCGACCGCAGCGCGCGCTTCGTGTGCACGCTGGCGCTGGCTTGGCCCGACGGGCATGCCGATGTTTACGAAGGTGCCGCAGAGGGGAGTTTGACCTGGCCGCCGCGCGGCAAGCTGGGCTTCGGTTATGATCCGGTGTTCGTTCTGGCCGGTAACATACTGACTTTCGCGGAGATCGATCCGGCCGAGAAGCATCGGATCAGCCATCGGGCCGATGCTTTTGCCAAGCTGGTGGCGGGGGCGTTCTGACGGGCGCCGCATGGCCGAACCGCTCGCCCTTTATGTCCATTGGCCCTTTTGCGTCAGCAAATGCCCCTATTGCGACTTCAACAGCCATGTGCGCGAGCGCGTCGATCAGGAGGTCTGGCGCGCGGCCTTGCTGGCGGATTTGCGGCATGAGGCGGCGTTGCTGCCGGGGCGGCGCGTGTCGTCGATCTTTTTCGGGGGCGGGACGCCGAGCCTGATGCCGCCCGCCACGGTGGCGGCGGTGATCGCCGAGGCGGCGGCGCTTTGGGGGCTGGCGGAAGATTGCGAGATCACGCTCGAAGCGAACCCCAATTCGGTCGAAGTTGCCGCTTTCGCCGATCTGGCGGCCGCCGGGGTCAACCGGGTGTCGATCGGAGTGCAGAGCTTCGATGCGCAAGTGCTTGCGTTCCTTGGGCGGGCGCATAGCGGCGACGAGGCGCGGCGGGCGATCGCGGCGGCGCAAACTTATTTCGATCGCGCGAGTTTCGACCTGATCTATGCGCGGCCGGGGCAGGCACTGTCCGATTGGGAGCGCGAGCTGGCGGATGCGCTGGCGTTCGGGACGGGACATCTATCGCTGTACCAGCTGACGATCGAGCCGGGGACGCGTTTTGCGACGCTCGCGGCGAAGGGTAAGCTTGTCATTCCCGACGGCGATGCCGCGGCGGATCTGTTCGACGCGACGCAGGCGATGACGCGCGCGGCAGGGCTGCCGCGCTACGAGGTGTCGAACCATGCGCGGCCCGGCGAGGAGAGCCGGCACAATCTGACATACTGGCGTTATGGCGACTATGCGGGGGTCGGGCCGGGGGCACATGGGCGGCGGTTGTGCCAAGCTACCGAGCGGCACAAGAAGCCCGAGAACTTCATCGCGGCGGTCGAACGCAACAGCCATGGGATCAAGGTCGAGAGCGATCTTCCCGCGCAGGAGCGCGCGACCGAGGCGATGCTGATGGGGCTGCGGCTGAGCGAAGGCGTCGATCTGGCGCGGATCGAGGCGCGGAGCGGGCTGGAGCGCGGCGCGTTCGTCGATGATGCGGCGGTGGTGCGGCTGGCGGGCATGGGGCTGATGCGCGCCGACGGCGACCGGCTGGTGGTGACGGGCGACGGGATATTGCTGCTCGACTCGATCCTTTTCGAGGTGGTGAAAACCCACTAATCTCCCAGAACCGTTCGTCCCGAGCGAAGTCGAGGGACGCGCGGCATGGCGCCAACGTGTCTCGACTTCGCTCGACACGAACGGAGAGAGGGAGTGTTTTGGCGCAAGATTTGATCCGCGACTGGGATGCCCATCTGGCGCATGAGCGGCGCCGGTCGGAGCATACGCGGCGCGCCTATGTCGCGACCGCCGAGCGCTTTGCCGTCTTTCTGTCGCGCCATCATGGCGGCACGGTCGACGCTGCGCTGCTGCGGCGGACGAGCGCGAACGACCTGCGCGCCTATCTCGCCACCCGCCGCGCCGAGGGGCTGGGCAACGCGTCGGCGGCGCGCGAACTCAGCGCGCTGCGCGGGTTCCTGCGTTTCGTCGGCGGCGAGGGGGCGGTGCTGCCCGCGCTGCGCGGACCGCGCGTCAAGAAGGGGTTGCCGCGCCCCGTCGCGCCCGCGGAGGCTTTGCAACTGGCGCAGGATGTCGAGGATAATGCGCGCGAGGGCTGGGTCGGCGCGCGCGATTTTGCGTTGCTGCTGCTGCTTTATGGCGCGGGGCTGCGTATCGGCGAGGCGCTGTCGCTGACCGGTGCGGCGTTGCCGCTGGGCGATGTGCTGCGCGTGACGGGCAAAAGGAACAAGACGCGTGTCGTGCCCGTGCTGCCCGCGGTGGCGGCGGCGGTGGCGCGCTATGTCGACGCCTGTCCGTGGCCGATGGGCAAGGAGACGCCCTTGTTCCTCGGCGCGCGCGGCGGGCCTTTGCAGCCGGGCGTGGTGCGCGCGAGCGTCAGGTCGGCGCGGCGGGCGTTGGGGCTGCCCGAGCGGACGACGCCGCACGCATTGCGGCACAGCTTTGCGACGCATCTGCTCGCGGGCGGCGCCGATTTGCGGTCGCTGCAGGAATTGCTGGGGCATGCGAGCCTCGCGTCGACGCAGGTCTATACGGCGGTCGATGCGGCGCATCTGCTCGACATTTACAGGAATGCTCATCCGCGGGCTTGAGGCATGAATTCCTTCTCCCCTTGCGGGAGAGGGATAGGGAGCCTTGTCGCGTAGCGATTAGGCGGACTTGGATGAGGGGTCTGCGAGCCTCTCGCTCGCGCGGTCGCCGAGCGACCGCAACCCCTCACCCAGCTTCGACTAGGCAGCAAGCTGCCAAGTCTGCGCATCCCTCTCCCGCAAGGGGAGAGGGAAGTATGATTAGCCCTTCGGCTTCCAGGTGATGACGCGCCACACGTAAATCAGCACCAGCGTGCCGATCGCGACCAGCGCGAGCGGGCCGACGAAGGCGTCGAGATTGGCGAACTGGCTGCCGAACCAGCTTCCCGCGCCGGCGAGTGCGGCGATCCAGATCGTCGAGCCGGCGGCGGTCCAGAGGAGGAATTTCGCCTGATTCATCCGCACCATGCCGGCGGGCAGCGACACCATCGTGCGCGCGACGGGCATGAAGCGCGCGAAAAAGACGATCGCGGGGCCATATTTCAGGAACCAGCCGTGCAGTTTCTCGACCTCGTCCCAGTCGAGCGTCAACCAGCGGCCGTGGCGGTCGATGAAGGGTTTGAGCCGTTCATAGCCGATCCAGCGCCCGATCGCGTACCAGACCCAATTGCCCGCGGTCGTCCCCGCGACCGCGACTCCGACGAGAGTCCAGAAATCGAAGCGGCCCTGCGCGACGGCGATACCGCCGAGCCCCATGATCACCTCCGACGGGATCGGCGGAAAGACATTTTCGAGGAACATGAGGAGGAAGATCCCCGCATAGCCCCAGGATTCGATCAGGTTTAGGATGAAGTCGGTCATCGCATTTTATTACCTTGTCATTGCCAGCGGAGCGAAGCAATCCAGGGGCGGCCATACACCGCTCTGAATTGCTTCGTCCCCCGGATCAGGTCCGGGGTCCTCGCAATGACGATACGCATAAGTCAGCCGATTCGCCGCTGGATGGCGTCCCAGATCATGCCCGCGGTGTCGCTGTTGTTGAAGCGGTCGATCGCGACGATTCCGGTGGGCGAGGTGACGTTGATTTCGGTCAGCCATTCGCCGCCGATCACGTCGATGCCGACGAAGATCAGGCCGCGTTCCTTGAGCGCGGGACCGAGCGCGGCGCAGATTTCCGCCTCGCGCGGGGTGAGTTCGGCGGCCTCGGCATAGCCGCCGACCGCGAGGTTCGATCGAAATTCGCCTTCGCCGGGCTTGCGGTTGATCGCGCCCGCGACCTCGCCGTCGACAAGTACGATGCGCTTGTCGCCCTTCGACACGCTCGGCAGGAATTGCTGGACCATGAAGGGTTCGGGCCAGACCTGACCGAAGAGTTCGACGAGCGCGCCCAGATTGCCGCCGTCGGCGTCGATCTTGAACACCGCCTTGCCGCCATTGCCGTGGAGCGGCTTGATGACGACGGCGCCATAGCGCGACTGGAAATCCTTCGTCGCCTCGAGGCTGCGGGTGACCATCGTCGGCGGCATGAACTGCGGGAAGTCGAGCACGAAGACCTTTTCGGGGGCGTTACGTACCGAGACGGGGTCGTTGACGACGAGCGTCTGTCCCGCGAGCCGTTCGAGCAGCCAGGTGCCGGTGAGATAACCGAGGTCGAAGGGCGGGTCCTGCCGCATCAGCACGACGTCGACGTCGCGGCCGAGGTCGAGCAGCACCTCTTCGCCGAACTTGTAATGCGCGCCGGCCTCGCGCTGTGCCTCGACGACGCGGTGCGCCCTGGTGGTCAGCCGCCCGGCCTCCCACGTCAGTCCGCGCACGTCGTAGTGATAGAGGGTGTAGCCGCGCTCGAGCGCCTTCAGCATCAGGTGGAAACTGCTGTCGCCATTGATGTTGATGCCATCCATCGGGTCCATTTGCACGGCGGCGCGCAGGGTCATGTCGTGATCCTCAACAATAGGCCGTTTGCCCTGAGCTTGTCGAAGGGCCGTTCTTTCTTGGCTTCAAGAAAAGGACGGTGCTTCGACAAGCTCAGCACGAACGGAGGAAAGGGAGCTTTCGGCCGAACGGCTGGGCCTCACGGCTGCCAGACGTGGACCAGATGGCGTGGCAGGCGCCCGGGCGCAAGGAGCATCACGTCGATCCTGATGTCATCGCGCGGTCCCGCAAAGCGCGGGCCGAGCATTTCGGCGGCAGCGGCGACGCGGCGCAGGCGATAATGGTCGATCGCGAGGTCGAGGTCTTCGGCGCGGTCGCGCCATTTGACCTCGATGAAGGCCACCGTCCGTCCGCGGCGCGCGACGAGGTCGACTTCGCCGACGGGCACGCGGAGCCGCTGGCCGAGGATGCGCCAGCCGTGGAGGCGGAGCCACCAGGCGGCGCGGCGTTCGGCCTTGCGCCCGCGCGCTTCGGCCTCGGCGCGTTTCAATCGCCGCCTTTCGCGGAATCTTTCAGCGCGAGCGCGCGCGCGTAGACGTCATGGCGGTCGCGCCCGAAGCGCTTGGCGACCGCCTTTGCCGCCTGCGCCACCGGCCTGTCGGCCATCGCCTCGCGCAGCGCTGCGTCGAGCGTGGCGTCGTCGGCGCTTTCGGCCACGGCCTCGCCGGGCGGGCCGACGATGACGACGATCTCGCCCTTCGGCGGCGCATCGGCGTAGCGCGCGGCGAGCTCGGTGAGCGGGCCGGTGACGCATTGTTCGTAGAGCTTGGTGATTTCGCGCGCCACCGCCGCCTCGCGGTCGCCGAGCCCCTCGGCCAATGCGGACAGCGATGCCGACAGGCGCGGGCCGCTTTCGTAGAAGACGAGCGTGGCGCGGAGCGCCGCAAATTCGGCGATGGTGTCGGCGCGCGCCTTGGCCTTCGAGGGCAGGAAACCCGCGAAGAGGAAACGGTCGCTGGGCAGGCCCGACAAAGTGATCGCGGCGATCGCGGCGCAGGGGCCGGGCAGGGTGGTGACATGGCGTCCGGCGGCGCGCGCATCGCGCACCAGCTTGTACCCGGGGTCCGAAATCAGCGGGGTGCCGGCGTCCGACACCAAAACGACGACTTCGCCCTCCATGCGCGCAACCAGCGCGGCGCGCGTGCGTTCGTCGCTATGATCGTGATAGGGGGTCATCGAAATCCGCAAACCCAGATGCGCCAGCAGTTTCGCTGTCACACGCGTGTCTTCGGCCGCGATCAGGTCGGCGTGCGCGAGCGTCGCTGCGGCGCGCGCCGATATGTCGCCGAGGTTGCCGATGGGGGTCGCGACGATATAGAGACCGGGCAAGGGAGAAGTTGAGATGGTCGAATCCGGCATGACGCTGCAGATGGCAGAAATCGGCAGCGAGCGCCAAAATATTGCGTCGCCGCGGCGGCAGATGCTGCGCAAGGTCGCGGTGCTGGCGCTCGCCGGGCTGCTCGGCGCGTGCCAGATGGTGCCCAAGGCCGACGGCCCGACCACCGCGCCGCCGCCCGACAAGCCGGTCGACACGCTCGAACCCGGGCTGCCGACCGATACCGACCGCCACCGCGTCGCGCTGCTCGTCCCGCAGACGGGCCCCAATGCCGATGTCGGCATGGCGATCGCCAATGCGACGACGCTCGCGCTGCTCGACACCAAGACCGAGCGGCTGCGCATCACGACCTATGACACCGCGCTCGGCGCGGCGGCGGCGGCGCAGCAGGCGGTCGCCGACGGCAACAAGCTGATCCTCGGCCCGCTCTTGACCGAGGATGTCGCGGCGGTCGCGCCGGTCGCGCGCGCGGCGAAGGTGCCGGTGCTGAGCTTTTCGAACGACAGCGGCGTCGCGGGCAACGGCGTCTTCATCATGGGCTTTGTCCCCGGCCAGTCGGTCGAGCGCGTCGTCGCCTATGCGCGCGGCAAGGGGCATGTGCGTTTCGGCGCGCTGGTGCCCAAGAATGTCTATGGCGACCGGTCGGCGGCGGCATTCCGCGCCGCGGTGGCCGAAGCGGGCGGTACGCTGGTCGCGGTCGAAAGCTATGACCGCAGCGCCACCGCGCTGACCGGCGCGGCGCGGCGGCTCGCCAATGGCGGCGCGATGGACGCGGTGCTGATCGCCGATTCGGGCGGCAATGCGATCCGCGCGGTGCCGATCATCAAGGGGACGAGCGGCAAGCAGATCCTGGGCACCGAGCTCTGGAACACCGACGCGTCGCTCGGCAGCACCCCGGCGATGCGCGGGGCGTGGTTCGCGAGCGTGTCCGACGGGCTTTATGGCCAGCTTGCGGGCAAATATCGCACGCGTTTCGGCAAGGCGCCGTACCGGCTTGCGAGTCTGGGTTATGACTCGGTGCTGCTGACCGTGCGGATCGCGCGCGAATGGAAGCCGGGGACGAGCTTTCCGGTGAACCAACTGCTCGCCGCCGACGGGTTCGGCGGTATCGACGGCATTTTCCGCTTCAACAACCGGGGCATTGCGATCCGCGCGCTCGAGGTCAGCGAAGTGGGGGCGGGCGGTTTCCGCGTCGTCGAGCCCGCGCCGACCAAATGGTGAGCGGCCCGAGCGTGGCTTAGCCGCCACAGTCGGGGGAAAAGCGGCACCCATTTGCCACAGGCAGCCTTTACGACGGCCGCGCGTTCACTATATGAGCGGGGCGCGCCATCGCATCGATTCCGCGCGCGCGTCATAAACGACCAGGAGATACAGCTATACCACCGCCCACCATTCGCCGCCCGATGGCGCCCATGCCGCCCAAGAACGGCCCGCGATACAATGAATTCATCGCCTCCCCCAAAGTCCGCGTCATCGACGAGGAAGGCGAAAATCTGGGCGTGATGCTGACGGCTGAAGCGATCGAACAGGCGGCCTCGGTCGGGCTGGACCTGGTCGAAGTCTCCCCCAACGCCGATCCGCCGGTGTGCAAGTTCCTCGACGTGGGCAAGTATAAATACGAAGCCCAGAAAAAGGCGAACCTCGCTCGCAAGAGCCAGAAGACGCAGGAAATCAAAGAGATCAAGATGCGTCCGAACATCGACGATCATGATTTCGACGTGAAGATGAAGAAGGTCTTCGACTTCCTCGAGGAAGGCGACAAGGTCAAGATGACCATGCGTTTCCGCGGCCGCGAAATGAGCCACACGCAGCTCGGGCTCAACGTGCTCCAGCGCGTCGCCGAACTGACCGCGGAAATCGCGAAGGTCGAGGCGCATCCGCGCACCGAAGGCCGCCAGATGCTGATGGTGATCGCGCCGAAATAAGCGCGGGCCACCGGCTCGACGAGATCAGGGGCGGTCGTTCCGACGGGACGGCCGCCCTTATAGTATCAGGCGCCCCAGTCGTGCGTCAGGCTGGTGCGGCCGGTGGTGCGGCCCTGCGCGTCGTAACGGCGCTCCATCATCATCACCTGTCCGCCGCGCGACACCGCGACCAGCGTGGAGCAGCGCGTGCCATAGGTCTCGCCGGGCAGGAACAGCGCGGGGGGGGCGCGCTCGGTCAGCGCGGCCATCAGCGCGCCGAAATCGGGATCGGGCTTTTTCGCCTGATGGCGCAGCAGGCTCGCGAGGCGATCGGCGCGCGGGCAGAGGGTGTCGACGGGCTCGTTGGCGAGTGCGTGGACGCCGCGGTCGAGCGTTTCGATATGCGGGGCGGGGCGGTTCGACAGGAGGCGGGCTTCATCGCCGTCGACCGCGAACAGGTTGAAGGCATTGAAGCGGTCGAGGTCTTCGAGCGCGGGGTCGGCGAAGGCGCCTTCGCCGCGCAGCATGTCGACGACGAGCGCGCCGCGCGAGTCCTTCGCCGGGTCGGGCAGCGCGCCGCGGACGTTGGTCACCACGGCGATGCGGCGCTGCGCCGGCTGCACGCCGAGCCATGTACCGCCCGCCTGCAGGTCGCGGCCCGCGACGATGCCGCTGCCGTCGTCCCACGGCTGGAGGGCGGCGGCGGGGCGCGCGTGGAATTCGTCGCGATTGCCGACGAGGATGATCGGCCAGTCCTCATGGACTCGCCAGGCGAGGGCAACGACACACATTCGGCGCATATCGGGCCTCGCGATGCGCTTGCCAAGCGTCTTGACAAATTGCTTGGTTGAATGTTCAATCAAGAAAGACGGGAGGCCGGGCATGAACGCCGCCGATACGCGAGGCCGCATCCTGATGACCGCGATGGAGCTGTTCTGGGAGAAGGGCTATCTGTCGACGTCGGTCGCCGACATATTGTCGCGCAGCCAGGTCCATTCGGGCAGCCTCTATCATTTCTTTCCCGGCAAGCAGGACGTGCTTGTCGGGGTGCTCGAACTGTATCGCGACGGGATCGACGAGATGCTGCTCGCGCCCAATTGGGACGGGGTCGACGACCCGATCGAGCGCGTCTTCGCGCTGCTCGCGGGGTATCGCACGCATCTGATCGTGACCGATTGCACTTATGGTTGCCCGATCGGCAGCCTTGCGCTCGAGATCCACGAACCCGACCCGCAAGTGCGCGAGTTGATGGCGGCGAATTTCACCAACTGGTCGGCGGCGATCGCCGGCTGTTTCGAGGCGGCGGGCGACCGGCTGCCGCCCGGCACCGACCGCAAGGCGCTCGGCGAGTTCGTGCTGACGGTGATGGAGGGCGCGGTGATGCAGGCGCGCACCTATCGCGACATCGGCTATTTCGACCGCAACATCGCTGTATTGCGCGACTATATCACCGCATTGCTGAGCGCGGCGAAATCTGATAGTTTCGCGTAAGTTTTCTGGAGGGGAGCTGGCATGAATATCGCCGTCAAAACGCCGTGGCATCTGTGGGTGGTCGGGGTCGTATCGCTTCTGTGGAATTGCGTCGGAGCATCCGACTACAGCTTCACCAAGATGAAGAGCCAATGGTATCTGGTCGAGGTCGGCGGGTTCAAACCCGAACAGATTGCGTGGATCGAATCTTTCCCGCTGTGGGCGAACATCGCCTGGGCATGCGGCGTCTGGGGGGCGCTGCTGGGGTCGGTCCTGTTGTTGCTGCGCAGCCGTCATGCGGTCACCGCCTTCGCCGTGTCGTTCGCGGGGCTGGTGGTCAACGGGTTGTACCAGTTCGTAGTTGCCGAACGCAGCGCGAGCGAAATGCTGGGTGGTAGCGCAATCTATTTCACGCTGTTCATCGGCGTGACGATCGTCGCGCTGCTGCTCTATGCGCGCGCGATGGCGGCGAAGGGCGTGCTGCGCTGACAGTCGGTTGCGGGGTGGAATTGGGCGTTTCCATCAAACCCCGTTCCCCGCCGCAGGCCGGGGCCCAGAATGGTGAAAAGCCGACGTTGAGTTTATAAGCTCTGGACCCCGGCCTTCGCCGGGGAACAGATCGATCGTCCCCTAAGGGCCCAATATCGGTCGGTCCGCCATGGGCGCCGTTCGCCGCGTAGCTATTTCTTCATCGCGCCGTCGGCGCTCCAGATGCCGGCGCCGCGCGTTGCGATGAACAGGAAGAGGAAGCAGTAGAGCACGATCGTCTCGCCGCCGTTGGCGATCGGGAAGGCGCCCTGCGTGCCATGCGCGACCCAATAGCCGACCGCGGACATGCCGCTGGCGATGAAGGCCGCCGGGCGGGTGAAGACGCCGATGACGATCATGATCCCTGCCACCAGTTCGATCACGCCTGCCGCCATCAGCATCGGGTTCAGCGGATAGGGAAAGGGAACCGGGAAGTTCAGAAACTTCTGCACGCCATGCGCGAGGAACAACAGGCCCGCGACGATGCGCAGCAGCGCATAGGCCTGTTCGCTATAGCCATCGAGAAATTTCATGACGCTTACCCCCTCGCCTGGTGAATGATGGTTAATGCTACGATTTGGCCTGCAATTATCAAGTCGTCATTGCGAGCGAGCGAAGCAATCCAGGGCGGTTTACGCCTGGCTCTGGATTGCTTCGCTTCGCTCGCAATGACGGTGTTTTCGATTTTTTTCGCGCGTCATGTCACATGCGCCGGCGCTGTATCGTCAAGTCTGCACAACCCAAGCAAGGAGACAGATGATGACCAAGGTAACCGACCCCTTCGCCGCCGCGCCGCAGCTGATGAAACAGTGGATGGGCGTATCGCTTGCCGCGCAGGGCAGCCTCGAGCCGAGCCTTGTCGAACTGGTGAAGATCCGCTCGTCGATACTCAACGGCTGCGCCAACTGCATCAACATGCACACCGTCGAAGCGCGCGCCAAGGGCGAGACCGAGCAGCGCATCTATCTGCTGTCGGCCTGGCACGAAGCCCCGGTCTACACGCCGCGCGAGCGCGCCGCACTCGCCTGGACCGACGCCTTGACCACGGTCGCCCAGGGGCACACACAAAGGGCGGTGAAGGACGAGCTCGAAGCGCATTTCAACCCGGAGGAACAGGTGAAGCTGACGCTGATGATCAATATCATCAACGGCTGGAACCGCATTGCGGTCGGCTTCGACCTCTGGCTCGACACGCCCGCAGCAAAGGCGGCCTGATGCCCGCCGGGGGCATCCATGGCGCTGATGATGCGGCGGACGCGGCGGCCGGTTTCGACCCGCTGCGTCCGCTGCTCACCCGCGTCGCCTATCGCATGCTCGGTTCGGTCGCCGATGCCGAGGATGTCGTGCAGGATGCTTTCCTCCGCTGGCTGGGCACCGACCGCAGCCAGGTGCGCGAACCCGCGGCCTTTCTGCGGCGCACCGTGACGCGGCTCTGCCTCGATCAGATCAAGTCGGCGAAGAACCGGCGCGAGACCTATGTCGGGCCCTGGCTCCCCGACCCGCTGGTCGAGGAGGAGGAAGAGGATGATGTCACGCTGCCGCTGATGCTCGCGCTCGAACGGCTGTCGCCGCTCGAACGCGCCGCCTTCCTGCTCCACGATGTCTTCGGGGTCGAGTATGACGAGGTCGCCAAGACGATCGACCGCGACCCCGCCGCGACGCGGCAACTCGCGGCGCGCGCGCGTACCCATGTCCGCGACGCGCGCCCGCGCTACAAACTCGAAAAGGAGCAGGGGCTCGAAATCGCCAACGCCTTCTTCGCGGCGTCGCGCAGCGGCGACATGGGTGCGCTCGGCGCGCTGCTCGCCGCCGATGTCGGCATGTGGGCCGACGGCGGCGGCAAGCGCCCAGCCGCGATGGGGCCGGTCATGGGCCATGACATCGTGCTGAAGCTGCATCGCAGCCTTGCCGTGCTGTTCGGCAAATATGGCTCGGCGCTGGTCCATACGGGCACGATCAACGGCCTGCCGGGCTTTGTCACCCGCGAGGCTGACGGCGAGTTCCAGACGACCGCGCTCGAGATCGAGGACGGCAAGGTCACCGCCATCTATGTGATGCGCAATCCCGACAAGCTGAAGCATATGCATTAGGGGCTGTGCAACATTGGCGCGTGCCGATAGTTGCGGTACGCACCCTAGATGCTCACCGTCGAAACCCATGAAGCTACCCCCTGGCCCGACCCGCTCGATTGGGAGGTGCGCGCTGCGGACGCCGTCGCCGCTGCGCTCGCGCTGACGCCTTTTGCCGGCCTCACCGATGCCGCGCCGCTGGTCGAGGTGTCGGTGCGGCTGACCGACGATGCCGAGGTCCACACGCTCAACCGCGATTTTCGCGGCAAGGACAAGCCGACCAATGTGCTTTCCTTCCCGCAGGTGCAGGACGACCTGCTCGAAGGCCTCGCCAACAGCGACGACGGCGAAATCCTGCTTGGCGACATCGTTCTCGCCCGCGAAACTTGCGCGCGCGAGGCCGAAGAGAAGGGGATTTCGATCGCGGATCATGCGACGCACCTGATCGTCCATGGCACGCTCCACCTCGTCGGCTACGACCATATGGACGACGCGAGCGCGGGTGCGATGGAGGGGCTGGAGGTGAAAGCGCTTGCATCGCTGGGCCTCGCCAATCCATATGCGGATGAGATTTAACAGGGAAACACGAGACATCATGCCCGACGACCAGGGATCTTCGAACCGATCGGAAGAGGACAGTAGTAGATCCGGCCTGCTTGCCGGACTGAAGACATTATTGTTTGGCGGCGACAAGGAACCGTCGCTGCGCGAGCAGATCGAAGAGGTCATCGACGAGGCGGAGGAAGAGGGGCAGGAGCGACGCGGGAGCAGCGTCGTCGGCGACCTTTCCCCGATCGAGCGCAAGATGCTGCGCAACCTGCTGCATTTCGGCGAGCAAACCGTCGACGATGTTGCGGTACCGCGCGGCGAGATCATCGCCATTCCCGAAAGCGCCAGCTTTGCCGACGTCGTCGCGTTGTTCGCCGAGGCGGGGCACAGCCGCCTGCCGGTCTATCGCGAGAGCCTCGACGAGGTGGTCGGCATGATCCACGTCAAGGATGTATTCGCGGTGCTCGCCGAAAAGCGCGCGCCGCCGCCCTTGCTCGACCTGATCCGCCAGCCGCTTTATGTGCCGCAATCGATGGGCGTGCTCGACCTGCTCGCCGACATGCGCGCGCAACGCACCCATCTCGCGATCGTGATCGACGAATATTCAGGCACCGAGGGTCTCGTCACCATCGAGGATCTGGTCGAGGAAATCGTCGGCGAGATCGAGGATGAGCATGACGACGAACCCGTCGAACTTTTCAGCCCTGGCGCCGACGGCTGCTGGGACGCCGATGCGCGCGCCGAACTCGACGATATCGGCGAGGCGATCGATCCGCGGCTTGCCGAGGTCGAGGAGGACGTCGACACGCTGGGCGGGCTGTCCGCCGTGCTTGCGGGGCATGTCCCCGAAGTCGGCGAAATCCTGCTCCACCCGAGCGGCTGGCGCATCGAGGTGACCGAGGCCGACGAGCGCCGCGTCCACCGCCTGCGCCTGCATCCGCCGGTCGTCGTCGAACTCGAAGCACCCTCGGCGACCGGCGACTAGGGGTCAGGATTGAATTTGCGCGGCGAGGGGTTTAGCGGGGGCCGGATGGAAATTTCCGATCTCCGCATCGCGCTGTTCAGCGGCAATTACAACATGACCGTCGACGGCGCGAACAAGGCGCTCAACCGGCTCGTCGGCTATTTGCTCAGCCAGGGCGCCGCGGTGCGCGTCTATTCGCCGACGGTGCCGAATCCCGATTTCGAGCCGACCGGCGACCTGGTCAGCGTGCCGTCGATGGCGATCCCGAACCGCCCCGAATATCGCATCCCGCTCCATTTCTCGAGCCGCGTGCGCGAGGATCTGACCGCCTTCGCGCCGAACGTAATGCATATATCGAGCCCCGACCGCGTCTGTCGCCAGGCCGCCGCCTGGGCGCGCCGCCGCCGCCTGCCGGTTGCCTGTTCGGTGCACACGCGCTTTGAGACCTATTTCCGCTACTATAACCTGTCCTTCGTCGAGCCACTGATCGTCGCCTGGCTGCGCAAGCTCTATCGCAAGTGCGACGCGCTGATCGCGCCGTCCGAGAGCTTTGCGCAGGTGCTGCGCGAGCAGCGGATGAACTATGACATCGGCATATGGGCACGCGGGGTCGAGCGCGACATCTTCAACCCCGAGCGCCGCGATATGGGGTGGCGGCAGGGGCTGGGCATCGCCGACGATGTGCCGGTGGTCGCCTTTCTCGGCCGACTGGTAATGGAAAAGGGGCTCGACGTTTTTGCCGACGCGATCGACCAGCTCAACCGCCGCAAGGTGAAGCATGAGGTGGTGGTGATCGGCGAAGGACCCGCCGGCGAATGGTTCGAATCGCGACTGCCGCAGGCGAAGTTCGTCGGCTTTCAGGGTGGCGAGGATCTTTCTCGCGCGCTTGCCTCGTGCGACATCTTCTTCAACCCCTCGGTCACCGAAACCTTCGGCAATGTGACGCTGGAAGCGATGGCGTGCGGGCTGCCCGTCGTCGCGGCGCGCGCCACCGGCAGCGCGAGCATCGTCAAGCATGGCGTCACGGGCTATCTTGTCGCGCCCGGGCAGATCACCGGCTTTGCCGACCATCTCCAGCATTATTGCCAGGACCTCGACCTGCGCGCCCGCCACGGTGCGGCGGCACTGGTCGAAAGCCACCAATATCAGTGGGACGCGATCAATCAGACCGTGGCCGATACCTATGTACGGCTGATCCGGCAGAAACAGCGGCGGGGATAGGCGGCCGTGGCGGGCGACCTGTTCGGAGACGATGCGACGGCCGTGCCCGCCGACGGCCCGACCGGCGCGGCACCTCTGGCCGAACGGCTGCGCCCGAGGAATCTGGGCGAAGTGGTCGGGCAGGAGCATCTGACCGGGCCCGACGGCGCGATCGGGCGCATGGTCGCCGCCGGGCAATTGTCGTCGATCATCCTGTGGGGACCACCGGGAACCGGCAAGACCACGATCGCGCGGCTGCTCGCCGAGGCGGTCGGCATGCGCTTCGCCCCGCTGTCGGCGGTTTTCTCGGGCGTCGCGGACCTCAAAAAGGTCTTCGCCGACGCCGAAAAAATGGCGGCGGCTGGCAAGCGGACCCTGCTCTTTGTCGATGAGATCCACCGCTTCAACCGCGCGCAGCAGGATGGCTTCCTGCCCTATGTCGAGCGCGGCACCGTCGTGCTCGTCGGCGCGACCACCGAGAACCCCAGCTTTGCGCTCAACGCCGCGCTGCTCAGCCGCGCGCAGGTGCTTGTGCTCCACCGGCTCGATCAGGGTGCAATGGCGACTTTGCTGACCCGCGCCGAGGCCGAGGTCGGCAAGCCGTTGCCGCTGACCGATGCCGCGCGCGACGCGCTGACCGCGAGCGCCGACGGCGACGGGCGTTTCCTGCTCAACCAGGTCGAGACCCTGTTCGCGGCCGGGATCGCCGAGCCGCTCGATCCGGCGGCATTGGCGCAGCTGCTCCACCGCCGCATGCCGGTCTATGACAAGGACCGCGACGGCCATTACAATCTGATCTCGGCGCTCCACAAGGCGCTGCGCGGGTCCGATCCGCAGGCGGCGCTTTACTACATGGCGCGCATGCTCGTCGCGGGGGAGGAGCCGCTCTATGTGCTGCGTCGGCTTGTTCGCTTCGCGAGTGAGGATGTCGGGCTCGCCGACCCGCAGGCGCTGGTGCAATGCCTCGCGGCGAAGGATGCCTATCAGTTCCTCGGCTCGCCCGAGGGCGAACTCGCGATCGTGCAGGCGTGCCTCTATCTCGCCACCGCGCCCAAATCGAACGCCGCCTATGCCGCGCAGAAAGCCGCCTTTGCCTCGGCGCGCGATACCGGCAGCCTCGCGCCGCCCGCGAATATCCTCAACGCCCCGACCAAGCTGATGAAAGAACTCGGCTATGGCGCGGGCTATGAATATGACCATGATGCCGAGGACGGCTTTTCGGGCGCCGACTATTGGCCGGAGGAAATGGGACCGCAGACCTATTACCGCCCGACCGACCGCGGCTTTGAAAAGCGCATCGCCGAACGCATCGCCTGGTGGGACGAACAGCGCCGCGCACGGGGATGAGCGGCGGTCCGGTAGTGAGCGGACGTTTTAAATCTTCGCCTCAGCGCGCCCGGATGAAGGCGCGGACATCCTCCGACAATTTATGCCGGTCCTCGTCGCGGATATACATCATGTGGCCCGCGCCATAATAGGTGTAGTGGATGCGGTCCTGCGGGATGCCGGTGCGCGAGAGCGCATATTCGGCGGCGAAAAAGGGCGTCGCGAAATCATAATAGCCCTGCGCGACGAGCACTTTCAGCCCCGAGTTTTCGCGCAGCGCCTGTCCGATATAGGGCGCAACGTTCATATAGGCGTTGGTGTCGCGGCCGCCGATGCGCCAGTCCCATTGGCCGCCGATGCTGCCGATCGACTGATACTCGCGGTCGGTCTTGAACCCCAGGCCATCGCGCGCCCAGCTGTTGATCGCGGCGGTGTAGGAGGCGTCAATGCCATAGAAGCTGGGGTCGTTGTCCGGCCCCTCGCCGGCATTGTCATAATCCTTGCCGGTGTAGCGGCTGTCGAGGCGCCCGACGGTGAGGCCGCGGTCGCGGAGCAATTCCTTGTAGAAACGCTGCGGCGTGACGCGCAGGTCCGCCTGTTCGAGATAGGTTTCGGAAAGGCCGGTGAAGCGCGCAAGGTCGCGGCGGATCGCGGCGCGCTCCTCGCCCTGCAATTTCTGGCCCTTGAGCAACGCGGTGGCATAGGGACCGATCGCCCATTGGCGGGCTTCCTCGACGAAGCCCTCGACCGACGGCGCGGTTGCCTTGCCATGATAGAGCGCGGTCGCCGCCATCGAGGGCAGGTTGGTGATCGGCGACAGCTCGTTGCCCGGCGTGTCGGCGCCCGCGGCGAAATCGAGCACGGTCGAGATCAGGATGATCCCGTTGAGCGCGACGTCGTTATAGGTCTCGTTCATCAGCTGGTTGGCGACCGCCGCCGAGCGGGTGGTGCCATAGCTTTCGCCGCCGAGAAATTTGGGGCTGTTCCAGCGGCCGTTGTCATTGAGCCACAGGCGGATGACCGAAGCCACGAGCTTGGCGTCCTGCGTGACGCCGTAATAATCTTTGGGATCGGCCTTGCCGATCAGGTGCGAGAAGCCGGTACCCGGCGGGTCGATAAAGACGACATCGGTGACGTCGAGCAGCGCGTCGGGATTGTCGACGATCGGATAGGGCGGCGCGCCGTCGTCGACCCCGGTGCCGGGTATCGCGACGCGCTTCGGCCCGAAAGCCCCCATCATCAGCCACACGGTGCCCGAGCCCGGGCCGCCGTTGAACAGGAAAGTCACCGGCCGGTTCGGGTCGCGCGGTTCCTTGATATAGGAGGTGGTGACGACTGCGACCTCGGGGACGCCGTCCTTGTTCTTGATGATCGTCTCGCCGATCGTGGCGGCGTAATTGATGCGCTGGCCGCCGAAGGTGCCGCTGAGCTTGGTGGTGCGGACCTGCGGAGCTACGTCGGCGGGTTTTTCGGCCTTGGCCTTGTCGGCGGCGGGCGCATCCTGCGCATGGGTTATGGCAGGCGCGGCAAAGGCGAGCGCCAGGGCGATGAGCGACGAACCGGTTTTCATATATGGTGACTCCCCGTTTTCGGGGCGGACCCTATGCAGCAGGCGCGCAGGCGGCAAGGCCGCTTGTCGGTTGTGGGTG